>Ga0310825_100182_pt1 | contig 99455 bp, 93 predicted proteins | sample WT_ome_9_FD_202243 | JGI IMG/M metagenome (GOLD analysis project Ga0310825, IMG submission 202243) | Sorghum-adapted microbial communities enriched on wild type (WT) sorghum from Joint BioEnergy Institute, Emeryville, California, United... ... | reverse complement strand
CGAACGTGGTCCGGGTGCGCGACGGGCGCTTCGTGGCCCGCGGCGAGCCGCGCACCCGCTTCACCTACGTGGTGCACGCGGCCCCGTAGCCGCAGCGCCAACCGGAGTGAGGCGGATTCGTCCGGTACATGCGAAGGGATCCGCCTCACGCCGGGGGGCGCCTTCGCGGCGGGGCGCGCGGGGGTCTTACTAGGGTGCGGGCCATGGACTCCCCGCCTGGGCACCCGGCGATCCTGCGCATCCTCGCGCCCAACCCGAGCCCAATGACGCTCGAGGGCACGAACACCTACGTCGTCGGCGCCGCGCCCGCTTGGGTGATCGACCCCGGACCCGACGACCCCGCCCACATCGCCGCGATCGAGGATGCGGCCTCCTCGCGCGGCGGGATCGCGGGCGTGCTGCTCACCCACTCGCACGCCGACCACACCGCCGCCGTCGAGGCGCTCGGCGCGCCGCTCGTCTGGGGGCGGGTGGACGAGCGCGACGAGACCACCCTGCAGCCCGACGCGGCCGCGGTCGCGCCGGAGAGCGATGCCATCCAGGAGGTCGGCCCCTTCCGGGTGGTGCCGACGCCCGGGCACTCCGCCGACCACGTCTGCTTCGTATGGGAGGACGTGTGCTTCTGCGGCGACCTCGTCCTCGGCCGCGGCTCATCGATCGTGCTGCCCGCGGCGTGGGGCGGGTCGCTGGCCCTGTACCTGCGCTCCCTCGAGCGCCTGCGCGAGCTGGGCTGCTCTCTGCTCGCCCCTGGGCACGGCCCGTGGATCACCGATCCCGAGGCGAAGCTCGACGAGTACCGCGAGCACCGCCTCGCCCGCGAGCGCGCCCTGCTCAGCGAGCTCGAAGCGGGCGAGCGCTCACGCGAGCGGCTCCTGGACCGTGTCTGGACCGACGTGCCGGCGGAGCTGCGGGCGGCCGCGGCCCTCACCATGGAGGCGCACTTCGAGAAGCTCGCCGCCGAAGGGCGCTTGCCCAACGACCTGCGCGACTGATATCACCGGCAGGGTGAAGCGGGGCCGCATCATCGGAGCGCTGGTCGGCGCGGCGGGCGCGGCCGCCGTCGGCGCGTGGTGGCAGCTCTTCCGTCGGCCGCTCCCGCAAACGATCGGCACGCTCCACGTGCACGGCCTCGACGCGCCTGTGGAGATCCGCCGCGACCGCTGGGGCGTGCCCCACATTTACGCGGCGAGCCTGCGCGACCTGTGGTTCGGGCAGGGCTTCTGCTTCGGCCAGGACCGGCTGTGGCAGCTCGACCTCTACCGGCGCATCGCCGACGGTCGGCTCGCCGAGATCGCCGGCCCGGACGCGCTGCCCACCGACCGCCTCATGCGCACGCTCGGCCTGCGCCGCGTCGCCGAGCGCGAGGCGCGCGAGCTCCCCGACGACGTCGCGGAGGCGCTCACCTCGCTGAGCGCGGGGATCAACGCGGCAGCGGCGCGTGCGAGGGCGCTGCCCGTCGAGTTCCAGATCCTGCGGCTGGGCTTCGAGCCCTGGAGCCCCGCCGACACGCTCGCCAGCCAGAAGCTGCTCTCGTTCGGGCTCTCGACGAACTGGGAGCGCGAGCTCTTGCGCGCGGAGATGGGCCGGGCGCTCGGGCCCGAGCTCGCGGCGCGCCTCGATCCGACCTATCCCAAGGGCTGCCCGATCGTGCTCGAGCCGGGCGGCGACGGCGCCAGCCCCGGCGAGCTCGCCGCGCGCATCGACGCGATCCACCGCTACCTCGGCCTCGCGGTGGAGGCGACCGGCTCCAACAACTGGGCGGTGGCGGGCGAGCTCTCGGCCACCGGTCGGCCGCTGCTCGCCGGCGACCCGCACCTCTCGCCGTCGATGCCCGGGATCACCTACCAGGTCGGCCTCTACCTTGGCGAGCGCTTCGCGCGCGGCGCCGCCTTGCCGGGGGCGCCCGGGATCGCGTTCGGGCAGAACAACGACGTGGCATGGAGCTTCACGAACGTGATGGCCGACGTCATGGACCTCTTCGTCGAGCGGATCGAGGACGGCCGCTACGCGTTTCGCGACGAGTGGCGCGAGCTCGAGACGCGGACCGAGGAGATCGGGGTGCGGGGGAGGCCGGCCGAGCGGTTGGTCGTGCGCGCTACTCACCACGGCCCGATCGTGAACGAGGCGCTTGGCGCCGACGAGAGCGAGCCGCTCGCGCTGAGCTGGATGACCCTGCGCTTCCCCGCGATCACGAGCGCGCACCTGGGTGTGCTCGACGCGTCGAGTGGACCCGACCTCGTCGCCCGTCTTGAGGACTACGCCACGCCGGTGATCAACCTGGTGTGGGCAGACCGGCACGGATCGATCGGCTACAAGACGGTCGGCAAGGTCCCGCTGCGCGAGGGCGGCTCGCCCGACCTGCCGCGCTGCGGCTGGAGCGGGGAGGACGAGTGGGTCGGGTGGATCCCCTACGACGAGCTCCCCGAGATCACCGATCCCGAGAGCGGCTTCATCGTCACCGCGAACAACCGCGTCGAGCCCGACGACTACCCGCACCACCTGACCAGCGAGTACCTCGACGGGGCGCGCGCGGCGCGCATCGAGCAGCTCCTGCGCCGCACCGACGAGCATGACCTCGACGGGTTCGCGCGCATGCAGACCGACATGCTCTCGCTGCCGGGGCTGGAGACCGCGCGGCGGCTGGCGCGCCTGCGTCCCCGCAGCCAGGCCGAGACGCGCGCGATCGAGCGCCTGCGCTCGTGGGACGGGCGCATGACGCCGGACTCGATCGCGGCGACGATCTACCAGGCGTTCACGCTGCACTTCGGCACAGCGGTGGCACGCGCGGCGATCGGCGACCGCGACCTCGCGGAGCGCTGGCTCGACCGCGCCGACAACGGCTTCATGTCCCACGTCACCTCGCCCTGGCGCTGGCAGGCGCACCTCCTCGACCTCTGGGAGGAGGGCGACGAGGAGCTGATCGGCGGCTCCTGGGACGAGCTCGCGCTCGACGCGCTGCGCAGCGCGCTCAACGACCTCGCCGACCGCTACGGCGACGACCCCGAGCGCTGGCGCTGGGGCCGGGTGCACCCGCTGCGCTTCCCGCACGCCCTGGGCGCCGCGAACGCGCTGTTCAGGCGGATCTTCGACCGCAAGCTCGAGGTGGGCGGCGGCCAGGAGACGGTGGCGCAGGTGGGCTGGGATCCAGGGAAGCCCTACGACGCGATCTGGGCCCCGTGCTGGCGCTTGGTCGCCGACCCCGTCCACCCCGAGCGCTCGCGCTGGCAGCAGTTCACCGGCAACTCAGGCCACGTCGCGAGCGAGCACTACGACGATCTGCAGCCGCGCTGGCGCGACGGGTTCACGCAACCGCTGGAGGGTGAGGGCCCCTGGCAGGTGCTGACCCTCACCCCCCGCTGACGCAATCGGCCACCTATCGCGTGGTCGCCTTTACGCGCGCCCGGGCGATGTGTGACCAAACGCGCACGCGCCCGAGGCGGTCGGCCGGCTACTTCCGCTTGCAGGGCACGTTCTCGCAGTTCTTGGTGCCCGCGCCCTTCGCCTTGTTGCCGCCGCCGTCGACGTCGTAGCTCGCGTAGAACCCGTAATCACCCGCGTCGTTCGCGGTGTTGTTCTTCAGTGTGTAGCGATAGTTCGCGAGCGGCGTGCTGTTCGACAGGTAGAACCCAATGTAACCGGCCTTGTTGGCGGCGCTGTTCTTGATCAGGAGCTTCGGGGAGTCGCCATAGACGTAGAAGCCGTAGGAGGCGCGGTGCGCGCGGACCTTGTCGAGCACCCCGTGCAGGTAGCCGCCGTAGACCGCGTAGGTGGTCGCGGGGTCGTTGCCCGTGATCTTCACGTTTCTGACCTTCTGCGCGTACGTCTCGTACAGGTAGAGCCCGTAGGCGGCGTTGTCGATGGTCACGTTACGGATCACGGGCCGCACGGCGTATTCCAGCTCGATGCCGGTGTCGCTATTGGTGCCGTCAAGGCGAATTTCGAGCTTCCGCAGCGTCGTGCGGGCGGGGGAGTGGAAGTCGATCGCGTCCGACCAGCCGCGCAGCTTGCCGTTCTTGACCGTGACGCCGTCATAGCCGGAGTTCTCAATCCCGATCTGGCTGCCCGACGGACCGCGCAGCGTCTTGCCGTTGAGGTCGATCGTCACCCCATCGCGGCCGATGATCAGGCCGTTCGTGCCGGAGCTGGTGCAGTTCAGGTGCTTCTTGAGCTTGACGTCCTTCTTGATGACGTCGCCGCACTCGATTGCGGCGTGCGCCGAGGACGCTCCGGCGAGCGCGAGGGCACTCGCGACGATGGCGCCGAGCAGCGCCCGCAGACTGCGTGGTCTCATGGGTCCCCCCTAAGGGTTAGGCAATAAGAGTCGCTGCGACCCTACACCACGCCACGCGCGCTTGCGGAGGGCCGCCCGCACCTGCGGCCTGCCTGCGCACGAACGAGAGCGGGGCGGCCCGCAACGACCGCCCCGCCGATCACCGACTTTCAAACAGGTCGGTGCGCCCGTGTCTACCTACGGGCGATCACCGCTTGCAGGGCACGTTGCATCGTCTCGTCGTGACCCCCTTGAGTTGGATCTGAGCCTGCGCGCGGAACGTCCAAGACCACAAACCTCCGCTGTCGAGGTCCATCCCGCTATAGCCTCCGCAGAAATGGAGCCGCTGAAGGGACTGATCCTCTCCGGAGGCGCGGGGACCCGCCTCCGCCCGATCACCCATACGTCCGCGAAGCAGCTCGTCCCGGTGGCGAACAAGCCCGTGCTGTTCTACGGGATCGAGGCGCTCGTCGACGCCGGCGTAACCGACATCGTGATCGTGATCGCGCCCGAGACCGGCGGCGAGATCCGCGAGGCCGTGGGCGACGGGTCCAAGTTCGGCGCGCGCGTCACCTACGTCGTTCAAGATGCCCCGCGCGGCCTGGCCCACGCCGTGCTCACCGCGGAGGAGGCGCTCGGCCACGGGCCGTTCATCATGTACCTGGGCGACAACCTGTTGCGCGATGGGGTCCGCGCTCTCGCCGACCGCTTCCGCGAGGGCAAGTCGGACGCGCTCATCCTGCTGACCAAGGTTCCCGACCCGTGGCACTACGGCGTCGCCGAGCTCGACGGGGAGCGGGTCGTGCGGCTCGTCGAGAAGCCCAAGGACCCGCCCTCCGACATGGCGCTCGTGGGCGTCTACCTGTTCGGCCCGGCGATCTTCGACGCTGCGCGCGCGATCGAGCCCTCGTGGCGCGACGAGCTCGAGATCACCGACGCGATCCAGCACCTGATCGACAAGGGCGCGCGCGTCGAGTCGCGCACGGTCACCGGCTGGTGGAAGGACACGGGCCAGCTCGCCGACATGCTCGAGGCCAACCGGCTCGTACTCGAGGATTTGGAGCGCTCGATCGAGGGCGAGGTCGCGAGCGCGCGGATCGAGGGGCGCGTCTCGGTGGCGCCCGGCGCGCGTATCGAGCGCTCGCTCGTGCGCGGCCCCGCCATCATCGGTCCCGGCGCCGTGATCACCGATTCCTACATCGGCCCCTACACGTCGATCGACCGCGACGTGGTCGTCGAGCACTCCGAGGTGCAGCACTCGATCCTGCTCGCGGGGGCGAAGGTCCTGAACCTGGAGACGCGCATGGAGGCGAGCCTGCTCGGCCGCAACGTGACGCTGAAGCGCGGCGAGCGGCGTCCGCGCACGCTCAGCATGATCGTCGGTGACAACTCGGAGATCACCCTGCCGTGAGGGTGATCGTCACAGGCGCGGGGGGCATGCTCGGCGGCGACGTGACCGACGAGCTCGTGCGGCGCGATCACGAGGTCTACGCGCTCGCCCGCGCGAACCTCGACATCACCGACCCCGCCGACGTCGAGGATGCCCTGCGCGAGATCGCCCCCGACGTGGTCGTCAACTGCGCGGCCTGGACGGACGTGGACGGCGCCGAGGCGAACGAGCGGGCGGCGATGGAGGTGAACGACACCGGCGCAGCGCTGGTCTCGCGCGTGGCCCGCGACCGCGGCGCGTCGATCCTGCAGATCTCCAGCGACTACGTCTTCGACGGCTCCAAGCGCACGCCGTACGTGGAGTCGGACATGCCGAACGCGCTCTCGGCGTACGGGCGCTCGAAGCAGGCCGGCGAGACCTCGGTGGCCGTCGCGAACCCGCGCCACTGGATCGTGCGCACCTCCTGGCTCTACGGGGTGCGCGGCGGCAACTTCGTCGAGACGATGCTGCGCCTTGCGAGCGAGCAGCCCGAGGTCCTCGTTGTCTCCGACCAGGTCGGCTCGCCCACCTACACGCGGCATCTGGCGACAGCGCTCGCGGACCTGATCGATGAGCGGCGCCCGTACGGCATCTACCACATCGCCGCGTCGGGGAGCTGCTCCTGGTACGAGTTCGCGCAGGAGATCTTCGACCAGACGGACACCGAGTGCCGGGTGATGGCGGCGACCACCGAGATGCTGGGCCGCCCGGCGCCGCGGCCCGCGTACTCCGTGCTGGGCACCGAGCGCGACGACGCCCCGGTGCTCCCCGACTGGCGCGACGGCCTGCGCGAGTACCTCGCCGAACGTGCGAGGGTTATGGCATGAGGATCCTCGTCACCGGGGGCGCCGGGTTCATCGGATCGGCGTACGTGCGCTACCGCCTGGAGAACCACCCGGGCGACGAGGTGCGCGTGCTCGACAAGCTCACCTACGCCGGCAGGCGGGAGAACCTGGAGGGCCTCGAGCGCTGCGAGCTGGTCGTCGGCGACATCGCCGACCGCGACGCGGTGGCGGCGGCCGTCGAGGGCTGCGACGCGATCGTCAACTTCGCCGCCGAGTCGCACGTGGACCGCTCGATCGAGTCGCCGGGCGAGTTCATCCAGACCGACGTGTTCGGCACCTACGTCTTGCTCGAGGCGGCGCGCGACGCCGGCATCCGCCACCTGCAGATCTCGACCGACGAGGTCTACGGCTCGATCGAGGAGGGCTCGTTCACCGAGAGCTCGCCGCTCGACCCCTCCTCGCCGTACTCGGCGTCGAAGGCGGGCGGCGACTTGCTCGTCTCCGCCTTCGAGCACACCTACGGTGCGGACGCGCTGATCGTGCGCGCCTCCAACAACTACGGGCCGCGCCAGTACCCGGAGAAACTGATCCCGCTCTGCATCCTGAACGCGCTCGCCGGTGACCCGCTCCCCGTCTACGGCGACGGGCGCCAGGTGCGCAACTGGCTGTGGGTCGAGGACTTCGCGGCGGCGATCGACGTGGTGCTCGAGCGCGGCGAGGCCGGCCAAGTCTACAACGTCGGCGGCCCCGACGAGCGCGAGAACATCGAGGTGGTGCGGCGCATCGTCGAGCTCACCGGCGCCGACGAGTCGCTGATCACCTTCGTCAAGGACCGCCCCGGCCACGACCGCCGTTACTCGCTCTCCTCGGAGAAGACCGAGGCGCTGGGCTGGCGCGCCAAGGTGGGCTTCGACGAGGGCATCGAGCGCGCCGTCGCCTGGTACCGGGACAACGAGGACTGGTGGGGGCCGATCCGCTCGGGCGAGTACCGCGAGTACTACGAGCGGCAGTACGGCACCAAGCTGGCGTAGACCGAGGAGCCATGGCCCGCAGGCTGCAGACCGAGATCCCGGACCTCGTCCTGCTCGAGGTGCGGGCCCACGGTGACGAGCGCGGCTTTTTGCTCGAGTCGTACCGCGAGGAGGAGTGGCGCGAGCTCGGCGTCGACGTTCACTTCGTGCAGGAGAACCACTCGCGCTCGCGCAAGGGGATCCTGCGCGGCATCCACTTCCAGCTCCAGCCCGGGCAGGCCAAGCTAGTGCGCTGCGTGCGCGGGCGGATCTGGGACGTCGCCGTCGACCTGCGGCGCGACTCCCCGACGTACAGGCGCTGGCAGGGCTTCGAGCTCTCCGACGAAAACCACCGCCAGCTCTACGTGCCGGTCGGCTTCGGCCACGGCTTCTGCGTGCTGAGCGAGGAGGCCGACGTCGCCTACAAGCTCTCGAGCTACTACGACCCCGAGCAGGAGGCCGGCATCCGCTGGGACGACCCGGACGTCGCCGTGGAGTGGCCGATCGCCGACCCGCAGCTCTCCGAGCGCGACCGCACCGCGCCCACGCTCGCTGAGGTCGCGGACGAGCTGCCGTTCTAGAGGCACGAATCGAGTGGCGGGTCAGGCCGACTTCTCCGAGGCTGACTGGAAGCGGATCTGCCGGGGGCCGGCGGCAGCCGCGCTCTACGTCTCGTACGCGAGCAGGGGCGGGGCGATGAAGACCGTTAAGGAGACCAAGGCGATCGCCGCCGCGTACGAGCGCGCCCGCAAGGGCGGGGCCGTGGGCCAGCTGCTGCGCGAGGCCGTGGCCGACTACCCGGTGATCGGCGCCGATCACAACGACTCCATCGAGGACATCAGGCAGCGCCTGATCGACGATGTGGGTGCCGCGTGGGCCCTGGTCGAGCGGCACGCGCACCCGAGCGAAGCGGGCGAGTACCGCCAGTTCCTGCTCGAGATCGCGCAGGCGGTCGCGGCCGCTGCCAAGGGCATCGACCCCGACGAGGCGAATGCCCTGTCCGCGATCGAGGCCGCGCTGCGGCCCGCGCGTTGGGGCTAGCTCAGTCGCGAACCGGGACCTTGAAGCGCCTTGCCTTGGAGCGCACCCCGGTTTTGCCGGTGGCCCGCAGCCTGAGCTTTAGGCGTGGGCCTTGAGGCCCTTCAGCCGGATGACGTTGCGCCCTTTGAAGCTGTCGAAGCCGCCCGCTTGGAAGGGCGTGTGGTTCGTGGTCATCCCGGGCGCGAGCACGATCCGGTCCGCCTTGCCGTCGTTGCCCTTGGTGGTGAGCGCCGTCTGCAGGGACGGCTCCGCGACCCGGCCCTTGCCGGGCTTGCACCTCTTCGAGAAATCGGGCACGCAGAAGGTCGTCGCCCCCGCGCCGCCCGGCAGGGCGAGCGCCACCGCTGCCCCCGCGACCAACGCCAACGTTCTCACGCTCATGCTCACCGCCCTTTCCGGCGGCGGACGCTACGCCCTGCCCCCGCTTCTGACTGGTCGCGCCAGTCTGCCCGGTCGCGGGGTCGAGCGCAAGACCCAGTGCCTAGAGCGGAGGCGTGCCCGCCGGCGGCTGTGAGTCGCGGACCTCGAAGGGCTCGCTGGCGATCGGCTCGCCCTGGGCCTCGAGCGTCCACTCGTACCTGGCCTGCGGCAGGCGCAGGTTGTTGACGTTCATCGTGAGCGGCACGCTGAAGCTCATCCCGGGCGTCGCGCCCGCCGGGCGGCCGACCTCCACGTGGCCGCGGATCACCACGGGGCGCTCGCCCACCTCCACCGGGTTGCCGTCCTGGTCGCGCAGGCGGGCGACGACCTCGATGCGCTCGTTCGCCCGCGACCAGGGGATCGTGAGCCGGATCGCGAGCGAGATGTTGATCGCGGTGCCGGGCACGCGCGCGATGCGCTGCAGCCCGCCCCCGAGGATGTAGAGCTTGCCGTTCACGCTCTGCGCGGAGTCGCAGAGCAGCAGCGTCGCGCGGATGTCGTTGGGGGTGCCCTCCATGCGGCCCCCGAAACTAGCGCGTCGCGCGCCTTTCCCGCCGAGCGCGCCCAACGCCCCTCGCCCGAACGCGCCCGCCACTCCGGCCGAGCGTGCGATTCCGTTGTCATGCGCGACGTTTTCGCACGGTCGGCGGGAATGGGGGCCGTGGGCGCGGGGGCGTAGACTCGGTGGGTTGACCATGGCTTCGAGTTCGAGTGCGAAAACCGACCCGCTGGCACCGTTCTCGGAGCCGGTTCGGCGCTGGTTCACCTCCTCGTTCGAGGCCCCCACGCCCGCCCAGGCCCAGGGCTGGCCCGCGATCGCCTCGGGCAAGAACACGCTGATCTGCGCCCCGACCGGCTCAGGCAAGACGCTGACGGCGTTCCTGTGGGGCATCGACAACCTCGCGCGCAGGGCCGCGCCCGAGCCCCCGAAGCGGGGCCGCAAGGGCCGGGGCGGCTCGAACTCGGACTCGGCGGCTGCCCAGCCCACCATCGAGGGACTCGAGATCGACCCCGACCAGCCGCCGCTCGGCTCGGGCGTGCGGATCGTCTACGTCTCGCCGCTCAAGGCCCTCTCCTATGACGTCGAGCGCAACCTCCGCGCGCCGCTCCGCGGCATCGGCGCGCCGATCAGCGTCGGCCTGCGCACCGGCGACACCCCGCAGCGCGAGCGCCAGGCGATGCGGCGCAATCCGCCGGACATCCTGATCACGACCCCCGAGTCGCTGTATTTGATGATGACCTCGCAGGCGCGCGAGATCCTCGCCGGGGTCGAGGCGGTGATCGTCGACGAGATCCACGCGGTCGCCCAGACCAAGCGCGGCGCGCACCTCGCGCTCACGCTCGAGCGACTCGAGCACCTGGTCCAGACGCACGAAAACGGGCGCGGGCCCGACGCGACCGTGCAGCGCATCGGCCTCTCGGCCACGCAGCGCCCGCTCGAGCGGGTCGCGCAGTTCCTCGTGGGGCCGCGGCGCGAGTGCGAGATCGTCGACGCGGGCGTGCGCAAGGACCTCGACCTGGAGATCGTCGTCCCGGTCGAGGACATGACCGACCCGGACGCCTCCACCGAGAAGCGCCGCGACGGAGGCGATGCGGGATTCGAGTACTCGCCCGGCGACGCCAACTTCGACGCCGCCCCGACAACGCGCTCGATCTGGCCCGCGATCTACCCGAAGCTGCTGGAGCTCGTCGAGCAGCACAACTCGACGATCATCTTCGTGAACGCGCGGCGCGCCGCCGAGCGGCTCGCGAAGCGCCTGAACGAGCTTGCGAACGAGCAGCGCGAGGCCAAGGAGGGCGAGGCCGCGGCGGAGAAACCGCCGGTCGAGATCGCCCGCGCCCACCACGGCTCGCTCGCCCACGAGGAACGCCTCGTGATCGAGGAGATGCTCAAGTCGGGCCAGCTCCCCTGCCTGGTCGCCACCTCCTCGCTGGAGCTTGGCATCGACATGGGCGCGGTCGACCTCGTGATCCAGGTCGAGTCGCCGAAGTCGGTGACGCGCGGGCTGCAGCGGGTGGGCCGCGCGGGCCACACGCTCGGCCAGGTCTCGAAGGGACGCATCTTCCCCAAGTTCCGCGCCGACCTCCTCGAGTGCGCGGTCGTCGCCAAGCGCATGCGCGAGGGCCAGATCGAGGAGACCGTGATCCCGCGCAACCCCCTCGACGTGCTCGCCCAGCACATCGTCTCGATGTGCGCAGACCAGGAGTGGACGGTCGACGAGATCGAGCGCGTCGTGACGGGCGCCGAGCCCTTCCGCGAGCTCAGCCGCGAGCAGCTCGAGAACGTGCTCGACATGCTCGACGGGCGCTACCCGTCGGAGCGCTTCGCCGAGCTGCGCCCGCGGGTCGCCTGGGAGCGCACGTCGGGCAAGGTGCGCGGCCGCAAGGGCGCCCGCCAGCTCGCGGTCACGAACGCGGGCACGATCCCCGACCGCGGTCTGTACGGCGTGCACCTCCCCGACGGGCGGCGCGTCGGGGAGCTCGACGAGGAGATGGTCTACGAGGCGCGTGCGGGCCAGACGTTCCTGCTCGGCGCGACGACCTGGCGGATCGAGGACATCACGCGCGACCGGGTGATCGTCACGCCCGCGCCGGGCGTGCCGGGCGCGGTGCCCTTCTGGCGCGGTGACGGCATCGGCCGGTCCGCCGAGCTGGGTAAGGCGATCGGCGAGTTCGCGCGCGAGGCCGTCTCCGCCTCGCCGGAGGAGCTCGCCAAGGAGTACGACCTCGACCCGCTCGCCGCCCAGAATCTCGTCGCGTACCTGCGCGAGCAGCAGGCCGCGACCCGCGTCGTCCCCTCGGACCAGTCGATCGTGGTCGAGCGCTTCCGCGACGAGATCGGCGACTGGCGGCTGTGCGTGCTCTCGCCGTTCGGCGGTCGCGTCCACGCCGCTTGGGGGCTGGCGCTCGCCGCCAAGATCCGCTCCGAGTACGACCTGGAGGCCGACGCGATCTGGTCCGACGACGGCATCGTCCTACACCTGCCCGACGCCGACGACCCGCCGCCCGCGGACCTGGTCCTGCTCGAGCCCGACGAGGTCGAGGACATGGTCGTCGGGGAGCTCGGCGGCTCGGCTCTCTTCGGCGCCCGCTTCCGCGAGAACGCGGCCCGCTCGCTGCTTTTGCCGCGCGCCTACCCCGGCAAGCGCACACCGCTCTGGCAGCAGCGCATGAAGGCCCAGTCGCTGCTCGAGGTCGCCAAGGACTTCCCGCGCTTCCCGGTGATCCTCGAGACCTACCGCGAGGTGCTGCGCGACGTGCTCGACCTGCCCGCCCTGCAGGGGCTTCTGCGCGACCTCCACTCGCGGCGGATCTCGCTCGTCGAGGTCGAGACGCAGAGCGCCTCGCCGTTCGCCTCCTCGCTGCTCTTCGACTACGTCGCGACCTACATGTACGAGGGCGACACGCCCAACGCGGAGCGCCGTGCCGCGGCCCTCGCCCTCGACCGCGAGCTCCTGCGCGAGCTGCTCGGCCAGGAGGAGCTCCGCGAGCTGATCGACCCGGACGCGCTCGACCAGGTGGAGCGCTCGCTGCAGCACCTCACCGACGACGCGCGGGCGCGCGACCGCGACCAGCTGCAGCAGATCCTGCGCAGGCTCGGCGACCTCACCGAGGAGGAGTGCCAGGCGCGCGTGGCGGAGGGCTTCTCGGCGAGCTCGATGCTCGCCAAGCTCGAGCGCGAGCGGCGCGCGGCCAAGGTGCGGATCGCGGGCGAGGAACGCTGGATCGCCGCCGAGGACGTGGCGCTCTACCGCGACGCGCTGGGCACCCCGCCGCCACCCGGCATGCCGGACTCGCTGCTCGAGCCGGTCGAGGACGCGCTCTCGGTGCTCGTGCGCCGCTACGCGCGCACGCACGGACCGTTCCCGACGGCGCAGCTCGCCCAGCGTTACGCGATCGACCCGCTGCCCGCCCTGCGCGAGCTCGAGCGTTCGGGCGATCTCGTCCGCGGCGAGCTCCTGCCGGGCGGCACCGAGCGCGAGTGGTGCGATGCCGACGTCCTGCGCCGGGTGCGGCGGGCGAGCCTCGCGCAGCTCCGCCACGAGGCCGAGGCGGTCGATCCCGCCGAGCTGGCGCGCTTTCTGGCGAGCTGGCAGAACGTCGACGTGCATCGCCCCGGCGGCGCCGGCATCGACCGCCTGCGCGACGCGCTTGTCCCCCTGCAGGGCGTCGCGCTCACGCCTGAGGTCTGGGAGCGCGACGTACTGCCCCGTCGGCTCGGCGCCTACTCGCCCTCCTGGCTCGACCAGCTCACGACGAGCGGCGAGGTGGTCTGGATCGGCGCGGGCTCGGTGGGCCGCACCGGCAAGGTGGCGCTGTACTTCCGCGACGACGTGCGCCTCGCCGGGCCGCCTCCCGCCAACGCCAAGCTCGAGTCGCCCAAGGGCGAGCTCCACGACATGATCCGCGAGCGGCTCGCGCTCGCCCCGTGCTTCTGGCTCGACCTCGTCGCCGAGCTCGACGCCCCCGCCGAGGAGCTCCACGAGGCGCTCTGGGATCTGGCCTGGGCTGGCGAGGTGACCAACGACGCGTTCGCGCCGCTGCGCGCTCCGCGCCTGCGCGCGGTACAGCGCCAGCAGCGCATGGGCCGGCGCTTCGCGTCGCGTCGCCCGGCGGCGTCCGGGACCGTGGTCGGCCGCTGGTCGCTCACAGAGGAGCTCTTCCGCAACGCGCCACCTGCCGGCCCGCGCCTGCGCGCGCAGGCGGAGCTCCTGCTCGAGCGCTACGGGATCGTTACGCGCGAGACGATCCGCGCCGAGGGGATCCCGGGCGGGATGGCCACCCTCTACGGCGAGCTCTCGAACCTGGAGATGCTCGGCACCGCCCAGCGGGGCTACTTCGTCGAGGGCATGGGCGGGGTGCAGTTCGCGCTCGCCGGCGCGGTCGAGCGCCTGCGCAGCCTGCCGCGCACCGATGGGGACGAGTTCCTGGTGCTGGCCGCGACCGATCCCGCGAACCCCTACGGCGCCTCGCTGCCGTGGCCGAAGCGCGCCGAGGGCCGTCGGCCGGCCCGCGTCGCCGGCGCGTACGTGCTCCTGCGCGACGGCCGTCCGATCGTCTACGTCGAGCGCGGCGGCAAGGGGATCGTCCGGCTGGAGCACCTCGAGGGCGCGGAGCTCATCGCCGCGGTCGAGCAGCTCGTCGAGGCGGCCCGCAACGGGCTGATCCCGAAGCTCTCGATCGAGCGGGTGGACGGCGAGCCGGTGATCGGCTCCGAGCTCGAGCCCGTCCTGCTCGAGGCCGGCTTCGCCCGCCAGCCGCGGCGGCTGGTGGCGTCGGCGTAGCGGCCGGCGCGGCGAAGAAGGCGGCCGCAGGCGACCGGTCAAGAACCTGCTCGGCTTCCGCCCGGCCCACGCGGGTAGGCGCCGAGTGCACGGAACAAGGAGGTGAACCGTGAACAGGCTGATCATCCTCGTCGGGCTCGCCGCGATCCTCGGGGTTGGCGCGTTCGCCGCGCTGCCCACGCAGGAAGCCGAGGCGATCTCGATCAAGAAGCTCGCCAAGCGCGAGTGCCGCGAGGAGCGCCGCACCGACCGCCAGGACTTCATCCGCAAGTACGGCGGCACCGGCAAGGCCGCGCTGCGCCGCTGCATCAAGGACGAGCGGCGCGACGCCCGGCGCGACTGCCGCAGCGAGCGGCGCGAGGAGCCCCAGGAGTTCCGCAACGAGTACGGCGGCACGGGCAAGGCCGCCCTGCGCCGCTGCATCAAGGACGAGATCCGCTGAACCGCCAGGGCCCGGCGGCCGCAGCCGCCGCCGGGCCCCGGTCGACGGCCGCCGCCTCCGCGGGCCCGGCGAACGCCGCCCCGACCGCCGCCCGCGACGGGTTACGCTTGACCGTCCAAGGCGCGCGTGGATTTCGACGGCAACAGGCGGGGCTGCGCATGAGGAGGACCGGGGCGGTCCTGCTCGCTTTGGCCGCCGCGTTGGCGCTCGCCGGCGGCGCGCAGGCCGGGAAGGTACGCAACGGCGGGTTCGAGCGCGGGGACCTGCGCGGCTGGCAGGTGCGCGCCCTCCCCGACGCGGAGTGCGGCTCCTGGACCGTGTACGGCGGCGATGCGGTGCCCGGGCTGCCGTCGCCGCCCCGGGGTGACCGGGCGGCCGCGGCGTCACCGCCGGCCGAGTGCCTGAGCGGTGCGCACATCCTCTCGCGGGTGGTCAAGTTGAAGAAGGGCAGCAAGCACAAGCTCAGCTTCCGGCTCGCCTACGACAACGACTATGAGTTCTTCCTGACCCCGGGCTCGCTCGAGCCCGAGCCCGCTGGGAGCCAGCAGATCCGGGTCGACGTGCTGCGAGCGGGCGCGCCGCTGCTCTCCGTCAACCCCAACCACATCCTCAAGCGCGTGTACGTCACGCGTCACGACGCTCCGCTGCGGCGCGGCTACCGCCGGGTGACGGCGAACCTCAGCAAGCTCGCCGGCAAGCGCGTGCGCCTGCGGTTCGCGGCAGTCGCCAACCGCGGCCCGCTCGCGGTCGGGCTCGACGCGGTCCGGATCGCTTCCCGCAAGCGCTAGCGCAGTGAACTAATCGCACTTCGCCGCGGCGCGCTACCGTCGCCCCATGGCCGAGGGCGACACGATCCACCGCAACGCGCGCCGCCTGGCCGCTGCCCTCGGCGACGCGCCGCTCACCCGCGCCGAGGCGCCCAGCCCGCGTAGCTCGCTGCGCGCGCAGCCGCAGCGGCTCGCCGCGCTCGTCGGCCGGCGCTTGGTCGGCGCCGATGCCCACGGCAAGCACCTGTTCCTGCGCTTCGAGGGTGACTTAGTGCTCCACAGCCACCAAGGCATGAACGGCTCCTGGCACACCTACCGGCCGGGGGAGCGCTGGCGGAAGCCGCGCGGCGCCGCCTGGGCGGTGCTCGCCAACGAGCGCGCAGAAGCCGTGGAGTTCAACGGCACGCGCCTCGCGCTGCGCACGTCGGGGGAGCTGCGGCTGGACCCGCGCCTGCGCGCGCTCGGCCCCGACATCCTCGCGCCGGACTTCGACGAGGCCGCCGGGGTCGCCGCCCTGCGAGGCCGCGTGCCGCAGTCGGCGACGCTGGGCGACGCCCTCCTCGACCAGACCGTGATCGCGGGGATCGGGAACATCTTCAAGTCCGAGGGTTGCTGGGAGGCGCGCCTGGACCCCTGGCGGAAGCTGGGCGAGCTGAGCGACGAGGAGCTCGCGGCTCAGGTCGAGGCCACCCGCGCGCTGATGAGAGCGGCGGTCGAGAACGGCCGCGCTCCGAAGCGCGTCTACAAGCGCGCCGGCGAGCCCTGCCCGCGCTGCGGCACGCGCATCCGCTCCCGCGGCCAGGGCGACGCGAACCGCACGACCTACTGGTGTCCCACCTGCCAGCGGTGATCGACTTTTCTCGTCTGGTGGACCAGGAACCTCGATCACCACGTCCCGCGGCGGCCGGTGATCGACTTTTCTCGTCTGGTGGACCAGGAACCTCGATCACCACGTCCCGCGGCGGCCGGTGATCGACTTTTCTCGTCTCCCTGACCAGAAACCTCGATCGCGGGGGTGGGGAGGGCGGCCCGCCATAATCGGCTGGCGGAGAGGAGAGCATGGAATCGTCCTCCAACGTCGAGCTGCTCGCGCGGGTACCGCTGTTCGACGAGCTCTCGCAGGAAGAGCTCGAGCGGATCGCTGCCGTTGCCGTGCCGCGTTCCTACCCGCGCGGGGTACGCGTTTTCCACGAGGGCGACCAGTCCGACGCCTGTTACATCGTCCGCAGCGGAAACCTGCGCGTCACGCGCGAGCACTCCGACGGGCGGGCGATCGCGCTCGCGACGCTCGGCCCCGGCGACTTCTTCGGTGAGCTCGCGATGCTCGACGGCGGGACGCGCTCGGCCAGCGTCGAGACCCTCTCCGATGTCGAGCTTCTGGCGGTACCGGCTGGGGACATGCGCCGGGTGATCGCCGAGCACGGCGACATCGCCGCCAAGCTGATCCTCGCGATCACCCGCCGGCTGCGCGAGACCAACGAGCGCGTCACGCGGCAGTCGTTCCAGACGGTGCCAAGCCGGGTCGCGGGCGTGCTCCTGCAGCTGATCGCGGAGGAGACGATCCCCGAGGGGCGCGACGGGATCACGGTGCGCATGACGCAGGCCGACCTCGCCCAGCTCGCGGGCACTTCGCGCGAGAGCGTGAGCCGCTTCCTGGCGACGCTCGAGCGGGCGGGCGTAGTGCAGGTGGGGCGCGGGCGGGTAACCGTGCTGGAACCCCGCCGTCTACGCGCCTACGTCTTTTGAGCCCGGACAACGCATTCGACCCGGCGCGCGCCCGCGCGTACATGGTTCAGCGCCAGCTGCGCGCGCGCGGGATCACCGACGAGCGCGTGCTCGCGGCGATGGGCAGCGTGCCGCGGGAGCGGTTCGTCGCGTCCGAGCTGCGGGAGCAGGCCTACGAGGACGGCGCCCTGGCGATCGGGCACGGCCAGACGATCTCCCAGCCCTGGGTGGTCGCGGCGATCTGCCAGGGTCTCGAGCTCACCGGCACGGAAAGGGTGCTCGACGTCGGCGCTGGCTCCGGCTACAGCTCCGCAGTGCTCGCGGAGCTCGCCCGCGAGGTGCTCGCGGTCGAGCTGATCGGCGCGCTCGCGCGGCGCGCCCGCCGCGTGCTCGCCGAGCTGGGCTACGAGAACGTCGAGGTGCGCGAGGGCGATGCCAGCGCGGGCGTCCCGGGCGAGGAGCCGTTCGACGCGATCGCCGTGCACGCCGCGGCGCCCCGCGTCCCGGCCGGGCTCGTCGCCCAGCTGCGCCCCGGCGGGCGCCTCGTGGTGCCGATCGCGAGCGACGGGGCGGACATGCTCACCGCCTTTCGGCGCGTCGACGAGGGCAGCGAGCACCCCATGCTCGAGCGTTACGTGATCGCTCCCTGCCGGTTCGTGCCCCTGCTCGGGGCGGGCGGCTACAGCGGCTGATGCGCTGATGATTTACGCTGGCCGCCATGTACGGTGGCCCCCTCGTCCTGAACTTCTTTTCGCCGGCGTTCATCGACCAGCTCAAGCGCGGCCGCAAGACCGCCACGATCCGGCTTGGCGACAAATCCCGCAAGTACCGGCCGGGCATGCTCGTCTGGGTCACGGTCGGCTATCAGCACTCGCCGCGGGAGAAGATCTTCGCCGCGGTGATCGACAGCGTGGAGGTCAAGCTCCTCAAGGAGCTCTCGCCCCGCGACATCGAGCACGACAACCCGGAGTTCCGCCGGCTCGATGAGACCATGGAGTTCCTCCGCCAGATCTACCGCCGCGAGGTGACGCCCGACGACGTCTGCACGGTCGTGCGCTTCTCGCAGATCGTCGAGCCGCCGCAGGCGCAGCTCGGCAACGGCGGCACGCCGCACCGCAACTAGGCCGAAGGCGGCCGCTCGTGGCCGACTACAGCTTCCTGACCACGTGGGTCCTGGGAGCTGAGCGCGAGCGCGTCTGGGAGGCGATCTACGAGTCGGAGCGCTGGCCGGAGTGGTGGCCGGGCGTCGAGGTCGCCGAGCGGCTCGCCGAGGGCGACGAGCGCGGCATCGGCCAGCGCGGCCGCTACGTCTGGCGCAGCACGATCCCGTACCCGGTCGAGTTCGAGATCGTGACCACGTGCGTCGAGCGGCCCCACCTGCTGGAGGGCAGAGCGACGGGCGAGCTCGAGGGCGTCGGCCGCTGGCGCTTCTTCGAGCACGGCGGCGTTACCGCCGTGCTCTACGAATGGAACGTCGCGACGACCAAGCGGTGGATGAACGCGCTGGCCCCGGTCGGCCGCCCCCTCTTCCGCTGGAACCACGACCGGGTGATGCGCGCCGGCGGCCACGGCCTGGCCCGGCTGCTCGGCGCGCCCCTGATCGCCTCGAGCTAGGGCCTAGTTGCCGTTCTCGCCGAAGCCGGTCGGCGTGCGGTGCAGCTCGCGCGCCTCGATCACCCGGTCGATCAGCCCGTACTCGAGGGCCTCGTCCGGCTTGAAGAAGCGGTCGCGCTCCATGTCGTCGTGCAGGCGCTCCTCGCTCTGGCCGGTGTGCTTCGCGTAGATCTCCTCGATGCGCTTGCGCACGTTGAGCGTCTCGCGGGCGTGGATCTCGATGTCGGTCGACTGGCCCTGGAAGCCGCCGCTCGGCTGGTGGATGAGGATGCGCGAGTTGGGCAGCGCCATCCGCTTGCCCGGCGCGCCGCCGGCGAGGAGGAGGGAGCCCATCGACATCGCCACGCCGAAGCAGATCGTCTGCACGTCGGGCTTGATGAACTGCATCGTGTCGTAGATCGCGAGGCCCGCGTACACCGACCCGCCCGGCGAGTTGATGTACATCGAAATGTCCTTGTCGGGGTCCTCGGACTCGAGGTGGATGAGCTGCGCGACGATGAGGTTGGCGATCTGGTCGTCGACGGGCTGGCCGAGGAAGACGATGCGCTCGTTCAGCAGGCGCGAGTAGATGTCGAACGACCGCTCACCGCGGGCGGTCTGCTCGACGACCATGGGCACGAGGGGCATGGAGGTTGTCCTTTCGCGTCGCTTGGGAAGGTCCGAACTGATGTGCAACCCTAGGGTTGCGTGTTGCGAGACGATATCATGTGCAACCGCTCAGTTGCACTAAGGAGGAGCATCGATGGAGACGCTCGAAGGTAGGACGGTGACCCGCGAAGAGGAATTCGAAGCGAGCGCCGACCAAGTTTGGCGGGCGCTCACCGATGAAACCATCCTCGAGCAATGGCTCGCCGAAGAGGTCGAACTCGATCCCCGCGAGGGCGGGGAGGTGCGCGTCCGTGACGACGGCGAGGAACGCCGCGGCCGCGTCGAGGACATCGACGAGGGTCGCCGCCTGGCGTTCACCTGGGCGCGCGAGGGCGAGCTGCCGTCGCTCGTCGAGTTCGAGCTCGTGCCCTGCGTCGCGGGCACGCGCCTGATCGTCACCGAGACCGTGCCGGACGGCGTGCCGATCGCGCTCACCGGGGCCGCCTGGGCGCTCACCGCCTTCGCGCTGCGCGGCGCGCTCGCCCCGGCGACCGTGCCGCAGACCGTCCTCTAGGAGCCCGCGTGGCGCGGACCGAAGCCGTCTTCGACGCGCTCGGCGATCCGACTCGCCGCCACATCGTCCTGTCCCTCGCGCGCCGCTCGGCGAGCGCGACGGCCCTCGCCGCGGAGCTGCCGATCAGCCGGCAGGCTGTCGCCAAGCACCTCGTGAGCCTGCGCGACGCCGAGCTGGTCGTCGCCGAGCGCGTCGGCCGCGAGACCCTCTACACGCTCGACCCGCGCCCCCTCGCCGAGGCCGCGGAGTGGATCGCGCGGGTCGGCGAGGAGTGGGACCGGCGCCTGGCCGCCCTCCGCGGCGTGCTGGAGCCCGACGACGAGTCCGGCTTCAATCGCCCTTTACCAAATATCTGAGCCATACCGGCTCAGATTCTTGAACAAGGGCCGGGCTCCTACTACACTTGCGGGTGCGGTTTGGCACTCTCCCCTGTAGAGTGCCAAGCGCTCACGGCGGTCGCTAAGCCCTTTCGCCCGCCCCGAGCGCGTAAAGCACTTGGATTTTGCGTTTGTCCCTTACGAGAGACCCCACCACGGAGGTAGAACGTATGAACCTGAAGCCCCTCGGCGATCGGCTGATCGTGGAGCCGGTTGAGGAGGAGGAGACGACGGCGAGCGGCATCGTCCTGCCGGACACCGCCAAGGAGAAGCCCCAGAAGGGCAAGGTGCTTGCGGTCGGTGACGGCAACTGGGACGAGGACGGGGAGAAGCGCATCCCGCTCGACGTCAAGGAGGGGGACGAGATCCTCTACTCCAAGTACGGCGGGACGGAGCTCAAGGTCGACGGCAAGGACCTGCTGGTGCTTCGCGAGTCGGACGTCCTCGCCAAGGTCGTCTAAGGCGGAAAAAGGCTTGCCGGCTCCCGCAACGGAGACCGGCCTAAAGCGTTTGACAGCAAGGAGGAACTAGAAGCCAATGGCTCACAAGGAGCTCAAGTACGACGCGGAGGCGCGCGCGGCCCTACAGGCCGGCGTCGACGCGGTCGCGAACGCGGTCAAGGTGACGCTCGGCCCGAAGGGCCGCTACGTGGTGCTCGACAAGAAGTTCGGCGCCCCGACGATCACCAACGACGGCGTCACTATCGCGCGTGAGATCGAGATCGAGGACGTCTTCGAGAACCAGGGCGCCCAGCTCGTCCGCGAGGTGGCCACCGCGACGAACGACGTCGCCGGTGACGGCACCACGACGGCGACCCTGCTCGCGCAGACGATCGTCCGCTCAGGCCTCAAGAACGTCGCCGCCGGCGCCAACCCGCTCGCCCTGCGGCGCGGCATCGAGAAGGCGGTCGACCAGGTCGTCGAGCACCTGCGCGAGAAGCAGTCGGCTGAGATCTCCGGCAAGGAGCAGATCGCTCGCGTCGCCGAGATCTCCGCGGCCGACGAGGAGATCGGCAACGTGATTGCCGACGCCATCGAGAAGGTCGGCAAGGACGGCGTGGTGAACGTCGAGGAGGGCCAGACCTTCGGGATGGAGCTCGAGTTCACCGAGGGCATGCAGTTCGACAAGGGCTACATCTCGCCCTACATGGTCACCGACCAGGAGCGCATGGAGGCCGTCCTCGACGAGCCCTACATCCTGATCGCGAACCAGAAGATCGGGAACGTGCGCGAGCTGCTGCCGGTCCTCGAGCAGGTCATGCAGTCGGGCAAGCCGCTGCTGATCGTCGCGGAGGACGTCGAGGGCGAGTCGCTCGCCACGCTCGTCGTCAACAAGCTGCGCGGCACGTTCACCGGCGTCGCGGTCAAGGCGCCGGGCTTCGGCGATCGCCGCAAGCGGATGCTCGAGGACATCGCGATCCTCACGGGCGGCGAGGTGATCACCGAGGAGATGGGCCTCAAGCTCGAGAACACCCAGCTCTCGCAGCTCGGTAAGGCCCGTCGCGTCGTCGTCTCCAAGGACACGACCACGATCATCGACGGCGCCGGCGACAAGGACCAGATCGAGGGCCGCATCAACCAGATCCGTCAGGAGATCGAGAACACCGACTCCGACTTCGACCGGGAGAAGCTCCAGGAGCGCCTGGCGAAGCTGGCGGGCGGTGTCGCGGTCGTCAAGGTCGGCGCTGCCACCGAGACCGAGATGAAGGAGAAGAAGCACCGCGTCGAGGACGCCCTGCAGGCGACCCGCGCGGCGCTCGAGGAGGGCATCGTCCCGGGCGGCGGCGTCGCCCTGCTCAACGCCCAGGAGGCCATCGACACGAAGGGCCTCGACGGCGACGAGGCGACCGGCGCGGAGATCATCCGCAAGGCGCTCGAGGAGCCGATCCGTCAGATCGCGGAGAACTCGGGCCTCGAGGGTTCGGTCGTGGTCGAGAAGGTCCGCGCGATGAAGCCCGGCGAGGGCCTCAACGCGGCAACCGGCGAGTACGGCGACCTGATCAAGGCCGGCGTGATCGACCCGACGATGGTCACGCGCTCGGCGCTGCAGAACGCCGCCTCGATCGCGAAGAACATCCTCACGACCGAGTGCATCGTCGCCGAGATCCCCGAGAAGGAGCCCCAGGGCGCGAACATGCCCGACATGGGCGGCATGATGTAAGCCCCTCCTTTCGAGGGAGTCTTCGGGAGAGGCCCGGGTCCAGCGCCCGGGCCTCTTTCGTTGTGAAAGGGGGCGCGGGCCGGCTCAGGTCGTGGCGAGCACGTCGCCCATCGCGCGCGGCTCGACGCCCAGCGCCTCCACGTCGGCTGTGCCGCGCTCCGAGACCATCGGCACCTCGAGCAGTTCGGCCTCCTCCCAGGTGGCGAAGGCCGCGTTGCCCATGACGCGGCGCAGGGCGCGCAACCCGAGCCTCACCAGGTTCAGCGGGACGTGGACGATCGGGCGCGGAGTGCCGGCGGTCTCGGCGATCAGCCGGGTCATCTGCTCGTACGTAAGCGTCTCGGGACCCGCGAGCTCGTAGCGCCGCGACTCGCCGTCGGCGCGCTCGAGGTCCGCGATCACGCAGCGGGCCACGTCGCGTGCCCAGATCGGCTGGTAGGCGGCCCGGCCGCTGCCGGAGATCGGCAGGACCGGCAGCAGCGCGAGGCGGCGCGTGAGGCGCACCCACGGGTCGTTGCGGTCGTAGACGATCGAGGGGGCGAAGACCGTGGTCTGCAGCGGCGAGTCGGCGACCGCGCGCTCTGCGATCGCCTTCGCGCGGAAGAAGCGCGTGCGCTGGAACTCGGTGGCCCCGAGCGCCGAGAAGAACACGAAGCGCTCGACCCCGGCCGCCTGCGCGGCGCGCAAAAGGCGCGCGGTGGCCAGGCCGTTGAGCTCTTCGACGCGGCCCGTGGGCTGGTCGCGGATCGCAGCGGCCAGGTGGATCACCGTGTCGACGCCGCGCAGCGCCTGCCGCCGGATGAGCGGGTCGCGCATCTCGCCGAGGTCGCCGAGGGCGATGCGTACCTCGACGCGGTTGCGCCCGAGCCGCCGCGGGTCGCGGACGAGCGCGCGCACCTCCGCGCCGGATTCGAGCAGCATCGGCAGCAGGGCCCGCCCCACCGTCCCGGTTGCGCCCGTGAGCAGGATCACCGGGACGGAGGTTATTGGTCCCCGGCGGCGAACCCGTCCGCTCGGCACATAGAATGCGCCAGCCGCGGGCCCGCTCGGCGTCGCGGCGCCAACCGACCAACTGAACTTCGAAGGGAACCAAGACCGTGGCCTACGTCATCGCCGAACCGTGCATCGGCCAGAAGGACAACTCGTGCGTCGAGGTCTGTCCGGTCGATTGCATCCACCCGACGCCTGACGAGCCTGACTACGACTCGGTCGAGCAGCTCTACATCGATCCGGACGAGTGCATCGACTGCGACGCCTGCGTCGAGGCCTGCCCGGTGGACGCCTGCTTCGCGGAGGACCAGCTCCCCGAGGAGTGGGCGCACTACGCCGAGATCAACGCCGCGTACTTCCAGTAGGCCGCCCGGCGTTCAGCCCTGGTCGTCGTTTTCCGACGACGTGGGCTGAAAGCGAAACGCGGTCTACTGGATGACCGGCAGCTCGGTGCCGCTCACCGAGCCGTTGCCGTTGTCCGCGGCGACGGCGGCGGGCGCCGGCTGCACGACCGGCAGCGCCTGCGGGGTGGCGGCGAGGATGCCCCGCGCCGCCTGCCGGATCGCGACCGCGGCGGGGTCGTTGGGGTTCCCGAGGACGAGCGGGTTGCCGTTGTCGGCGTGGCTGCGCAGATCCTCGGAGAGCGGGACCTTGCCCAGCAGCGGCACGTCGAGCTCGTCCGCGAGGAGCTGGCCGCCGCCCTCGCCGAAGATCGTGAAGCGCTGGCCGTCGGGCGTGGTGAAGCCCGACATGTTCTCGATCACCCCGAGCACCTCGAGGTCGACCTTGTTGGCCATCTCGGCCGCGCGCCGGGCCACCGACTGCGCGGCGGGCTGCGGCGTCGTGACGATCAGCATCTTGGCCTGCGGCAGCAGCTGGGCGAGCGTCATCGACACGTCGCCGGTCCCGGGCGGAAGGTCGAGCAGCAGGTAGTCGAGCTCGCCCCAGTCGACGTCCTCGAGGAACTGCTGGATGGCCTTGTGGAGCATCGGGCCGCGCCAGACCACGGCGGCGTTGGGCTCGATGAAGAAGCCGATCGACATGACCTTCACGCCGGCGGGGCCCTCGAGCGGGATGATCTTCCGCTGCGCGTTCACGTCGGGCCTGCCCTCGACGCCCAGCATGCGCGGGATCGAGTAGCCGTAGACGTCGGCGTCGAGCGCGCCCGCGGACGAGCCCTCGGCGGCGAGCGCCGCGGCGAGGTTGGCCGTCATCGTCGACTTGCCGACACCGCCCTTGCCGGACGCGACGCAGATCACGTTCTTAACCTGGGCGAGCGCGCCCTCCGGGAGCCGGTTGCGGCCCAGCGCCTGCTGCAGGCGGCCGCGCTCCTCGTCGGAGAGCACGTCGAACTCGACGGCGACCGAGGTGACGCCCTCGAGCTGGCTCACGTTCTCGACCACGGCCCTCTGGAAGTGCGAGCGGATCGGACACCCCGGAGTAGTGAGCGACACGATCACGCCAACGCGGCCGTCCTCGGCGATGTCGATCGCCCGGACCATGCCCAGCTCGACGATGTTGCGGCGCAACTCGGGGTCGATCACCGCGCGCAACTTCTCGGTGACCTGCTCCTGCGTCGGAAGAGTCATCGCGATCCATTGTGTCAAACGCGGTCCGACCGCCGCCCGAGCTGCGATCCTGCAGGCATGCGCAGACGCGACTCGCCCTTCCGGCCCGGCGCTCGCAGCGTCGCCGCCGCCCTTGCCCTGCTCGCCACGCTCGCCCTCCTCGGCTGCGGAGACGACGGGGAGGACGAGCCCCAGGAGCCGACCGTGCAGCGCACGTGCTCGGCGCAGCCCCCCGGCATCGCCGGCTGGGACGGCGTCGCTCCGGTCGACCCGACCACGGGCGAGATCGATGTCAGCGGGTTCAACGCCTACCTGAAGTCCGCCGACCCGCCGATCAGCACTTCGCCGTGCGACGCCGCGCACGTGTTCGCCGCGGGCATCGTCGAGGACGGGCCCGAGGTCACCGTCAACGTCGCGCCCGAGGGCACGCCCGAGGCGACTGCCACGATCGTCGCCGAGGGGCTCGAGGACGACTCGATCGCAGCGCAGCGCTGGACCCTGCAGTTCGCGGGTGCGAACGGCGACCGGATCAAGGTCGTGCAGGCGAACACTGAGTACCGCTGTCAGAAGGGGCGCGGCCAGCGCAACTTCTCGTCCGAGCTCTGCCTGTAGCGCGGGGCGGCTGGCGGTTTTCCCGCAAAGACAAACGGGCCTCGATCGAGGCCCGTTTGCTGGGAGGAGAGGTTCTTCGGTCCACTCGCGAGTTGTGGTGCGAGCAGTCTCTCCGAGCCGCCCCTCTCCGCGCGGCTCGGGCTAAGCCTCAGACCAGCGTGCCGATGCGCTCGCTGATCGTGGCCTGCGCGTCCTTGACGGCGCGCTCCGCGCGAACGCGGTTCTCGCGCACGACCTTCTCGACGCGGGCGCGGTTGCCCTCGACGAGGGCCTCGGCCTGCGAGCGGCGCTGGCGCAGGTTGCGCTCGAGCCGGTTGCGGGTCTGACGCACGCGGGTCGAGAGCTTGCGGCGCGCCTGGCCGCCGCGGCGCTCGAACTTGTTCAGCTCGCGCTCGAGCTGGGTGCGCAGCTCCTTGAGCTCGCGCTCGCGCTTGGCCGGATCGGTCCAGGGCTTCACGTTGTCGGCGGCGACGAGGGCGACGCCCACGGGGACGTCGACGGCGCGCTCAGCGGCCTGACGGACGTAGGCGACGGCGACGTCGACCGAGCGCTCCTCGCGCTTCTTGGCGCCCTGCGTGCTCTTGGCGCGCGTCTTGGTGGTCTTCGCCTTCGACTTGGTGGCGGTGGCGTTGGCTGCCATTCGGGACTCCTTTGGAGGACTTGGTCCTAAGTTCCTTACTTCTAACAATGTTCACTCTAGCAGCGAACACATGTTCTTACAAGGACCGAGCGTTGGGGTTACAGGGGGGCGGGCGTGCGCGGGGCGGTCCGGGCGCCGCCGGGGTGCTGGCGTCGGGGATGGCGGGCAAGGAGGGGAAGGGTTCGGCGGGGGTGACGACTCGGGACGCCGCAGCGGCCCGTCGCGGTGATCGAGTTTCCTAGTCCCTGAGAGGAGAAAAGTCGATCACGGGCTCTCCGCCGCGACCGTGATCGACCTTGCTGGTCTGACAGACGAGAAAACTCGAGCACCGGGCGGCGGGCGGGGTCGTGATCGAGTTTCCTGGTCTCTGAGACGAGGAAAGTCGATCACCGGGGGTGGCTGCGGATCGCACCCACGCTGGTGCCTGCCCTCCTTACCCAGCCGAAACCGCGCTCCGGGTCACGCGAGCGCTGGGGCTTCACCTGCAACGTCGAGGTCCTACGCCGCCACCCCGGCCCGCTCCAGCCAGGCCTCGGGCTGATCCAGCTCCGCCAGCGTCGGCAGCGCCTGCGGTGCCTCCCACACGCGGTTCAAGCCGCCGATCCCCGCCCGCTCGGTGACCGCGTCGCAGAAGCGCTTGCCGCGCTCGTACTGCTCGAGCTTCATGCCGAGCCCGAGCACGCGCGCGATCACCGCGCCCAGGCCGGTGCGGGCGCGGCGGGCGTCGAGGTTCGCGCGCATGGCGGCGAGCTCGGCGTCGGTGGCGGACGCCGCGTCCATGACGTGTTCCGCGTAGCCCTCGAGGATCGACATCGTCGCCTGGATGCGGTCGAGCAGGTCGGCCTGCTGCGGGCCGGCGAGCGCCCGGGCGAGCTCGCCGCGCAGCGCCTTGCCGAGCGCCTCGCGCGGGTCGCGCAGGATCAGGCGCTTCAGCCCGCCCGCGATCCGCATGAGGTCGATGTCGGCGGATGCGGCCTCGATCACCTCGCGCAGTAGCCCGGAGAGGTGCTTGCGCAGCCAGGGCACGGCGGCGAACTGCACGGCGTGCGTTTGCTCGTGCAGCAGCACCCACTCAACGAACCGCGTTTCGCCGGCGCCGATCTGCTCGGCGACGGAGCGCGCGTTGGCGCTCACGATCATCAGGCCGGGCGGCCGGTCGGATCCGTCGAGCGCGACACGCAGCTGGCCGACGACGCGGCGGGCTGCGTAGCCGACCGCGACGCCCGCCTCCATGCCGGCGGCGGCGCCGAGGACGTTGCGGCCCAGGGCCGCCAGGGGCCCCGGCAGCGAGCCGCCACCCGCGATCATGCGCTCGAGCGGCTCGGCGAGCCCGCGCAGGTCCTCCAGGTTCGCCGCGATCCACGTGTAGCGGTCCACGAGCCGCGGCTGCGGGGTCGCTTCGCGCGGCTCCAGCCCGGTGTAGGCGAGGACGTCGGAGAGCGTGCGCTCGCCGATGCGCCGGATCTCGGCGTCGCCGAGGCTGAGCGTCGCGCGCTGACCGCCCGCGACCGTCCGCGCGACCTTGCCGGCGAGATCCCAATCGACGGTGGAGCCGCCGCTCACCGGCCCGGGTCTTCGGCGAGGCGCTGGGCGGCGACGACCGTGGCCAGCATCTCCTCGTCCAGCGCGGCTGCCACCCGGTAGCGGGCGTCGATGTCCAAGGTGGCTTCGTCGAGCGCCGTGTTCTCGAACTCCACGACCCCGCCCGCCTCGCGGACGAGGAGCTGGGCGGCGGCGACGTCGACGGACCGCGCGCCGCGCACGCTCAGCATCGCGTCGAGGCGGCCGCCGGCTACGTAGGCCATCGTGACGGCGATCGCGCCGATCGAGCGGACGCGCCAAGCCTTGCCCTTGAGCGCCGCGATGGCCGGGGCGATCGCCCCCGGCTCCGCGGACTCGATCCCCACGACCTCGAGCCCGTGTCCCGGCCCGGTCGCCGTGAGCGGCCTGCCGTTCACCCGCGCCCCCTGCCCGCGCCGCGCGACGAACTCCTCCTGCGCGCCGAAGTCATAGACGTAGGCGAACTCGACGTCGGCCAGCGTCGGGCCGGAGGCGACCGCGACGGAGAGCGCGCACGTGGGGATCGTGCGGCGCAGGTTGAGAGACCCGTCGATCGGGTCGATCACCACCCAGCGACCCTCGGGGTCGTCGCCGAAGTCGACCTCGCCGCGCTCCTCGGAGACGGCGCGGAAGCTGGCGCCCGCCGCGGCCATGCGCTCGAGCTCGGCGAAGACGATGTCCTCGCTGCGCCGGTCGAGCACCAGGGCGCGGTCGCCGCCCTCGCCGACGCCCTCGTACTCGGTGCGCCCCGCGATGGTGCGTTCGGCGGCGAGCAGCTCGCGCTGTGCGGCGGTTGCCCGCCGCAGCGCCGCAAGCCAGTCGGTCTCCGCCATCGATCGCGCAGGCACCAGTACCCACTCTATTGCCCAGCCTTTGGCGGGTTAGCGGGGGGACGGAGCGGCTAGCGTTGACTGGGAAGGATGCGTCGTGGCTGCTGAGGGAACTGGAGAGGAGCGCGGGCCCGAGGCCGTCGCCGCCCACGAGCGCGGGCCGCTGCTCGTGCTGGGCCCGGCGGGCAGCGGGCGCACGGGCGCGCTCGTCGGCCGCGTCGCGGCGCTGACCGAGCGGGGGGTCGATCCGCGCGAGCAGCTCGTCATCACCCGCGGCCGCGCCAACGCGGCGCTCCTGCGGAGGCGGATCGAGCGCGCCCTCGGCCGCGCCCACGACGAGGTCTGGGCCGGAACCTACGAGGAGATCGCCGAGCGCCTCCTGCGCGACTATCCGGTGGAGGCCGGCCTCGATCCGTTCTTCGCCACCGTGCGCCCGCCGGAGCGCCTGGCGCTGCTGCTCGACCACCTCGACGAGCTTCCCCTGCGGCGCCACGAGATCCGCGGCAACCCGACCGGTCTTCTGGCCCGCCTGTTGCGCCGCATCGATCTGCTCAAGCTCGAGCGCATCGGCCCCGGCGCGCTGCGCGAGTGGGCGCGGGAGCGCGAGCGGGCGGCCTCGACCGCCGCGGAGCGCGAGCGCGCCCGCCAGGAGGTCGAGTTCGCCGAGCTCTATGCGCGCCACGACGCGATCCTCCGCGACGGCGGCTGCCTTGACGAGGGCGAGTTGGTGCTCGTCGCCGCGCAGCTGCTCGCCAGCCGCGCCGACGTCGCCGAGGACGTCGCCTCGCGGTTCGCCCACGTGCTCGTCGACGAGCTCGAGGACGCCTGCGGCGCTCACCTCGCGCTGCTCGCCGGCCTGAGTGGCGGCGCGGCGAGCGTGGTCGCGACATGTGACCCCGCGCAGGCGGTCCGCCGGCCCCGTGGCGCCGGCGAGGCGTCGCTCGCGGCGTTCCGCGCGCTGCACCCGGGTGCTCGCGAGCTGCAGCTTCCCGCGCCCCGGCGCCACGGCGGCGACGTCGCGGCGGCCGTGGCCGCGGTGGGCTCCGGGATCCCGGGCGCTGCGACCGGCGAGCCGGCGCCGGCGGGAGGACGCGAGGTGCGCTTCTGGCGCTGCGCCGGTGAGCGCGCGCAGGCCCAGGCGGTCGCGCGGGAGGTCGAGCGGATCCTCGCGGGCGGCGACGTTCCGGCCGAGCGCGTCGGCATCGTCGTCGGCTCGGGTTGGCGCGAGGGGCGCCTGGTGGCGGCGGCCTTGGAGGAGCGCAGCGTCCCGTTCCGCTTCGCCGGCGACGCGGCGTTCTTCGGCCGGCCCGAGGTCCGCGACGTGCTCGCCTGGCTGCGGATGCTCGCCGACCCGAACGACGCCGCGGCGGTCGTGCGCGCGCTCACGCGCCCGCCGACCGAGCTCGGCTCCGGTGACCTGGCGCGCGTCACCACGATCGCGCGGCGCCGCAAGCTGGACATGGTCGCTGCCCTGGAAGCCGCGCTCGAGAGCCCGCAGATCCGTCCCGAGGCGCGCGATCGCATCCAGGGGTTCCTCAAGCTCCACCGCTCGGCCGCGAACGCGCTCGAGGCGATGCGCGCCGACGTCTTCGTGCGGCGCCTGATCGAGCGGATCGGCCTGCGCCGCCAGCGGCTGTTCGCGGCGACGCCCGAGGCGGCGGAGCGCCTCGTCAACCTCTCGCGGCTCGCGGAGCTGGCCGAGGAGTGGTGCCAGCGCGTGCCGCGCGGCTCGGTGCGCGATTTCGTGCGCCACATCACGGCGATCGCCGACGCGGGCGAGCTCGGCCACGACGACGGCGGCCCGCCGGTGCCGGGCGCCGTGGTGATCGCCGAGCCCGAGCAGGTCAAGGGCCTCGAGTTCGACCATCTCTACCTGCTCGGCCTCGCGGAGGGCTGCCTGGGCGGCGCGCCGTGGGAGGACCGCGCGATCCCCGACGAGCTCCTGGCGACGCCGCTGCCGCCCGCGGGCGAGGAGACCAGCGCGCGCCGGCGCGCGATGCTCGCCTACGTCGCGATGAGCCGGGCCGCGGAGAGCTTGGTGCTCGCCTGGCCCGAGGAGCCGGACCGCGCCTCCGCCGCCGCGCCGTTCTACGAGGAGCCGCGCGCTGCGCTGGGCGCGACCGAGGAGGTCCACGAGGAGGAGGTCTTCGGCCCGGCCGAGGGCCTGCACGCGACGTACCGGATGATCCGCGACGAGGTCCTGGAGAGCTCTTGGCGCGCGGGCTCGGCGCTCTCGGAGATGCGGCTCGACACGGTCGAGGACGTGACCCAGGCCGTCGCGCGCTACCTCGAGCTCATCAAGCTCGCCGCTCTCCTGCAGCGGCCCGGCGACGAGCCGGCCCGCGACGTGCTCGCGGCGCTCAACGAGGCGCTCGGGCGGGTCGCGACGCCCGAGCAGCGGGCGGCGCTTGAGGCGTCGGCTCTCGACCAGTACATCCTGGGCGAGGAACGCGAACGCGACGCGCGGCGCGACCTCGTCGCGGCGCGGCGCGAGCCGTCGCTCGAGCGCTTCATCCCGCGCCGCGACGGGGGGCTCGCGCTGTCGGCCTCCGACCTCGACCTCTACCGGACGTGCCCGCTCAAGTACAAGTTCGCGCGCGTCTTCGCGATCCCGCAGGAGCCGACGATCAACCAGCGCTTCGGGATCCTGATCCACAACGTGCTCGAGCGCTTCCACGCGGAGGAGCTCCGCGGCGCGGAGACCGGCGGGCAGCGCCCGGGCACCCTCGACCGGCTTCTGTCGCTGTTCGAGGCGGGCTGGCGGCGCCAGGGCTTCGGCTCCTCCGACGACGAGCTCCAGTACCGCGACCGCGCGGTCGCCGCGCTGGCGCGCTACCACGAGCGCCACGTGCGCGCGGAGTCGCGGCCGGTATGGCTCGAGCGGCGGTTCGCCTTCTCGATCGGCCCCCACCAGCTCCGCGGCCGCGTGGACCGCATCGATCAGCTCCCCGGCGGCGAGTACGAGCTCATCGACTACAAGACCGGCGACCGCCGCCCGAGCGAGCTCGCCGACGACCTCCAGCTCGCGCTGTACCGGGTCGCGGCGCGCGAGGCGTGGGAGCTCGACGCGACCCTTGGCAGCTACTGGTACGTCCTCGACGACGAGCGCGTCCCGGTCCCCGCGGCCGACGACGACGCCGAGCGGGTGGAGCAGACCGTCATGGAGGTCGCGGCCGGGGTGGAGGCCCAGGACTTCGAGCCGAAGCCCTCGTACGAGATCTGCAGCTGGTGCGACTACCGGCTGATCTGCCCGGCGAGCGAGGCGTAGGTCGGCTGCCGGTCGCCGGTCGCCGGTCGCCGGTTGGGCAGATGCGCGAGCTCGGAGCCGCGACGGTGCCGGGCCACCATCTCTTCACCCGCCGTCCCCAACGCCTGCGCTGCCTGTGACGCTCAGAACCTCATCACCCGGGCCCGAGCCCACGAGCCGACGACCGGCAGCCGGCGACCGGCGACCTACTCCTGCCCTTCTTCCGGCTCGTCCGCGCGCTGGCGCAGATAGCGCTGGAACTCGCGCGCGATCGCGTCGCCGGATGGCACGTCCTGGCCGAACGGGAGGTCCTCTTCGTCGGCCTGCTCGGCCTCGAGGCGGCGCACGAGTTCCTCGATCTCCGGGTTGGCGGCGACGGCACGGTCGATCTGCCGCTCGAAGCGCTCCATCGCGTCCTCGAGCTCGGAGGCCTCGATCGCGACGCCGGTCAGGCCCTCGAGCCGACGCAGGAGCGCGAGCGCGGCCTTGGGGTTGGGCACGGCGGCCACGTAGTGGGGGATCGCGGCCCACAGGCTCGCGGCGGGGATGCCCCGCTGGCGGCACTCCTCGTGCAGCACGCCGACGATGCCGGTCGGTCCCTCGTAGGTGGAGCGCTGCATGCCGAGGCGCTGGACGAGCGACTCGTCGCTCGCCAGGCCGGTCACCGGGACGGGCTGGGTGTGCGCGACGTCCGCGATCAGCGAGCCGAGGCTCACGCACATCTCGACGCCGAGGCGCTCGGCGGCGTCGATGATCTCGCGGGCGAAGGTGCGCCAGCGCAGGTTGGGCTCGAGCCCGCTGAGCAGCACGAGGTCGTGCTCGGCGTTGGGGCCGGTCTCCGCGGTCACCAGCGTGTTCGAGGGCCAGTCGATCCGCCGGGTGAGCCCGTCGACGAGCCGGATCGTCGGCCGGTTGACCTGGAAGTCGTAGAACTCCTCCGGGTCCATGCGCGCGACGATCTGCGAGTCGAGGCTCGCGGCGACGGCCTCGATCGCGGTGGTCGCGGCGCTGGCTGCATCATTCCACCCCGCGAACGCACAGACGAGGATCGGTGACCGCAGTCGGGGCGGCTCGCCCTCCCAGTGCACGTGGCTCACGCGGCGAGACTAGTACACGGACCGCCGGGTTCGACGCGCAAGGACGGCGATCGCCGTCCGCTCCCGCGGTCAAGATCGAGGCATGGCGGAAGCGATGACGGCGCCGGGCGGACCGGCGGCAGGCGAAGCCCGGCCTGGGGCGATCGGCGCGCTCCGGGCGGGCCAGCGGTTCGAAGGCCGCTACGCCTGCGCGCGCAAGGACCGCCTGACCGCGCGCAACGGGTCGCTGTACCTGGCGCTCGAGCTGCGCGATCGCACCGGGACCCTGCCCGCGCGCGTCTTTCGGGACGTGGACCGCATCGGCCTGCGTTTCGAGGCGGGCGACGCCGTCTGGGTGCGCGGCCGCACCGAGCGCTTCCGCGGTGAGCTCGTCGCCGAGCTCGAGGACGTCCGCCGGCTCGAGCCCGGCACCTACGACCCTGCCGAGTTCCTGCCCGCGGCGTACCGCTCGGTCGAGGAGCTCGAGGGCTTCCTCGAGCACCTGATCCGCGAGGTGCACGACCCCGGCCTGCGCGGCGTCTGTGAGGCGCTTCTGCTCGACGGGCCGGTGGCAGCGGAGTTCCGCCGCGCGCCCTGCACGCGCTCAGGCCATCACGCGTATCTGGGCGGCCTGCTCGAGCACACGGTCGCCGTCGGCACGCTCGTGCTCGAGGTCTGCCAGCTCCACCCGCGGCTCAACTCGGACCTGCTGATGGCGGCGGCGCTCCTGCACGACGTCGGCAAGACCCGCGAGTTCACGTACGGCGCCGAGTTCGGGGTCAGCGAGGAGGGCCAGCTCCTCGGCCACCTGCAGCTCGGCGCCGAGCTGATCGCGCCCGCCGCCAAGGGCCTGCCCGCCGAGCAGCGCGTCGCGCTCTTGCACTGCGTGCTCTCCCACCACGGACCCGAGGCGACCGGCAACCGGCCGCGCGGCTCGGCGAGCGGTTTCGGCTCGCCCGAGGCGCTCGCGCTCTACCGCCTGAACGCCCTCGACGCGTCCGTCAAGGGCGCGCTCGAGCAGGGTCGCCTCTAAAGCGTCAGTCGCTGGCTTCCGCCGGTGTGCGCAGCGCGCGCACGGCGAGCTGCGCCGCGATCGCGAGCGCGAGGATCGCGAAGCCGATCTCGAGCGCGCGCTCCGGCACCGAATTGGCGACGACCACGCCGATCGCGACGCCCGCGATGGAGAGCGCACCGATCACGGCGGCGTCGCCCAGGCGCACGTTGCCGTAGCGGCGCTGCCGCCACGTGCCCGCGATCGAGACGATCACGATCGCGAGCAGGGAGGTCGCCTCGGCACGCACCTGCGGCTCGTCGAGGAAGATCACGAGCGCGGGCACGAACAGGATCCCGCCGCCGACCCCCACGAGGCCGCCGATCATCCCCCCGGCGAAGCCGAAGATTGCCGCGAGGATCAGGTCCACCGCACACCTCCGCCTGTCGTGGCCGTGCCGCTCACTACAGCAGCAGCTCCACCGCCATCGCGACGAGCACGGCCGCGAACAGGAGCGAGACGGCGCGCTGGGGGATGCGCTGCTGGACCGCGGTGCCGGCGATCACGCCAAGCGTGGCGGGCACGCCGATCCCGAGCCCCTTGACGACGTCGACGTTGCCGTAGAGGCCCTGCCCCGCGGCCGCGAACGCGGCGATGATCACGATCGCTGCCAGGCTGGTGCCGGTCGCCAGGCGCTCGCCGTAGCCGAACCACAGGATCAGGAGCGGGACGATGATCGTGCCTCCCCCCACTCCGAAGAGGCCGCTGAAGGCGCCCGCGGCGGTGCCCACCGCGGCGAGCTTGAGGAACCTATGTGCGGCCACGACCGCGATACTAGAGCGGCTGTGGCTTCCTCTCGGTCAGTGAGCAGCGCCGATGCTGCGCGCCGGGACCTCGGCGCGCTCGCCGCGTACCGGGAGCGCCCGACCGACGCCGCTCTGCTTTTCGACATCGACGGCACGCTCGCGCCGATCACGACCCGGCCCGGCGACGCGGCGGTCCCACCCGAGACGCGCGAGCTGCTCGCCGCGCTCGCGGAGCGTTACGCGCTCGTGGGCTGCGTCTCGGGCCGGCAGGCCGCGGAGGCGCGGCGGATCGCCGGGGTCGAAGGGATCGTCTACATCGGCAACCACGGCCTTGAGCTGCTCGAGCCGGGCGCGAGCGAGCCCACCTTCGATCCGGCGGTGGCCTCACTGGCGGACGCGGCGATGCGGTTCGTGTCCGGGCTCGACGCCGAGCGCCTCGCGGATGCCGCGCTCGCGGTCGAGGACAAGGGCCCGATCCAGGCGCTCCACTGGCGTGGCGCGGCCGACCAGGAGCGCGCGGAAAAGGCGGCGCGCGCGATCGCCGCCGACGCGCCGGCTGAGGTGCGCCCGCACTGGGGCCGCAAGGTGCTCGAGCTGCGCCCGGCCGTGGATGTGGACAAGGGCACGGCCGTGCGGCGCCTGCTGGCCTCCTCGGGCGTGAGGCGCGCGCTGTACGTGGGGGACGATCGCACCGACCTCGACGTCTTCCGGATCCTGACCGAGCTCGTTGAGGCCGGCGATTTGGAGGGCGCCCTACGCGTCGGCGTGCGCTCGGGCGAGGGGCCGCAGGAGATCATCGACGAGGCGGACGTCGTCGTCGACGGGACCGAGGGCGTCCGCGCGCTGTTGCGCGAGCTGGTCGGCTGATGCTCTTTACGGAACTCCTGCGCGTGACCGTGCTGCTCGCCGCTGGCGCCGGCTCGGGCCTGATCGCGCTCTCAGTCTTCGTCGCCCAGCAGCAGCAGAGCAGCACCGCGATCATCGTCGGGGCGGCGTGGTGGGTGATCGCCGTGACCGCGGGGCTGATCATGGGCCGCAGCCGCTCGGCGGGCGAGGCGATGACCGCCACGCTCGCGCAGGCGCGCACCGCGGTGGAACTGCCGGCGCAGAGCGCCGTCCGCATCGCGCTCACGCGCCTGTGGCCGGTTGGGCTGTTCGTGATCGTGTGCGGCGGCGTGGGCGTGATCTGGCCGCAGGTGGCCGCGATCGCGGGGGGCTACGCGCTTATGGTCGCGCTCTGGTGGCGAAACCGCGAGGCGGCCGTCCAGGCGATCGAGGATCGCGACGGCGTCCGCTTCTACGTCGAGCCCTCGTCGGCGCTGCGCCCGGTGAAGCTGATCCGCACGCCGGGGCTCTACCGCGACCGAAGCCCAAAGGTAAAGCCGCCGCCACCGCCGCCCGCGGCCAGTACCTAGGCTCGCGCGCCTCATCCGCGCGCCCCCGTCCGCTCCCGGCGGCGGTGACCCGCGCCCCGGCTCGCGCTGCGATGCGTCCCGGTCGGGGTGACCGCCCGGTGCTCGCGGGTATCGAGCGCCCGGTGGCTGCCGGTGTCGCCACGCGCGCGGGCGCGGCCCGGCTCGGCGCAGCGCTCGCGCTGGCGCTCGGCGGCCTGCGGCGGGCCGGCGAACGCAAGCTCGAACTCGGCGGTCCCGGCCTCGCGCTTCGCCCGCGCGAACGCCCAGTAGGCGCCCGCAGCCGCGACGAGGGCCGCGAGCGCTCCCATCACGAGCCCGGCGCGGGGCCCGAGGTGCTCGGCGAGCCAGCCCACGATCGGGCTGCCGATCGGGGTCGAGCCCAAGAACACGATCGAGTACAGCGCCATCACGCGGCCGCGCATCGACGGGTCGGCGCGCAGCTGAAGCGTGGAGTTGACGCTCGCCGAGAAGGTCACCGCGGCGACGCCCAGGCCCGCGAGCGCGAGCGCCGCGAGCGGGAGGGTCGGGGCCAGCGCCGCGAGCATCGCGAACACGGCGAAGCCGAGCGAGGAGGCGACGAGCACGTACGGGCTCACCTGCCCGCGCGCCCCGGTGGCCAGCGCGCCGAGCACCGAGCCCACGCCCATCGTCACCGCGAGCGCGGAGTAGGTGGACGAGTCGCCGTGGAAGCTGATCTCGGCGAGCAGGGGGAGGAGGACCTGGAAGTTCAGGCCGAGCGTCCCGACCAGCGCCATCATCGCCATCGGGATCGCGAGCTCGGGCCGGCTCAGCACGTGGCGCAGGCCGGCGCGCACCCCGCCGCGCTCGCGCCGCGCGAGCTGCGCCGGCTGGATCGCCCGGCCGTCGAGTGAGCGCAGCATGATGATCATCGCGACGAACGAGAGCGCGTTCAGCAGGAAACAGAAGGCGAGGCCCACGGTCGCGATCAGCAGGCCGGCGAGCGCGGGGCCGAAGACGCGCGAGGAGTGCACGAGCACGCTCTGCAGGCTGACCGCGTTCACGACGCGGTTGGGCCCGACGAGCTCGATCACGAAGCTCTGGCGAGCGGGCCAGTCGACCGCGAGCACCAGCCCGCGGGCGAGCACGAGCGCGAACACCATCCCGGCGGTGACGACGTCCGCGGCGGTCACCGCGAACAGCGCGAGGGCCGGGATCACCAGCAGGCTCTGGGTGATCAGCAGGATGCGGCGCTTGGGGAAGCGGTCCACGAGCAGCCCGCCCCACGCCCCGAACAGCAGCATCGGCAGGAACTGCAGCGCGGCGGTGATCCCCACAGCCACGGCGCTGCCGGTCAGCGTGAGGACCAGCCACATCTCGGCGACGATCTGCATCCAGTTGCCGCTCACCGAGATGAGCTGGCCGATGAACCAGCGCCGGTAGTTGGGGATGGAGAGCGAGCTGAGCGAGCGCCGGAGGGCCGCCGTCACGCGGCATCACCCTCGAGCATTTGCTCGAGGAGCTCAGCGGCGCGCTCCAGGGCTGCGTGATCGGCGGGGTCGAGCTCCCTCAGGCGGCGGGAGATGTAGGCGTTCTTGCGCTTGCGCAGGCGCCGCAAAAGCGCCTTGCCCTCCGCGCTCACGCTCACGAGGCAGGCGCGCCCGTCGGTCGGGTCGGGAGCTTTGGTGACGAGCCCGGCGTCGGTGAGCTGGCCGATGATGCGCGTGGCCGAGGGGCGCTTGATCCGCTCGAGCTCGGCGAGCTCGCTCGGGGTGAGCGGGCCGTTGTGCTCGATAGTCGCCAGCGCAGCGGTGAGCGTGGGCGAGAGGCCCTCGCCCGCCTCCTGCCGCATCCGGCGTGCCGTGCGCGTGATCGCGAGGCGCAACCGCGCAGCCAGCTCCGTGAGCTCCGCATCCCGGGTAGTTTCCATCGCTAATTAGCTTAGCTAATTAGCTTCGAGAAGTTTCTGGAACTCGCTCCAGGGCCTCGTGTTGGCGATCTGCTTCGGCTCGAGCCAGGCGCGCCGCGCGGTCGCCACCGCGTAGCGCATGTTGGCCAGGGTGCCGGTCTGGTGGGCGTCGGTGTTGAGGCAGATCAGCACGCCCGCCTCCGCCGCGAGGCGCGCGTTCTGCTCGCTCAGGTCGCGGCGGTTCGGGTTGCCGTTGATCTCGATCATCGTCCCGCTGCGCGCCGCCGCCTCGGCGACCGCCTCGACGTCGAAGTCGTAGGGCTCGCGCCGCAAAAGCAGGCGTCCGCTGGGGTGGCCGAGGCAGTTCACGCGCGGGTTCTCGACCGCGGCGACCATCCGCTTGGTCATCTTCTCGCGCGTCATCCGGAACGAGGTGTGGACGCTCGCGATCACCCAGTCGAGCTCGTCCAGCACCTCGTCGGGATAGTCGAGGTCGCCGTTCGGGAGGATGTTGACTTCCGAGCCCGCGAGCACGCGGAAGCTGCCGTCGGAGTAGAGGCGCTCATTGAGCTCGCGGACCTCCTCGACGCGGCGCAGGAGCTGGTCGGCCTGCACGTCGTTGCCGAAGCCGTGGGTCGCCGAGTGGTCGGTGACGGCGAAGTACTCGTAGCCCCGCTCCCGCGCGGCCTCCGCCATCTCCTCGAGCGTGTGCTTGCCGTCGGAGAGCGTCGTGTGCGAGTGCAAATCCCCGCGCACGTCCTCGAGCTCGACCAGCTCGGGCAGCTCGCCGCGCTCGGCGGCCTTGATCTCGCCCCGGCCCTCGCGCAGCTCGGGCTCGATGTAGGCCAGGCCGAGGCGCTCGTACACCTCGGCCTCGGGGGCGTGGCGCTCGACCTCGCCGGTCTCGGTGTTCGTGATGCCGTGCTCGGAGACCGAGAGGCCCATGCGCACCGCGCGCTCGCGCAGCTCGACGTTGTGGGCGGCCGAGCCGGTGAAGTGCTGGAGCAGGTTACCGTAGGCGTCGGGCTCGACGATCCGCAGATCCACGGAGATGCCGGCGTGGGTCGTGGCGCGCAGGCCGGCGTCGGTCGGGTTGCCCGCGACCGCGATCAGCTCGTGCTCGGCGAGCGCCTCAGCGAGCTGCTTGGGCTCGCTCGCGGTGGCGATGATGTCGATGTCCTTGCAGGTCTCGGCGAGCCGGCGCACCGAGCCCGCCACCGTCACCTGGTCGGCGGCCGGATGCTCGCGCAGCGCCGCGGCGATCTCCTCCGCGACCGGCAGGGCCTCGGAGAGGAGCACGCGCTCGCCGGCGCCGTCGACCTCCATGCGCTCGAGGGCCTCGAGCACGTTGCGCTCGAACTTGGGGCCGAGCCCGCGCAGCTTCTGGATGCGGCCCTGCTCGGCCGCCTCGCGCAAATCATCGAGCGTCGCGATGCCGAGCTCGTCCCACAGGCGGCGCACCGTCTTCGCGCCCATGCCGGGGATGCGCGTGATCTCGACAAGGCTAGGCGGGAACTTCGCCTTGAGCTTCTCCGCGGCCGGGATCGTGCCGGTTTCGACCAGGTCGACGATCTTCTGCTGGAGCGTCTTGCCCACCCCCGGCAGCTCCGTCGCGCGGCCGGCGCGCGCGAGCTCGGCGACGGAGACGGGGCTCTGGCGGATCGCCTTGGCGGCGTCGCGGTAGGCGAGCACGCGGAAGCGGTCGGCACCGTCCAGCTCGTACAGGGTGCCGAGCTCCGCGAGCGCGTCGGCGATCTCGGCGTTGCGCATGGCCGGGAGGCTACTTGCGCCGGGGTCGCGTGACACGTCTTTAGTGAAGCGCTCCCCTGGCGCTGCACTACGATCGACCGCCCCATGGCCCCCTCCCCCGACGTCTGGCTGGTCGTCCCGACCTACAACGAGGCCGACAACATCGAGCCGCTCGTCGCCGCAGTGCGTGAGCGCCTGCCGGCGTCGCGGCGAGTGCTGATCGTGGACGACGGCTCCCCCGACGGCACCGGCGAGATCGCCGACCGCCTCGCCGCGGCGCACGACGACGTCGAGGTCCTGCACCGCGCCGCGAAGGGCGGCATCGGGCCCGCCTACGTCGCCGGCTTTGAGCGCGCGCTCGCGGGCGGCGCCCGGCTGATCGCGCAGATGGATGCGGACTTCTCGCACGAGCCCGCCGACCTGCCGCGCCTGCTGGCGGCGGCGGAGGGCGCCGATGTCGTGCTCGGGTCGCGCTACGTCCCGGGGGGCGGCGTCACCGACTGGGGCCCGCTGCGCCGGCTGATCTCGCGCGGCGGCAGCGCTTACGCGCGGCTCATGCTCGGCGTGGGCGTCCGCGACCTGACCGGCGGTTTCAAGGTCTACCGCCGCGAGGTGCTCGAGGCGATCGACCTGCCCTCGCTCGCGGCGCTCGGCTACGCCTTCCAGGTGGAGACCACGTACCGCGCGCTGCGGGCGGGCTTCCGCGTCGTCGAGGTGCCGATCGTCTTCCGCGACCGGCGCGTGGGGCAGTCGAAGATGAGCGCGGGGATCGTGTTTGAGGCGGCGACCAAGGTGCCGTTGATGCGCGCGCGGGCCGGTGCCGCGCGCCGTCGGGGATAGGCGGCGAAAGGCGGGGCGGCCCCGCTGGGGTCGCACGTATCGCGGATTCGCGATCCGGGACGCGGTAGACGCCGCGCCGAGCGGGAACAGGGTGGGCGCGGCCCGGTGGGACGGTCACTTCACTTTGTATAGTAGGTGCGTGTAACCGGGGTGGCGCCATCCCGCCACCGCATCAGGTAGAACGCGGGTTCACGGTCGCGACCGACCGAGACTCGACAGCGACTCAACCGACTTTCAGGAGAACGAATGGCCGGCAAGCTCCCCGACGTAACCGACGCCAACTTCCAGAGCGAGGTCCTGGAGTCCCAGGAGCCCGTGCTCGTGGACTTCTGGGCGCCGTGGTGCGGGCCGTGCCGGATCGTCCACCCGATCCTCGAGGAGATGGCCGAGGAGCGCGACGACGTGCGCATCGTCAGCCTCAACGTCGACGACAACCAGCAGACGGCGGCGCGCTACGAGGTCCTCTCGATCCCCACGCTGATCCTCTTCAAGGACGGCGAGGAGGCCAAGCGCATCGTCGGCGCGCAGCCCAAGCGCCGCCTCGAGGCGGAGCTCGACCCCGCCCTCGCGGCTTAGCCGCGCGCGGCCACTAGCGCCGCGCCCGCAAGAGCTTTCCGGGTCCGCCGGGCTTGACCGCGCCCGGCGGACCTGGGAGAGTGCCTCCCATGAGGCGGGGGGCTCGACTCGCTCCACTGGCGGTCCTGGCCGCGGCGTTGACAATGTTGGTCGTCGGTATCGCCGAGGCCAAGCCCCGGCTTGCCCCCACGTTCAAGCTGACCGGCCAGCCCGGCCAGATCGCCGTCGGCCCCAAGGGCGCCGCCTGGGTCGTGCTCAGCGGCAGCTCAGCCGGCAATGACATCGCGAACATCACGCCGCGCGGCGCCGTCAATGAGTACGACCTGGGTGTGAACCCGGTCGGCATCGCGCTCGGGCCGGACGGGGACATCTGGGTGACGCACCCGGCGGGGGTCACCGAGATCGACCGAACCGACCCCACCGATACGACCACCCACACGATCGCCGCGATCGGCCAGCCGCAGGAGATCACCAAGGGCCCGGGCGGCAGGCTCTGGACGGCGAGCGGGAACGAGCTCATCTCGTTCGACCCGGCCAACCCGGCGGGCTTTGCGACCCAGGATCTCGGGCTGAACACGAGCGCCCGCGGCATCGCCGCCGCGAAAGGGAAGGTATGGGTCGCCGACTTCAACGACGGGAAGATCCTGCGCGTCAGCCCCGGCGGCGCGATCAAGCGCTTCGACGTGGGCGGCGGGCCCCAGGACGTGGCCAGCGGCGCGAAGGGCCGCATCGCGTACACGAATCAGGGCACCAACCCGCACACCGTCGGGCGCATCGTCGGCAAGCGGGTCCTGCGAAAGCGCGTTCCGGACACCGACCCGTTCGGCATCGCCTTCGCCGCCGGCAACTGGTGGATCGCCAACTTCGCCTCGCACGACCTGACCATCCTGAGCCCGAAGGGGAAGATCCGGAAGTTCCGCAAGCTCCCCAACAACAGCGGGCCGCGCTATCTGGCGAAGGGCAAGGGCCGCACGCTCTGGGTCGGACTTGAGACCCGCGAACGGGTCGCGCTGATCAAGGGCCTCTAGGGCCCGGAGGCGCGCCCGGCCCCGCCCGCGACTCGCGGGGCGGGGCCGTTCGCTTAGGACTTCCGGTTAGACGGCGGGGTTGGTCTCAGCGACGGTGCCGTCGGTCGCGCCGCCGTGAAGCTCGCGCAGGCGGAAGTAGAGGACCGCGGTGATGATCGAGACGTACGGGTAGGCCAGCACCGCGACGGCGATCAGGACGATCACGCCGACCACCGGCGCCGCGGCCACCAAAAGCGCGCCGATCACCCCGACGGCCACGTAGATCGCGAGCACGATCAGGCCGACGGCAAGGATCCGCATCCGGTTGCCGCGGGTGAGGTCGGAGCTGCGCGAGAGGGCGTCGAAGACCCCACGTTCCTCGACCACGAACGCCGGCACCGCGGCGATCCACATCAGCGCCAGGATGACCCCCGGCACGATCAGCAGCACCAGGCCGATGGCGACGCCGATGCCGATCACCAGCTGCAGCGCGATGAGCGGCAACAGGCGCGGCAGCACCGAGCCCAGTACCTCGCCGACGGACTGATCGACGCGGCCGTCGGCCTCGACGTCCTGGACGATCCGCACGATCGAGCCGATCAACCAGGCGCCGACCGCGAGGTTGATCAGGCTGCCCAGGAACTGGAGGCCGCTGTCGTCACCGAGCAACGCGACGATGATCGACGACGGCACCATCAGGATCAGGGCGACCAGCCACACCGTGCCGAAGCAGCGCTTGTAGATGTCGGTCGTCTTCTCGAAGACGCCACCGATATCGAGGTGGGCGGCTGCTCCGCTTCCGTTAGTCATCTCTCCTCCTTTGTGCACCTGGGGCACTCAACGGGCGGCGCGTCCATGCGCGTACGCGGCCGGATTCTCCGGTACCCGTTCACGCAAAGGCGCGAAAACCCTGCCCGCGGGCGGAAATGCCCGCGGGCGCTCATCGCGCGCCGCGCCCCTCCCTCTTCTTGGCGATGCGCTCGTAGGCGCCGATGTCGGGCTTGCGGTCACGCTTGCGACCGCGCTGGTCCCGCTTCGGCGCGTCCCGCCCCGCCTTGCCCAGCGCGGGGCTGCCGGGCAAAAGCGCGATCGTCTTGGTCGGCCCGCCATTGGCCTTCAGCGGGCCGATGCGGACCTGCGCGCGCACCAGGTCGCCCGCGGCGGTGAAGTTCGGGCAGTCGCTCGCGTCGCTCAGCAGGTTGTTGCCTCCGGACGTCAGGGTGCCGCCCGTGACCACGCACCCGGGCCCCGCGACCACCGCCGAGTTGAGGGCGAGCAGGACGTTGTCGGCGCGCAGCGTCCCGGAGCTGACCGCGAACCCGCCGCCTTGGACGGCGGAGTTACGCGCGATCGTGACGGCGTTGAGCCGCACGTCGCCACCGTCCGCGATCAGGGCGCCCCCGAAGCTGTTGGCAGTTTCGTTCCCGGCGAGGGTCGAGTTGACGATCCGCAGATCCCCGCCGGCCTGGTGGTGGATCCCGCCGCCGGGCAGGGTCGAAACGCGGTTCCCGCTGATCGTCGAGCCCGTGATCGACAGCGAGCCCGTCCCGCTGGTCCGGATGCCGCCCGCGTTGGCGCCATCGCCGCCGTTGCCCGCGATCGTCGACCGGTCGATCCGGCCCTCGCCGAAGTCGGTCAGGAACACCCCGCCGTCCGCGTTGCGCAGGACCTTCGACCGCGCGAGGCTCAGGGAGGGGGAGCTCAGGACCCGGATACCCACGTGGTTGCGGACGACGGTCGCGCCTTGCAGCACGAGCGGGCTCGCTTCGACGTGGACGCCGACGTCTAGGGACCGCCGCACTACCAGCCCGCGCCCGCTCACGCGGCCGCTGCCGTTGGAGAAGAGCCCGGTGCGGTTCTGCTCGAAGACGGCGCCGAAAGCGTTCACGCCCCCGGGTCCCGTCTCGGAGACCCCAGCGATGCCGTTGCGTAGCGCGCGCCCGCGCTTGAACGAGATGCGACCCTCCTCGCTCTCGAAGAGCCCCGTCTGGCCCTGATCGCGTACGCGTGCGCGGTCGGCGAGGACGGAACCCGACCCGTTCTCGACGACGCCGAAGGCGGCGTTGGGGCCGATCCGGGCGCCTTGGGCGAGCACGTCGCCCTGGTCGAACTCGGTCACCCCGTTGACGCCGTTGTCCGCGGTCGAGCCGCCGCGGAGGTCGACCCGCCCGGGGCCGCTCTCGGTCGCGCCGTGCGAGGAGTTCCCCTCCAGCGTGGCGCCGCGCGCCAGGATCGAGCCCCCGTCCCACTCGCTGAGGCCGTGCACGGCGTTCCGCCGGGCGACCGCACGCCCCGCCCGCAGGTGGCCGTCACCCGACTCGGTCACGCCCAGCCCGGCGTTCGCCACGGCGTGCCCGCGGTAGAACCGGAGGCTGCCCGGCCCCGACTCGGCCATGCCGAGCCCGGCGCTGCGCACCACCCGGGCGCGCGTGGCGAGCAGGCTGCCTCCGTCGGACTCCAGCACGCCGTTGCCGCCGTTGTCGATCACCTTGGCGCGGTTCGCCCGCAAATCGCCGTCGCCGGCCTCGGAAAGGGCGGTGCCCGCGTTGTTGCGGGCCGTGCCCCCGACGAAGGACAGGTTGCCGCCCTCCGCCTCGGTCAGCCCCGAAACCCCGTTGTTTTCGACCACCGTCGCGTCCGCGACGAGGTTGCCGAGGCCGGACTCGATCAGCCCGCCCCGGCCGTTGCCGTGCACCCGCGAGCGCTTGAGCACAAGGGAGCCCGGGCCCTCCTCGCTCACGCCCTCCCCGGGGTTCGGGCCGACCACGACCCCGGAACCGGTGATCCCGCCGGCGCCGGCCTGCGAGATCGCCGCGGCGAACGCGCCGCTGCCGTCCCTGACCGAGACGCCCCGCAGGACGAGGGTTGCGTCGGTGGCACGGATGCCGCTCCCCTCGCCCAGGGGGTTGCCGTTGCGGACCCCGACCCGCGTGAGCGTCGTGCGCGCGAACACGTCGAAGGCCCTGTCCAGGCCAGCGGCGTCCACGACCGCCCGCCGCTTGCCCGAGGCCCTGATCTCGACTCGGTCGCGCACGTCGAGGTCGCCCAGGGCCGCCTCGTCCTCGCCGCGCCCCGCGATCGCGAGCGTGTGCGCTCGCCCGCTGCGCAGCACGATCACGTCGGCGCCGGCTCGCCGGTTCGCCGCGATCAGCGCCTCGCGCAGCGTGCAGTCCGCGGCGGTGCACCCGTCGGGCTCGTGGTCCGCGCCGGTGGTGACCTTGAACGTCTTCGCCGCGGCGGCCGGAGCGAGGGCGCACGCGGCCGCGAGCACGGCAACGACCACCCCTGCGATCGTCCTCGCCCGCGTTCCCACGCCGGTCCCGCGCATCGGCGGGTGCAAGTCTCACCGAGGCGGGCGGCTCATGTCAAGGCTCGGTAGGCTGCGCGTCGCTATGCCTTACATCCACATTCACTGGTACGAGGGCCGCTCGGACGAGCAGAAGCTCGAGATCGCCCGCCGCATCACCGACGCGCTGGTCGAGGTCGGCAAGACGCCGCGCGACCACGTCTGGATCCGCTTCGAGGACACCAAGAAGTCGGACTGGGTGATGGGCGGCGAGCAGCAGGGCTGAGCTCGTCCGGGCTCAGCCCGCCCGCTCGACCGCGATCCGCAGTTCGCTGCCCTCGATCGTGACGGCGGCGCCGTCGGCGCCGCCGTAGGAGACGCTCGTCGCCAGCGTCTCGCCCGCGACGTACTCCTCGTGGGCCCGGGCGGCCTCCAGCAGCTCCGCGTCGCCCGCCAGCCGCAGCTCGATGCGGTCGGTGATCTCCAGCCCCGCCTGCTTGCGGGCGTTCTGGACGGCGTGGACGACCTCGCGCGCCAGGCCCTCGCGGCGCAGCTCGTCGTCGAGCTCGAGCGCGAGCGCGACCGCGCGGCCCGCCTCGGACTCGACCTCGTAGCCCTCGAGGGGCTCCATCACGAGCTGCAGGTCGTCGGGGGCGAGCTCGTGCTCTGAGCCCTCGACGTTGATGCCCACGGGCCGGCCCTCCTTGACCGCCGCCGCGACGCCGTCGGCGTCGAGCGACTCGACGGCCTTCGCCACCTGCGGCATGAGCTTGCCGAAGCGCGGCCCGAGGGTGCGGTAGTTGGGCTTGACGCGGTAGCTGACGAGCTCGGCCTCCTCGGAGACGAACTCGAGCTCCTTGACGTTGAGCTCGGCGCGGACGATCTCGCCGAGGCGCTCGATCTCCCGGCGCTCGTCCTCCGTAGCGACGATCACGGCGCGCCGCAGCGGCTGGCGCACCTTGACCTTCGCGGCGGCGCGGGCGGCGCGGCCGAGCTCGATGGCGCGCAGCGCGGCCTCCACGCCGGCCTCGAGCTCCTCGTCGCGCAGGGCCTCCATGGGCTCGGGGTAGTCGCAGAGGTGCACGGAGTCGGGCGTGCCCTCGGGGGCCTCGCCGTCGCCGGCCGTGAGGTTCGTGTAGATCTCGTCGGCGACGAAGGGGGTGAACGGGGCGAGCAGCTTGGCGACCTCGATCAGGCAGTGGCGCAGCGTGGCGAGCGCGGCGCGGTCGCCGTCCCAGAACCGGCGGCGGTTGAGGCGCACGTACCAGTTCGAGAGCTCGTCGACGAAGTCGGCGATGGCGCGGCCCGCGGTGGTGCAGTCGAAGTCGTCGAGGCGCTCGATCACCCGCGCCGTCGTGCCCTGCAGCCGCGAGAGGATCCAGCGGTCGAGGTCGGTCCCGGCCTCCGAACCGGCGCCCGCGGCGGGCGGCTCCGCGCCGAAGTCGGCGGGCCCAAGGCCCTCCGCGTTCGCGTACAGGACCCAGAACGAGTACGTGTTCCAGAGCGTGAGCAGGAACTGGCGGACGGACTCACCGACCGTGTCGCTGGAGAAGCGGTAGCCCGCCCACGGCTGCTGGGCGGTGAAGTAGTACCAGCGGAACGCGTCGGCGCCGTGCTCGTTGAAGACCTGCCAGGGGTCGACGACGTTGCCGCGGCTCTTCGACATCTTCTGGCCCTCGGGGTCGAGGATCAGGCCGAGGCAGACGCAGTTGAGGTAGCTCGTCTGGTCGAAGACGAGGGTCGAGACGGCGAGCAGCGAGTAGAACCAGCCGCGGGTCTGGTCGATGGCCTCGCAGATGTAGTCGGCCGGGAAGCGCTCGGCGAACAGCTCCTCCCCCTCGAAGGGGTAGTGGAACTGCGCGAAGGGCATCGAGCCCGAGTCGTACCAGGTGTCGATCACCTCGCTGACGCGCCGCATCTCGCCGCCGCACTTCTCGCAGCGCAGCACGACGTCGTCGATGTAGGGGCGGTGCAGGTCGTCGGGAACCTCGCCGCCGCGCTCGCGCAGGTCGGCGATCGAGCCGGCGCAGAACATCTCGTCGCAGCCGGCCGACGTGCACTCCCAAACCGGCAGCGGCGTGCCCCAGTAGCGCTCGCGCGAGAGCGCCCAGTCGATGTTGTTCTCCAGCCACTTGCCGAAGCGGCCGTGCTTGATGTGCTCGGGATACCAGCCGATGCGCTCGTTCTCGGCCAGCAGGCGGTCGCGCACCTCGGTGGTGCGGATGTACCAGCTCGACTTCGCGTAGTAGAGGAGCGGGGTGTCGCAGCGCCAGCAGTGAGGGTAGGCGTGCTCGTAGTCCTCGGAGCGGAACAGGCGACCCTTGCGCTCGAGCGCCTCGATGATCTCCGGGTTGTGCTGGAAGACGAGCTTGCCCTGGAAGTCGGGGACGCGCTCGTCGTAGGTGCCGTCGGGCTTGACGGGGTTCTGCAGCGTCATCCCGTAGCGCTGCCCGAGCTGGAAGTCGTCCTCGCCGAAGGCGAGCGCGGTGTGCACGAGGCCGGTGCCGTCCTCGGTGGTCACGAAGTCGCCGAGCAGCACGGAGTGGCCGTGCGGGCCGAAGTCCTCGCCCTTGATGTAGTCGAAGGGCGCCTCGTAGCGCACCCCCTCGAGCGCGGAGCCGGGGAACGAGGCGTGCTCGGTCCAGCCCTCGCCCAGGACCCGGTCGGCGAGCGCGCGGGCGACGATCACGATCTCATCTGAGCCGGCGGCCTGGGCGCGCACGTACTCGATGTCCGCGCCGACCGCGACCGCGGCGTGCGAGATCAGCGTCCAGGGCGTCGTGGTCCAGACGAGCAGGTTGTCGCCGGCCTCGATGGGAAGCTCGCTGCCGTCCGGCACCTCGGTGACCGGCAGCCGCACGTACACCGAGGGGTCGACCACGTCGCGGTAGCCGAGCGCGACCTCATGCGAGGAGAGGGCCGTGCCGCAGCGCGGGCAGTAGGGCACGACCTTGTGGCCGCGGTAGAGGCGCCCGTCGTCCCAGATCTTGCGCAGCGACCACCAGACCGACTCGATGTACTCGTTGGTGAGCGTGACGTAGGGGTCGTCGAGGTCGATCCACATGCCGACCCGCTCGGTCATGCGGTTCCAGTCCTCGACGTAGCGGAAGACCGACTCGCGGCAGCGGCGGTTGAACTCCGCGATGCCGAACGCCTCGATCTCGTCCTTCGACGAGATGCCCAGCTCCTTCTCGACCTCGAGCTCGACGGGGAGGCCGTGGCAGTCCCAGCCGGCCTTGCGCGGGACGTTGTAGCCGCGCATCGCTTTGTAGCGCGGGTAGATGTCCTTGAAGACGCGCGAGAGCACGTGGTGCGAGCCGGGGCGCCCGTTCGCGGTGGGCGGTCCCTCGAAGAAGCTCCAGGTCTCGGCGCCGGAGCGGAGCTCGAGCTGACGCTTGAACGTCTCGCGCTCGCGCCAGCGCTCGAGGATGCGCTCCTCGAGCTTCGGGAAGCTCTGCTTGGGATCTACTGGGCGAAACGCTGGCATTGGGCGCCTGATTCTGACAAGTGACGCTGGGTGCTAGTGGCCGGGGCGGTGAGGCCCCTGGCGTTTCGCCAGCCGTGCCGCAACCCGCGAACCCGCGACCCGCGACCCGAATGTGCGAAAGCAAACGCTTTGCTCGCGGTTTGCTCACAAACCGTGGCGGGTAGGTAACCCGCGCCCCCCGAAGCCCAACTTCAAGGAGGAGAAGGCAGATGCGCATAGCGCTACCTGCGTGCCTACCCTTGGGCGCGAAGGCTGGCGTGGCGACGGCGTGCGTTCTCGCCGCCGGGCTCTTTGCCTTGAGCCCCGCGGCCGCAGCCCAAGCCCCGCCCGACGAGCACTTCGAGAAGGTGACCTTGAACGACAGGCCGGGCGAGCCGATGGACCTCGCCGTCCTACCCGACGGGCGCGTGCTGCATACGACGCGGGCCGGCCAGGTGTGGCTGCACGACCCGAAGACCGGCGTGAACAGCCTCGCCGCCGAGCTCGACGTCTACACGCACGACGAGGAAGGCCTGCAGAGCATCGCGCTCGATCCGAAGTTCAAGGCCAACAAGTGGGTCTACCTCTACTACTCCCCGCCGCTTGACACGCCCGTCGACGACCCGATCACGCCGGTGAACGAGGGCGATTCGCCGGAGACGGGTGAGCCGGCCGACTGGGAGCCGTACGAGGGCGTGATCCGGCTCTCGCGCTTCAAGTGGCGCAAGGACGAGATCGACCTGCGCAGCGAGGAGCAGATTCTCGACGTCCCGGTGGACCGCGGCATCTGCTGCCACGTGGGCGGCGACATCGTCTTCGACAAGGAGGGCAACCTCTACCTCGCCACCGGCGACGACACGAACCCGTTCCAGTCCGACGGGTACGCGCCGATCGACGAGCGGCCCAACCGCAACCCGGCGTTCGACGCCCAGCGCAGCGCGGCGAACACGAACGACCTGCGCGGCAAGATCCTGCGCATCAAGCCGAAGCCCAAGGGCGGCGGCTACACGATCCCGAAGGGCAACCTCTTCCCGAAGGGAACGCCCAAGGCGCGGCCCGAGATCTACGCGATGGGCCTGCGCAACCCGTTCCGGATCGAGGTCGACCACGAGCGCGGCGTGCTGTACGTGGCCGACTACTCGCCGGACGCGGGGCAGCCCAACCCCGCGCGCGGGCCGGCCGGGCACGGCAAGTGGTTCGTGCTCGATGAGCCGGGCAACTACGGCTGGCCGTACTGCGCCACGCCGGACCTGCCCTACGTGGACTACGACTTCGCCACCGGCGAATCGGGCGAGGAGTTCGACTGCGCCAACCCGGTGAACGAGTCCCCGCACAACACCGGCCGCAGGGAGCTGCCGCCGGTCAAGCAGCCGCAGGTCTGGTACTCGTACGGCGCGTCCGCCGAGTTCCCCGAGCTCGGCACGGGCGGGATCGCGCCCATGGCGGGCCCCGCCTACGACTACGACAAGCGCGCGGCGACCGGCCGCAACTCGGTCGCCTGGCCGCGCTACTACGACGGCAAGCCGCTCTTCTACGAGTGGGCCCGCGACCGGATCTGGGCTCTTGAGCTCGGCGCCGACTTCGCGGTCGAGTCGATCGAGGACGTGCTCGGCGAGCTCGGCCCGGCGCGCGGCGACGACGCCACGCTCGACAACGGCATGGACATGGAGTTCGGCCCGGACGGCGCGCTGTATGTGCTGGAGTACGGCGACGGGTACTTCAGCGAGAACCCCGACGCCCAGCTGGCGCGCATCGACTACATCGGCCCGAACGGCAACCACGCGCCTCAGGTGCAGGTGGCCGCCGATCCGGAGAGCGGGCTGGAGGCGCCCCTGGAGGTCCAGTTCTCGAGCGCCGGGACGATCGACCCCGACGGCGACTCGCTCCGCTACCGCTGGGACCTCAACGGTGACGGCAAGCTCGACTCCACCAAGCCCTCGCCGACGTTCACGTACACCAGGGAGGGCGTCTACCGCGCCACCCTGAACGTGATCGACAGTCACGGGCGCTCGGCGGCCGAGTACGTCGACATCGTCGTCGGCAACCAGCCGCCGGAGGTGGAGTTCGTCGCGCCCGAGGACGGCGACGAGTTCCAGTTCGGTGACGCCATCGACTTCGAGGTGAGCATCACCGACGAGGCCGAGGTCGACTGCAGCCAGGTGCAGGTCCACTACATCGTGGGCCACGACACCCACGGCCATCCGCAGACGACCGCGAGCGGCTGCACGGGCACGATCCAGACGCAGCCGATCGAGGGCCACGACCCGGCCGAGGGCAACATCACCGGCGTCTTCGTGGCCGAGTACACCGATCCGGGAGGGCTTACCGGCAGCGCCCAGGTGGTGCTGCGGGCCACAGGCTGACCCCAACAACCCCTCCGTCCCCCGACGCGACGGCGTCCGCCTCGACACCGGGCGGGCGCCGTCCGCGTGTCTGGGGTGGCACCCGCCGCGCCACCGGCCGCCTGCCCCGGCCGGTGCGGCGCGCCAGATAGCCTTGCCCGCGACGTAAGGAGGCTTGATGGCAGAGCAACTTTGGGGCGGTGAGACCGCCAAGGCGATCAACAACTTCCCGGTCTCGGGCGAGCGGGTCCCGACGCCGGTGATCCGCGCGCTAGGCCGCATCAAGGCGGCTGCGGCGCGCGCCAACAAGGAGCTGGGCGTCCTCGACCCCGAGCTCGCCGACCGGATCGCGGCCGCGGCCGACGCCGTGGCGCGCGGTGAGCACGACGACCAGTTCCCCGTCGACGTCTTCCAGACGGGCTCGGGCACCTCGTCGAACATGAACGCGAACGAGGTGATCGCGAACCTCGCCGGTGACCCAGCTCATCCGAACGACCACGTCAACCGCGGCCAGTCCTCGAACGACGTGTTCCCGTCTGCCGTGCACCTGGCGGCGCTCGGCGAGGTTCACAACGACCTGCTGCCGGCGATGGAGGGGCTGATCGCCGCGTTCGAGGCGAAGGCGGAGGAGTTCGACGACCACGTCAAGACGGGCCGCACGCACCTGATGGACGCGGTCCCGGTGACGCTCGGCCAGGAGTTCGCCGGCTACGCGGCGCAGATCAAGCTGGGCGTCGAGCGGGTGCGCGCGACCCTGTCCCGCGTCGGCCAGCTCCCGCTCGGCGGCACGGCCACCGGCACCGGCCTCAACACGCACGAGCGCTTCGCGGAGCTCGCCCTCAAGCTGATCCGTGAGGAGACCGGGCTCGAGGTGACCGAGCCGCTCGATCGCTTCGAGGCGCAGGCGAACCGCGACGCGCTGGTCGAGCTCTCCGGCGCGCTCAAGGTCGTGGCCGTCTCGCTGATCAAGATCGCCAACGACCTGGCGCTGATGGGCTCCGGCCCGCGCGCCGGCCTCGCCGAGCTGCGGCTGCCCGAGCTGCAGAAGGGCAGCTCGATCATGCCCGGCAAGGTGAACCCGGTGATCCCCGAGGTCGTGATCCAGGTGGGCGACCAGGTGATCGGCAACGACGCGGCGATCACCGCCGCCGGCTCGCAGGGGCAGTTCGAGCTCAACGTGCGCGTGCCGCTGATCGCGCGCAACCTGCTCGACTCGATCAAGCTGCTCGCCTCGGCGTGCCGCCTCCTGAACGAGAAGTGCGTGGCCGGGATCGAGGCCAACGAGGAGGCGCTGCAGGCCTACGCGGAGGCGAACCTGCAGGTGGCGACGGCGCTCAACCCGATCATCGGCTACGACCGCGCGACGGAGATCGTCCGCGAGGCCGCGGCGAGCGGTCGCAACGTGCGCGACGTCGCGATCGAAAAGGGCGTCGACCCCGAGCAGCTCGACGAGGCGCTCGACTACCGCGCGCTCGCGCGCCCGCACGGTTAGGGCGCGCGTGGCGTCGCTCGGGGCGGGGAGGCTCGCGCGGGTCGCGCTGGGGGCGGCGCTCGCCCTCGGCGCGATCGCGCTCGCGGTGCTCGGCGGCGCGCGCGACGAAGCGGGCGACGTCGGCGCAGCCACGGCGGCGGCCGCGGACGGGCCCGGGGCTGGAGCCCGCGCGGCGGCCCGGGGCGGGCGCACCCGGCGCGAGCTGCCGCGCGGCGGGCGCAGCGTGCTGCCGCAGTACCGCCCGGTCGGCTTCTACGGCGCGCCCCAGTCGCCCGAGCTCGGCGAGCTCGGGATCGGCTCGCCGGAGAGCGCGGCGCGGCGGATGCGCAGGCAGATCAAGCCCTACGAGAAGCTCTCCCCGAAGCCGATCTACCCCGTCTTCGAGCTGCTCGGGACGATCGCGCTCGCGGGGCCGGGGGCGGACGGCCTCTACCGGGCCCGCCAGCCCAACCGCATCATCCGCCGCTACGCCAAGGTCGCGCGCAAGCAGCGTTTCCTGCTGCTCTTGGACATCCAGCCCGGCCGGGCGCGCTTCATCGACGAGGTCAAGCACCTGCGCAAGTGGCTCAAGCGCCCGTACGTCTCGGTGGCGCTCGACCCCGAGTGGAACATGGGCCGCCACGGCGTGCCCGGGGAGCGCATCGGCAGCGTGCACGCGGGGATGATCAACCGGGTCACGCTGTACCTGAACCGGCTGATCCGCCGCCACCGGCTGCCCGACAAGCTCGTCGTCGTCCACCAGTTCACGGACTCGATGATCCGCGACAAGCACAAGCTCAAGCGGCGGCGGTACGTGGACCTCGTCTTGAACGCCGACGGCTTCGGGACGCCCGGCCAGAAGCGCGCGAAGTACAAGGAGCTCGCGCCGCCGAAGAACTCGTGGATGCGGCCCGGGTTCAAGCTCTTCTACAAGGAGGACACGAACCTGATGAGCCCGCGCGAGGTGATGCGGCTGCGGCCGCGCCCGGCGTTCGTCGTCTACGAGTAGGGCCTCGTGCGGCGCCCAGGTTCCGCGCACCCGCCGGGCGGGAACCAGGGCGGTGTGGAGGCGGTTGACATCGAGGCGATCGAGCGGGCCGCGCGGACCGTGGCCGGCTCCGCCCGGCGCACCCCGGTGCTTGAGTCCCGCGGCCTCGCCGAGCGCCTCGGCGGCAGGGTCGCGCTCAAGGCTGAGTGCCTCCAGGCCACCGGTTCGTTCAAGGTGCGGGGCGCGTTCGCCGCGCTGGCGGCGCTGGGCGACGACGAGCTGGCAGCCGGGGTCGTCGCGGCGAGCGCCGGCAACCATGCCCAGGGGGTCGCCGCGGCCGCGCGGGAGGCGGGCGCGCCCGCGGACATCTTCATGCCCGCGGAGGCCCCGCTCGCGAAGGTCGACGCCGTGCGCGAGCTGGGGGCGCGCGTCGAGCTCGTCCCCGGCGGCTTCGCGGAAGCCGAGGCCGCGGCGGAGCGCTTCGCCCGCGAGCGCGGGGCGGCGCTCGTTCCGCCGTTCGACCACCCGGCCGTGGTCGCCGGCCAGGGGACGATCGGCTTGGAGATCGCCGAGCAGCTGCCCGACGCCCGGCTGGTGCTCGTGCCGGTCGGCGGCGGCGCGCTCGCCGCGGGCACGGCGATCGCGGTCAAGTCCCGGCTGCCCGGCGTCCGCGTGGTCGGCGTGCGCGCGCAGAACCTCGAGTCGAGTGGCGCGCGGCGCACGATCTGCGACGGGATCGCGGTGAAGCGGCTCGGGCGGATCACGGGCCCGCTCGTCGAGGAGTGGGTCGACGAGCTCGTGGAGGTGAGCGACGACGAGGTCGCGGAGGCGATGGTGCTCCTGCTCGAGCGCGCGAAGCTCGTAGTCGAGGGCGCCGGCGCCGTGGGGGTGGCGGCGCTGCTCTCGGGGCGGGTGGCGCCCGCCGCCGAGGGCGCGACGTGCGTGGTGGTGTCGGGCGGCAACGTCGACCCGACGCGGCTCGCCGAGTGCATCGCGATGGGGGAGACGGCGGCGGGGCGGCGGCTCGTCGTCTCGGTCGTGATGCCCGACCGCCCCGGCGCGCTCGCGCGACTGTTGGCGACGGTGGCGGAGCGCGGCGCGAACGTCGTCGACGTGGAGCACGTCCGGGAGGGGCTCGACCTGCACGTGGGCGAGACGGGCATCACGCTCGTGCTGCAGACGCGCGGCCGCGAGCACTCCGCGGAGCTCGAGCGCGCGATCGCCGAGGCGGGCTTCGTGCGGCGCCCCGCGGCGCTGCCATCATCTGTGGTGAACCCGAGCGAGAGGTGACTGACATGCAGAGCGCGAACGAGACCGAGGGCAGGACGGAGCTCGCGACCTTCGGGGCCGGCTGCTTCTGGCAGGTCGAGGAGGAGTTTCGCCGCCTGGACGGCGTGCTCGATACGGCCGTCGGCTACATGGGCGGCCACCTCGAGAACCCCACGTACGAGCAGGTGTGCACGGGCACGACCGGCCACACCGAGGTCGCGCAGATCACCTTCGACCCCAGCCGGATCTCGTACGAGCAGCTGCTGGAGAAGTACTTCGAGATCCACGACCCGACCCAGCTCAACCGGCAGGGCCCGGACGTCGGCTGGCAGTACCGCTCGGTGGTCTTCGCCCACTCCGACGAGCAGGCCGACGCGGCGCGCCGGATGATCGAGCGCGTCCAGGGGCGCTTCGACAAGCCCGTCGTGACGGTCATCGAGCCCGCCGACACGTTCTGGCGAGCCGAGGAATACCACCAGTGCTACCTGCAGAAGCGCCGCGAGCGCGGCGGCCTGCTCTCCTCGCTGCTGCAGCACTGACCGCGCTCGCCCTGCTCGCCGCCGGCTGCGGCGACGAGGCGGACGAGGGCGAGGGTGGGGACGGCGTGGCGGCGAACGGCGGCACCGAGCTCGAGATCACGCTCGATCCCGACGGCGATGGCGGCCGCGAGCCGCTTGAGGCGAGCGTCGTCTGCGAGGAGGGCGGCGAAGCGCACCCGGCGTGCGCCGCGGTCGAGCGGCTCCCCGAGGACCCCGGCGCCGAGACGCCGCCCGGGACGGCCTGCACCGAGCTCTACGGCGGCCCCGACGTGCTCAGGGTCACGGGCACGCTGCGCGGTGCGCCCATCGACGCCGAGGTCACGCGCGCGGACGGTTGCGAGATCGCCCGCTTCGACCGCTTCGCCCCGCTCCTCGAGGAGCTCTTCCCGGACTACCGCCCGGGCGGCGCGCTCAACGCTGGGAGTTGAACAGCGGGTGCGGGTCGCCGATCCAGTAGCGCGGCCCGGCGCCGCGCTGCCCGGCGCGATCCCCGGGGTTGGCGAGCTGGCAGCGGTCCAGCGACAGGCACCCGCACCCGATGCACTCGGTGAGCCCGTGCTTCAGGCGCTGGAGCTCCTCGATGCGGGCGTCGATGCGCTCCGTCCAGGACGCCGAGAGCTTCGCCCAGTCCTTGCGCGTGGGCGCGCGGTGCTCGGGCAGCTTGTCGAGCTCCTCGCGGATCTCGTCGAGGCTGAGCCCGATCTTCTGAGCGAAGACGATGAACGCGATGCGCCGGATCACAGGCCGCGGGTAGATGCGGTGCCCGGACGAGTTGCGCTCCGAGGTGATCAGCCCGCGCTCCTCGTAGAAGCGCAGCGCGGAGGTCGCGACTCCGCTGCGCTCAGCGACCTGTCCGATCGTCAACCACTCCGACATCTCAAGTGCGCTTGAACTTAGCGGCTCGCGCCGATGGTTGACGGGTGCGTACCGGCTGTCAGGCGCACCGTCGGGGGAGCGACCCTCGGGTCGGTCTATTAGCTCGGAAGGGAGCGAGATGATTCGGTGGTGGCGACGGATGGATACGTCCACTCGCGTGTTGGCGGCAACGGCGGCGATCGGGTGCGTTGTGGCCCTAGCGACCGCCGGCTTCGCGACCTGGCTCGTCGTTGATCCCCAGTATTGGCTTCCGGGCGCGTACGCGGAGAAGGGTGAGCGTGGTGATCCCGGGCCACGAGGCCCACGGGGGCCGCGCGGGGCGCCTGGTCCGGTTGGCCCCTCGGCCGAGGAAGCGATCAGTGAAGTTGAGGCAGCGTTCGCTGAACTGGAGGCCCGCGTCGCGGACGCGGAGGATGCGATCGGTTACGTCGGCGATCTAAAGACCGCCATGGACGATCTGATGGCTCGTGTAGACAGCCTTGAGTGGGACCTCGAGAGTGTCTGCGACGAAACGGAGGCGTCGTTCAGGGAAACGGGTCTCTTCTCGTACTTCAGGCTCGGTTGCCCGATCTACTAAGTGCGCGCCAGGGCGCCGGTCAGGGTTGAGCTGTTCCCGCGGGACACCTGCCGAGCGTGCGATTCCGTTGTATGGGCAACGTTTCGCACGGCCGGCGTGGGTGGCGCGCGGCGGTGCGCCGCGCGGCTACAGGTTCACGGCAACGTACTTCGTCTCGAGGAACTCGTCGATGCCCTCGTTGCCGCCCTCGCGGCCGATGCCCGACTGCTTGACGCCACCGAAGGGGGCGCCGGCGTTCGAGACCATGCCCTGGTTGAGGCCGATCATGCCCGTCTCGAGCGCCTCGCAGACGCGCAGCGCGCGCTTGAGGTCGCGCGTGTAGACGTAGGCGACGAGGCCGTACTCGGTGTCGTTGGCCGCGGCGATCGCCTCCTCCTCTGAGGCGAAGCCCTTGACCGGCGCCACCGGCCCGAAGATCTCCTCGCGCAGCACGCGCGCGTCGCCGGGCACGTCGCCGAGGACGGTCGGCGCGTAGAAGTAGCCGGAGCCGTCGAGGCGCTCGCCGCCGATCACCTTGGTCGCGCCCTTCGAGAGCGCGTCCTCGACGAGCTCGGCGACCTTGGAGCGCTGGTCCTCGTCGATGAGCGGCCCGATGTCGACGCTCTCGTCGGTGCCGCGCCCCACCTTGAGCGAGCCCATCCGCTTTGCGAGGCGCTCGGCGAACTCCTCGGCGACCGGCGCGGCGACGTGGAAGCGGTTGGCCGACGTGCACGCCTCGCCGATGTTGCGCATCTTGGCGAGCATCGCGCCCTCGACGGCCGCGTCGAGGTCGGCATCCTCGAAGATCAAAAACGGCGCGTTGCCGCCGAGCTCCATCGAGACGTTGAGCACCTGGTCGGCGGCCTGCGCGATCAGCTTCTTGCCGACCTCGGTCGACCCGGTGAAGGAGAGCTTGCGCAGGCGCGGGTCGCTGATGATCGGCGCGGACACCGAGCTCGAGGACGAGCTGGTGATCACGTTGAGCACGCCGGGCGGCAGCCCGCAGTCCTCGAGGACCTGGGCGAGGGCGAGCATTGAGAGCGGCGTCTGCTGGGCGGGCTTGACGACCATCGTGCACCCGGCGGCCACCGCGGGGCCGATCTTGCGGGTGCCCATCGCGTTGGGGAAGTTCCAGGGCGTGATGAAGTAGCAGGGGCCGACCGGCTGGCGCATGACCAGCACGCGGCTCGCGCCGTTGCCGGCCACCTTGTAGTAGCCGTCGATGCGCAGCGCCTCGCCGGAGAACCAGCGGAAGAACTCGGCCGCGTAGGCGATCTCGGCCTTCGATTCCCTGATCGACTTGCCCATCTCGAGCGTCATCAGCAGGGCGAGCTCGTCGGCGCGCTCCTGCAGCGCGAGAAAGGCGCGGTAGAGGATCTCCGAGCGCTCGTTGGGCGGGGTCGCCGCCCACTCCTTCTGCACGGCGCACGCCGCGTCCAGCGCCGCCTCCGCGTCCTCGGGCGTCGCGTCGGCGACCTCGCAGAGCGTCTCGCCGGTCGCCGGATCCTCGACCGGGAGCGTCCCACCGCCGCTCGCGTCCCGCCACTCGCCCCCGATGTAGAGCTGCTTGGGAACCGCGTCTACGACAGCCGTTTCGCTGGTTGCAGTGCTCATAACGCCCTCCTTGCCGGTTGCGCTGAGCCTAACCAAGCGGTCGGGGCGGCCCCCGCGCGGGCGCGCAAGTTTGGACGAGGCGAATAGCGCGTACTTCAGGAATGCGCCGGTTCCGCCGACACCTGCAAGGGATGCTGCGAACCGGGACCAACCGCGACTTCAACCCGCCCCGTGGGTTCACGGTTGTGGGACGCATGGGCAATCGCCTGACATACGCAGCGCTCGCGGCTGCCGTGGGCGCCCTGCTCGCCGTCGGCGCGAGCCCCGCCGACGCCGCCTGGGTCGCCAAGGGCCGCGGCTTCGGCCACGGCGTGGGCATGAGCCAGTACGGCGCCTACGGGATGGCGAAGAATGGGCGCTCGCACAAGCAGATCCTGCGCCACTACTACACCGGCGTGAAGTTCGGCAAGGCCAAGGTCCGCGCCGTGCGCGTGTTGATCACGAGCGGTTTGAGCTCGGTGTACTTCTCGGGCGCCACTCGCGCCTGCGGGAAGAGCCTGAAGACGGGCAAGACCTACTCGTTCCGCATCGCTAGCGCGAGCCGCGTCAGCCTGCATCGGCCCAACGGCTCGCGGCTCACGGGCTGCGGCCGCGAGGGCGCCGCCCGCGGCGGCAAGTCGGTGCGTTACGTGGGCGTAGGCGTTTACCGCGGCCGGCTCATCGCCCGCGCGGTCAGCGGCACGCTGTACGCGATCAACCGGGTGGGGATCGAGGACTACGTGAAGGGCGTGATCCCCAACGAGGTCCCCGCCTCCTGGCCGGCGGCGGCGCTGCGCGCCCAGGCGGTCGCCGCGCGCTCCTACGCGCTCGCCACCCGCGTCAACGGCAACGGCTACAACCTCTACGACGACACCCGCAGCCAGGTCTACGGCGGCAAGTCCAGCGAGCACGCCTCCACGAACCGCGCCGCCAAGGCAACCGCCCGCCAGGTGATCAAGCACGGCGGCAAGATCGCGACCGCGTACTTCTTCTCGACCTCCGGCGGCCAGACGGAGAACTCCGAGGACGTCTGGACGTCCCGGGTCCCGTACCTGCGCAGCGTCAAGGACCCGGCGGACAAGGCCTCGCCGTACCACCGCTGGCGCGTGCGCTTCAGCAACGCCCAGATGAAAGCCCGGCTGGGCGCCTACTTCAGCGGCAAGCTGCGGCGCATCAAGGTCATCGAGACCGGCGCCTCGCCGCGGATCGTGCGCGCCCGAATCGTCGGCTCGAAGGGTTCCTCGGTCGTGAGCGGCGCGACGCTGCGTAGCGCGCTCGGGCTGCGCTCCACCTGGGTGCGCTTCAAGCGCAAGTAGGTCAGCCGTCCGGATAGGGCTGCAGCGGCACGCCGTGGTCGCTCTCCCGCATGCCGAGCTCGTACGCCGCGGCGCCCGCCATCGCCACGCGTCCGTGGCGGCGTCCCGGGCGCTCGACCTTGAGCTCGATGTCCGCGATCGAGCAGTTGATCGTGTTGTGCTCGGGGCCCTTCGGATCGGCGTACACCCAGGCGACGAAGTCCTTGAGCGGCGCCTGCACGCGCCCCCGAACGTTCACGCCCTTGCCGGGGAACGTGAACTCGCACTCGCCGGGACGCGCCTCGACGACGGTTCCGTAGACGTGCCCGAGGCCGCCGAGCCGGTGGGCCTCGCCGTCGAGAACGATCATCCCGTTCGCGACCCAGGGAGTGGTGAACGGGCCGATGCGGATGCGGCCGGCGGCGACGTCGAAGTAGTCGCCCTCGTTGCCGTTCAGGCCCGCCGCGTGCAGCCACACCCAGCGCTCGGCGTGCTCGGCGCCCCAGTTGTGGCCGACCATCCCGCGCCAGCCCGCGACCTCGATCGCCTCGTCGCCGAGCCGCAGCTCCCCGTCGAAGCGCGCGCTCGGGTGCGGGCTGAGCAGCTTCGTGCGCGGCAGCTTGGCGGTGTACATGCGCTCGTAGGGGAGGTGGTGCAGGGGCTCGGCGGCGTCGGTGAAGCGCAAATCCCACGACGCCGGGAGCGACTCGTCGGCGAGCGCGCCGCGCGCTGCGCCCGGCTCCAGCACCGCCTCTCCGATCCGGATGTAGGCGCCAGGCGGGAACGAGAGCTCTCCTGCGGGGACGGTTACCTTGCCGGCACGCGGCCCGTCGGCGTCGGCGTCGAAGTACGTGAGCCACAGCGACGCGGTCGCCTCGTGGCCGGGGCGCTGGTGGATCGTGTGCCGCAGCCACAGCGCCCGGCCGCCCTCGGGGCTCGTCGCTTTGATGTAGAAGCTCTCGTAGTGCGGCGATGTGGCCGCGAGCGCGGGAAAGCGCGCCGTCGTCCTCACGATCTCTCCACCCCTCCCGAGCGTCCGGGAATCCTCATCGGGCGTTGAACCTACACGTCTAGCCTGGGTTGCGTTGAAGCGGGACACACTCACAGCGCTGGGACTGGTGCTCGCGCTGGTCGCCGTGGCCGCGGTGGTCGCGAGCGCCGCGACCCTCGTGCTCGGCCTCGGCAGCGGCGATCCGCCCGAGGTCGACGTCGCCGAGATCGCGAGCGAGGCCGCCAGCCCGCCCGAGGAGGGCTCCGACGATCCGTTCGCCTTCTCCGAGGAGCGCGAGCGCGCGCTGGTGCGGCGGGCCAGCCTGGGGCTCTCGCACGTGATCTACGCGAAGAGCCCGGGCGGCGTGCAGGCGAGCGCGGAGCGCACCGACCGCTGGCGCCCGCAGATCGAGGAGGTCGCCGAGCGCCACGGCATCGACCCTGACACGCTCGAGGCGATGGTCTTCCTGGAGAGCGCGGGACGGCCCGAGGTGATGGCCGACGGCACGCCGCACTCGGCCACCGGGCTCACGCAGATCCTGCCCTCCACGGCGCGCGATCTGCTCGGCATGCGGGTCGACGAGGAGCGCAGCGCCGAGCTCACGAAGCGCATCGCGCGCGCCGCCGAGAAGGGCCGCACCGAAAAGGTGCGCGAGCTTGCCGCCGAGCGCCGCCGCGTGGACGAACGCTTCGATCCAGAACGCGCCCTGGACGGCGCGGGCCGCTACCTGCGCATGGCCGCGGACCGGTTCGGCTCGGAGGAGCTCGCCGTGGTCTCGTACCACATGGGCATCGGCAACCTGGAAAGCGTGATCGCCGCGTACACGGGCGAGGAGGTGGGCGACGAGCGCACCCGCGACGTGGTCGCCGAGCACGACCTCACCTACGCGCGCCTCTTCTTCGACTCCTCGCCGCGCCGCCACGCCGAGGCCTGGGAGATCCTGTCCCAGTTCGGCGACGACTCGGCGGTCTCCCTGTGGCGGGTGACGGCGTCACGGCAGATCATGGCCGAGTGGCGCGAGAACCCCGAGGCCCTCAGCGAGCGCAACCGGCTTGCCACGGCGAAGGCCACGCTCGAGGAGGTCTACCACCCCGAATCCGAGACCGACGTCTACGACGACCCCGACGAGATCGCGGAGGCGCGCGAGGAGGGTGAGCTGGTGCCGATCCCGGACGACCCCACGCTGGGCTTCCGCGTGACCAGGCACCTCGGCGAGCTCGCGGACGAGCTGGGCGTGGACCGCGAGCTCTACCAAGCGCTGCGCCCAGAGGCGCTTGCCGCGCTCACCTATATGGCGTCGCAGGTGAAGGCGATCTCCGGGGTCGAGCGGCCGCTGCAGCTGACGAGCGCCGTGCGCGACCGCCCGTACCAGGAGGCGCTCATCGGCGTGAACGGCGAGGCGACGCGCGAGTACTCCCTGCACACCACGGGCTGGGCGTTCGATATCCGACGCGACTACGCGAACGACCGCCAGGCCGAGGCCTTCCAGTTCGTCCTCGACCGGATGCGCGCCCACGCGCTCATCGACTACGCGGTCGAGCCCGCCGCGATCCACGTCACGGTGAGCCCGTTCGCGCGCGAGCTGACCGAGTAGGCGGCCTACACCTTGATCGTGATCACGTCGCCGTCCTGGACGATGTAGTCGCGCCCCTCGAGGCGCAGCGTGCCGCGCTCCCGCGCGCCCGCGTAACCGCCCGCGTCGACCAGCTCGTCCCAGGGGACGACCTCCGCGCGCACGAACCCGCGCTGGATGTCGGTGTGGATCTTGCCCGCGGCCTCCCAGGCGGTCGACCCGCGCTTCAGGTTGCGCGACATCGCCTCCTTGTCCTCGCCGGCGGTGAAGAAGCTGATCAGGTCGAGCAGCCTGAACGCGGCGCGGATCACGCGCACAAGCCCGGCCTCGGTGATCCCGAGCTCCTCGCGCAGTTCGCGCGCCTCCTCAGGGTCGTCGATCTCGGCGAGTTCCGCCTCGACGCGCGCGCTCACCGCGACGGCTTGGGCGCCCACCTTCGCGGCGTGCTCGGCGACGGCGGCCGGCACCTGCTCTGAACCCTCGTCGACGTTCGCGACGTACAGGACCGGCTTGGAGGTGAGCGCCTGCAGGAGCCGGGGGGCGTCCGGCGCCTCCTCGGGCACCGGGACGTCCCGCACGGGGCGGCCCTCCTCGAGCGCGGCGACTACGGCCTCGAGCCAGTCGCGCTCGGCGATGAGCGCCTTGTCGCCCGACCGGGCCTGCTTGGTGACCCGCTCGAGCCGGCGGCGGGCCTGCTCGAGGTCGGCGGCCAGCAGCTCCAGCTCGATCAGCTCGATGTCGTCGGCGGGGTCGACGCGGCCCTCTGGGTGGGGAACGCCGCTGGACTCGTGGGCGCGCACCACGTGGCAGATCGCGTCGGTCTCGCGGATCGCGGCGAGGAACTGGTTGCCCAGGCCCTCGCCCTCCGACGCCCCCCGCACGAGCCCAGCGATGTCGTGGAACTGGATCGTGTCGAAGACCACCTCCGAGGAGCCGACGACCTCGGCGACGCGCTCGAGGCGCTCGTCGGGCACGGGGACGACGGCGACGTTCGGGTCGATCGTCGTGAACGGGTAGTCGCCGGTCTCGGCGCCGCCCTTGGTGAGCGCGTTGAACAGCGTGGACTTGCCCGCGTTGGGCAGCCCGACGATGCCGACCTTCACGCGGCGCCGACCTCCCGGCCCGCGGCTGGGGCAGCGGCGCCCTCGTCCGGCGGGCCGTCCAGCCCGGGCACGAGCCTGCCGAGCACCGCGCCCAGCGCGGCGCCGGCGAGAACGTCGGAGGGGTAGTGCATGCCGAGGTAGGGGCGGCAGGCGCAGATCGCGCCCGCGAGCCCGTAAAGGGGCAGCCTGGCCTCGGGTGCGACGCGGGCGAGCGCCGTCGACGCCGCCAGCGACGAGGTGGCGTGCGCGGAAGGGAACGAAAGCTTGCTGGGCGCGCGGGCAAGGGGCGGGTGGTCCTCGATCAGCGGGCGCTCGCGCCCCACCGCGACCTTGACGGCGTAGTTGACGAGCACCGCCGCGGGCCCGACCGCGGCGGCGGCTAGGAACCGCGGGCGCCGCTCCCGGTCGATCGCGGCAGCGCCGAGCCCGAGCGCGACCCAGATCGCCGACCACTCGCCGGCGTATCCCAGGCCGCGCATCACCAAGTCGAGCCGCGGGCCGTGCGCGCGCGTGCGGAGCTGGCGCAGAAGCCACTGGTCGGCGGCGCCGAGCGCGCCAAGCAGCCCGGGGCGGCGTCCCGGCAGGCGGCGCTGGCGCAGGTTCGCGAGCAGCGAGCGCTCGCGTCGGCGGCGGGTTAGCGGTTGCATGGCGAGGCGAGGATAGGTGAGCGGCGCGCTAAAGCTCGCGCCGGAAGAGCCGCATCACCGACTCGCCCGCGCGCTGGTGGGCTGGGCGGCCGTGCCAGCGGCCGGGCTCGATCTCCTCCGCGCGTTCGAGGTCGCGCGCGTACTGCTCGCCCAAAAGCCGTGCGAAATGCTCGTCCCAGACGCAGAGGGTGATCTCGTCGTGGAGCTGGAACGAGCGGTTGTCGAAGTTGACGGTCCCGACCGACGACCACGCGTCGTCGACCACCATCGTCTTCGCGTGCAGCATCGTCGGCGCGTACTCGAAGATCCGGGCGCCAGCCTTCAGCAGGCGCGAGTAGGCGGCGCGGCCCGCGACGCGCACGAAGCCCTTGTCGATGTGCTCTCCGGGCGCCAGGATGCGCACCCGCACGCCGCGCTCGGCCGCGTCGGCGAGCGCCTCGGTGAACGCGGGCCGGGGCACGAAGTAGGCCGCTGTCAGGTCGATCGAGCGCTGCGCCGAGGCGATCGCGAGGTAGTAGAGCGCCTCGACGTTGGTGTCACCGACGCCCGATTTCGAGCGCACGACCTGGGCGGTGCCCTCGCCGACCGGCTCGAGTTCGGGGAGGTAGTCCTCGCCGCCCAGTACCTCGCCGGTTGCCTCCAGCCAGTGCTCGGCGAAGGCGCCCTGCAGCCCGCGCACCGCCGGGCCGCGCACGCGGACGTGCGTGTCCCGCCAGTGGTCGGGGTCCTGCGCGTCGCCGGTCCACTCCTCCGCGATCCCCACGCCGCCGGTCATCCCGACCCTCCCGTCGGCGACCAGCGCGCGCCGGTGGCTGCGGTTGGCGAGGCGGCGCAGCGTGTAGGGCTTCACCGGGCGGAAGCGCACGACGTTCACGCCGGCCGCCTCCATCTCCCGGATCTGGCCGCGGTCCATGATCGCCGAGCCGAGCGCGTCGAGGATCACGTTGCAGCGCACCCCGGCCCGCGCCCGCGCGCAGATCGCCCGGGCGACCTCGCTGGTGATGTCGCCGCGCCAGTAAACGTACGTCTCGAGGTTGAGCGTGCGCTGGGCGCTCGCGATCGTCTCGAGGATCGCCGGGAAGATCGCATCGCCGTTGACGAGCAGCTCGACCTCGTTGCCCTCGGTCACCGGCGCGCCCGTAAGCGCCTCCGAGGCATGCATGAACGCGGGCGAGCCCACGTCGAGCTCGGCGCCGAGCTCGTAGCCGAAGGCCCCCTCGCGCCGGTGGCGCAGGCTGTCGCTCACGTACCAGGCCGCCGCTGCGGCGCCGAGCGCGGCGGGCCAGGCCCAGCGGCCCACCCGCGCCGGCGGCTTGCGCAGCTCTCGCAGGCGCTCGCCGAGCGCGCGGCGGCGGGTGAGCGGCTTCACCTCTCCGAGCTTCACGGGGCCACCACTTGCACCGCGCCGGGCTCGATCGAAAACGAGCAGCTCTCCGTCTCGACGAGCTCGCCGTCGACGTTGAAGCGCCGGCGGCCGTCGAAGCGCAGCTCGGCGGTCCGGCACAGGCGCTTCGCGGCGCCCTGCTGCTCGGCGAGGGTGCCGCGCCGCAGGCCCCATGCGTGGCGGACGAGCGCCGCGCGGCCGTTGGCCTCGATCACGACTACGTCGAGCCGCCCGTCGTGGGGATCGGCGTCGACCGACGAGCCGCCGCCGAAGGCGCCCGTGCAGGCCACGGTGACCTGCCAGGCGTCGCCCTCGAACCAGGGCTTCCCGTCGCAGATCACCGCGCAGCGCACCGGCTCGGCGCGCACCCCGGCGCGCACGGCGCCGACCGCGTAGGCGAGCGGGCCGAGGGCGCCCTTGAGGGCGTCGGCGCGACGCGCGGCCGCGGGCGCGAGCCCGACGCTCGCCACGTTCAGGAACGGGCGACGCTCCAGCCACGCGAGGTCGAGGGGGCGGGGCTCGCCCGCGAGCGCGAGCGCGCAGGCGTCGCGCGTGTCCTCGGGGACGCCGAGGTGCCGCGCGAAATCATTGGCGGTGCCGACGGGGACGACGGCGATCGGGATCCCGGCGCGCGCGGCCGCGGCAGCGGGCCGCGCGAGCGAGCCGTCTCCGCCCGCGATCACGATGCGGTCGGGCTCAAGCCGGACGGCGGCGTCGGCCTCGTCGGGCTCCAGGGCGAAGACCTCGGCGCCGAGGCGGCGCAGCTCGCCCTCGACGCTCCCGGCGTCGCCGCTGCCCGAGTCGGGGTTCGCCAGGAGCGCGACGCGCTGTCCGGCGCGGGGCCCGGGTCCTTTCTCGGTTGCCGGCACGCGGGGCGCTAGAGGGGCATCTTCGAGCGCCCCTCGCGGCCCTTCTGGGCGCTCTTGTTGGTCGCCTTGCGCGATGTCTTGAACGGCTTGCGCAGCAGCTCGCCGGCCTTCCCAGGGGCGCTGCCCGCCGCGGACTCGCCCGCTCCGAGGGTGCGATCGACGCCGCGCTGGGCCAGCGCCGAGCGGCGCGGCAGGACGAAGGCGAGGATCGCCAAGACGATGCAGACGACGACGATGATTGCGATGGTCATATCGGTTCCCTCCGATCGAACGGCTGCCGGGGGATACCCCGGCGCGGGCCGCTTAAGCCCACGCCGCGTGTTTCCGAAAACCAGGACGCGGGCAATGCCCAACCGGAAGGTTTGAAGGGGCGGAGAGGGGACGCCGCCCGGGAGAGGAGGTTCGAATGACCACGAGGCTCGCAGCGCTCGCGATCGCGCTCTGCGTGCTCATCGCCGGGGTCGGGGTGACGACCGCGGCGCAGGGCGGGGGGAAGAACGGGAAGGGCTCGGGCGCGAACGCGAAGGACGCGTTCAAGGCGTCGGCGAAGCTCCGCAAGGCGGTCAAGGCCGGCGACATCATCAAGGTGCTCGAGCGGTTCCAGCGGATCGCCGATCAGAACGGCGGCAACCGCGCGGCGGGCCGGCCGGGCTACGACCGCTCGGCGGAATACGTCGCCGGGACGATGGAGAAGCTCGGCTACCGCGTGCAGGTCCAGGAGTTCGAGTTCGAGGCCTGGAGCGAGGACGCGCCGACGGAGTTCGAGCAAATCGCGCCCGACGAGGTGACCTACGAGGACGGCGCCGACTTCAGCATCGCCGAGTACTCGGGCAGCGGGGACGTGACCGCCGAGCTCGTCGCGGTCGACCTCGTGCTGCCGCCCGACGACGAGCCCAGCTCGACGAGCGGGTGCGAGGCCGAGGACTACGAGGGTCTCGACGTCGAGGGCAAGATCGCGCTCGTCCAGCGCGGCACGTGCACGTTCGGCGAGAAGGCCGACATCGCCGCCGATGCCGGCGCGGCGGGCGTTTTGATCTTCAACGAGGGCAACGCGAACTACCCGGACCGCCAGGATCTCCTGTTCCCGACGCTGGAGGCGCCGCGGCGCGACATCCCGGTGCTCGGGCTGCCGTTCGCGCTCGGCGAGGAGCTGGCCAACGGCGAGACGAACGGCCCGACCGGGATCACGGTGCGGATCTTCGCCGAGACCTCTTCGGAGATAGTCCCGACGGCGAACGTCATCGCCACGAGCAAGCGCGGCGACGCGAACAACATCGTGATGGCCGGCGCGCACCTCGACAGCGTGCAGGCCGGGCCGGGGATCAACGACAACGGGTCCGGCTCGGCCGCGCTCGTGGAGATCGCGCGGGAGATCTCGAAGCTGAAGAAGCCGAAGAACCGCGTGCGCTTCGCGTGGTGGGCCGCCGAGGAGGCCGGCCTCGTGGGCTCCACGTACTACGTGGAGCAGCTCAGCGACCAGCAGGCGGCGAAGATCGCGCTCTACACGAACTACGACATGATCGGCTCGCCCAACTTCGCGCGGTTCATCTACGACGGCAACGGCTCGGCGTTCGGCCTCGAGGGCCCGCCCGGGTCGGGCGCGATCGAGCGCGCGTACCAGCGCTACTTCGAGCGCCAGGGCCTGGCGTCAGGCCAGACCGCGTTCGACGGGCGCTCCGACTACCTGGCGTTCATCCAGGTCGGGATTCCGGCCGGTGGCCTGTTCACGGGGGCCGAGGGCATCAAGACCGAGGCCCAGCAGGTCGTCTACGGCGGTACGGACGGCGAGGCGTACGACCCGTGCTACCACCAGGCGTGCGACGACATCGAGAACATCTCGCGGCGGGCGCTCGAGCAGATGAGCGACGCGGCGGCGCACGTCACGTGGAAGTTCATGAACAACCTCAAGTTCGTGCGTGACCAGACGCCGGCGGCGCGCGCCGCGACGCGCGCGAGAACCGGAGTCGACCGCGATCGCGTCGGCGACGCGTTCGTGCGGTAGACGGCGCTTGAACGGATGATGCGGGCGGGGTGGTGCGCCCCGCCCGCCGTCGTCCGCCGCTCGGGGCATCCCGGACCTCGTAGGTTTGGGGTGCAGAGGGCCGCGGCTCCGCGGCCCCTGGAGAGTGGCATGCCCGAGCAGACTGGGACCGACCCCGACGAGCGCGCCGCGCAGGTCGCGCCCGTCCTCGTGCCTGGGTTCGAGCACCGCCCGGGCCATCACTGCGGGTCGACGGCGCTGCGCAACCTGCTGTGCTTCCACGGCGCCCAGCTCAGCGAGGAGCTGGCGTTCGGGCTGGGCGCCGGGCCGTGCTTCTACTTCGTGCCGATGGAGGGCTCCTCGCCCTCGCGCTTCATCAACGGCCGCACGCGTCAGCTCGAGGAGGAGTTCGTGCGGCTCACGGGCGCGCCGCTCGAGCTCGAGACCTTCCCCGGTCCCGACGCGAGTTGGGAGGCGGCGCGCGCCGTGGTCGACTCCGGCGCGCCGGCCCTGCTGCTCACCGACCTCTACTACCTCGACCACTACGGCACCTCGGCGCACTTTCCGGGCCACGCCGTGGTCCTCGCCGGTTACGACTCGACTCACGCCTACGTGGCCGACACGGCCTTCGAGGGCCTGCAGCGCACCTCGCTCGAAGGCCTGCGCCGCGCCCGGCACGGCGAGCACCCGGTGTTCCCGCTCGCCGGGCACATGTTCACGGTGATCGGCGACGTGGAGCGCTTCGACTTCGCGGCTGCCGCGGACGCCGCGATCGCGGCGGCGACGCGCCGCATGTTCGAGCCCGCGCTCGGCGAGTTCGAGGGGCTGCCCGCGCTCCGGCGCTTCGCGGCGGAGGTCGGCGAGTGGCCTGGCCTGCTCGACGACTGGCAGTGGGCCGCGCGCTTCGCCTACCAGGTGATCGAGCGGCGCGGCACGGGCGGCGGCAACTTCCGGGGCGATGTACGGGCGCTTCCTCGACGAGGTGGCCAACCCCGCCGGGCCCGCGGCGCACGAGGCGGCGGCCCGCTGGAGCGAGCTCGCGGCGGAGCTGCTCGCGGCGAGCGAGGAGGAGGCGCCGAGCGCGGAGCGCTGGCAGCGCATCGGCGCCGCGGCCGACGCGGTGCTCGCCGCCGAGACGAAGCTCTGGGAGCGTCTCGCCTCGTAGCGGCTTCAACCCCGCCGACCGTGCGAAACCGTTGCATCGGAATCGCACGCTCGGCGGCGTGGCGCTGAGGCGCCTGGGTTTCGTTAGGCCCGCTGCGAGGCGGTCTCGAGCCGACCGCTCGTCTCAGCGCCGCTCGGTCGCCGCTCCTTCGCCGGCTCGCGCTTGTCCTTGTTCCCGCCCGCGGCGATCAGGCCCGAGATCGTCGCGCCCACGAGCAGCGAGACGACGATCAGGCCGGCGCCCATCCAGGCGTTGCTGCCGCTCCACATCCAGCTCATCTCCCAGGTGAGCGCGGGAGCGATCAAGGCCACGACCATCACCAGCACGCTCAGCACTCGTCTCATTGCGCCAGCAGAGTAACCCTCCCTCGCGAACTCGACAAGCGCCCCGCCGCGAAATCTCACTCAACGCACCCCGGGCTCTCCCGACCCTCAACTGCAAGTTCGTGAGGCCGACCCGCGCGAGTCCGCGCTTAGGGCTCCTTAACCGCGAATTCGAGGGGCGGGGCGGTCGCGAGTGCGCGGTCAGCCCGTGAACCCGATCCGGTGCTGCGAGTCGACGACCCGGATGAAGACGACCGTCCCGAGGTTGATCGCGATCGGGCCCTCCTCCGGCTTGAGGTCGTACCAGCCGTCGCCGGACTCGACCGCGTTGCGCAGGTCGGTCAGCTCCGCTTGGGTCAGTTTCACGGAGAGGACCTGCCCGAGTCCGAATCCGATCTCAACCTTCTGTCGCTCTTCGGCCATCAATGGTCCTCCGCGGGTTCGACGATCTCGGTCAGCACGCCGTCGGTGGCGCGCGGGTGCAAAAACGCGACCCGGCTGCCGCGGATGCCGGTGCGCGGCTCCGCGTCGATGAGCTCGACGTCGCGCGCCTTGAGCTCGGCCAGGGCCGCCTCGATGTCCTCGACGCGGTAGGCGACGTGGTGCAGGCCGGGCCCCTTGCGCGTAAGGAACTTGCCGACCGGCGTCTTCTCGCCGAGCGGGCGCAGGAGCTCGACGTGGCAGGGCCCGACGTCGAGGAGCACCGCCTCGACGCCCTGCTCTTCCACGGTCTCCCGGTGGACGAGCGGCATGCCCAGCGTCGTCTCGTACAGCTGGATCGCGGCGTCGAGGTCCTTGACGGCGACGCCGACGTGGTCGATCAGCCCGAACATCGCGGCGGAGTCTATTCGGGCGCGCGCGCCGCTCAGTCGCGGCGGTTGCCCGGCGAACGCTCGCCCGGATCGCTCGCGAGCGCCTGCGCCCCGTCGCCGGCCTGAGCCTGGGCGTCGCGCTCGCGCGGTGCGTGGCCGGCGCCGTTCGCGGAGCCCGACCGCATGATCTCCTGGATCTCCTCGCGCTCGATCACCTCCTGGTCGAGCAGGCGCTCGGCGACCGCGTCGAGCAGGTCGCGGTGGTCGGCCAGGAGCCGGTAGGCGCCGCGGTAGGCCTCGTCGGCGATCGCGGTTACCTCCTCGTCGCGGAGCCGGCGGAGCGCGTCGGAGGTCGTCCAGTCGTCGGCGGGCACCTGGTGGGCGCGAATCTGCGTGCCCATGCCGTACTCGTAGACCATCGCGCGCGCGATCTCGGTCACCCGCGCCAGGTCGTCGGCGGCGCCGGTGGTGATCTTCCCGAAGGTGATCTGCTCGGCAACGCGCCCGGCGAGCAGCACCTTCATGTAGTCGATCAGCTCCTCGCGCGACTTGAGGTAGCGGTCCTCCTGCGGCAGGTTCAGCGTGTAGCCAAGCGCCTTGCCGCGCGGCACGATCGAGACCTTCTGCACCTTGTCCACCGTTGGCAAAAGCTCGGAGACCACAGCGTGCCCGGCCTCGTGCCAGGCGACGACGCGCTTCTCCTGGGCCGTGATCACCCGTCGCGACTGCAGCCCGGCGACCACGCGCTCGAGCGCGTCCTCGAAGTCGGCCTGGGCGATGAACTCGCGCCCGTTGCGGCCGGCGACGATCGCCGCTTCGTTGGCGAGGTTGGCGAGGTCGGCGCCAGTCAGCCCCGAGGTGTGGCGGGCGACGCGCTCGAGGTCCACGTCCTGGGCGAGCGGCTTGTCGCGCGTATGCACCTCGAGGATCCGCACCCGGCCGTTCATGTCGGGCGGCGGCACGAAGATCTGCCGGTCGAAGCGGCCCGGTCGCAGGAGCGCCTTGTCGAGCTTCTCGAGCAGGTTGGACGCCGCCATCACGACCACGTCATCGCGCGCGTCGAAGCCGTCCATCTCGACGAGCAGCTGGTTGAGCGTCTGGTCGCGCTCGCCGGAGATGTCGGAGCCGCGCTGCGCGCCCACCGCGTCGAGCTCGTCGATGAAGATGATCGCCGGCGCGTTCTCACGCGCCTCGCGAAACAGGCGGCGGATGCGGGCGGCGCCCAGCCCGGCGAACATCTCGATGAACGACGAAGCCGACTGGCTGAAGAAGCTCGCCCCCGACTCGCGCGCCACCGCCTTGGCGAGCAGCGTCTTGCCGGTGCCCGGCGGGCCGTGCAGGAGGATCCCCTTCGGCACCTTGGCGCCCAGCCGCTTGAAGCGCGCCGGGTCGGAGAGGAAGTCGACGACCTCCTGGAGCTCGGCCTTGGTCTCGTCGACGCCCGCGATGTCGTCCCAGCCCACCGAGCTCTTCGAGCGGGGCGTGATCTCCTGCGGCTTGGTCCGCGGCATGAGCCGCAGCGTGCGCCACATGAAGTAGCCGATGACCAGCACGAGCAGGATCGGCGACCACGGCACGAGCAGGTCGTCGACGAACTGGTCGTATGAGTCGAAGAAGAACAGGAATCCGGGGCTCATGCGCGCTCGGGTTGAGGATCGTCCCCATCCCTATCGGCAGCTTCCCCCTCGACCCGTAGCAGCTCCTCGACGGCCGCCTCGGCCACGGCGAGCTGCTCCGGGGTCGGCTCGCGCGTCGAGATCAGCCGCTGGATCTCGTGCCCCGTCCCGTGCACGGCGCGCGAGAGCGGCGCGTCGGGCCTGCGCTCGGCGAACGCGAACAGCTCGACAGCCGCGCCCGTCGACAGCAGCGACGCGATCCCGCGGTGGAGCGCTGTCGGCTTCTCGACCCAGCGCTCGACGGCCACCTGGCCGGCGACGCTGAGCGCGACCATCGGCACCAGCAGGTTCGACCCGCAGCGGCGGTGCTCCTTGGGCTCGTCCGCGGCCCGGCCGCCCGACTCGTACGCCCCGATCGCCTTGTGCTCGGCGCCGTGGTAGGCGGCGAGCTCGCGGTCGCGCAGCGCCGCCAGCGCCGGCAGCAGCCCCAGCACGCCCACGATCGCCTCGCGCGTCGCGTGGCCGCGGGCCAGCCTGCGCGCCGCGCTGCTCGCCGCGACGACGCCCGCCGCGGTCACGACCACGCGCGGGTCCTCGTAGGGCAGGCGGGCCGAGCGCGAGCGCAGCCGCGCGAGCGGCAGCACCGCCACGGCCTCGGCCAGGCGCAGCGGCCCGCGCAGCAGCGGGATCCGGCCCAGCCGTCCGCGTGAGAACACTGGCTTGCGCCCGGTGGTCACCTCGATCTCGCCGGCCCGGTTGCGCACGGCCACGCACCAGCTCGTCGGGCCGTGGACGAGCAGCCCGTTGCGCAGCGCCATCCCGCCGAGGCGGAGCTTCGGGGCGCGTCCGTCCTCAGCCACCGAGGAGCCTCCTGGGCAGGTCGGCGAAGAAGTCGGCTGCGAACTCGACGTCGGACACCGCGGCGAGCTCGTCGGCGCCGTGGACCAGCGGCGCCGACTGGAAGAGGTCGATCTCGCGCTGGGGATGGAAGCCGTAGACCACCGAGCTCGAGAAGGCCGCCCGCCACCAGCGGCTGTCGGAGAAGCCCGCCATCACCGTCGGCACGAGCGTCGCCTCGGGGTCGACCTTCGCGAGCCAGGCGCGGATCGCGTCGGTGAGCGGCGACTCGAACGGCGACTGGTTGCCCACCACCTTCTCGATGAACTCGATCTCAAGGCGCGACGCGTGGTCGCCCAGCACCCCCGCGATGCGCTCGCGCACGTAGTCCTCGCCCAGCCCCGGCGGCACGCGCGTGTCGACCACGACCTGCGCCTTGGCGGGGATCACGTTGTCCTTCTGCGAGGCCTCGATCCGGGTCGGCACGAGCGTCACCCGCAGCATGGGCTCGGCGATGTAGGTCGCGAGCTTGGGGGCGACGCGGCTGAGCTCCTCGACCGCGGCGACCAGGTCGGCCGGGTTCGAGTCCAGGTCGCGCCCCAGCGTGCGGCGCAGGAACTCGACCCCGGGTGCGGTCGGCTCGAGCGGCGGCTGCTCCTCGAACCGCGTGAGCGCGGGCGCCAGCCGCAGCAGCGCGTTGTCGCCGAGCCCGGGAACCGAGCCGTGACCCGCGCGCCCCCGGGCCCGAAGCCAGAAACGGAAGACGCCCTTCTCGCCGACGCTCAGCCCGTAGAAGCGCTTGCCGTCGACCTCGAACATCGCGCCCGCGCCCTCGTTCACGACCATGTCGGCGTAGGCCTTCTCGGGGTGCTCGCGCACGAGCCACTGGGCGCCGTGGTGCGCACCGGTCTCCTCGTCGGCGGTGACGAAGATCCGCAGCTCGCCCCGCTGCGGCCGCCAGCCCTCACGCGCGAGCCAGGCGGCCGCGGCGACCTCGGCCGCCACCTGGTCCTTCATGTCCTGCCCGCCGCGCCCGAGCACGAAGCCATCCCGGATCTCGCCCGACCACGGGTCGAACGACCACTCCGCGGGGTCGGCGGGGACGGTGTCGACGTGGCTGAGCAGGCCGAGTACGGGGCCGGGCTCGCGCCCGGGCAGGCGGGCGACGAGATTCGGCCGGCCCGGGATCTCGGCGAGCAGCTCGCACTCGAAGCCGGCCTCGGTGAGCACGCTCGCGATCAGCTCCTGCGCGGGCTGCTCGTTGCCGGGCGGGTTCGTGGTGTCGATCCTGATCAGCTCGGAGAGCAGGCGCACGGCGTCCGCGCCCGGACCCGTACTGGTCGTCTCCGCGGTCTGGGCCATGGCCCCACCATACCTGCGGGTCGGCTTGGGCCCGCGGGTCCGCAAGGGATTCGCCGCGGGGCTGGCGATACTGGGTGGGATGACGGAGCGGCTCTTCGACGACGCCCCCGAGCGCTCCCCCGACGCCGCCTCCGGCGGCGGGCCCGGCGCGCCGCTTGCGGTCCGCATGCGCCCGCGCACCCTCGATGAGCTGGTCGGCCAGGAGCACCTGCTCGCGCCCGGATCCGCGCTGCGCACGGCGATCGAGACCGGCGAGCCGCACTCGGCGATCCTCTACGGGCCGCCGGGGACCGGCAAGACGACGCTCGCGCGGATCATCGCGGGGGCATCCGACGCGGCCTTCGAGGAGGAGTCGGCCGTGAACGCCGGCAAGGCCGAGGTCAAGGCGGTGATCGAGCGCGCCCGCGAGCGCCGCCGCGCCGGGCGGCGCACGGTGCTGTTCTTGGACGAGATTCACCGTTTCAACAAGGCGCAGCAGGACGCGCTGCTGCCCGCGGTCGAGGACGGGCTGATCGTCCTGATCGGGGCGACCACCGAGAACCCGTACTTCGAGGTGAACTCGGCCCTGCTCTCGCGCAGTCAGATCTACGAGCTACGCGAGCTCGAGCCCAGACACATCGCCGAGCTTTTGCGCCGCGCGCTCGCGGACCCCGAGCGCGGGATCGCCGACCCGCCGCCCACCGAAGACGAGGCGCTCGAGCTGCTCGCCACACGCGCGGGCGGCGACGCGCGCGCTGCCCTCGGCGCCCTTGAGCGGGCCGTCGAGGCCGCCCGCGCGGGCGGGCACGGCGTCGACCTGGCCACCGCCGAGGACGCGCTGCAGCGCAAGGCGCTCAGCTACGACCGCCAGGGCGACCGCCACTACGACTACATCTCGGCGTGGATCAAGGCCACGCGCGGGTCCGACGTGGACGCCTCGCTCTACTACCTGGCCGTCATGCTCGAGGGCGGGGAGGACCCGCGGTTCATCGCCCGCCGGATGGTGATCTTCGCCTCCGAGGACGTCGGCAACGCCGACCCGCAGGCGCTCGTCGTCGCGAACGCGGCGGCCGCCGCCGTCGACCGCGTCGGCCTGCCCGAGTGCGCCCTCAACCTCGCCCAGGCCGCCGCCTATCTCGCGCTCGCGCCCAAGTCGAACGCCTCGACCAGGGCGATCGGCGCGGCGATGCGCCACGTGCGCGAGCACGGGGCCAAGCTGCCGCCGCCGTACCTGCGCGACGCGCACTACCCCGGCGCCAAGGCGCTCGGTCGCGGCGAGGGCTACGTCTACCCGCACGATGAGCCGGATGGCGTCGCCGACCAGGAGCTCATGCCGCCGGAGCTCCGCGGGCTTCGCTTCTACGAGCCGGCCGACCGCGGTTTCGAGCGCAAGCTGCGCGAGCGGATCGAGTGGCTTCGCAAGCGGCGCGGGCAGTCCGGGTAGGCGCCGGCGAGATTTGTTTTCGTGGGTTGCGCAACTTCCCGCGCGGCGGCGTGTTTATGCGATGCCGAGCGCGCTCGGGGGACGTGCTCGGAAGACCGCTCTCACTTCTGGCGGGTGGCGAGAGCGCATCTATCAGGCAGGGAGGCCGGAGTCCGAGGGGGGCTCCGGCCTGTCTGCGGCCCGCGAGGTGCAGGACCCTCGGTCGCGCGGGTCTAGACTGCGCTCGGGATGGGGCGACTCGAGTCACGCAATCCCGCGACCGGGGAGCTCCTCGGCACCGTCGAGACGATCGAGCCGGACGACGTGGCCGGCGTCGTCGCCGAGATCGCCGAGGTCCAGCCGTTCTGGGCGCAACTCACGCTGGCCGACCGCGCCCGCTACATGAAGCGCACCGCGGCCGCGCTCGTCGAGCAGATGGACGAGGTCGCGGAGCTGCTCACGCGCGAGCAGGGCAAGCCGATCACGGAGAGCTACACGATGGAGGTCGTACCCACGATCGACCTCCTCAACTGGTGCGCCGAGGAGGGCCCGAGGATCCTCCGCGACGAGCCGATCCGCTTCCCGCAGATCTACCTGAAGACCAAGCGCAGTCACTTCACGTACGAGCCGATCGGCGTCGTGGGGGTGATCGCGCCCTGGAACTACCCGTGGTCGATCCCCTTCGGCGAGGTGGCGATCGCGCTCATGGCGGGCAACGGCGTGATCCTCAAGCCCGCGAGCCTCACGCCCCTGCTCGGCGAGCGCATCCAGCGAGTCTTCGAGGCCGGTGGCCTGCCCGAGGGCCTGGTGCGCACCGTGCACGGCGGCGGCGTGATCGGCGAGGCGATCTGCGAGGACCCAGGGGTCGGCAAGGTCTTCTTCACGGGCTCGGTGGAGGTCGGCCGGCGCGTCGGCGAGGTCTGCGCGCGCAACCTGAAGGGCTCGGTGCTCGAGCTCGGCGGGAAGGACCCGCAGATCGTCTGCGCGGACGCCGACATCGAGAACGCCGCCTCGGGCTGCGTGTGGGGCGGGTTCGCGAACGCGGGCCAGACCTGCTCGGGGATCGAGCGCACCTACGTGGTCGAGTCCGTGGCCGACGAGTTCCTCGCGAGCGTGAGGCGCCGCACCGAGCGTCTGCGGGTCGGCGACCCCATGCAGTGGGACACGGAGATCGGCCCGATGGTCTCCGCCGAGCAGGCCGACCTGGTCACCGAGCTCGTCGACGACGCGCTCGCGCGGGGCGCCGAGCGGCTCACCGGTGGGCCGCGCGAGGTCGAGGGCTTCTCCGGGCGCTTCATCGCCCCGACCGTGCTCGCCGGCGTCGAGGACGACATGCGCATCATGCGCGAGGAGATCTTCGGCCCGGTGGTGCCGATCATCGTCGTGGGCTCCGAGGAGGAGGCGCTCGCGCGCGCCAACGACTCGAACTTCGGGCTGGGCGCCTCGGTCTGGACGAAGGACCGCGCCAAGGGCGAGCGCATGGCGCGGCGCATCCAGTCGGGGATGGTCTGGATCAACGACCACTCCTACTCCCACGGCGCCGCCCAGTGCTCGTGGGGCGGCGTCAAGGACTCGGGCCTCGGCCGCTCGCACTCGAAGTTCGGGTTCTACGAGTGCACGAACATCAAGCTCGTCTCCTGGGAGCCGGGGCTCACACGCAATTTCTGGTGGCAGCCGTACGACCGCACGCTGGGCGACGCCGTGCGCGCCACGGCGCGCCTGCTGTACGGGCGCAACGGCGGCCGCGCCAGGGCCCTGCGCGAGGGGGCCGGGCCGCTCGCGCGGCTCGGCGCCCGCATCCTGCGCAAGGGCGGTTGAGCCCGCCCGCCGGCCTACGGCGCGAAGCGCGCGTGCAGATGGTCGTCGTGGTTGGCGAGCGGGACCACCACGCCGCGCGGGCCCCGCAGCCCCGTGTTGGGCCCGACGAAGACGCGCACCGCCCCGGCCGCCGTGAAGCGGTCGACGAGGTCCTGCGCGAGGCGCGTGTCGATCTCGCTCACCCGGCGCGCCGCGCGCTCGCGCCCGCTGCGCAGCGGGTAGTAGACGTCGACGTCCAGCCCGTTCTGATGCGAGACGTGGCCGAGCCCGCCGCTCACCTCAGGTCCGAAGTTGCCGCCGTGCTCGCGCGAGATGTCGCCGATCCCGATCCGCGGGGCGTTCGGATGGGCGCGCGCGAAGCCCCGCAGGACGCGCAGCGTGCGCCGGATCAGCACGTCGGTCCCCCAGCGCCGCCAGGCCGGGTTCGGCTTGTGCTCCTTGACCGGATGCCACGTGAAGAAGGTCGCCCCCTGGCTGGGCAGCAGCACGCCGCTGACGAGCCGGCCGTCGTGGTGCGCGCCGAGGGCGCGCGAGTCGCGCCACTCGATCCGGCCGAGCGCCCCGCGCGGGCGCTCGCGCCCCTCGCGCGAGGGGCGCGAGCGCGGCCGGCCGGGCTCGGCACCGGCCTCCGGCGGCTCCGCCGCGGCCGGCGCGTCCACCGGCGAGGGCTCGTCGGCGGACCCGTCGCCTTCGCCGTCCGCGAGCAGGACGCCGGCCGCGACCGCGACGACGCCCGCGAGCGAGAGCAGCGCTATGAGCCAGCGGTGAAAGACCACCAGCAACGTTACGTCCACGCCGCCGCGCAGCGCGCCCGTGCTGGAAAGATCCCCCGCGATGTCTGAGGAAACCGCCGCCGCGCCGGGATCGGGCGAGCTCGCGGTGCGCGCCCGCGGCCTGCGCCGCGACTTCGCCGACGCGCCCGTGCTGCGCGACGTCTCGTTCGCGCTGCCGAGAGGAAGCACGCTCGTCGTGCTTGGCCCCAACGGGGCGGGCAAGTCGACGCTGCTGCGGATCGTCGCGACGCTCCTGCGCGCGAGCGCCGGCGAGCTCGAGGTGCTGGGCGCGCGGGTGCCCAAGGACGCCTGGCGGGCGCGCGGGCGGATCGGCTACCTGGCGCACTCGCCGCTGCTCTACCGCGACCTCACGGTCGCCGAGGCGCTCGACTTCCACGCGCGGCTGCACGGCGTCGCCGACCCGGGCGCGCGCCGCGGCGAGCTGTTGCGCGCGGTCGGCATGGAGGGGCGCGACGGCCAGCTCGTGCGCACGCTCTCGGCGGGGCAGCTGCAGCGCCTCGCCGTCTGCCGCTGCCTGGTGCACGACCCCGAGCTGCTTTTGCTCGACGAGCCCGCCGCCCACCTCGACCCGCACGCCCTGGCCACGGTCGCCCCGCTCCTGGGCCCGGCGTCCGATCGCACGCGCATCGTGGTCACCCACGACGTCGAGGGCGGGCTCGCCGAGGCCGACCGGGCGCTCGTCTTGAGCGCCGATGGGCGGCCCGCCTACGAGGGGCCGGCTGACGGGATCAGCGCGGAGGAGGCCCGGGCAGTCTACGCGGGGGCGCCGGGGTGAGCGCGTTCCGGGCCATCCTTGCCAAGGACCTGCGGGTCGAGCTGCGCACGCTGCAGTCGCTGCCCGCGATGGTCCTGTTCGCGGTCACGACGTTCGTGATCTTCCGGTTCGGGCTCGACCGCACGACGCTCGAGGGCAGCCTCGCCGCGGGGGTCCTGCTCGTCACGGTGCTGTTCGCGGCGCTGCTCGCGATCAACCGCCTGTTCGTGCCGGAGCGCGACGAGGGCGGCTTCGACGCGATCCGGCTGGCGCCGGTCGACGCCTCGGCGCTGTTCTGGGCGAAGGTGGTCGCGCTGGCCGTCTACCTGCTCGCGCTCGAGGTGATCGCGCTCCCGGTCTTCGCCGTCTTCTTCCTCGACGAGTGGAGCGGGCTCGTCCCGCTCGCGGGCGTGCTGTTGCTCGCCAACGTGGGCCTGGGGGCGACCGGCGCCGTCGTCTCGACGATCGGCGCGAACTCGCGGGCGCGCGACCTGCTCACGCCGCTCGTGCTCCTGCCGCTGCTCGTCCCGCTCGTGATCGCGGCAGCGGGCGCCGCCGAGCCGCTGCTCGCCGCGGGCGGCCCCCAGTACGACGGAGTGGGCAAGTGGGTCGCGGCCCTCGCTCTCTACGATCTAACCTTCCTCTTGGTCGGCTACGCCGTCTACGACTTCCTCGTCGAGGACTGAGCGCGGCGCGCCCGCACGCGAGATGAAGCTGAAGATGCCGAGCCTCCCAGTCATGGCGCTCGCCACCACGGTCGTGCTGGTGGCGGCGTTCGCGCTGGTGTTCTTCTACGCGCCCAACGACGCCGACCAGGGCTTCGTCCAGAAGATCTTCTACCTGCACGTGCCGATCGCGATCTGCGCGCTGATCGGCTTCATCGCGGCGGCGATCCACTCGATCCGCCACCTGCGCACGGGCGAGAGCATCCACGACTTCCGCTCGTACGTCTCGATCCACGTCGCGATCATCTTCGGCACCGGGGCGCTGATCACCGGCGCGATCTGGGCCAAGGCCGCGTGGGGCAAGTGGTGGGTCTGGGAGGAGCCGACGCTCGTCTCGTTCCTGATCGTCTATCTGCTCTACGCGACCTACTACCCGCTGCGCTACTCGATCGAGGACCGCGACCGCCAGGCGCGCTACGCGTCGGTGTTCGCGATCACCGCCGGCGCCTTCGTCCCGCTCAACTTCATGGCCGTCCGCCTCGCCGAGTCGCTGGTGCACCCGCGCGTGTTCGCGACCGCCGAGGGCGGCATGCCGGGCGAGATGATGTTCACGTTCCTCGTCGCGCTCGCGGGCATGGCGCTGCTCTTCGTGACGATGGTGCGCTTCGAGATCGCGGCCAAGCAGACGCGCGGCCAGGTCCACCGGCTGCGACGGGCACTCGATGAGGCGGCGCCGGTCGGCGCGCACTCGCGGATCGCCCCGCTGCCGCCCGCGGAGGGAGTGCGCTGATGCCCGCCCTGCCGCTCGACGAGGCCGGCAAGTACGTCGCGGCCGCGTACCTGGTCTTCCTCGCGCTGATCCTGATCTACGTGGCGATCCTGGCCGCGCGCATCCAGCGCACGCGCGACGAGCTCGCCGAGCTCGCCGAGCTCGCCGAGCGGCGCCGCGACGAGGCGCGGGCCCCCGCGGAGGAGGAGCCCGGGGCCGCCGCGGGCGCGGCGGCCGCCGCCCGAACCGGGGAGCGACGATGAGCGAGCTGCTCGCGCTGGGCGTCTCGCACAAGACGGCGCCGCTTGAGATGCGCGAGCGCCTCGCCCTCACCGAGGGGCGCGCCGTCAGCGCGCTCGGGGAGCTGGTCGACGCCGAGCAGGTCGAGGAGGCCGCGGCGATCTCGACCTGCAACCGCACCGAGCTCTACCTGTACTCGACCGACCCCGTCGCCGCCGAGTCGCGGGCGCTCTCGGTGCTCGCCTCGGGCGCGGGCATCCCGCCGACCGGCCTGGTCCCGCACCTCTACTCGCTGCGCGGCGCGGAGGCGGCGGGGCACCTGTACCGGGTCACGGCGGGGCTCGACTCGATGATCATCGGCGAGGCCGAGATCCAGGGACAGGTGAAGCGCGCCTACGAGCTCGCGCTCGTCGAGGGGGCCACCGGCCCGATCCTGAACCGCCTGTTCCGCGGCGCGCTGGCCGCCGGCAAGCGGGCGCGCAGCGAGACCGGGATCTCGAAGCGGGCGCTGTCCGTGCCGCACGTCGCGGTCGAGCTCGCGGAGCGCACCCTGGGCGAGCTCGACGAGCGCAGCGTGCTCGTCATCGGCGCCGGCGAGACCGCCGAGCTGACCGCGAGGGCGCTGTCGGACCGCGGCGTCGACGCGGTCTTTATCGCCAACCGCCACTACGCTCGCGCGATCGGACTCGCGTCGCGCTTCGGCGGCAAGGCGGTGCGCTTCGACGAGCTGCCCGCGCTGCTGGGCGAGGCCGACATCGTCGTCTCCTCGACGAGCTCGCCCCACCACGTGATCGAGCGCGAGGATCTGGCCGAGGTGATGGCCGCGCGCTCCGACCGCCCGCTGCTCTTGATCGACTTGGCCGTACCCCGCGACATCGAGCCCGGGTGCCGCAGCCTGCGCGGGGTGAGCGTCGCCGACATGGACGACCTGCAGAAGCTCGTGGAGCGCAACGCGAGCGGGCGCGAGAGCGAGGTACGGCGCGCGGAGACGATCCTCGACGACGAGCTCGGCCGCTTCGAGGAGTGGCTCGCCGCGCAGCGAGTCACGCCGACCATCGCGGCGCTGCGCGCGCGCGGCGAGGAGATCGCGCGACGCGTGCTCGCCGAGAACGAGGGCCGCTGGGAGTCGCTCAGCGAGGCCGACCGGGAGCGGCTGGAGAAGATGGCGCGGGCGATCGCGAGCCGGATACTTCACGAGCCCACGCTGCGGCTCAAGCGGGCGGCGGCCGAGGGCAACGGGGCGGCGAGCGTCCACGCGGCGCGCGAGCTCTTCGGGCTGGACGCCGGCACGGAGCCGGTCGAGGACTCCGGGGCGCAGGTGAGCGACCTCGAAGCGCGGCGCAGGCGCCGGCGCTGACCCCGGACCGCGGCCGATGAGGATCGCGACGCGCTCGAGCAAGCTGGCGATCGTCCAGGCGCAGTGGATCGCGACCGCGCTGGGCGGCGCCGAGCTGGTCCCGGTGACCAGCGACGGCGAGCCCGGCGACAAGGCGCGCTTCGTGCGCGGGGTGGAGCGCGCCGTGCTCGACGGCGAGGCTGACCTGGCCGTGCACTCCGCGAAGGACGTGCCCGGGGAGGAGACGCCGGGGCTGGCCCTGGCCGGCGTCCCCGCGCGTGAGGACCCGGCCGACGCCTTCGTCGGTCCCGCCCGCTCGCTGGACGAGCTTCCCGAGGGCGCGCGGGTCGGCACGGCGAGCCTGCGGCGGCGCTCGCAGCTGCTCGCGCTGCGCCCCGACCTCGAGGTCGTCGAGGTGCGCGGCAACGTCGACACCCGCCTGCGCAAGCTCACGGCCGGCGAGGTCGACGGCCTCGTGCTCGCCGCCGCCGGGCTCCTGCGTCTCGGACTGGGCGAGGCGATCAGCTTCCGGTTCTCCGCCGCGGAGATGGTCCCGGCGCCCGGCCAGGGGGCGCTCGCCTTGGTGGCGCGGACGGACGACGAGGAGGCCACTCGCGCCGCCGGCCGGGTGACCGACCGCAACGCGCTCGTCGAGTACACGGCCGAGCGGGCGGTGGTGGGCGCGCTCCAGGCGACCTGCGACACGCCGCTCGGGGTCTGCGCGCGCCACATGGACGGCACGCTCGCGGTCGCCGCCTACGCGGGGCTGCCCGACGGCTCGCAGTGGGTGCGCGACGCGGTGCGCGGCGATCCCGAGCAGCCGGTGGCGCTCGCCGAGGCCCTCGTGGAGAAGCTCGAGAACCAGGGCGCCCGCGAGATCCTCGAGCGCGCCGCGCGGGAGGCGGGGTGAGCGCTCGCCCGGGGGTCGTCTACCTCGTCGGGGCGGGCCCCGGCGATCCCGGGCTGATGACGGTGCGCTCGCGTGAGCTGATCGCGAGCGCCGACGCGATCCTCTACGACCGCCTGATCCCCGCCGAGGCGCTCGCTGGTGCGCGCTCGGACGCCGAGCTGATGTACGTGGGCAAGGGCCCTGGCGACGTCGCCGTCCCCCAGGAGGACATCGAGCGCGAGCTGGTCGAGCGGGCGCGGCGCGGGCTCGGCGTCGTGCGGCTCAAGGGCGGCGATCCGTTCGTCTTCGGCCGGGGCGGGGAGGAGGCGGAGGCGCTCGCCGACGCCGGGATCCCGTTCGAGGTCGTCCCCGGGGTGACCGCGGGCGTGGCCGCGCCCGCCTACGCGGGGATCCCCGTCACCCACCGCGACGACGCCTCGGCCGTCGCCTTCGTGACCGGCCACGAGGACCCGGCCAAGCCGGAGAGCGCGCTCGACTGGGAGGCGCTCGCGCGGTTCCCGGGCACGCTAGTCCTCTACATGGGCGTCAAGAACCTGCCGGAGATCGCGCGCCGGCTCGCCGCGGCGGGGCGCGACCCCGCCGAGCCGGCCGCCGCGATCGAGCGGGGCACCCACCCCGGCCAGCGGGTCGTGACCGCGACGCTCGTGGAGCTGCCCGAGGCGGTCGCGCAAGCCGGCCTGCGCCCGCCGTCGATCCTGCTCTTCGGTGAGGTGGCCCGCCGACGCGAGGCGATCGCCTGGCTCGAGCGGCGTCCGCTGCACGGCAAGCGCGTCGTGGTCACGCGCGCGCGGGCGCAGGCGAGCGGGCTCGCCGCGACCCTGCGCGACCTGGGCGCCGACGTGGTCGAGCTGCCCGCGATCCGCATCGAACCGCGGCTCGACACCGACGCGGTGCGCGACGCGGTCGAGTCGCTGCACGCGTACGCGCTCGTCTGCCTGACCAGCCCGAACGGCGTGCACGCGCTGTTCGAGGCGATGGCGCGCCAGGGACGCGACGCGCGGGCGCTCGCCAACGCGCAGGTTGCCGCGATCGGGCCCGCCACGGCGGCGGCGCTGCGCGAGCACGGCGTGATCGCCGACCTCGTCCCCGAGCGCGCGGTCGCCGAGGCGCTTGTGGAAGAGCTCGCGACGCTGCCGGTGGAGGGGAGGCCGGTGCTCGTCGCGCGGGCGGCCGAGGCCCGCGACGTGCTGCCCGAGGCGCTGCGCGAGCGGGGCGCACAGGTGGACGTCGTGCCGCTGTATGAGACGGTGCGCGAGGCGCCCGACGACGACGCGATCGAGGCGGCGCGAGCGGCCGACTACGTGACGTTCACCTCGTCGTCGACCGTCCGCAATTTCCTGGAGATCACGGGCGGGGAGTTCCCCGAGAACGCCCGCCTGGTCTCGATCGGCCCGATCACCAGCGCGACCGCGCGCGAGGCGGGCCTGCAGGTACACGTCGAGGCCGAACGACATGACCTCGACGGGGTGCTGGAGGCGCTGCTCGCCGACACGGCGTAGAGGCTGAGGGCCGGCGAGCGCGCCTCCTGCTAGGGGGTACGGGAAGGGCAGCAAAGTATTGCATGCGCAAGCAATACGGGGTCCCGTCCACCGGCGCAGTAGCGGTCGCGCCAACGCCCGCCAGGCCCGAGCGAGGTGGATCTGTTCGGCCATGGCGTACAAGTCCTCCTCGGATGGGATCGCCCGCGCGTGTGAGGCGGATCCTTGGGCCGACGGTGGCTCGGTTTGGTTTCCCCCCCGATCCGGCGCGGCGCGATGGCCTAGCCTGAGGCCGTGGCTAGCGAGCGGCCGATCCTGTTCCTGAGCGACTTCGGCTACGAGGATGAGTTCGCGGGCGCCTGCCGGGCCGTGATCGCGCGCCTTGAGCCCGCGGCGCGAGTGGTCGACCTCACGCACGGCATCCCGCCCGGCGACGTGCGCCGCGGGGCGCTCGCGCTGGAGGCGGTCGCGTACCGCGCCGGGCCGGCCGTGTATCTGGCGGTCGTCGACCCGGGCGTGGGAACCGAGCGCCGCGGCGTCGCGCTGCGGGCGGGCGAGAGCTTCCTCGTCGGCCCCGACAACGGCCTGCTCACCCTGGCGGCGCGGCGGCTCGGGGGCGTCGCGCAGGTCGTGGATGTCTCCGAGACAGCGCTGCGGCTTGAGCCGGCCGCGCGCACGTTCCACGGCCGCGACCTCTTCGCCCCGGTGGCCGCGCACCTCGCCGCCGGCCGGCCGCTGGAGAGCGCGGGCGAGCCCTTCGACCCCAGCGAGCTCGTGGAGCTCGAGCTGCCCAGGCCGGAGCTCGCGCAGGGCGAGGTGCGCGCCCACGTGCTCTACGCCGACCGCTACGGGAACCTCGTGCTCGACGTGCGCGCGGGCGAGCTCGCCTTCGGCGAGGCGGTGAGCGTAGAGGCGGGCGGCGCTACCCACGGCGCCCAGTTCGCGCCCACGTTCGGCGCCGTCGGCGAGGGCGAGCTCGCGCTCTACGACGACTCGAGTGGCTGGCTCGCGCTCGCGGTCAACCGCGGCAGCGCCGCCGAGCTGCTCGGCGCCGGCCGCGACGACGAGGTCGTGATCCGCGACGAGGCCGGATGAGCGCGGCGTTCGAGGGTCCCCACATCCACCTACCGACGGTCGGCTCGACCATGGACTACGCGCGCGGCCTGGCCGAGCGGGGCGCCGCGTCGGGCACGATGGTCACCGCCGACGAGCAGACCGCCGGGCGCGGGCGCCACGGCCGCCGCTGGGCGACGCCGCACGGCACGGCCCTGGCCTGCTCCGCGATCCTGCGCCCCCTCGACCTCGAGCACAACCTGCTCCCGCTCGCCGTGCCGATAGCCGTCTGTGAGGCGGCCGAGGAGGTCGCGCCCGTGCGCTGTCAGGTCAAGTGGCCGAACGACGTGTGGCTGCGCGGGCGCAAGCTCGCCGGCGTGCTGATCGAGGCTCGCCCGCCCCAGTGGGCGTTGATCGGGATCGGCATGAACCTGGCGATCGCCGACGACGAGTTCCCCGACGATCTGCGCTGGCCCGCCACGTCGCTGGGCCACGGGGTCACAACGGTCGATCTGGTTCCGGCGCTGCGCCGGGCGCTCGGGCGGTGGACGCAGGCCCCGCCCGCCGAGATCCGCGCCGAGTTCGCCCGCCGCGACGCCCTCGAGGGCCGCGAGGTGAGCTGGCAGGGCGCGGGCAGCGTGCCCGACGGCTCCGGCCGCGCGGCGGGCATCGACGAGCACGGCAACCTCATCGTCGACGCGTCCGAGGGCCGCGTGACCCTGGGCGCGGGGGAGGTCCAGCTCACCCTCTCCCCGGACTTTCAGCCGACGTTGCCGGAAAACGGCAACCAGGGCTGAACGTCAGTCTTCGCCGGCCGCGTCGGGCTCCGCGGTCTCGCGCGCGTCGCCCTCGTTTTGGCCGGCCGAGCCGGAGCCGTCGTCCTCGTCGGAGTCCGAACCCTCGTCTTCGGACTCCGCCTCTTCGGCGCCGTCCTCGGCGCCGGCGTCGTCCGCGGAGGCCTCGGGCTCGTCGCCGTCCTCGTCGCCCGCGGCGTCCTCGTCCTCGGAGCCCTCGCCGGACTCGTCGTCCGCCTCGGCCCGCGGCTCGGCGCCGCCGTCCCGGGCGTCCTCGTCCGCGTCCTGCTCCTTCGACTCAGCGGCCTCCTCGCCCTCGGCCTTCGCCTCCTCGCCGGCGGCTTCCTCGCCGCCCTCTGCGGTCGTCTCGAGCTTCTCGCGCTCCTCGCCGTTCGGCGCCGCGCCGTCGGCGCTCTCGGCGCTGGCCTTGCGGCGGCGACGCCGCTTCGAGCCGCCCTTCGGGAAGTTGCGCAACAGCTCGCGCGCGACCGCGGAGGGCTTGCGGGCCATGCGCATCCGGGCGCCGCGCAGCACCTCCTCGGCCTCGGGCGTGTGCGCCACGGCGGCGGCGAGCAGCGCGACCGCGAGGCGGCGGTCCTGCTGGCGCGCGGCGGTGACCAGGCGGCGGGCGTTGCGCCCGTGGGCGCGGCCCGACGAGTTGACGAACAGGCCGAGAAGCCGCTTGGTCTCGGGCCAGCGCTGCACCGCGTACTGCTCGTGCAGCTCGCGCGTGCACGCGGCCAGCCGCCACACCCAGGCCTGCGCCTGGTCGCGACGGCCGATGCGCCGCTCGGCGAGCGCCTGCAGCAGCACCTTGGCGCCCGCGCGGCGCTCGTCGCGCGGCCAGGTCTGCACGATGTCGACGCAGTCGTCGAAGGCCTCGGGGTCGCGCAGCGCGGCGATCTCCGCCATCGCCTTGAGCCGGAGCTGGTGGTTGCGGTTGCGCTGCACGCAGGTGAGCAGGAACCGGCGCCGCAGCTCCTTCGCCTCGTCGTGCTGCATCATCGCCTTCGCCCGGCGCCACTGGTTGGCGGTCACGCGGGCGCCGGCGAGTGCCGCCCAGGCGTGCTGCTCGGAGTAGTTGAGGTTCTCGACGGCGATCCGCCAGAGCTCGCGCTCGAGCACGGCCAGGCGCCGCTCCGGGTCGGCCGAGACCGGCACGACGCGGCGCTCGACGCGCACCTGGCGGCCGCGACCGCGGCGCACCGGCCCGACGACGATCGCGCCGCCGCGGTAGACGTCGCGGTCGAGCAGCGAATGCAGCGTGATGATCGTCTCGTCGTGCGTGGTCGCCGGGTGCACGAAGTCGATGACGATCCCCGCCTCCTTGCCCGGCGCCCGGCGGGTCACGCGGCCGACGCGCTGCTGGTAGATGCGCTTCGACGCGGTCGGCGCGAGGTGCATGCAGATCGTCGCCCGCGGCGAGTTCCAGCCCTCGGCGAGCAGCATCGCGTTGCAGAGCACGTCCACCTCGCCGCGCTCGAACGCCGCGAGGATCTCGGCCAGCTCGCGCTTCGGCGTCTCGCCCGAGACCGCGCGCGCCTTGATGCCCACGTCCTGCAGCGCGGCCGCGACGTTCTTCGCGTGCTGCACGCCAGCCGTGTAGATGACGCCCGGGATCTTGCGGAAGCGCGACTTGTAGAGGTCGGCCACGGCCACGTTGAACGGGCCCTGATCCAGCAGCTTGGCCAGCTCCTCCTGGTCGAAGTCCTGGTCGACCTCGCCACGGCGCAGCGGCACCTTGGCGAGCGAGCGCACTCCGGGACCCGGCGGGATGCGCAGGCAGCGCAGCGGCGCGATCACCCCGCGGCGCGCGGCCTGCGCGAGGTCGAAGCGCGAGGTCTGGGTGGGGAAGAGGTCGGCTACGTGCCGGGCGATCAGCGCGCCGGTCGCCGTCATCCCGATGAACACCGGGCCAGGCATCTGGCGGATGCAGGCGCTGGTCTTCTCGCCGAGCGCGGTGTGGGCCTCGTCGCAGATCACGATCGAGTACGCGTCGGAGACCCGACCGGCGTTGCGCACGAACCACTGGTAGGTCTCCACGGTGACCGGCCCGTAGGGGTGGTCCTCGCCGTCGAGCAGCGGCGGCGAGAGACGGTCGCGGTAGCCGCGGCTGGAGAGCTCGCCGATGAACTGGTCGACGAGGTTGCGGCGGTGGGTGAGGATCAGCACGCCGCCCGTCCGCGACGCCTCGACGAAGCCGACCGCGGCGACCGTCTTGCCAGCGCCGGTCGCGTGCTCGAACCAGAAGCGCCGGCTGGCGCCGGGGTCGTCGAGCGCGGCCTGGTCGATCTGCTCCTCGTCCTCGTCGATCCAGTCCTGGGGCTCCTCGTCGGGGGAGAGCACGTCGGACTCGAGCTCGCCAGCGCCGTTCGGGCCGGCGCCGTTGGCGGCCCCGGTACCGTTCGACGCCTCGCTCGCGCCATTGCGCTCCGCCCGCGCGGCGTCGCTCTCCTCGATCTCGGAGATCAGCGCGGCGAGCGTGCCGGAGAGCGCGTCGACCTGGTGGTCGTTGAGCGTGGTGCCGTCGCGCAGGGTGGGCGGCTCCTCGGAGAGCAGCCGCTCGAGGCCCAGGACCAGCGAGAAGTTGCGGCGCCACTCGGTGGAGGGGTACTCGCGCCCCTCCTCGATCTCAGCGAGCGCAGCCTCGAAGGCGAGGCGCCGGGCGCTGCCGGGGTGCAGGTCGTCGAAGGTCTCGCCTTCGAGCAGCACCGGCTCGCGCGTGAACGCCTCGACGCGCTCGAGGTCAGCTTGGCTCGGCTTGCGTGCCGCCGCAGCGGCAACGTCGGTGGTCTTGGCCATAGGAAGGCGTTTCGTAGGCGCCTGCGACACGCGGAGAGGCGAGACACAGGCGGGGTAAGCTCGTGGGCGACAACCGGCGCGGCTTTCCCCTCCGCCTGACCGGTGTCCCCAGGGAGTTCCGTCTTCGGAACGTAACCACAAGGTACCACCCGGAATCGGCGGATGAGCTCTGACACGGACAAAAGCGCATGGCGACGCGGCGGGCTGTGGCTGGCGCTGGCCTCGCTCGCGACGGTCGCGCTGATCGTCATCGGGCTCGCGACGCTCGGCGGCGAGGGCGGCGCGAGCGACGGCGGCGACGACGGCGCCGGATACCCGGACTCGCGGCTCACGCTCGAGGAGGCGACCGCGCCGCTCGAGGACGCGCCGCCCGAGCTCGCCGCCCTGCGGTCCGAGGCCAACCGGATCCTGACCGGCGGCAAGCGCGCGCTCCAGGACCGGCTCGCGGAGCTCGAGGGCACGCCCGTCGTGATCAACAAGTGGGCGTCGTGGTGCGGGCCGTGCATCGTCGAGTTCCCGTACTTCCAGGAGGCGGCGATGGAGCTCGGCGACGAGGTCGCGTTCCTCGGGCTCAACCTCCAGGACAACCGCGAGCAGGCCGAGCGGTTCCTCGAGCGCCTGCCGGTCCCCTACCCGAGCTACGAGGACCCCGACGGGTCGCTGTCGGCGTCCGTGAAGGCCGACCGCGGCGCGCCGAACACCGTCTTCATCGACGCCGAGGGCGAGATCGTCCACACGCGCTACGGCCCCTACGACTCCACGCAGGAGCTCCTCGACGACATCGACCGCTACGCGCGGTGAGCGGGCGGACCCCTTCCGCCTTGTCACAATCAGCCCTATGGAGGCCGTGATCCGCAGGACCGGCAACCTGCTCTGGCGGATCGTGCGCTGGCCGCTCGCGATCGCCGGCGTGCTCTTCTTCGGCGCGGGCGTCCCCTACGTGTGGGTGTGGGTCGGCTCGCAGCTTCAGGGCGGGACGGCGCCCTCGTTCACGGGCCTGGGCGTCGCGCTGTTCGGGATCATCATCTCGTACGCGCTGATGGCGTTCCTGCTCGCCTGGATCAAGGCCTGGGTCACGCACGACGCCGGCAGGCCGGTGCGCTACGACTGGAACCGCAGCCTCTCGGCCGAGCGCAAGCGGCCGCCCAAGACGCACCCGATCGAGGACATCGTGATCACGGCGACGATCCTCGTCGGGATCGTCTGCACGGTCTGGTTCTTCCTCTGGGGCAGCCCCGGCGTGCCCACGACCCCCTGAGCCGGGGCGCCGCGGATAGGGTGGAGGCGTGCTTCGCTCGGCCCGGCTCATCGGCGCGCTGATCGCCCTCGTCGCAGGCGCGCTCATGCTCGCGATCCCCGCGACCGGCCAGGAGGGGGAGCGGCTCGCCGTCTCGATCGAGCTCACGGGCTCGATCGACCCGGCCACCGAGCGCTGGATGTCGAACGCGCTCGAGGACGCAGCCGACGACGGCGCCGCGCTCGTGATCGTGCGCCTCGACACCCCGGGCGGCCTGGACACCGCGATGCGCGCGATCGTGCAGGACATCATCGCCGCGCCCATGCCGGTGGTCGTCTACGTCTCGCCGGACGGCGCCCGCGCCGCCTCGGCGGGGCTGTTCGTCACGCAGGCGGGCGACGTGGCGGCGATGGCGCCGCAGACCAACATCGGCTCGGCCTCGCCGATCACGATCGGCGGCGACGACGTGGGCGAGGTGCTCGGCCGCAAGGTCGAGAACGACGCGGCCGCCTACGTGCGCGCGCTGGCCGAGGAGCACGGCCGCGACGCCGAGCTCGCCGAGGAGATGGTCCGCGAGGCGACCAACGTGACCGCGCAGGAGGCGCTCGACGCGGGCCTCGTCGACGTCGTCGCGCGCTCGCAGGAGGAGCTGCTCTCGGAGCTCGACGGCTTCCGCGTCCAGGGCCCGAAGGCGGGCACGCTCGACACCGACGGCTTGCGGGTCGAGGAGCGCGACATGCCTCTGCAGTACGACATCCTGCAGCTCCTCGTCAACCCCAACATCGCCTACCTGCTGCTGATCGCCGGCGTGCTCGGGCTCGCCATCGAGCTGCTCAGCCCCGGCCTGATCTTCCCCGGTTCGATCGGGCTGGTGTCGTTCGTGCTCGGCCTCTACGGCACCGCCCAGCTCCCCGTCACCGCCGCGGGCATCCTGCTGCTCGTCCTGGGCGTGGGGATGATCATCGCCGAAGCCCACCTGCCCACCTCGGGGGTCCTGGGCGCCCTGGGGGTGGTCGCGCTCGCGGTCGCGGGGCTCCTGCTCTTCGACACCGACTCCGAGGGCTTCGGGATCTCGATCCCGCTCGTGCTCGGCATCGCGATCTTCTTCGGCGGCGGCCTCGCGATCGTCGTCTCGAAGGTCGTGGAGGCGCGCCGCAACCCGGTCTACACCGGCCATGAGGAGCTCGTCGGCAGGGAGGGGGTGGTGCGCGTCGCGCTCGACCCGGTCGGCCAGGCCTTCGTCGAGGGGGCGCTCTGGCGGGCCGAGCTCACCGACCCGGACCTCGCGCCCGTCGCGACCGGCGTTAGAGTGCGCGTCGAGTCCGTCGACGGGCTCACGCTGATGGTCCGACGGATGGCCGACGACGAGGAAGCCGCCACCCAACCCCGCGAAGGAGAGACTTGATGGACGCCGCACTCGCCGTGATCGCGATCGTCGCGATCCTCATCCTGATCATCCTGGCCTCCGCGGTCCGGGTGCTCCGCGAGTACGAGCGCGGGGTGATCTTCCGCCTGGGTCGCCTGATCGCGCAGAAGGGGCCGGGGCTGATCCTGCTGATCCCGATCATCGACCAGATGGTCCGCGTCGACCTGCGCACGGTCACGCTGAACGTGCCGCCGCAGGAGATCATCACCAAGGACAACGTGACGGTCCGGGTGAACGCGGTCGCCTACTTCCGCGTGATCGACCCGAACCGCGCGATCACCGAGGTCGAGAACTACCTGCTCGCGACCTCCCAGATCTCGCAGACGACGCTGCGCTCCGTGCTCGGCAAGGCCGAGCTCGACTCGCTGCTCGCCGAGCGCGAGCGCCTCAACGTCGAGCTGCAGCAGATCATCGACGAGCAGACCGAGCCCTGGGGCGTCAAGGTCACGACGGTCGAGGTCAAGGACGTCGAGATCCCGGCCGAGATGCAGCGCGCGATCGCGCGCCAGGCGGAGGCCGAGCGCGAGCGGCGCGCCAAGATCATCGCCGCGGACGGCGAGTTCCAGGCGGCCGAGAAGCTCTCGCAGGCGGCCGACATCATCAGCCAGAACCCGGCGACGCTCCAGCTCCGCTACCTGCAGACGCTGCTCGAGCTGGGCGTGAACCAGAACACGACCGTGGTCTTCCCGCTGCCGATCGACCTGCTCAAGCCGCTGGTCGAGCTGGGCGCGAAGCCGACCGTCCCGCCGCCGTCGAACTGAATCGCAGGCGCCGACAAGCGAGCGCAGCGTCCGCGTGAGCGCGCCTGAGATCCGGATCGACCAGCTCACGGGGCTGCGGGTCGTGCTCGCGCCCGGCCGCGCCGAGCGCCCCGAGGCGTTCTCGCCGCCGCGCGCCGAGTCGAAGCCGGACGCCGCCGAGCGCTGCCCGTTCTGCGAGGGCCGCGAGGACCGCACCCCGCGCGAGACTTGGGCCGACCGGCCCGCGGGCGAGCCCGACACCCCGGGCTGGCGCGTGCGGTCGGTGCCCAACCTCTACCCGGTGCTCGGCACCGGCGAGGTGCGGGTGGCCGCCGACGAGCCGGCGGGCGGTGGCGCGGTCCCGCGCGTGAGCGCCGTGCCGCAGGCGATGGTAGAGACCGGGATGGCGGCACAGGCCGACCCGCTGCGCTCCTCGACGCGCGACGCCTCCACCGACCTGTTCACCTCGATGCCCGCCGAGGGCGCCCACGAGGTGATCATCAACACGCCGCGGCACCTAACCAGCCTCGGCGCGCTCAGCGACGACGAGCTCGCGGTCGCGATGGATGGCTGGCGGGCCCGGATGCGCGCGCTCGCCGAGGACTCCTCCTACGTGCACCTGATCGTCAACGAGGGCCCGGCGGCGGGCGCCTCGCTCGAGCACACCCACGCGCAGGTCTACGGCCTGCGCTTCGTCCCAGCGGAGATCGCGCGCGAGCGCGAGCGCGCCGAGGCCTACCACCAGCGCACGATGGGCGGGCACCTGCTCGCCGACGCCGCCACCGAGGAGGTGCGGCGCCGCGAGCGCCTGGTCGCGATCGACGACGAGGCGATCCTGTTCTGCCCGTTCGCCTCGCGCTCGCCGTTCGAGCTGCGGATCGTGCCGCGCCGCCCCGCGCCGTCGTTCGCCGAGGAGGGGCAGGGCGGCGCCGCGATGCTCGCGACCGCGCTACGCGCCCTGCGCGGGGCATTCGGGGAGCTCCCGCAGTTCAACCTCTGGGTGCGCACGGCGCCGCGCGGTACCGAGGAGTTCTGCTGGCACATCGACATCCTCCCGCGCCTCACGATCCGCGCCGGGTTCGAGCTCGGCACCGGCGTGGACATCAACACCTACGCCCCCGAGCGCGCGGCCGCCGACCTGCGCGCGGCGCTCGGTTAGGGCGCGGCGGCGGGCGCGGGAAAGGTTTGGGGGCGCCTTTTAGGGGTGCCCCCAATGTGCGGGCTGCGAGCCGCGCGTAGCGTCGCGGCCATGCACCAGATCCACGCACACATCCGCCGTCTCGCCACCCGCTCGCTCCTGCCCGCGCTAGCCGCGGCGCTCGCGCTCGCCGCGCCCGCCTTCGCGGCCGACCGCTACGTCGACGCCCAGACCGGCAGCGACGCCAACGCCGGCTGCACGCTGGCGAGCCCCTGCGCCACGATCGCCGCGGGCATCGCCGCCGCGGCGCCCGGGGAGCGCGTGCTCGTCGACAGCGGCACCTACGTAGAGAACGTGACGCTCGGCGAGGGGCGCTCGCTGGTCGGCTTCGACTTCGTCGCCGCCGACGGCTCGGCGTCCCCGGTGATCGACGGCGCCAACGCGACCGCGATCACCGTACCCGCGTCGGGGGCCGGGCGGATCGAGGGGCTCGTGATCCGCGCGAACGCCGAGCGGCAGGTCAACTTGGCCGGTACTGCCGAGGTGATCGGCAACACGTTCGACGACCCCGACGCGACCGGCATCGTCAGCGGGATCGGCAGCTCGGCCGTGGACGTGCTCGTCGAGGGAAACACCTTCGTCGACCCGAGTCCCGACGAGACGCGGGGCCGGATCGGCGTCTACGCGTCGGGGTCGATCACCGTGCGCGACAACGAGTTCGAGGGCCTCGTGGTCGGCGTGCAGGTGTCCGGGCCCGCGGCGGGTCAGCGCACGCTCGTCGAGCGCAACGAGTTCACCGGCATCCACAACTACCCGGTCCAGGGACGCGCGATCATCGCCGTCGGTTCCCTGCAGGGAGGTGAGCTCCTGGTGCGGGAGAACCGGATCAGCGCCGCGTCGACGCCCTTCGTGCTCGGCATCTCCGCGGGCACCGCCGCGCACCTCGAGCGCAACCGGGTCACCGGCGTCTGCACGGGCGTGCAGGTGGAGTCCGACAGCCCCGGCGTGACGATGGAGGGCGACGTGATCTGGGACACCGCCGGCGACGGCGTGCTCGTCCTCGACAACACCACCGGGCCGCGCTCGTCGCTGCGCGCGACCGGCCTCACGGTGTGGGCGAACGGGGGCGTCAGCATCAGGGTCCAGGAGGGCGAGGCGGAGGTCGACTCGACGATCGTCGAGGACGCCTCGCCGGTAGGCGGCGGCACCTGCGTGATCACCAACTCGCGCGCTTCGCAGGTCGCCGAGGATCACCCCAGCGGCTGCAGGGCGTTCCAGACGACCGCCGACCCGATGTTCGAGGACGCCGCGGCGGGCGACTTCCACCTCAAGCCCGGCTCGCCGATGATCGACGCGGGCGACCCCGACCCGCCCGCAGAGGGTGCGGTGGACATCGACGGGGACGCGCGCGCCGTGGACGGCACGCCCGACTGCGAGACCGTCGTCCGCCGCGACATCGGCGCGGACGAGTTCGTGCCCGCCGAGGAGGCCGACTGCACCGCGCCCGCCACCAGGTTCACCAAGACGCCGCCCAAGAAGTCGAAGCGCAAGCGGGTCGTCTTCCGCTTCGCAGCCGATGAGCCCGCGACTTTCGAGTGCAAGCTCGACGCGGGCCCGCGGCGGCCCTGCGCGAGCCCCGCGCGCTTCAGGGTGAAGCCCGGCCGGCACGTGCTGCGCGTCTGGGCCACGGACGCGGCGGGCAACGTGCAGGCCAAGCCGGCGAAGTTCGCCTTCCGCCGCGCGCGCCGCTGAGGGCGGCACCGGCCACAGGCAGCGCTGAGGGCGGCGCCGCCCCACCCCGGCCCCATCCCCACAGCCCCATCCCGCGGCGCGATCCGAACGCGCCTGCCCCCACCGCGCCGCGTGCGATTCCGATGCGCATAGCAACGGTTTCGCACGCTCGGCGGTGGGGGTTTGGGCTCCCGGCCGCCCGGCGGCCACTAGGCTCCCCGTCTCGATGCCGCCGATCGCACGACCGTTCCCGCGCTTCATCGCCGACGCGACCCAGGAGGGCCCGCCCACCGGCCGCTTCAAGGAGCGCCTCGACGAGAAGTTCGCCGAGGCGTGCGCGAAGTACGCCGACGAGGCGGGCTCGCCGCTCGACCTCGCCTCGATCCGCTGGTTCCCCGAGCGCGCCTGGGGCGGGCGGGTGTGGGTGCCCGCGACGGGTGCATCGCGCGAGCCGGTCGTACCCGCCGACGCCCCGGAGGGCAGCGAGCCGGTGACGATCGAGTACTTCGGCTGGGTCTCCTACGCGCGCGGCGAGGAGGGCGAGCCGGTCGATCTGCGCTCGAGCGCCGACTTCACGGACATCACCGCCGCCGACAACCCCGACTGGAAGGTCGACCTCTCCGACGACGTGATCGGCGAGTGGCGCTCGGAGGCGGGCCGCGGCGGCGACGTGACCCTGATCTGGGGCCTGCCGATGGTTGGCGGGGCGGTCGCGGCGACCGCCGAGCTCGACGGCGAGGTCCTCGACCAGGCGCCGGTGCGCGACGGGCGCTTCACGCTGGTCGCGGTCGACGCCGTGCACGGCTTCGGGAGCGACGACCTCTTCGTCGAGATCAGGCTCTGGGACCGCCGCCTGCGCCAGATCGCGTCCGAGAGCCTCTACGCGAGCGACGACGAGGACGAGCCCGAGGAGGCCTGAAGGCCCCCCGCGCGGCGCGCTAGGCGGGCGTGCGGGCGCCCGCGGCCACGCGCAGGAAACGTGCGCAGAGCTCGCGGCCGAGCCGGTTCCAGGCGCCGATGCGCTCGCGGATCTCCGCCTTGAGGCGGTCGGCGTCGATGCCGGTCGCGACGAAGTAGTCCGCCTCGCGGTCGTCGTCGACCCAGCTCAGGGCGTCGGCCTCGGTCACCTCGGCGTGGAACTGGATCCCCCAGGCCGGCGCCGAGGCGACCCGGTAGGCCTGCACGCACAGGGCGCTGCGCGCGAGCTCGACCGTCCCCGGCGGCAGCACGATCTCGTAGAGGTGCCACTCGAAGGCGTCGAACGCGGGCGCGAGCGGCCCGATCAGCGGGTCGTCCCCGCCCGCGGGCAGCACCTCGGCACGGTGCCAGCCGATCTCGGGCTCCGCCGCCTTGGGCACCCTGCCCCCGAGCGCGGCGGCGAGCATTTGGGCGCCGAGGCACACGCCCAGGAGCGGCGCCTTGCGCTCGACGAGCTCGCGCAGGACGTCCTTCTCGTCGCGCAGCCAGGGATGCTGGTCGACCTCGTGCGTGTTCATCGAGCCGCCGAAGGCGAACACGGCGTCGTAGCCGAGCGGGTCGGACGGCGGGGCGTCGCCCTTGGCGATCCACCACGTATCGAGCTCGGCGCCGAACTCCGCGCACGCCTCGCCGAAGACGCCGGCCGCGGCATCGTGCTCGTGGGTGATGGCGAGAACGCGCACGAGGGCAAGTGTGACAACGCGGCGCCCACGGTAAGAACCGCGGGCGGCGTCGCTAAGTGGCAGGGCGATCTCGCAAGGCGCCACAGTCGCCGACGTCCTCGACCTGCAGGCGCATCGCACCACCTTGCGGCCGCGTCGCAGAAAATCAGGAAGCGCCCCCCAAAAGAGCGCGATACCGCCCAGGGCAGACGAGGTGATGAGGCGCCCGGAACTGCGCTCGGTGGCCGGCGAGAGTGTTAGCTTTCCCTCCCGACTCAGGGAAGCGATGCTGTACAGGAGGGGGCCCGTGAAGCTCTTGTCTGGGACAATCGCCGCCGTCGCCTGCTCGATCGCCTGGCTCGGCCTCGCATCCCAGGCCGAAGCCCACACCGTCTATGTGCCGACGAACGGCAGCCTGCTGCCCATCGAGGGCGCGGAGGCCCAGGACCCGATCGGGGGGCCCTGGAGCGCACCAAGGGCAGCGGCGATCACGCCCGACGGCGAGAAGCTGTACGTCGTGGCTTGGGTCACGGGCACCATCTACGCGATCGACACCCGCTCGTACGCGATCCTCGCGCAGATCCCCGGCCCGGCCGGCGCGTCCGACATAGCGATCAGCCCCCGCGGCGACCTCGCATACGTCGTGAGCCCGGACAATGGGGTCTGGGCGATCGACACGAGCGAAGACAGGCTACTGGAGGAGCCGGTCGAGGCCGGCGACCAGCCGTTCGGCGTGGCCTTCGCCCCGGACGGCGAGCGCGCCTACGTCACGAACGCCAATGGCATCTCCGTGATCGACACCGACACACACGATGAGGTCAAGCGGATCGCCGACGGCGGTATGGTCAGTCTCCGGGGGATGGCCATCACCCCGGACGGAAGGACGCTCTACGTGGCCAACGGGGGCAGGAACAATGTCTTGGCCATCGACACGGACACGGGCGACGTTATTGCCACGATCGCGGTGGGCTCCGACCCCAGGTTTGTCGCCCTCACGCCCGACGGCAAGCGCGCCTACGTCACGAACTGGTCGAGCAACACCGTCTCCGTGCTCGACGCCACGACGAACACCGTGAAGGCGACGATCCCGGTGGGCATCAGCCCCAGCGGGGTCGCGACCACGCCCGACGGCATGCGCGCCTACGTCGCCAACTGGTATAGCGCCAGCGTCTCCGTGATCGACACGGCCACGAACGCCGTGGAGAAGACGATCTCCCTGGGGATTACGGCGACGGTGTGGGTTGTGGCGGCCGTTCCCAACCAGCCGCCCACCGCCGAGCTCCGGGCCGACGCCCTCGAGGTCTTCGCAGGCACGCCGGTCACGTTCGACGCCTCCGGCTCAAGCGACGACGAGGGGATCGCAAGCTACACCTTCGACTTCGGCGACGGCGCCCGGGCGACGACCGCACAGCCCACGCACAAGCACGCCTACACTGAGCCGGGCACCTACCAGGCGACCGTGACCGTCGACGACGGCGTGGGCTGCGAGCCGATCCCCGACTTCTTCGAGCTCGGCCTCGCCTCGCCGTTCACCGGCCACACCGCGCACTGCAACGGCCCCTCGCGCGCCACCTCGGAGCCGGTCGAGGTCCGCGTCCTCGCGCCGGCCAAGCTGCGGCTCGGCATGAGGCTCAAGCGCCGCCAGCGCTCCCTGCGCCGCGTGCAGGTCACGGCCCGGTGCGAGGGCGCAGACTGCCGCGTGCGGGCCGGGGGAGCGCTCCAGGTGAAGCGCCCCGGCCGCAAGGCGCAGCGCTTCGCGCTCATCGCGGACGCACGGGAGCTCAAGGCGGGCGCGAAGTCCCGGCTTGAGCTGCGGATCCCGGCCCAGGCCCGCCGCGCCGCCCGCAAGGCCCTCAAGGAGGGCGGCAAGGTGCGCGCCAAGCTGCGCGTGCGCGCGACCGCTCCACCAGGCCAGGAGCGCGCGCGGGTGCGCGTCGTGCGGATCGTGCCGTAGCGGCGAGCCGCCCGCGCGCCGTTTGTGATCCCGCGCGCGGGCGGCTCGCCGTCCAGGCAGCGCCTGGATCTCCTCGGGGTCGCGAAGCGCCCGCCGTGCCTCTTGTTGACCTCCGGCGGTTGATCCCGCCAAACGCCGGGGTCGCGGCGGGCGCGGGCGCGGGCGGGAC
>Ga0310825_100170_pt1 | contig 105855 bp, 101 predicted proteins | sample WT_ome_9_FD_202243 | JGI IMG/M metagenome (GOLD analysis project Ga0310825, IMG submission 202243) | Sorghum-adapted microbial communities enriched on wild type (WT) sorghum from Joint BioEnergy Institute, Emeryville, California, United... ... | reverse complement strand
AAGCTCGTCGCTCTTGATAGGCGTCTTGTGCGGACGCGGCTTCATAGCACGCATTCACTTGCCCTCTGCCAAGTTCACGGGCGATCGTGGAGTGGTGGCGTCCAAGCTGTTTGCCGATCTTCCTCGTTGACCAGCCGAGTCGATGCAAAGCCTCTATTTGTCCGCGCTCAATTATGCTAAGATGGGAGTAGCTCATGAATGGATCCTCCTGTACGAATGGGTGTTTGGCGACTTCCATTTTACACGAATCCATCCATGGGCTCTTTATTTTTTTCTGTCGCACTTCATATTACAATCTGTCTTATAAAAAAACAAACACCATCGATATTCAAACATTTATTTTACTATTTCATGAACTTCTGAAAATATTCAAGCTCCAAATATATATGTTACTCAACTTTCGCAGCTTAATTGTCCAAACAAACCCTTGATATAATTGGGCAAACTCGAAATCCATTGCTGGAGTTGACGAAAAACGGCAAACTGATCCCGTTTGGACTTGGCTTCCGCGAACTCCATGAAAAATGCAATCAGATGTTGCAAAGCCGTTTTGAGATCCAGATCCCGAACTTCGTCGGAAAACAGGAAGAACAGACCGCCCAACGACCGCGCGTCGTTTTCATGACGACGTTCCCATTCCATCACGAGATAACGCGTCAACACGATGGTGGTGTGGCTGATGAGCATGTCAAACGAACGGCCTTGGAACTCCGTCCCCAGCTTCAAATACGATTTGGCAAATTTGAAGAAGGTCTCGATGCTCCAACGCATGCCGTAGATGCGAACGATCTCGGCATCTTCCAACGCCAGGTCGGTGCTGAGCAGAACCAGCCAATCCCGCCGCCGATTGCGGTTTTGGACAAAGACCAGTTTGACCGGCAGATCGCAGGCGGTTTGAACGATGGCCGAGCCCAGAATCTCCGTGTTTTTCGGCTTTGGCAAAAAGGCATAAAGTTTCTTTAGCGTCAGGCTTTTTCCGTTGAACCGGTATCGCTGCTTCATTGCCTTGACCATCCCAATGACATGCAGACCTCTGGCCATCAGTTCACGCAACAGAGGCGCTTGGGTAAACCAGCTGTCCATCAGGACAACATCCGCGCTGAATCCAGTCGCGATCGCCCGGTCGAGCAGAGCCACAACTGCATCCGGCTTACGCGAAAACGCCTCGATGCGGCGTTTGTAACCTGGCGTACGCTTGGACAAACGCTCCTTCATCTCGCAAAAGCGATTCGCCAGCTTGGCCGAGCTGAGCATGACAAAATCAATGGGCGCGAAGCTAAAGCCATCCGACCATCCGAGCGTGAGCATGTTGTAGCCGCGCGTATATCGCCCCGTCGTATGATCGAACACGCGGGCGAGTAACTCGGCTTTTTTGCTGCGGTCCCGCCGAAGAACCGAATCGTCGATGATGAATGCCCGGATGCGGGACTGGGAGGTCAGGGAATCAAAATGCTGAACGATCTTCAGACTCAAGGCATGCAAAAATCGTCGCCATGCAAAGCGCGGGTGGTTTAAAAACCGATAGACCACATCTTTGCCAGGCAAAGACTGGCGGCGATCGCTGTTGAGAAGACGAAACCAATTGCGCCCTTCAAACACGAGCGTAAAGATCAGCCGAAAGATGGCAAGACTAGACAATCCGAACGACTTGGAAATGCCGGCTTTCCGCAGCAGATGACCAATTTGCAGAGCGGAGAATACGGCCGAAATTCGTTCTTGGCCCTTTTCAGACAGAGAGTTGTGTTGTAACATAGGGTTACGCACCTTTCTGTTTGGGATGGTAAGCTCTAGCCACTTCCATTTTACCAAACGAGAAAGGTGTTTTTGTGTCAAGAACGAAATTTTTCGGGAGGAAATCCTAGACCCATCAAGGCTTAGCACAGATTTTCAAGGTGCGAAAGTTGAGTTAATTAAGCTTATCACAATCCCGATAAGTCCAAAGATACAAACCACAAAATAACAATCGCTGTTTTGCCAGTCCTCCGATACACTCTAACAAATTTATTTCAATTGACATAAAACCCTCAAGATTTTTCTGTATAACTCAGTAACAGCTTCATCACTGAGGTAAGTTTCAATTAACTCTTTTTCGCCATTTATGGCTTCCCCTCTTGCTTTTATAACATCCTGTGCAATTTCAGCAGCAAGGTCGTAAACTGTTTTGTACATGAGCATTCACCTCCCGAATTCATCATATGAATCCAGAAAGGACTTTTCTCTCTTGGTGTTGAATTTTTTCAACACTGGATGATCTCCCGCGCATTCGCAATATTTGTCAACCGCAACATTTGAATTTATCATATAGGGCTTGTACCCGAGTTCGACAGTTGCTAGGTAAATGAAATGCCCGTCGTCCCTTGTGCAGTCTGGGGTTTCGGGCATTGGTGTGTAAAACAGCGTGTATCTATGACTTGGGTTGGATTTCGAGGAACCTCGGAGGCGACTCAATCCCAAGCATATCAAAGGTTTTCCGTTGTTTGGCTGTCAATTCGGTGCTCTGGTAGACGTCCCCGTTTTTCGAAGAAAAATGTCCGAGATGGATGCGATCCAGTTCCTTGCGCAATGCCGTCCAGGTCTCGCCGGTTTCCACTTCGACGATGCGCACTAGCAGCAGGGCCAGCCAACTCAGCAGGATATGCGCGCGAATGCGTTCTTCCAAACGATGAAACATGGGGCGAAGTTCCAGTGTCGTCTTCAGCGTACGGAACGCATCCTCCACATCGACGAGTTGCTTGTAGCCAAGCGCTACATCCTCAGCGGTTAGCGTGTCATCCGAAGTCCGGATCAAATACTTGCCGTCGTATTTCTCCGCATCGCGGATCGCCTGCTTATCCAGCTTAAGCGTCCCGTCCTTGAGCTGACGCAAATATTTGCCGTATGTCGGATGGGAGCGCAGCTTACACGCTGCCTTCGTATGGGCGTGACCGCCCAGTTGCTTCAGTTCGTCCAACTCCGCTTGCAGGCGCTCGATCATCTGTTCACGGCGAAGGCGATCCCGCTCGGCTTCCTTGGGATTGTACACCAAGACATAGCGCTTGCGCGCTTCGCCGTCGCCGATGACGATGTCCTTGACCTGCAGGTTTTCTCGCACTTGATGGTATCGCCCTTTACGGCTCATCGCGGCATCCGTCGTTTCTTTGCCGGATCTCAGTTTCTCCCCGACGATATAATGGCCGCCTGTGCGCTGCAACGTACGCAAGTTGTCTTCGGAGGAGAAGCCCCGGTCCATGACACTGATTACTCTGCCGAGCTTCCAGCCGATCAAGTCGCGCTTGACCTGATCGACGACGGACATATCCGACGTATTGCCCGGCCATACCCACGAGCGGATCGGAATTCCTTGACGGGTGACAGCCAATCCGATGACGACCTGAACCAGATCCGGACGTTTGTCCTTCGAAAATCCCTGCTTACGCAAGCTGTCGTCTTCCGGCACATCGAACGGATCGACTTCGAAGTAAGTGGAGGTGGTGTCGAAGTAGAGCAGATCGACCTCCAGATTCAGCAAATCCGAGACGGCGCAGTACACCTGATGCTCCAGCTCCGGCTGTACATCCAACAATTCGTCCATCGCCCGGTACAGTTGCTGACTGCTTACTTCGCTAACGCCCGGCAAATATACATCGTCTTTCACCCAATCTTCCATAGCCAGCTTACTTGAAGGATTCAGCGCACGATTGGCCACCATGGCGAAGATCAGGCGTTCGATCGACGATTGATGTTTGCGATCCGTGAACAGTTTTTCGAGGATGGCATCCAGGCCGATCTTGTGCCACAGTTGATGGAGCAGCCAGGCGCCGCCCAAGCGTTTGCTGGACTGGAACAAGAACTCCGCCGTTTCGCCGATCGCATGTTGCGCTTGCAGCGCCGCTTCCGGCGTAAGGTAACGAGAAATGCTCTGCACCAAGCGTTCCAGGACGGAGCGATCGATTTCATCTTCGCGGCCGAACGAGTAAATGACCTTGGCTTTGGCGTGTTTGGCGATGGGATCCCATTCATTGTGTGCCAGTTGGAGGTAAGCGGTCGTGGATCCGTTTTTATTTTTACGAGAGACGCGACGTATATACATGCCTATATATTACCACATAAATTCAACATATACAAGGTTAATATAGAAAAACGTGTGCCTATGATATTATAGTTTTTTTTCTATCTGCACCCCCAAAAAACCTTGCTGCTATGGGATTCTTGATTTTCTATGTGCCCAAAATTGCCGATTTACTGTCGAACTCGGGTTGTATTATTTATAACTTTAGAAAAAAGGTAATTATAATCAGCAGTGAAGGAGCGGAAATATGATTCTCTCTAAATTTGTAGATGAACTCCCAATTCCCCCTATTTTAAAACCTCGATGGAAAGATCAGTTTTATACTTATTATGAAGTGAATATGACGGAATTTAAGCAATCACTACATAGTGAGTTAAATGATACAACTGTATGGGGCTATGAAGGCAGCTATCCAGGACCTACAATTGAAGTAGAGAGCGGAGAAAAAGTGTTTATAAAATGGATCAACAATCTTCCAGATAAGCATCTCTTGCCGGTAGACTATACGGTGCATGGTGCCCATGTGGATGTACCGGAAGTACGAACGGTGGTACACGTACATGGCGCTAGTGTTGAATGGGAAAGCGACGGCTACCCGGAGGCTTGGTTTACAAAGGGATTCAAACAAGTCGGTCCATATTTTAGAAAGGAAATATATCGATATGATAATTACAATCGAGCCTGCACCCTCTGGTATCATGACCATGCGCTTGGTATCACGAGGCTCAATGTGTATGCTGGATTGGCAGGATTCTATCTTATCAGGGATCTTTGGGAACGTTCATTGAATTTGCCAAGTGGGAAATATGAGATCCCTCTCATGATACAAGACAAGACTTTTAATAAAGATGGTTCCCTTTATTACCCGAAGCAACCGGAAAAACCAGTCCCGGAATTAGAAACGTCGATAGTTCCTGAATTTATTGGGGATACCATTTTGGTGAACGGAAAAGTATGGCCGTATCTAAAAGTGGAACCCCGTAAATATCGATTCAGGCTGTTAAATGCATCCAACACCCGTTTCTATAGGCTAAAGCTTGATTCGGGACAACTCTTTTATCAAATCGGGACGGATGGAGGATTGATGGAATACCCGATAGGAGTCAAAGAAATCATGTTGGCACCTGCAGAACGGGCAGATGTGATCGTTGATTTCACCAATCTTGAGGGCAAGAATATCATCATGACAAATGATGCCCCCGCTCCTTTTCCAACCGGAGATCCGACTGATGAAGATACAGGTACTGTGATGCAGTTTAGAGTGGCTCTTCCGCTGTCAAGTGTTGATACGAGCGTTATTCCGGCTTATTTGACGACTTTTCCAAAAATAAAAGAACAGTCAGCTTCAAAGATACGATATCTAACATTAAATGATAATATGGATAAGTACGGTCGTGAATTCATGTTATTGGATAATAAACAGTGGGATGCCCCCATAACGGAAAATCCAAAATTGGGATCAACCGAAATATGGTATCTAATTAACTTGACTACGGATTCGCACCCTATTCATATTCACTTGATTGATTTTCAAATATTAGACCGGAGAGATTTCGATGTAGAAAAGTTTAATAAGGAGAGAATTATCCATTATACGGGTCCGGCGATACCTCCCGAACCACAAGAACGAGGATGGAAGGACACAGTAAGAGCTAATCCTAACCAGGTAACCCGAATTATTATGAAATTTGGTCCTTATACAGGATTATATGTATGGCATTGTCATATCTTGGAGCATGAGGATTATGAGATGATGAGACCTTATATTGTTATCCGATAAGCTGTTCTCCGTTAAAAATTTTATCGCACATTAGGAGTATCATAAGAATGTACAACAAAGCAGTATACAACTGGGAGGAGCATAACGATTGTATTTGGTTTTGTTCTAATTACTCCCTGTCATCAGTGGCAGGTGCTGTAGCCAATGCTGAGGAAGATGGTGTTGACGCTCACGTAAATTGTCGGCGCGTTTCTCAACGACATTGACGTGAGTGTTTGCATGCCAGCCACGCCACCTGAGTGAGAAAGGAATCGCCAATCATCGTAATGGCGGACAAAGGGGACACCGGGGATTACCCCGCTGTCCCGCGTTGACGCTCCAGATCAGCCAGCACGCGGCCAATATGAGCCTCTTCAATCACTTCGTGCCCCTTCGCCTCGGCCTCGTATAACGCCTGACCACAAATCAGATTGATCATCCGGGGTAGTCCCTGACTGGCCGCATGCACCATATTCGCAGCGCTCTCGGAAAATACCGGGCGATCCATCCCGGCTACGTTCAGGTGATGGCGGATATACGCCGCCGTATAGTGGCACACGATGTCAAGACAGTTTTTTAATTGATTTTAAGGGGTGAAATCTTTCACATAGCGATTTCTCTCTGTTGTTCGATGGATTTTCTGAAAACCAAATTTAGAAATGATTGGTGATGGATATTTGTCCACAGGTGGTGGACGTAGCCCAAGCGAAGGCGCGGGAGTGATTCACCTGTGAATCAGTTCTTTGTTCCCTATGTACACCGAAGCCGGCGTTCGATATTGCAAGGACTGACGTGTGAGTCAAGTATTTGTGGGCGCTTCCCTACTCAAATGCAAATTCGGTTTTCTTCCCTGCTCTTGGTAGCGCTTTACAATCCTATGACTTGCCTTGCGATCTCAGTTTCCGGGGCTTATCCGCGAAGTCCCTTCAGTGCTCTGCCCGTGGGACTGCTCTGTGCCGAAGTGCGCAATAAGCGAATCATCCCGTTGACATACCCGGTTACGCTTTGTTTTGATTTCTTCAGTATTTCCCGAACCCGAACCGGCGGCAACTTCCTTTGTTCAGACTTCGGAGCTGGATTGGCTACAACGGAACGGCCTTCTTGGCGAGCCATGATCGTATGCAACATCGCCCGTACGCCGCTGACGCTCCAGCTATATCCACCGTGCTTCGTTCGCTTGGCCATCACCTGCATTTGCGACTCTGCGCTTCCCATCGGACGCATACCGCTAGTGTCGATCCCGGCTTCCCGAAGCTTTGTCCGGTAGTCTCTCAGATGCTCTCGATGCCGTTTCAAAAATGCCTTGAACTTTCCCCAGTCTTCCCAATACTCCTCCGGCATGTCTTCCTTGCCGACGGTTTCCAGGACTCCCAACAGCGCTTTCGGGTCGTAGGCTTTCAGCGCCTGGTACGCAGCATCCCAGCGATCAGGCAGGTCCTTCAGATAACGTCGCAGGTCGCGGGCGACATGAAACCGGTCCAACGTATACACACAACGGTGAAAGTAGGACGTGCACTCCCCAATCCATTCGGCGCCATCCCCGTTGACAACAAGCCATGTCTCTTCATCAATGTCATAATGCTTGATCAGAAAGTCGCCGAATCCTTCCCAAAACGATTCCTTCCCGGTATGCAGGTAGTAGCGCTTGTGCAGCAGGCTGGTCCGTTCTCCTTCCCGTTTCCATCCCTCATGGACCACGGCGATGCGGTTTTCCATCCCCTGGCGTCTGTTCCGTTGCAGGTGGGTGTAAAGCCCGTCCACTTCCACAAATAATACTCGAGCTTTTCGCTTCTCTTGTGGGGCTGGTTCCGATGGACCCGCGCAGGACAACAATCGGCTCCGGATCGTCTCGTGGCTTAAGGCCGGATAGCCCAGAAATTGTTCGATCATGGAGGCACTTGCCCGGTAAGAGGGACCTTTGCTCGCCAGCTCTATGGCCAACTCCTCCAATTGCGGGCTGATCATGTTCTCGCCATCGAACCCCAGCACTTGGTCCAACAAATACACGTAACAGCCTTTTTGGCGATCCTTGTACATCCGACGGGAGAAGGTGATTTCACCAAACAAGGTGCTCAGGCTTACCTTCCGCCGCTCTTGCATCCGATACCGGGCACGATCCCGCTTTTCCATGGTCCACTGATCCAGTTCTTCCAGTATACGAACCATCGCTTCCGCAAACTGTTCCTGCAATTTCCGGAAAAGTGCCATCTCGATTTCTTTCAATGTCGGCAAATTGATGGTAAACTGTTGCATGAGGCTTCACCTTCCTGGAGTGTTTTGTTCGCGCATATCACTTTACCAAGAAGGGAAGCCTCTTTTCTATGCCTTTTTGCACAATTCACCCATTATGCCTACTTTTGCCCACAAACATTTTACTCACACCGGGACGGTGCGCATCGCCCGGTCCGATGCGGTCAGTTCATGTTCAGGTCCGGAGATTTGACAGCGGCGGCTTGCACGGAAGGTCTCCGGATTGCGGTGGAAGCCGCGCCCAGAAGCAGCGCCGCGGCCAGGATGGCCAGCAAGCCGAGCGCTGCCCGGTCGGCCGGCGGTCCGCCAAACAGCAGATTCATCGCGCCTTCCACCGCATAGGTTGCCGGGAATACCTCGCTGATGGAACGGTAGAAATCCGGCAGCAGCTCGCGCGGCATCATCGCGCCTGACGAGACGAGCTGCATCGAGAGCAGCAGGATGTTGAACAGCATGCCGGCCATGCCGAACAGCATGAGGAACAACTGGGAAACGAGGATGAACGCCAGAATGAACAACGCCTCGAAGCCCCACAGCGCGAAGAAACCGCCGGCGGACTGGCCGCCCAGGCCAAGGACGAGCGACACTCCGATGAGGGAAACGATGACGGCCGCCGCGGCGTTGATGACCATGCGCGCCCCGAACCGCTGCCAACGGCCGATTCCCATTGCTGCAAGCCGCCTTCGCCGAGAAATCCGGCGGGATGCGCACGAGCATCTGGATGCCCCGATATTCGAGCTGCCGCGCCGCTTCGGCCGGATCGTCCAACTCGCGCACCCGGACGGGCAGCCCGTCCTTCAATTGCCGAACGATCGCCTCTCCCCACCGGGAGTCTTCATTGACGATGCCGATCACGAGCCGTTCTGTCCGGTCCTGCATACCGTCGTAGCCCGTCATCCAGACGACGGTAAAAATAAGCTGGAACAGCAGCGCCGCTGCGATGCCGATGATCGTTGTCGGCTGTTTCGCCAGCGCCCGCAATGCATTTTTCAATCGGATCTCCCTCCACAAACAGATTTAAACAAATGTTTTAAACATCAGTTTAAATTGTATTTCCAAAATCCGTGCGTGTCAACCGGAGATGCCGTTTGTATGCAGGTCAGAACGATTTCTTCGCTGTTGAAACAGGCTTTTCATCGGCTTTGTCGGACATTTTTCAAACAAGTGTAAGTTAATATAACATATTAGCGAAAAAATACATGACATAGCTATTGACGCAGCAGGAATTCAAGCACTATAATAACGACAGATTATTTGAAAAGTTGAACGTTCGGCGTTCAATTTTACGCAATCGTTCGGGAATGGAGGAAAAACCCATGGGTGCGCAACAAGTTTTGGAGACGATCAAAGAGAAAAATGTCCAATTCGTCGATTTCCGCTTCACGGACCTGGCCGGCCGCTCGCATCACATCACGCTTCCGGCTGACCAAGTCGATGAAGATACGTTCGTGAACGGCGTCGCGTTCGACGGTTCCTCGATCCCGGGATTCCGCGGCATCGAAGAGTCGGACATGGTCATGATGCCGGACCCGGAGACGTCCTACATCGACCCGTTCACCGAGCATCCGACGCTGATCGTCACGTGCAACATCTACACGCCGGACGGCGAACGGTATGACCGCGACCCGCGGAGCATCGCACAGAAGGCGGAAGAATATCTGAAGAGCACCGGCATCGGCACGGCGGCCTACTTCGCGCCGGAATCGGAATTCTTCATCTTCGACGATGTCCGTTTCACGAGCGGCATGAACAAATCTTTCTATGAAGTCGACTCCGAGGAAGGGTTCTGGAACACGGGACGGACGGAAGAAGGCGGCAACCTGGGCTTCAAGGTCCGCGTCAAGGGCGGCTACGTTCCGGTGCAGCCGGTGGATTCGCAGCAGGACATCCGTTCCGAAATGGTGCGGCTGATGCAGGAAGCGGGTCTGAAAGTCGAGCGCCATCACCATGAAGTCGCAACCGCCGGCCAGGGCGAAATCAATTTCCGTTTCGACACGCTGACGAAAACGGCCGACAACCTGATGAAGTACAAATACATCATCCACAACACGGCTCGCCAATACGGCAAGGTCGCAACGTTCATGCCGAAACCGCTGTTCGGCGACAACGGCAGCGGCATGCACGTGCACCAGTCGATCTTCAACGGCGATACGCCGCTCTTCTATGAGAAAGGCGCCTACGCGAACCTGAGCGAGCTCGCGCTGAACTACATCGGCGGCATCCTGTTCCACGCGCCGGCGCTGATCGCGCTGACGAACCCGTCGACGAACTCGTTCAAGCGGCTCGTGCCGGGTTATGAAGCGCCGGTCAACCTCGTGTTCTCGAAGGGCAACCGTTCCGCGGCCATCCGGATTCCGGTCGCTGCGGTTACGCCGAAAGGCTGCCGGATCGAATTCCGTACGCCCGACTCGACGGCTAACCCGTATCTCGCGTTCGCTGCCATGCTGCTGGCCGGCCTGGACGGCATCAAGCGGAAGATCGATCCGCGGGCGCTGGGCTACGGTCCGCTCGACAAGAACATCTACGAGCTGTCCGATGAAGAGAAGCGCGAAATCCGCAGCGTGCCGGGCTCGCTCGACGAAGCGCTGGGTGCGCTGGAAGCGGACCACGAGTTCCTGACGGCAGGCGGCGTATTCACCGAAGGCTTCATCGAAAACTATATCGCGTTCAAGCGTGCAGAAGCGAAGGACGTGGCCATCCGCACGCATCCGCACGAATACAGCCTGTACTTCGATTGCTGATTGCCGGCGGGAGGCATCGGTTCAAGCCGCGTCTCACCGCTTCGCAACACGGCAAAGAGCGCCCCGGTGACCGTCGCAAGACGGACCGGGGCGCTCTTGTGCTATTCACCGAACGGCGCCCGATGGAGGATCTCGTACATCGGGAAATGGCCGAGCCGGCTGCGGAACAGGCAGGCATCCCGCGCGGTCCAGGACGAGCCGAACGTCTCGGCCGCCGCTGACGCCGGGTTCCATGGCGCTGCGCCCGCGTACTTGCGCGCGAGCGTCAGATGCGGCCGGTAGGGGCGCGCATCCGGCTGGAAGCCGATCGCTTGCGCGAGCGCGCTGCCGAGCGCGGCGTGCAGCGCGCGGAGCGGCTCGAGCCGTCCGGCGGGCAGCACATGCAGCACGGCCGGACGGGCCGGCGGTCCGAAGGTGCCGAGGCCGCGCAGCTCCACGTCGAACGGGCGGGCGCCGGCCGCCGACTCGTCCAGCGCGCGGACGATCGCGTGGATCCGGTCCGCGTCCGTCTCGCCGATAAAATGCAATGTGATATGCCAATCATCCGGATGCGCCCAACGGGCGAAGGCGAATCGCTCCCGCCATCCGTCCAGCCGCATGAGCAGCTGCCGGCGGACGTCATCCGGCACGGCCAGGCCGATGAAGAGACGCTGCTTCTCGCTCAAAACCATTCCTCCTCGCATGGTATCGGGTGCATCTTTTCCCGCTTCCGTCACTTGATGCCTTTCCGCTTTCTTTGTTATCATAACCTATCATAGACAAGAGCAGGAGTGGAATCGGTGAGCGATCGCAGACACAACTTTAACGCCGGTCCGGCCGCGCTTCCGCTGGAAGTGCTGCAGCAGGCGCAGGAGCAGTTCGTCAATTACGGCGGCGCCGGCATGTCCATCATGGAAATGTCGCACCGCAGCGGCATTTACGAGCAGCTGAACAACGAGACCCAGGCGCTGATGCGGGAATTGCTGAACATTCCCGACCATTATCATGTATTGTTCCTCCAGGGGGGCGCAAGCACGCAGTTCGCGATGGTGCCGCTCAATCTGCTGACCGGCGGACGGGTCGCGGCTTATGTCGAGACCGGCAGCTGGGCGTCGAAGGCGCTCAAGGAAGCGAAGCTCATCGGCGAGACCGCCATTGTCGCCACTTCGAAACCCGACGAGTATCGCCGCATGCCCGATCTGACCAATCTCGTCCTGCCCGAGGGCGCAGCCTATGTGCATTTGACGTCGAACGAGACGATCCAGGGGACGCAGTTCAAGTCGTTCCCCGATACGGGCAGCGTGCCGCTCGTCGCCGACATGTCGAGCGACATCATGAGCCGTCCGCTCGATATTTCGAAATTCGGCCTCATTTACGCGGGAGCGCAGAAAAATCTCGGCCCGTCCGGCGTCACCGTCGTCATCATCCGGGACGATCTCGCGTCCGGCGCGCCGGAGCATGTGCCGACGATGCTGCGCTATGATACGCACGTGAAGAATGATTCGCTGTACAATACGCCGCCGACGTTCTCCGTCTATATGGTCAACCTGGTGCTGAAATGGATCAAGGCGAAGGGCGGGGTGGCCGCCATCGAGAAGGCGAACGCCGAGAAAGCGGCCCTGATCTATGACGAGATCGACCGGAGCGGCGGTTTCTACCGCGGCTTCGCCCATCCGGAGAGCCGGTCGCCGATGAACATCACGTTCCGCATTGCGGACGAAGCGCTGGAGCCGCTGTTCGTGAAGGAATCGGAGAAGGAAGGTTTCGTCGGCCTGAAAGGCCACCGCAGCGTCGGCGGGCTTCGGGCTTCCGCCTACAACGCGGTGCCGTATGAAAGCTGCAAGGCGCTCGCGGAGTTCATGGCCGATTTCCGCCGCCGCCACGGTTGATCCGCGGCGGGCGACAATCGAACCCAAGGAAGAACCGCCCTCATCCCCTGCCGGAGCGAGGGCGGTTGCTTGTCGGAAGGCGCTCACGCCGTCGGCTCATCCGGCGGACCGGTCAGCTTGTAGCCTACGCTGCGCACGGTCATGATATACTCCGGCGAGCGGGCGTTCTTCTCGATCTTGTCGCGCAGATGGCTGATGTGGACGTCGACGATCCGGGTGTCGCCGACGATCGGGCAGTCCCAGACACCGTGCAGGATCTGCCGGCGGCTCAGCACTTTGCCGCGGCGGCGGCACATGAAGAGCAGCAGGTCGAATTCCTTCGGCGTCAGCTCGACCGGACGTCCGTCCAGTTCGACTTCGCGCGCGTCGGCGCGCACGGTCAGCCGGCCGATCCGGTGCACGCCTTCGCTTTCCGTCCGGGCCGGCTCCCCGGTTCTGCGGAAGATCGCGCCGATGCGCGCGATGAGCTCCTGCGGGCTGAACGGCTTCGTCATATAATCGTCCGCTCCGCCCGCAAGTCCGGCGATCCGGTCGGACACGTCGTGCAGCGCGGTCAGCATGATGACGGGCACTTCGTTCTTCTCCCGCCGCAGCCGGCGGCATACTTCCAAGCCGTCCATCCGGGGAAGCATCCGGTCGAGCACGATCAGATCCGGCCGGAAAGGTCCGAGCGCGTCGAAAACGGCTTCGCCGTCGGACACGCATCTGACGTCGTAACCGGCAAGCTGCAGATTGTATTCCAGCAGCGCGGCAATGGACGGTTCATCATCCACGACGAGAATGCGTCTGCGCACGTTCCATCCCCCTTCGTCGTCCGCTGTTTTCCATTATGGCGGCCGAGGTTGAGGGATGAATCAAAGCTGCGTTAAATCCATGTAAAAATCACGCGATCCGGCATAATGTTGAAAAGAGGAGGACCGGCATGCCGCTGCATATCGTGCTCGTCGAGCCGGAGATTCCGGCCAACACCGGCAACATCGCCCGTTCATGCGCCGCAACCGGCACGCACCTGCATCTTGTGCATCCGCTCGGATTCCGCACGGATGACGCGTCGCTGAAGCGGGCCGGCCTGGATTATTGGCCCGCGGTCCATGTGGAGCATCACGACTCGTTCGAAGAGGTGCGGAAGAAGTACCCGGACGGCAGATTTTTTTTCACCAGCACGAGGGCCGTGAAACGGTACACCGATTTCGAATTCCGGGACGGCGACTTCTTCGTGTTCGGCAAGGAGACGAAAGGGCTGCCGCAGGAGCTGCTCGACGCGAATCCCGAGACGTGCATGCGCCTGCCGATCACGGACAAGGTGCGCTCGCTCAACCTGTCGAACTCGGCGGCGATCGTCCTGTACGAAGCGCTCCGGCAGCTCGGATTTCCAAACATGAGGTAGACAGAATAGTTGCATGATATTAAGCAAAATTTTGGCTGGAGAAGGAAAAGCCGCTTCCTGATCGAAAGCTTATCGTAACGCAAGGTTTCTACATACGTACAAGACAGACGGATACGGACACAGGAGAGGTGATATATGTGAAACCGGCAGGCGTTGTGCGCAAGGTCGACCAACTGGGACGCATCGTGCTTCCCAAGTCGCTGCGCAAGAGGTATCAGATGAATGAAGGAGATCCCGTGGAGATATTGGTGCAAGGCGACCACATCATCCTGGAGCGCTACCGGCCGCGCTGCGTGTTCTGCGGTTCGATGGATCAGGTCCGGGAGTTCAAGGAGCGCTATCTCTGCGCGGCATGCATGAGCGAAATGGCTTCACTTCGCAAGTGACAGGAAATTTCCGCGAGCAATAGTTGAAGCTTCCCGAATGTCGGGAAGCTTCTTGTTTTTACAGGCCTTTCGTCTTGTCGTCGTTATACCCGGCCGTCAGGATCGGCACGATCATCAGCAGCATGACGATCATCACAATCCAGAAAGCGGTACTCATCGCGGACACCTCCAATAGCTTCCCTTATTATACCCGATTGCCGGACAAATGAAAACGAGTTCGCCTGTGAACATCTTGTTACGCGTCAGCCGGATCCGGGACGGCGGCGGATGCGGTTTCCGCGGCGAGCCCGGTCTCTGCGGCGAGATCGTTCTCCGCGGCGGCCGGCGCCCATGCCTTCAGGACGTCCGCGTACTCGCGGAGCGCCTTCCGTCCTTCCGCGGCGAGACGGTACACGCCCTTCGCCGGATGCTCGAACCAGCCGTAGTGGTTGTCCCGCAGGATGTCATTCGCCCGGGCGCAGCCGGCCAGTTCGCGCACGCGCCGGGGCGGCGCCTCGCCGCCTTCGGCGGCCAGCGCCCAGGCGCAGCGCAGCGCTTGTTCGCGGTACGCCGTCACCAGCTTGCGCTGCGTGCTGCCGCCGACGTTGTAGTCGCCGCTCCGCGCGGCAAACTCGGCCATGAGCCGCTCCCGCCGCTTGCGGCGGATACCCCGGAGCGGCGGTTCGCCCGGCTCGGCGAGCCATTCGACCAGCGGCGCCTTCGTCTTGAAGAACGTGACGGTCATCAGCCCCAGCCCGAGCCGGCGGCACAGCTCCGCGAGGTCGCCGAACCGCTGGCCAACCGCCCCGGACTTCTTCCGGTTCCGCTCGACGGCCAGGACGACGTTGTCGGCCAGCCGCTGGCGCTCGATGCCCTGCAGCAGCAGCTCGAGGTTGAACGAGCGTTTCAGCTCGACGATGACGGTCTCCTCCTCTCCGCCTTCGCCCCGCCGCACGGCGACAAGGTCGCAGTGCAGCACCTCGCTCTTCACCTCATAGCCCCGCGCTTCGAAGTATGCCCGCACCGGCGCGTACAATTCGGTCTCGTGTCGGACGGCCACCGCAGTCGCTCCTTTCCGGTCTGTCAGATCCGTCTCCATGCGCGTTCCATGCGCGGCAAGCCCATTATACCACGATGCGCGCCGGATGTAGGGAAACCAGTCGTTTTATGGGAGATTGATGAAGGAAATATGGAGCAATTTCGGTTCCGGCCATGCATATCTATGTATTACTGCGGCAGGCTCGGGGCAGTGTTCACCGCATGCGGGAACCATTCCGCGCGTCTGCAGAAGGCTTCGGCGTCGGCCGGGGGCCGCGCAGGGGCGGGCGGAATAGTCGAGAGGAGGTGCGGCTGTGGATATTTTCAAACGGATCGCAGAATATAACGCCGAAAACGAAAAATTGAACTGGACCGGGACGTTCCGCGATTATATCGAACTGCTGCGCAAAGATCCATCGCCGGCCATGACGGCGCATGCACGGGTCTACGAGATGCTGAAATCCTACGGTGTCGAGGAAATAGACGGCCGCAAGCGCTACAAATTTTTCGAACGCGAGATCTTCGGACTGGATCGGGCGCTCGAACGGCTGGTCGAGGAATATTTCCATTCCGCCGCCAAGAGGCTTGACGTCCGCAAGCGGATTCTGCTCCTGATGGGCCCGGTGAGCGGCGGCAAATCGACGATCGTGACGATGCTGAAGCGGGGGCTCGAGCAGTTCTCGAAGACGGACAAAGGGGCCGTCTACGCGATCAAAGGCTGCCCGATGCACGAAGAACCGCTTCATCTTATTCCGCACGAGCTGCGTCCGGAAGTGGAGCAGGAGCTGGGCGTCCGGATCGAAGGCAACCTCTGCCCGTCGTGCGCGATGCGGCTGAAAACCGAATATGGCGGCGACATCGAGAATGTCCTGGTCGAGCGGGTGATCATCTCGGAAGAAAACCGCGTCGGCATCGGCACGTTCAGTCCATCCGATCCGAAGTCGCAGGACATTGCGGATTTGACCGGCAGCATCGACTTCTCCACCATCACGGAATACGGTTCGGAGTCCGACCCGCGCGCGTACCGGTTCGACGGCGAGCTCAACAAGGCGAACCGGGGCATCATGGAGTTCCAGGAGATGCTGAAGTGCGACGAGAAGTTTCTGTGGCATCTGCTGTCGCTGACGCAGGAGGGCAACTTCAAGGCGGGACGGTTCGCGCTCATTTCGGCCGATGAACTGATCATCGCGCACACGAACGAAGCGGAGTACAAGGCGTTCATCGCGAACAAGAAGAACGAGGCGCTCCAGTCGCGGATGATCGTCATGCCGATCCCCTACAATCTGAAGGTGTCGGAAGAGGAGAAAATTTACGCGAAGCTGATTGCCCAGAGCGACATGAAGCATGTCCACATCGCCCCGCACGCGCTGCGCGCCGCCGCCATCTTCACGATTCTGACGCGGCTGAAGGAATCGAAGAAGCAGGGCATGGACCTGGTCAAGAAAATGCGCATGTACGACGGGGAAGAAGTCGAAGGATTCAAGGAAGCCGATCTGAAGGAGATGCAGGACGAGTATCTGGAGGAAGGCATGTCGGGCATCGACCCGCGCCATGTCATCAACCGGATCTCGAGCGCGCTCATCAAGCAGGATCTCCAGTGCATCAACGCCCTCGACGTGCTGCGCGCGCTGAAGGACGGATTGGATCAGCATCCTTCGATCACGAAGGAGGAGCGCGAGAGATATCTGAATTTTATCTCCATTGCCCGCAAGGAGTATGACAACCTCGCCAAAAAGGAAGTGCAGAAGGCGTTCGTCTATTCGTTCGAAGAGTCGGCGCGGACGCTGTTCGAGAACTATCTCGACAACATCGAGGCGTATTGCAACTGGACGAAGCTGAAAGACCCGCTCACCGGCGAAGAGCTCGACCCCGACGAGCGGCTGATGCGGTCGATCGAGGAGCAGATCGGCATCTCCGAGAACGCGAAGAAGGCGTTCCGCGAGGAGATTCTGATCCGCATCTCGTCGTACTCGCGGCGCGGCAAGAAGTTCGACTACTCCAGCCACGAGCGGCTGCGGGAGGCGATCGAGAAGAAGCTGTTCGCCGATCTGAAGGACATCGTGAAAATCACGACCTCGACGAAGACGCCGGACGAAAATCAGCTCAAGCGGATCAACGAGGTGACGAAGCGGCTGATCGACGAACACGGCTACTGCCCGGTCTGCGCGAACGAGTTGCTGCGCTATGTCGGCAGCCTGCTGAACCGGTGAGGCCCCGCGAGTTCCTGCGGCGTGGTATTCACGCTACCACAGCGAGAATATGATCCAGACATTGGCGAGCCGCAGGCGACAGCGGCTCGTCTTGCCGTGTATAGAGGGCGATCGGATTGACGGCGTGGACGTCCGGCACATGGATGACGGCGAGCTCGCCCCGGGCCAGCTCGTCCCGCACTTCGAGGGCGGAGACGAAGGCGATGCCGCAGCCGGCCTTCACGGCGCGGAGCGTCTCGTACGGGCCGCTGACCGTAAGGCCGACACGGGGGAGGCCGGTGTTCAGCGTCCGGCAGCAGGCCAGCAGCTTCTCGCGCGTTGAACTGCCTTCCTCACGGAGGACGAACGGATGCCGCACGACCTCGGCCAGGGGAACCGACCGGCCCGCGAGCGGATGGCCGGCAGGAGCGGCGAAGAGCATCTCGTCCTCGAGGAGCGGCGTGCATGCCAGGCCGGCGGGCGCGGGACGGCCGCCGCCGACAACGGCGAAATCGGCCTCGCAGCGGAGCAGCAGCTCGAACGCGGCCTTCGAGTTGACCGTCGTCAGCGACAGTTCGACCTGGTCGCGCCCGGCCTTGAACGCGGCGAGCGGTCCGGGCAGCAAATGGTTGGCCGGCAGCCAGGTGGCGGCGATGCGCACGCTGCCGGACTTGCCTTCCCGGTACTCGGCGAGCGTGCGTTCGATGTCGGTTTCCAGGCTGAACAGCCGCATGGCGCGTTCCGCAAGGAGGCGGCCGGCTTCGGTCAGCCGGACGCCGCGGCCGTCCGCTTCGAGCAGGGGCAGGCCGAGCTCGGCTTCGAGCTTCTTGATCTGCGATGTGACGGCCGGCTGGCTGATGCGGAGCCGTTCTGCGGCCCGCGTCACGCTGCCCGCTTCGGCAACCGCGCAGAACAGGCGGAGGGCGTGAAGGTTCATGGCGGCGGTCTCCTTTTGCAAATCATAACTTATAATTATGGAAACATTATAACAATATATTATACTTATCGTTCATTTTCCGCTATGGTTAAAGCAAAACCATGCGGGAGGCGGCGGAACAGATGGAACTGGTCTGCATCGAATGCGGCAAAGCGCGGAGACCGGAGAACGTTTTTGCCATGAGCTGCGATTGCGGCGGACTGTTGGAAGTGAGGCAAGATTTCAGGCTGGCGGACGCGGAGCGGCTGAAGACGCTGTTCGATTGCCGGCTCGCGCTGCGGACGGGGTCCTATGCGAGCGGCGTCTGGCGGTACAAGGAGCTGATCGATCCCGAGCTGGAGGAGGCGCATATCGTCACGCGCGGCGAGGGCAACACGGGCTTGTACGACTGCGCGCCGGCCGCCAGCCACGCCGGCGTCCGGCGGGTATGGCTGAAGGCGCAGGGCGAGAACCCGAGCGGATCGTTCAAGGACAACGGGATGACCGTCGCCGTGTCGCGGGGCGCCGCGGCGGGCTTCCGGACGCTTGCCTGCGCGTCGACCGGCAACACGGCGTCGTCGCTCGCGATGTACGCGGCGTGGGCCGGCCTGCGCTGCCTCGTGCTCGTGCCGCCCGGCGGCGTCGCGGACGGCAAGCTGGCGCAGACGATCGCCTACGGCGCGGAAGTGTACGGGATCGAAGGAGGATACGATATCGGCGTCCGGCTGTTGAACCGGTACGGGGAAGAACTCGGATTCTACGTGTGCAACTCATTCAACCCGTTCCGGATCGAAGGGCAGAAAAGCATCGTCATCGAGGCGGCGCATCAGCTCGGCTGGTCGCTGCCGGACTGGATCGTGCTGCCCGGCGGGGCGCTCAGCAACGCGTCCGCGCTCGGCAAGGGGCTGCTGGAGATGAAAGCGATCGGGCTGATCGATCGGGTGCCGCGCATCGCCGTCGTGCAGGCGGAAGGGGCGAGCCCGTTCCACCGGATGATCGCCTCGGGCGGCGGGGAGCTGGTCCCCGAACCGGAGCCGCGGACGGCCGCGTCGGCCATCCGCATCGGCAATCCGCCGAGTTGGCGCAAGGCGGCGCGGGTGCTGCGCGAATGCAACGGCGTGACGTGCGCCGTCTCTGACGGGGAAATCATGGCCGCGAAGCGCGTCATCGACCGGAGCGGCATCGGCTGCGAGCCCGCCGCGGCCGCGGGGCTGGCGGGTCTGAAGAAACTGGCCGCTGAAGGCACGATCAGCAGGGACGAGACGGCCCTTGTCGTGCTGACCGGCCACCTGCTGAAGGATGCGGACGCGCTCCGGGTGCCGGTGCCGGGTCCCGCTCTCGAACCGCTTGCTCCGGACGAACTTTTGGCCCGTCTGGCGAGTGTCCGCTGATACGAAGAGGGCCGCGGCCTTCAAGCCGCAGCCCACTCCGTCACAAAAACCGGCGCGTTACTTTCTTCCCGTCGTAGCTGAACACGATTGGTTTGTCTTCGACGACGGTTTCGAGATGCACCGTCCGGCCCCAGAGCTTGTGCACGTAAGGCAGCGTCTTCTCGACGTATTTCAGGTCGAGCTCGACGCCCTCGTACCGGTGGGTGAGGTACAGCTCGCCCGCGCGGTTGAAGTCGCCGTCGGTGACGACGATGTACGGGAAGCCGCCGTTCACCTTCGAGGTGACGAGCTGGTCGCGGATCGCTTCCCACGATTTGTCGGTGATTTTCCATTCCTGCCCCTTCTTCTCGAACACGTACAGATCCAGCTCTTTCACCAGATCCTTCGTCAAATAGTTGCGCAGGAAGGAAATGTCCGAATCGTTCTCGCGCACTTCGAAAATTTTCGCCCGTCCCTGCCCCGGCTTCCGTCCGAACCGCTCCTGCTCTTCCTTCGTCGGATTGTCCCACCGCTTCTCGATGTCCTCGAAAATTTTCAGTCCGAGGTAATACGGGTTGATGCTGCGCCGCGACGGCGCGACGACGGCGGCGTTCAGCTTCGCGTACTCGATCGCCTCGTCGCTCGTCAGGTCCAGTTCCCGTACGATCCGCTGGTGCCAGTAGGAAGCCCAGCCTTCGTTCATGATCTTCGTCTCGATCTGCGGCCAGAAATAGAGCATCTCGTCGCGCAGCATCGACATGATGTCGCGCTGCCAATCCTCCAGCACGGTCGAATATTCCTCGATGAACCAGACGACGTCTTTCTCCGGCTGGGGCGGGAAGCGGCGCTGCGATTCGGGTTCGCGCGGCTTCGCGGCCCGCTCCTCTTCGTCCAGCTCCCACAGGTCGTCGTACGGCGTCTTGCGCTCGGCGGCGCGCTCCGCCTCCCGCTCCTGCTCCTTCTTCAGCATCTCGATGTACCGGTTCTTGTCGAGGCCGTACGGGCGGATCAGCGACGGATCGATATGCTCCTGGATCGCCAGCACGGCGTCGAGGAACTGCTCGACCTCATCGGCGCCGTGTTCGATCTCGTAGCGTCGGATGCGCTCGGCCGTCGCCGACATGCTCTCGACCATGTTGCGGTTCGACCGGCTGAAGCGGGCGTTGTTCTTGAAGAAGTCGCAGTGGGCCAGCACGTGCGCGACGATCAGCTTGTTCTGGATGAGCGAGTTGCCCTCGAGCAGGAACGCGTAGCACGGATTGGAGTTGATGACGAGCTCGTAGATTTTGCTCAGGCCGTAATCGTATTGCATTTTCATCTTGCGGAACATTTTGCCGAAGCTCCAGTGGCTGAAGCGCGTCGGCATCCCGTAAGCGCCGAACGTGTAAATGATGTCCGCCGGACAGATCTCGTACCGCATCGGATAGAAATCGAGACCGAACCCGCGGGCGATCTCGGTAATCTCGTCGATGGCCCGCTCCAGCGCCTTGATCTCGTCCTGATTCATGGCCGTTCCCCCTCCCGGTCGGGCAGTTCGGCTGCCGTCAGGCGGCGCCGTAGTACCCATTCTATGAATCCGCGCGCGAAACGTATGACGGGACAGATGCCAAAGTGCGAGCGAATGGTGGAACGTTCGAAAAATGGTGAAAATTGTCCCATTCTGGTCTATAATGGACCCGTCTGAATCCGTAATGAACCAGTAAGAAAGGCGGGAAGCATCATGAAATTGTCGGCCAAATGGCAGCAAATGATGGATTACATCGGATTAACTGACGCAGACACGACGCTCTTGCACGGAAAGACCGCCGAGTTCGACAAAATTGCGGACGCCGTTACGGACGAACTGTATCGTCGCGTGACGGCCCGTCCGGAACTGAAAGCCATCATCGAACGGCACAGCACCATCGATCGGCTGAAGCAGACGCAGCGCGCCTATTTCATGTCCATGTGCACGGAGGGAATTGACGACGCTTACATTGAGCACCGGATGCGGGTCGGCCGGATTCATTCGCGGATAGGTCTTACGACGCATTGGTATCTGGGGACCTATATGGTCTATCTGGATCTGGCGGTTGCGCATCTGCGCCAGGTCTGTCCGGATGATTGGATGGACGTGACGCTTGCGCTCTCGAAAATGTTCAACCTCGATTCGCAGATCGTCCTGGAAGTTTACCAGGAGGAAGAGAAGGCGAAAGTTGAACGGCTGGCGGAGGAGCGCGGCGGCATGCTGAGCGTCATCACGTCATCGGTGCAGGAATTGTCCGCAATGTTGACCCAACTGGGCACGAGCAGCCGTTCGGCCGCCGACAACGCGCGGCAGTCGGTGCTCGCCCAGGAGCGGTCGGGCGCGTCGATCCGGGAGCTGGAAAACAAGATTCTCGAGGTCTCGGAAATCGGCTCCGTCATGCGGGAGTTGTCGGACCGCACCCATCTGCTCGGGCTGAACGCGGCGATCGAGGCGGCCCGCGCCGGAGAGTACGGCAGAGGTTTCGAGGTCGTCGCGGGCGAAGTGCGCAAACTGGCCGCGTCGTCGAAGGAATCGCTGGATGAAGTTCATCGGAAGCTGGACCAGATCCGGCAGTCGATCCGGACGGCGGTCGAGATCTCGGAGCAGTCCGCCGAATACGCCGGCCGGCAGGCGGCGGTCGCGGAAGAGCTGAACGCCTATGTGCAAATGATCGAACGCGTGGTGGCGGAGCTGGAGTCGCTCAGGGAAAGCGTTGCGGCGGATGTGACGAACTGAAACGAATCATCGCAAGCACGATCAGCCGGCGGATCGCGCCGAAACCTTGCGGGAGCGTGGTTTTCAGACTGTACGACAGGCGCGTCAACGATACCGAAAAGCGTAACGGACAAGCCCTGACCGCTGCCTTGGAATCCCCCTCCATACGATAGAAATGAAACGGAAGCGGTTCTGAATCGTATATCCGGGTGTGAGTACATGCAGCAAGGAGGGGGCATATGGAAGTTTACCAAGGCGGTTTGGACGGCAGAACGCGCAAGACGGTCGAGCTTCCGCCGGGGTTCTGGAAGAAGGTCGCGATCGGCGCCGTCGTCGTGCTTGTTCTGATCATCGGTTATACATCGTTCTATACGGTCGAGGAGCAGGAGCAGGCGGCCATCCTGACCTTCGGCAAGTACACGGCGACGCAGGAAGAACCGGGGCTGCATTTCAAGCTGCCGTACCCGATCCAGCAGGTGGTGAAGGTGCCGGCGAACCTGACGCAGAAGCTGCAGATCGGCTACCGTGAAGAAAGCGGACAGATCCGCACGGTCGAGGAAGAGGCGCTCATGATCACGGGCGACGAGAACATCGTGCATGCGGACGCCGTCGTGGAATGGAAAATTTCGGACGTGCGCGCCTATCTGTACAACATCGAAGATCCGGAGCGTTTCCTGCGCAACGCGGCCAGCAGCGCGATCCGCTCGGTCATCGGGTCGACGAAGCTTGATTACGCGATCACGGACGGCAAGACCGTCATCCAGACGGAAGTGAAGCAGAAGCTCGAAGAGCTGATGCGCCAGTACGACACGGGCATCTTCATCAGCGACGTGAAGTTCCAGGACATCGAGCCGCCGGAAGGCGAAGTGCAGCAGGCGTTCAAGGAAGTGACGAACGCCCGCGAAGAGAAGAACACGAAGATCAACCAGGCGCAGCGCTACGTCAACGACCGGCTGCCGAAGGCGCGGGGCGAAGCGCAGGCGCTTATCGAGTCGGCGGAAGCGGAGAAGCGTTCCCGCATCCTGAACGCGGAGGGCGACGTCGCGAAGTTCAACGCGATCTATGCGGAATATGTGAAGAATCCTTCGGTCACGAAGGAGCGGCTCGTGCTCGAGACGCTCGAGCGGATTCTGCCGAACGCGAAGATCATCATCACGGACGGCAGCGGCAACACGGTGCAATATCTGCCGCTTGACCAGCTGCTGAACCGCTCCGGTTCCGGGAAATCCGGCGGTTCTTCCGGCTCGGCGTCCGGATCGTCGTCCGGTTCATCGTCGGGCGCGGCATCCGGCACAACGTCCGGCGCGACGGGAGGGGGAACGGAGCAATGAAGAAGCGCGGAATGTTTCTGATCGGGCTCGGCGTGCTGCTGCTCGTCATCGTGCTGTCCGGATCGATGTTCATCGCGAAGGAAGGGGAGTACAAGGTCGTGCTCCGCTTCGGCGAAGCGACGCGCATTCATACCGAACCCGGCATCAAGTTCAAGGTGCCGTTCATCGAATCCGTCCGGACGCTGCCGAAGTACCAGAAAGTCTACGACAGCGAGCCGACGCTGATTCTGACGAACGACAAGAAGCCGATCTATGTGGACAACTACACGGTCTGGCGGATCAGCGATCCGCAGAAGTTCCTGCGTTCGCTGAATACGGTATCGAACGCGGAAAGCCGGATTTCCGACGCCGTGTACAACGCGGTGCGGCGGAAACTGTCGGAGATCGAATACGGCAACATTATCAGCGAGAATACGGCGCGCGGCGACCTGAACGAGGAAATTACCAAGATCGTCGCCGATGTCGCCGCGAATCAGGGCTACGGCATCGAAGTGATCGACGTCCGCATCAAGCGGACCGACCTGCCGCCGGAGAACAAGGAATCGGTCTATAACCGGATGATCTCGGACCGGCAATCGATCGCCGCGGGCTATCTGTCCGAGGGCGACGAGGAGTCGCGCAAGATTACGTCGAACGCCGACCGCCAGGCGAAGGAGCTGCTCGCCGAAGCCGAGGCGAAGGCGAAGAAGATCATCGCCGAAGGGGAGCAGGAAGCGGCCCGCATCTACAACGAAGCGTACGGGAAAGATCCGGAATTCTACGAGCTGTACCGCACGCTGGAAAGCTATGTGAAGACGTTCGAAGGCGAACCGGTCATCATGATGCCGATCGACTCGCCGTACGCCCGCCTGCTGCTGGGCGAATGATACGGGACATGCGAAAACGGCCGATCAGGAGATATTCTCCTGACGGCCGTTTTGGGTTGGCGGCGCCGGACCGGTTGGGTTGATCCATGAAACGTCGAATTCCGTCTGTTTATTTTCCGAGGCGTGTAGTAGAATGATGGGGAGTCGAATACTGCTTCGGGGAAAGGCAGACGGATCCGTCATGAGGAAACTGCGCGGCGCGCTGCAGCACATCAAGCTGGAACTTGGGCCGGACGCGTGGCACAATTTCCGGATCGATACATCGGCGTCGCTGCTGTTCGCTTTCTTCAATGTCGTCTACAACCAGTTCTACATTGCGATGGCCTTGCGCGCGGGAGCGACCGACTTTCAGGCCGGATTGCTCGCCGCGGCGCCGGCCGTCGGGCTGATGCTGTCGCCGGTATGGGCTTCGTTCATCGAGCGGTCGCAGCCGCGCCCGTACATGGTCTGGCCGAATCTGATCGGCCGCGCGTTGATCGTGCTGCCGGCGTTCTTCGGCGTGCCGGTCGTCTTCGTCGCGACCGCGCTGGTCTTCCAGCTGCTGATGGGGGTGCAGGCGCCCGCATACGCCGCGCTTATTCCGCGGATGTACCCGCCTCGCCACCGCGGCCGGCTCATGGGCAATGTCCGCGTCGCAATGGTCGTGCTCATGATCCCGATGGCCTACGCGGTCGGCCGGTGGATGGACGAAGCGGGGTCGGGCGGGCCGCTGGCGGCGGCGGCCGTGCTCGGCGTCCTGTCGATCCTCCTGTTCACGCGGATTCGGGAATCCGAGCCGGTGAAAACCTCGTCCGACCCGCCGCGGCGCGACGGACTCAAGGGCCAATGGCAGCTCGTGAGGGAGAGCAAGGAGCTGGGCCTGTTCCTGCTGGCCACGACGTTCACCGGCTTCTGCAACATCGCGGCCGGGCCGCTGTACCAGATCATCCAGGTGGACCGGCTGGCGCTCTCGAACGTGGAGATCGGCTATGCGCGGATCGTCTACTATGTCTTTCTGCTCGCGTCCTATTTCGTGGCCGGCTGGGTGATCGACCGGTATTCGGCGCGGCACACGGTGGTATACGGCCTCGCCGCGTTCGCGATCGTGCCGGTGCTGTACGCCCTGTTCGGCAATTACCCGGCCGTCCTCGCGGGCAGCGCCGTGCTCGCCATCGGCGACGCGATCTGGGACATCGGGTTCATGACCTACGTGTTCCGCCTGGCGCCGGGACGGGAGGCCGCAGCCTTCGGCCTGCACATGATGCTGTTCGGCATCCGGGGTACGATCGGCCCGATCCTGTCAACGGCGTTGTCCGGCATCGGCGTGCCGATGACCGCGCTGCTGGCCGCCGCCGCGCTGTTCGGCTGGATGGGCGTGGCGCTCTTCCTGCTCCTCGGCAGACGGACCCGACACGCATAAACGGAAGCCGCCGGCTTGCTGCCGGCGGCTTCGTACGTCATACGGCGGGCTGTTCGCGTCTGTGGAAGAACGATTTGAGCGCGGCGTAGACTTCATTTTTTTCCCGGATGACATAATAGAGAAACCGCGGATACGTGATATGTTTGTAGGCCGACATCAGCGTGCTGGACCGGTTGTACTGGTTCACTTCGCCGTAACCGAACAGGTTCGACCGCTTGAGCAGCTCCCCGATCAGCTTCACACAGCGCTCGTTGTCGCTCGTCAGGTTGTCGCCGTCGGAGAAATGGAACGGATAGATGTTGTACGAAGACGGCGGGTACCGGGAGTCGATGATCTCGAGCGCCTTCATATACGCGGAGGAGCAGATGGTGCCCCCGCTCTCGCCGCGGTTGAAAAATTCGTCCTCCGACACTTCCTTCGCTTCCGTATGGTGGGCGATGAACACGATTTCGACGTTCTCGTAGCGGTGCCTCAAGAAGCGGGTCATCCAGAAGAAAAACGTGCGCGCGACGTACTTTTCGAAGCTGCCCATGGAACCCGAAGTGTCCATCATGGCCAGCACGACCGCGTTCGATGTCGGCTGCACGATCTCTTCCCATGTCTTGTAGCGCAGGTCGTCCGGCGAAATGCCGTGGATGCCCGGTCTGCCGCTGAGCGCGTTGCGGCGGAGGTTCTCGAGAATGGTCCGCTTCTTGTCGATGTTGGACGAGAGGCCTTTCTTGCGGATGTCGTTGAACCGGATGTCCTTCGTCTGCAGTTGGTTTTTGTCCTTCGGGCTGAGAAAAGGCAGTTCCAGTTCGGCGAACAGCATCGTTTCGATTTCTTCGAGCGTCACTTCCGCCTCGATCACGTCTTCCCCGGGCTGATCGCCCGCTCCTTCGCCCGCTCCGCCGTTTCCGGACGGGTCAATGCCGATCACGTCGCCGACCGAGCTGTTGCCGTCTCCCTGGCCGACATGCCGGCTCTTGTTGTAATTGTAGATAAAACGGTATTCGTCCAGACTGCGGATCGGCACTTTGATGATCTGTTTGCCGTCGGAAAGGATGATGTTCTCTTCGGATACCAGGTCCGGCAAGTTTTGTCGGACGGCTTCCCGCACTTTCTGCTGGTGCCTCGCCTGATCCTGGTAGCCCTTGCGATGCAGCGACCAATCTTCCCGCGAAACGATGAACGACGGCTGGCCGGCTTCCATCATGGACTTGCACCTCCCGCATCGACAACTTGCCGTTTTCTATTCAATATATTCACGGCGAAGGCGGTTATGTGATGAAGGGCTTGCCCAATCCGGAAATGCCGGGACGAGGCGCGGGCGATTTGATTGCGGGGTTAGACGCGCGGTATAGTGATGACAGAGGGAAAAAGCGGCAGGCGGCCCGGCAACCCGGCCGCCTGCATGTTCGCGGTGTTTACTGAACGATGAGCCCGATCACGAACAGGGTGCTCGTGCCGGCAAGCAAAATGGCGTTGAAGACGAGTCCGAGAATGGCGAATACGCGCCGCCGGTTCCGGATGACGCAGCCGACGATGCCCAGCACGACGCCGACGACGGACAGCAGCAAGCCGAGGAGGATCAGCAAGGATCCGATCACGAGCGGGATGTTCCCGGCAACTTCATCCGGTCCCGGCATTGCGATCACGCCGCCCTCGGTCGTGTATTCGGCCATTCCGGCGAGCGTGGCGCCAAATCCGACAATCGCCAGCAAGATGCTGACAAGCCCGATGACGAAGGACGCGATGCCGGGGCCGGAATGCTTCAGGGGCGCGGAATTCACCTCCGGCTGCACAGGGGTCATGAATTGCGATTGTTCCTGAGACCCTTCCACTTGCCCATTGCCTCCCAATTGTCGTAATGTGACCATTATAACCTGACGGAATGGATGTGAAAACCTTGAATTGGAAAAAACATGCCGCCATCGGGGCGATTTATGCGGGACTTGCCGTCGCGTTCGGCGCGTTCGGCGCGCACGTGCTGGAGGCACGGCTGTCCCAGGATTCGCTCTCGACGTATGAGACGGCCGCCCGCTATCATATGTACCATGCGCTCGGGCTCGTGCTGACGGCGATTCTGGCCGGACGCGCGGAAGCGGGAGCGACCGGACGGCTGTTCGCCTGGGCCTTGCGGCTGCTGCATGCCGGCATCTGGCTGTTCTCGGGCAGCCTGTATGCGCTTGTTTTGACCGGGACGGGGTGGCTCGGCGCGATTACGCCGCTGGGCGGAGTGTCCTGGGTCGCCGGCTGGGGGCTCGCGGCTGCCGCGCTTCTGCGTTCCGGCCGCCAGCTCCCGGCGGTCGGAAATTGTAATCGCGGTCACAAAAATAATGCCGAATCCGGCCAAAATCCGGTATAATGAAAAAGATGAATTTTCCATCGCCCCGCAAGCCATACGGCTCGCGCCGTGCTCTTTCGGTCGGGCGCGGCCGTCAAGCGGTGTAATAGATCTGCATCATGTCGTGTCGGGAAGGATGGTTCGCGCAAATGGCATTGCATGATCCGGCCCACGAAGGCAAGCTGCGACGGGGTCCTTCCGCTTCGACCGCCGCCCCGGTGATCTGGATCAGCGGAGCGGTTGCCGCATGGGCCGCGGCGGCTCCCCTGTTGATGCCGGGACAGGCGGCCGTATGGACGACTGCCGTGGCGGCAGTGACCGGATTTGCTGCAGCAACGGTCCTCGCCTTCAGACGCCCGAAACGGGGAAGCGCGGCAGCCGCGCCTGTCCGTGAAGCGGGCGAGACGATTTTCCGACACGCTCCGTTTCCCATCGTCATCGCGGATGCGAAGGGACATGTCCGGGAAGCCAATGAAGAAACCTTGCAATTATACGGGTATGAACGTGTCGAATTGAGCCGGTTTTCGCTGCCGGAACTGGCGCCCCCCGCCTCGCGAAGCGCGCTGATGGAAGGCCTGAAAGCGGCGGCGGCCGGGGAGAGGCGGCAGGTCGAACTGGCCATGCTGCACAAGAGCGGTTACGAATTGGATATCCGGCTTTTGCTTTCGCCCTGCCCCCTGCAAAGCGGCGAGCCCGGCATCGTCGCGCTCATCCAGGACATCGGGGAGCAGAAGCGCAGCTCGGAACGGATTCGCTATCTTGCGTACTACGACGACATGACCGGGCTGCCGAATCGGCGATTGTTCATGGCTACGCTGACGGAAACACTTTCCCGCCCGCGTCCGTCCGACCGGAAAGCGGCGGTTCTGTACCTGGATCTTGACCGTTTCAAACTGGTGAACGATTCGTTCGGGCGGGATTTCGGCGACATGCTGCTGCTGCAAGTGGCGGAACGGCTGTCGCGCAATCTGGGAGAGAGCGATCTGGCGGCACGGATGGAGGGCGACGAGTTCGCCGTCCTGTACGACGGCGTCGATTCGGAATCGGAAGCGCTGGAACGGGCGCAGCTGTTGCTCCGGCTGCTGGAAGAGCCGTTCGAGCTGCAGGGTCATCCGTTCCACCTCAGTGCCAGCATCGGCATTGCCCTGGCCAGTGCCGGCTGCGATCCGGCCGGGGTGATCAAGCAGGCCGACATTGCGCTCGGCCTGGTGAAGGACAACGGCCGCAACGGCTGCATGCTCTACACCGGCGAGACGGACAATTCCTCGCTCGAGCGGCTGACGATGCAGCATGAGATGAAGCTGGCGCTTGCACGCGGAGATTTCCGGCTGTTCTATCAGCCGCAGTACGAGATCGAGACGGGACGCCTGATCGGGATGGAGGCGCTGCTTCGCTGGCAGCATCCCGAACGGGGCATGATTCCGCCGGGAGAGTTCATTCCGATCGCGGAGGAGAGCGGCCTGATCGTCCAGTTGGGCGATTGGGTGCTGGCCGAGGCATGCAGGCAGAGCAAAACCTGGCAGTCCCTCGGACTGCCGGCCGTGCCGGTGTCCGTCAATCTGTCGATGCGGCAGTTTCTGCAGCGCAACCTGAAGGAGCGGGTGGAGCGCATTCTGGCCGAAACGGGACTGGAGCCGCAGTATCTGGAACTGGAGATTACCGAATCCATGACGATGGACGTGAAATACGCGACGGCCTGTCTGCTGGAGTTGGCGGAACTCGGCGTGCGCATCAGCATCGACGACTTCGGCACCGGGTACAGTTCGTTTCATCATCTGAAAAATTTCCCGATCCATCGTCTGAAGATCGACCGCTCGTTCGTCCGCGATATCCGGCAGGATCCGAACGATGCGGCGATCGTCGCGGCCATCATCGCGATGGCGCACAATTTGAATCTGCCGGTCATCGCGGAGGGTGTGGAGTCCGAGGATCAGCTCCACTTTCTGAAGACGCACCGCTGCGACGGTTTCCAGGGGTATTATCGCAGTCCGCCCGTGCCGGTGCAGGATGCGGAATCGCTGCTGCGCGAAGCCGGCGGGCGGGCGGACTGAAGCGGGCCGGCGGGATCAGGTCTCGATGAAATCGTCGATCTCGAACAGCCCGAACGTATAAACTTTCTTCTCGTCGACATGGTACACCGTGACGGTGTACATGGATTCGTCAAGATTGATAATGCGGCAAGGCACGCTCAGCTTGATGCCGCGCCCGCGGTTGACATTGAGCCGGACCAGCCGGTTGCCCGCAATGTATCCGCGAATGCGTTCCATCGCTTTGTCGATGATGCCCGTGGAGTCGCCGTCACCGGCGGCTCCTTTTGCATTGCCGCCGGACATTCCTTGGGAGTTCCCGGACGACGGGCCCAATGACTTGCCCGCGACTGCCGGACGGAAGGCGGATTCCGGTGTGACCGAATTCCCATGAGCAAGCTCCGACGGAATCGGAAGCGGGTTCAATTGACGCGGTCCCTGGGTGACCTGTCGGATGAGTCTTCCGGTCTCTACGCCCGATTTGATCCGGTAGTCCGTGAAGCCGCTCCGGTTCAGCGCCGTCACGAGATGTTCCAGCGCCGTTGCGTTCGTGTCGCTTTCGATCAGCAGTTCCACGTTGAAGATGTACAGGTTTCTCCCCGATGGTTGTTCGTTTCTCATTTTCATCTCTACTAATGCCCCTTACCTTTCTGATCTTATTGTATCACGCATGGGTCCGCCGGCATAGATTTTCACCCAAAAAAGCAACGAAAAGAAGGACAGGACGCCTGCCCTTACGGGCCGGGGGCGTTGGGAATAGGTTAGGAATAGAGTTGCAGAAATTCCTGACAAAGGGTGATCGGAATGATCCGGCTGGTACCCATGCCGTTTGAAGGAGGCGTTGCCCTGGGCGTGGAAGTCCTTCTGCCGAAAACGACGCTCCTGGCTATCACGACCGATGTCGGATATATCATGTGTGGCGCACTGGATGTGGCGCTGCTCAACGAGAGGCTGCGCGACCGCGGCATCGTGGCGGGCAGGGCCGTCGGCGTGCGCACGCTTGAGCAGCTGATGGAAGCTCCGCTGGAGTCGGTGACGGCAGCGGCCGAAGCGCGCGGCATCCTGCCGGGCATGCGCGGGGCCGACGCATTGAAGCGGATGGTTTGAACGGTGGATGCAGGATGAACGCCCATGCCGATTGGCATGGGCGTTGTTTTGGTTTCGTTATTTGGTTTCGAACAATGCACGCAGGTTGACATCGTAAGGCGGACGCACGATGCCCTTCTCGGTGATGATCGCGTCGACGTACTCGGCTGGCGTCACGTCGAAGGCCGGATTGTAGACGCGGACGCCGTGCGGAGCGGTCCTGCGGCCGAACCCTTCGGTGATTTCTTCCGCCGGGCGCTCTTCGATCGGAATCTCCGCTCCGGTCGGCGTGTTCAGATCGATCGTCGACAGCGGGCAGGCGACATAGAACGGAATGCCGTGCGCCTTCGCCAGCACGGCGACGCCGTAGGTGCCGATCTTGTTCGCGACGTCGCCGTTCGCCGCCACCCGGTCGGTGCCGACGATGACCGCCTGCACCCAGCCGGAACGCATGACCGCGGCGGCCATGTTGTCGCAGATGAGCGTGACATCAATGCCGGCCTGATGCAGTTCGAACGCCGTCAGGCGCGCGCCCTGCAGCACGGGGCGCGTCTCGTCCGCGAACACTCGCAGCTTGATGCCGCGTTCGGCGGCGAGATAGAACGGCGCCAGGGCCGTGCCGTATTTCGCCGTTGCCAGGCCGCCGGCGTTGCAGTGGGTGAGCACGCCCATGCCGTCCGCAAGCAGCGTGAGCGCATGCTCGCCGATCAGCCGGTTCGTCTCGATGTCTTCGGCGTGGATCGCTTCCGCTTCGCGGACAAGCGCTTCCTGGCAGCTATCCGCCGGGGCGCCGCTTGCCGCAAGCGCTTCGGCGCGCGCGGTCATCCGGTCGAGCGCCCAGAACAGGTTGACGGCGGTCGGCCGGGATGTCGCCAGATATTCGGCGTGGCGCTTCACCGCGTCCAGCCAGGCGTCCGTTCCGCCCTGGACCGCCTTCGCGGAACCGAGCACGACGCCGTAAGCGGCGGCGATGCCGATCGCGGGCGCGCCGCGCACGGCGAGGCTGCGGATCGCCTCCCATACTTCTTCCGGCGTGTCAAGATGCAGATACTCGATGCGTTCGGGAAGCTGCCGCTGATCGAGCAGTTCGAGCTGCGAGCCTGTCCAGTTCAGCGGCGAGAGCGGTTGATGGGTTGTCGTCATGATGAATTATCCTTTCAGAGCGGCTGCCGCTTCGCGGGCCGCGTCGATTGCGAAGTCAATGGATTCGGCGCCGCGATTGCCCTTGATCAACGCCTTGCCGATGCGGAGCGCGACGCGCTGCGCTTTCTCCCGGACGGCTGCGTCGGGGATGCGGTCGATGTCGGCGACGTGCGCCAGACCGACGATGCGGCGGACCATTTTGCACCCGGCGTAACCGATCGAGTCCTGCAGCAGTCGGCGCATGTAGTCGTCCTGGTAGCCGGCCGCCCGCGCGGCGAGCCGGTCGACGTTCTTCTCGTTCCAATGTGCCCGGAACTTCCGGTCGAACTGCGTCCAGATGCTCTTCACCGTCTCCAGCAGATATTCGCGGTACGACGTTCTGGAAGCTTCGTCGGCGCTCCAGTGGAGCTGGCCGGCGTAGTTCAGCAGCAGGTTGCCGATAACCGCGCCGATGTCGAAGCCCATCGGACCGTAGTATGCGAATTCGGGGTCGATCACTTTCGTCGAATCTTCGCGGACGAAGATGCTGCCCGTATGCAGGTCGCCGTGCAGCAGCGCCTGGCCCTGCGTCAGAAATTTCTCGCGCAGCAGCGCGACTTCGAAATGCAGCTTCTCGTCGGTCCGCAGCGCTTCGGCTTCGTCTTCGATCGCCGCGTCGTAATTATTGTTCGACGAGACGGTGTACGGGTCGTCGAAGATGAGATCTTCGGTGATCTTGCACAGTTCCGGATTGATGAACCGGCCGGCCTGCACTTTCTTCTCCTGCTGGTTCATGCCGAGATCGGATGTGAAGAACAGTGTGTTCGCGAGGAACGTCGAGATATGATCGGCGAACAGCGGATAGCGGCGGCACTGCATCAGCCCGCTGCGCATGATGATATGGTCGCTCAGATCTTCCATGACGGTGAGCGCCAGATCCGGGTCGTACTTGTACACTTTCGGCACGAGGCCCGGCGCAAGGCGGCCTTCCTGGATCAGCGCCTCGCTCTCGATGCGCGAACGGTCGAGCGTCAGCGGCCAGGATTCCCCGACAACCTTCGCGTAGGGGAGCGCCTGCTTGACGATGAGGCTGCGGCCCGATTGCTCGTCGCGGATATGGAAGACGAGGTTCAGGTTGCCGTCCCCGATCTCGCGGCACGTCAGCTCGGCTCCCTGCGGGAAGACGCCTTCAATCCGGCGGGCGAGCTCGATCGCTTCCGATTCGGTAAGCGGATGGTATTCGGACAATTGCGGCACCTCCGTGGCGTTGCCTTCGATAGTGACATTATCCCTAGATAGTATAAAGAAGTTTTAATCTGATTGGAATACCCTCTATTGCTTCGTTTGCAGGGAATTCGCGGTTATGAATCGACGTTCAGGCCGGTCAGCCGGACGGTCCATGCCGGCGCCGCGCTTCCCGGTACGGCGTCAGTCGGTCTCCATCAGTCCGGCCGCTTGAAGGGGACCTTTGGCCGTAAGCAAGGACAACACCTTGGCCATGTCCTCCGGGGATTCCCTGCAGCCGTTATTCAACCAATATTGGATCACGCTCAAATGAGCGCCGGAAATGTAAGAGGCAACATGCTCGGGCGAAATCGGCGTCCGATTCGGGCGGGTCCGCGATGCGGCCGTTCTTTCATATAATTGGTCCCACATTGCCTGTTTCAGTCGGGATTGAAAAACGGGATCGCCTTTGGGGCTGAGCAGCACTTTCAGAAAGTCCCGATTCCGGTAAAAGTATTGAAAAATGTCAATGGCAATCGGCAGCGAATCACCGACGGTCTTGCGGATGGCAGCATGTCTTCTCGCAATGTCCATGATTCCTTCCATAAATTCGGATTCATGGCTGGACAAGCAATGGTACTTGTCCTGGTAATGCGCGTAGAACGTGCTGCGGTTGATGCGCGCTTTGGCGGTAATATCCTTGATTGTAATGGCTTCGAAACCTTTCTCCTCCATCAGTTGAATCAATGCGTCTCTGATCGCTTCAAGAGTCTTGGTCAACACTGTGCTGGGGAGGAAGGCATGACGATGGGGATCATTGACAAGCTGGCGAAAAGCATGGCTACACGCGCAACGGTCATCGATAAAACCAAAGCGGCGGAGCACACGTATCGATTGACGATCCGGCTGCAGGGTTCTCAATCGTTTGCGTATCGTCCGCAGGACTTTTTGCGAATTCTTGTCCTGGATGATCCGAAAGTACCGTTGCGGGATCGTGTGCGGTCCTATTCCGTCTGGAATTTCGATGCCCGGACGCAAACCCTCGATCTGGCGGTGTGCACATTTTCCAACGGTCCCGGAGCGCATTGGATCCAAAACGTGCGGGCGGGCGACGACGTTTATTTCATGAAGCATGCCAGCAATCTGGTCATCCATCAGGATGACGCCGACGCCGTGATGATCGGCGATATTTCCGCTCTGGGCCATCTGTACGGTCTGCGCCGGTTTTTCCGGTATCCGGAACGCGTATCCGGTTTGATTTTTGGCCGGGATCAAGCCGATTTTTTCCCGGATCTCGACGGTGAGTCCCCCTTTCAGTTCATTGCAGGCGGGCCGCATCAAGATCAAACGGTTATATCCGCGGTAGAAGCCGCACTGCCCCGCCACGCCGGCAAAACCGCCATTTATGTCGCGGGTGACGGCGAAATGTGCAAATTGCTTTATAAATATCTGAAGAGTTTGGGATGGAGCGGCAAACAGGTCAAGGTCAAGCCGTTTTGGATCCAGGGGAAAAAGGGATTGGAGTAAACATGCCCCGGATGTTCGCAATCGGGCGCCGGTATCTGGTATAATGAAGACTCAGCATGGATCGGGGGGATGCCGGGCAATGGACGATAACGTGACGCGGCTGGCCGGCGTGCGGGACGGCACCGCGTTGAAAGAATGGGCATCGGCGATTGATGCGCTTGTCTGCGGGCGGCAGCTGATCCTGATCCGCAAGGGCGGAATCGCCGAGGAAACGCGGGATTTCCAGCTCGCCGCGCCGCGGTTCTGGCTGCTGCCGACCTACGAGCATCAGCGGGAGCATCTGCTGAAGGAAGAATTCCGGCCGCTGATCGGCCGCACGCTGGCCGAGCGCGAAGCGGCGGGAGGCCGGCTGCTCCTGAAGGCGTGGGCGGAGGCGGTGCGCGACATCGAGGTGACCGATGCGGAAACGCTGGCGAAACTCGACCGTTTTCACATCTGGACCGGCGCGTTTGCGGACGAACGGCTGAAATGGAAGCGGACAAAACCGCTCCATGTGCTCATCCTTCGCGTCCATGCGGTTGAAGAGCCTGTCGCGATCCCGCACCGGGAGTCGTATGCCGGATGCAAATCCTGGGTGAAGCTCGAGGATGACGCGGCGGACGCCGGGTTCCGTCCCGTGCTGTCGGATGAGGAATTTCTGCGGCGGGAAGCGGAAATTCTGAACGCGCTGGCCTGATCCGGCGGGTTGCCGCACGGCCGGGGCGGCGGACTGTCAGGGAAGCTGACGGGACCGGGCCGGCGTTTGTTGCGTTGCGCCGGGAAATATATTAGAATAATTTTAAATTACATGGCGATTATCATTGATAATCACCTTTCAATACAGATCAATGCGGAAGGAGACACCATATATGGCGACTCGATTCACGGTAAAAGGACTGCGGGCGTCGATCGAAGGCAAGGAAATTCTGAAAGGCATCGACATCGACATCCGCGGCGGCGAGATCCATGCCATCATGGGTCCGAACGGCACGGGCAAGAGCACGCTCGCGTCGGCGCTCATGGGGCATCCGAAATATGAGGTGACGGAAGGCGAAGTGCTGCTCGACGGCGAGAATCTGCTCGAGATGGAAGTCGACGAGCGGGCGCGCGCGGGCCTGTTCCTCGCGATGCAATATCCGAGCGAAATCACGGGCGTGACGAACGCGGACTTCCTGCGCAGCGCGATCAACGCGCGCCGCGGCGAAGGCAACGAAATTTCGCTCATCAAGTTCATCCGCCAGCTCGAAGCGAAGATGAAAGAGCTCGAGATGAATCCGGAATTCGCCCACCGCTATCTGAACGAAGGGTTCTCGGGCGGCGAGAAGAAGCGGAACGAAATTCTGCAGATGATGATGCTCGAGCCGAAGATCGTCATCCTCGACGAAGTCGACTCGGGTCTCGACATCGACGCGCTGAAGATCGTCGCGAGCGGCGTCAACAGCATGCGTTCGGAAGACCGCGGCTTCCTGATCATCACGCACTATCAGCGGCTGCTGAACTACATCAAGCCGGATTTCGTCCACGTCATGATGCAGGGACGCATCGTGAAGTCGGGCGGTCCGGAACTGGCCGAGCGCCTCGAAGCCGAAGGTTACGACTGGATCAAGGAAGAGCTGGGCATCGTCGACGAGACCGTCGGTCAAGCCTGAGCGGAGAGGGGCGTTGACACGACATGAGTACGCAACTGAATGCTCCGGTAAGCCGTGAAAATATCGAAGCTTTGTCCCAGGGCAGAGGCGAGCCCGGCTGGCTGACCGACATCCGGAAAGAAGCGGCTGCGCTGGCCGGCACGCTGGAATGGCCCAGACCCGAGAAAATGCGCATCGACCGCTGGAATCTGACGGCGTTCGGCGTCGACAGGCATCCCGAACTTGCGGGAGATTTGTCGCAGCTGCCGGAAGAGATCCGCGCTTCGCTGCCGCAGGATGCCGCGAATCTTGTCGTACAGCGCAATTCCGGCGCCGCGTACCGCAACCTGGCGGAAGAGTGGAAGGCGAAAGGCGTTATTTTTACCGATCTGGAGACGGCCGTCCGCGAACACGGCGATCTCGTGAAGAAGCATCTGTTCAGCGTCGTCAAGGCGGATGAAGACAAGCTGACCGCGCTGCACGCGGCGCTCTGGAATGGCGGCGTCTTCGTGTATGTGCCGAAAAATGTCGAAGTGGAAGTGCCGCTGCAGGCTGTTCTTTACCTGGACGATGCGGAAGCGGCTTTCGCGCCGCATGTTCTGATCGTGGCCGACGCGAACAGCCGCGTGTCCTATGTCGACCGCGTGCTGGCGAGCGGCGCCGGCCGGTCGGCCGTCGCCGTCCATCACTCCGTGGTCGAAGTCGTCGCCGGCCCCGGCGCGCTCGTGCGGTTCGCATCGATCCACCATCTGCCGGAGAGCGTCGTGGATCTGTCGATCCGCCGCGCGACGCTGGCGAACGACGCGCGGATCGAATGGATCATCGGCGATCTGAACAACGGCAACACGCTGTCGGTCACCAAATCGGACCTGCAGGGCAACGGCTCCACGTCCGACTCGAAGCTGATCACGGTCGGCACCGGGTCACAGAACATGAGCATCACGACGCATGCCGTCCACCACGGTCTCAGCTCGGAGAGCGAGATGGAGACGCGGGCCGTCATGCGCGATTCGGCGACGGCGATCATCAATGGCGTCACGAAGATCGAGAAGGGCGCCACGAAGGCGAACGGCCATCAGACGGAACGGGTGCTCATGCTGAGCCCGAAGGCGCGCGGCGACGCGAACCCGATCCTGCTCATCGACGAGGACGACGTCAAGGCGGACCACGCCGCGAGCGTCGGCCGGGTGAACGAGGAGCAGCTCTACTATCTGATGTCTCGCGGCATTGACCGTGAAGTGGCGGAACGGCTCATCATCCGCGGCTTCCTGGAGCCGATCGTGTCCGAAGTGCCGATCGAAGCGGTGCGCGAGGAACTCGAGCGGATGATCGAAGGGAAGCTGAACGCATGAACCCGCTCGAGCTTCGTAAGGCATTTCCGATCCTGGACCAGCAGGTGAACGGGCATCCGCTCGTTTACCTGGACAACGCGGCGTCCTCGCAGAAGCCGCGCAGCGTCATCGACGCGATCGTGCGCTATTACGAGCACGACAACGCGAACGTTCACCGCGGCGTCCATACGCTTGCATCCCGCGCGACCGACGCCTATGAAGGGGCGCGGGCGAAGGTCGCGAAGTTCCTGAACGCGGCCAGCGAGCGGGAGATCGTCTTCACGCGCGGCACGACGACGGCGCTGAACATCGTCGCCCGCTCCTGGGCACGCGCCGCGCTGCGCGAAGGCGACGAGATCGTGCTGACGCCGATGGAGCATCACGCGAACCTGATTCCGTGGCAGCAGGCGGCGAAGGCGACGGGCGCGGTGCTGCGCTACATTCCGATGCAGCCGGACGGACGCGTTCGGCTGTCGGACGTCGAGGCGACGCTGACGGACCGGACGAAGATCGTCTCCGTCACCCACGTTTCGAACGTGCTCGGCGTCGTCAACCCGGTGAAGGAAATCGCGGCGCTGGCGCACAAGCGCGGCGCGGTCATGGTCGTCGACGGTGCGCAGTCGGCGCCGCACATGAAGGTGGACGTGCGCGATCTTGATTGCGATTTTTACGCATTCTCGGGTCACAAGATGTGCGGTCCGACCGGAATCGGGGTACTCTATGGGAAACGGGAACTGCTCGAGCAGATGGAACCGGTCGAGTACGGCGGCGAGATGATCGAGCACGTCGATTATTACGACGCGACGTGGAAGGAAGCGCCCTGGCGGTTTGAGGGCGGCACGCCGATCATCGCGGGCGCGGTCGGCCTGGCGGCGGCGATCGATTTCCTGACGGAGATCGGGATGGACAACATCGACCGCCACAGCGAGGCGCTTGCCCGCTACGCCTACGACCGTCTGTCCGAGATCGAAGGCGTCACGCTGTACGGCCCGCGCGAAGGCCGCGTCTGCCTCGTGACGTTCAACCTGGACGATGTCCATCCGCATGACGTGGCCACGGTCCTCGACACGGAAGGCGTCGCGATCCGTGCGGGGCACCATTGCTGCCAACCGCTCATGCGCAAGCTCGAGGTGACGGCGACCGCCCGCGCCAGCTTCTATCTCTACAACACCGAGGAAGATGTGGAACGGCTGGCCGCGGCGCTAATCAAGGCAAAGGAGTTCTTCGGACATGCAATTGGATGAACTGTATCGAAGGGTCATCATGGATCACTACAAAAATCCCCGCAACCGCGGCACGATGGACGAAGACTCCGTGACGGTCAATCTGAACAATCCGACTTGCGGCGACCGGATCCAGCTGCAGCTGCGGGTGGAAGACGGCGTCGTCAAGCAGGCGAAATATACGGGTGAAGGCTGTTCGATCAGCATGTCTTCGGCCTCGATGATGACGGATGCGATCCGCGGCAAGACGCTGGACGAAGCGCTCGGTCTGGCGGAGAAGTTCAGCGCCCTGATGCAGGGGCAGCCCGTCGAATTCGAGGAGTACGAAGATCTCGAGGCGCTTTCGGGCGTCAGCAAGTTCCCCGCGCGGATCAAATGCGCGACGCTCGCCTGGAACGCGCTGCGCAAAGGCATCGAAGCCGGGCGGCAGGGCTGACGGGTGGCTGGAAGGCACGGTTTTTGAGAATCGGGCTGATTTTGGCAAGGAATGAATGAAGGAGGCTGAGGGCGATGGCGAAGAAGGCGCCGGAGTTGGAAGAATACAAATATGGCTTCCGCGACGAGCACAAGGCTGTCTTCCAGACGGGCAAAGGGCTTACGGCGGACGTCGTGCGCACGATCTCGCAGATGAAGGGCGAGCCGGAATGGATGCTCGAGTTCCGCCTGAAGGCGCTCGAGCAGTTCAACAAGATGCCGGTCCCGCGCTGGGGCGGCGATCTGGACGAACTCGATTTCGACGATATCCAATACTACGTCAAGCCGTCCGAGAAACAGGGCCGCACTTGGGAAGAAGTGCCGGCCGAAATCAAGGAGACGTTCGACAAGCTGGGCATTCCCGAGGCGGAACAGAAATTCCTCGCGGGCGTATCCGCCCAGTACGAGTCGGAAGTCGTCTACCACAACATGCGTGAAGATCTGGCGAAGCAGGGCGTCATCTTCATGGACACCGACACCGCGCTGAAGGAGCATCCGGAGATCTTCAAGGAGTACTTCGGCACGGTCGTTCCGCCGACGGACAACAAGTTCGCCGCGCTGAACAGCGCCGTCTGGTCCGGCGGCAGCTTCATCTACGTCCCGCCGGGCGTGAAATGCGAAATTCCGCTGCAGGCGTACTTCCGGATCAACTCGGAGAACATGGGGCAGTTCGAACGGACGCTCATCATCGCCGACGAAGGCAGCTTCGTCCACTACGTCGAAGGCTGCACGGCGCCGATCTACAGCACGAACTCGCTGCACAGCGCCGTCGTCGAGATCATCGTGAAGAAGGACGCGCGCGTCCGCTACACGACGATCCAGAACTGGGCGCCGAACATTTACAACCTCGTCACGAAGCGCGCGGTCGCGGAAGAGAACGCGACGATGGAATGGGTCGACGGCAACATCGGCTCCAAGCTGACGATGAAATATCCGGCCGTCATCCTGAAAGGCCGCGGCGCGAAGGGCAGCGTCCTGTCCATCGCGGTTGCGGGCAAAGGCCAGCATCAGGACGCCGGGGCGAAGATGATCCACCTCGCGCCGGATACGACGTCGACGATCATTTCGAAGTCGATCTCGAAGCACGGCGGCAAGGTGACGTACCGCGGTCTCGCGTCGTTCAGCCGCAACGCCGACGGGGCGAAGTCGAACATCAAGTGCGACACGCTCATTCTCGACAACCAGTCGACGTCGGACACGATCCCGTACAACGAGATCATGAACGACAACATCACGCTCGAGCACGAGGCGACGGTCTCGAAGGTATCGGAAGACCAGCTCTTCTACCTGATGAGCCGCGGCCTGTCCGAAGCGGAAGCGACGCAGATGATCGTCATGGGCTTCATCGAGCCGTTCACGAAGGAGCTGCCGATGGAGTACGCGGTCGAGATGAATCGATTGATCAAGTTCGAGATGGAAGGCTCGATCGGTTAAACAGCTGCATTGCGCGTGACATCCGGCGCGGTCACCCTTTGGAAGGGGGCCGCGTCATTTTTTGTGAAAAATGCACCGATAAAAATGTTGATTTTCTCTGTTCCCGGAGTCGGCGGGATGGTATCCTTTTCTTCAGGAAACCGCATTCAAAGGAGATCTGCCGATGATCACGAAAACCCATGCCCTATGGCGCAAAGAAGAATACACGTACCCCGTAACAGGCGATTTTGTACCGAATCTGGTCACCTATGTCCACGAAGATGATGAAATCAGGCCCGCGCTTATTGTCGTACCGGGCGGCGGGTATATCCTCGTTTCTCCCACGGAAGGGGAGATTGTGGCCAAGGCCTTTTACGACAAAGGTTACAATGTATTCGTACTCACCTACACGACGAATCTGTTGCAGAGAACGCCTCTGAAAATGCAGCCGCTGAAGGATCTGTCCCAAGCGGTCAGGTTCGTGAGGAAGCAAGCCCGTGAGTTTCGGATTGATCCGGAGAAGGTCGCCATTTGCGGATTTTCGGCCGGCGGACATTTGTGCGGAAGTCTGGCCGTGCACCATGACGCAGAAGCGCTTCAGCCGGTCAGCCCCGAATACGAAGGCGTCAGCAATCGGCCGGATGCGGTCATCCTGTGCTATCCGGTCATCAGTTCCGGAGAATACGCGCATCAGGGGTCTTTCAAGGCGCTGCTGGGTCCGGAAGCGACTGCGGAAGAGCTGGCATACATGTCCCTGGAAAAGCACGTCTCCCGCCGCACGCCCCCGGTCTTTCTGTGGCATACGGCGACCGACGAAGCGGTGCCTGTCGAGAATTCGCTCCTTTTCGCCAAAGCATGCAAGGAAAACGGTGTTCCGTTTGAGCTTCATGTATTCGGCAATGGCAGGCATGGGTTGTCCTTGGCCAATCGGCAATGGGCGTCCGGAGAATATGGCCGGGATTATACGATGGAGCAGGTTTACGAGGCTTTGCAGTATCTGATCGATCACCGGATGGAGCTGCCGCCTCCTTATGATCAGATCGGGCCGGTCCCCGAAGGCGCCGATGCAAGGCAAGTGGTGAATCAGTATCTGGCCCGTTTCGCGCACTTGAGGCAGCCGGACGACGGGATCGCCATGTGGCCGGAGCTGGCGCATCAATGGCTGAAGAAAATTTTCGCGCTGCAAGACGCAGATGGTTGAACCGGCCGCTGATAGCGGAAGTTTTGCGCTTATTTTCGGGAAATTGGACGTTGGCGGGAAAATAGAAGAAGCTGCTTCGCCTATTTTGGTCAAATTGGCGGTTTTCCGGAAAATCGGGAGGATAGAAGAAAAAGCTTCCTCTAATTTTCCGGAGAACGGCGCTTTTCGACAAAATAGCGGAAGCAGCTTCGTTTATTTTACTCACCCAAACATCTCCGCCACACCGAGCGGATCGAAGCAAATCACATACTGCCCCACAATCGTATGACGGCCATATTTCTCCCGATACCGCTCGATGGCGGCTTGCAGGAAAGGCTCCGTCACCCCAAGAAACTCCGCAAAATCATGCCGGCTGCTGACGCGGGCGTGGTGCGCCTCGATGATCTTCTCCAACGGAACAAGCCGCTCATACGCCCACTCCCGGGCGGCCTTCTCCTGTTTGCGATTGCGGATGTCGGACTGATCCAGGATATCCCCGGCGCTCGTATGATAATGGCCGAGCTCTTCGGCGAGGATGCACGCTTTCTCCTTCGTGGTCGGAATGCGGCGATTGATCCAGACGATGCCGTCTGCGTACAGCCCTTTGATTCTTTTCATCAGCGGTTTCTCATAGATGTCAATGCCATGCTGCTCCGCCTCTCGGATGAGGTTGTCGTAGAGCATGGTTTCACTCCTGTCTCTGCTTACGCTTCATCCGGACGAACGCTTTGAACCGCTCGATCTCCTCCAGTTCCTCTTCCGTCCAGTCTTCCCCGTCATGATGCGCGGCGATGGTGCCGATCTCGCGATTCTCTTCCCACGATTGCGCCATGGATTCCAGTTGCTCGACCGTAATGCCGAGCGCGCGGCATACTTTCATGACGTTGTCGATGGACGCCCTGCCGACTCCACGGGTCAGCATCGACTGGAGCGTCGTCGGCGGCAAGCCGATCGATTCGGCGAACGCTCTCCGGCTTCCCCTGCGATCGATCAACTCTGCGAGTACCTTGGCCTTCGCATCCAACCTGGACACCTCACGCACGCGAATTCGTACACAACCCGGCAGCAAAAACGAACTGACATTCGGTTGTACTGCCATTATATGCGAAACTGCGTTCAAAATGCAACTGCACGTCTTGACAATGAACGCAATAGCGTTTATCATGACAATCACCGCGAACGCAAATGCGTTCACCCAAAAGGAGGGACAATCACGAATGAGCAGCGCGGCACTGATCGCGGAATACACGTCCGGCATCAAGGCGCTGAGCCGTTACAAGAAATCGCTGGACCGCAACAATCCGGTGGAGGCCGAGGAAGCCCGCACCATTTCCGGCATGCTGTCGGATATGCGGTACGCGCTGGACTGGATGCGCCGGGGCCGGCGGCCGGGGAGCCGGAAGGGGGCCGAGCGGCATGACATTTATCGCCGCCGGGAACTGCTGGCGAATACGGAGCCGCTGACGGATGAAGAGCGGCAGAAGCTGCTCGACTGCATGGCCGTCATGACCGAGCGCGAACTGACGTGCTGGCTGCTGCATATGGCGCAGGGTTTCACGTATGCCGAGATCGGCGCGCGGCTGGAACTGTCGCGGCGCACGGTGCAGCAGTACGTCGAGCGGGCCCGGAAGAAGGTTGAGGACGCACTGGGACGGACGGATGACGTGCAGATGACGTGCGGATGACGTACAACTTGCAGTGCCCGACGTATGCCCATTTGCGGAAAAAGAGGATCACGTAACCGGAAAGTCCTGCTGACGGCGGGGCTGTTTTTTTCCGGGAGTGGACAAGCGTGAATGGCGGGCCCTTCGCAGCGCAGCGTGGGGCCCGAAATCTTGCCGAACGCGGCCGGGAGGTGACGGCGGTGAAGTGACCCACTGAATCGGGAGACCCATCGCGAAAGGGGTGAATCCAATCGGAGACAAGCCGCAGAACGTTTCGATCAACGATGTCCGCCAGACGGTTCACGCCGCGCTGGCCGAGTGTTTCCCGGATGTACCCGTTCTGGACGGGGAACCGCCGGAAGAGACGAGCCCGCCGTATTTCGTCGTGCAATTGCTCGAGTCCGGCCATGTGCAGGAACTCGGCCGACGGTACCAGCGGCAGTATCCGTTCAGCATCCAATATGTTGATCCGGATGCGGGAAACGAGGACCGGTACGATATGGCGGACCATCTGTCCGACGCGCTGCAATGGATCGAGGCGGCCGGGCGCCCGGTGCGCTACGTTCGGGCAATACGCACTCCTCCACGGATGCGTCAGCTTTTCTTCACCAAACCTTCGAACTGCTGAGGGAGCATCCGGTGAAGTACGCGAGGTTCGATAAGGGCTTCGGCGGTGAAGATTTCTACGGCCTGTGGGAAGGCAAAGGAATCGGTTACGTCGGAAAGTTGAAATGGACATAAAGGTGCTCCTCTCTTTGGGTGTAGTGTTCTCGATAAACACCATTCTACCAAAGATTTGGGCACTTTTTTATGTTTTCATAGGATCGCACTTTCGAAATTCAGGGTTAATGGACTCGGCGAGAAGACGATTAAAAAGCCGAACGGCAATGATATCTCCGCAGGAAACCTCAAAGCGGGCAGCATATACACGCTTCGGTACAACGGTACAAATTTTATCTTACAGGGTGAAGGGGGGTCGGGAAACGCTCAACCAGCCGATGTATTATCAGGTAAGACATTTACCAATGACGCCGGGGAACAGGCCGGATCAATGCCCAATCGCGGCGCCGTAAACCAGACACTTACGAGCCAAGGGCAGTCTTATACCGTCCCTGCTGGCTATCACAACGGCAGCGGCAAGGTGACTGCCAATATTACCAACCTGACTGCTGCCAATATCAAATCCGGGGTAACGGTCGGAGGGATTGAGGGCACGTTTACATCAGATGCGACAGCAACAGCTGCACAAATCCTTAGCGGACAAACCGCTTATGTGAATGGATCGAAAGTGACAGGTTCGATGGCCAACCGCGGCGCTGTAAACCAGACACTCACGAGCCAAGGGCAGTCTTATACCGTCCCTGCTGGCTATCACAACGGCAGCGGCAAGGTGACTGCTAACATTACCAACCTGACCGCCGCCAATATCAAAGCTGGCGTTTCGGTCGGCGGGGTAGCTGGGACGTTCACATCTGACGCGACAGCTACTGCTGCGCAAATTCTCTCCGGTCAAACAGCTTATGTTAACGGTTCAAAGGTAACCGGTACAATGGCAAACCGAACCGGTCACGTAACCGGTCAATCGGTCAGCCGCAGCGGTACCACGATCCGTATCCGGCCGCAAACGGGATATTACCCGGGGGATTCGGGGAATAGTGTACAGATTAGCGATGCGAACTTCATTGCTTCCAATATCCGCAGCGGCGTTAGTATTTTTGGGTTGACGGGGACGCTTATTGAGGGCAAGCGAATGGCGAAAGGTACTGTTACGTCTTCAAGTTCAACGCAACTGTTTCCCGTACCAGGGGGGAGCTACTCGAATAGATACTATGTTACGGTTAGTGGTTTATCATTCGCCCCAAGGACTGTCTTAATTTATTCTTATCAAAATAATTATTATGGCGAAACCAGTTATCTTGTGGAAGGAGCAGTTACAATGGAATGCGGAACGTATTTTAATCCCATTTGGACAGGTTACACAATCTTGTTAGACGGTAATATATTCAGTCTTGACGGAAGTTTAGCATATTTAAATTCGGGTGGTTTTCGACTTCCTGCTTTACAAGCGGATCATTTATATGCTTGGGTAGCTTATGAATGAAGAAGGTGAAGGGCTAATGGCTAATATCGGGAGACGACTTTACTATGATAAGTTGACAGGCAACCCAATTCTCGATACAGGTGAACGTACTGGAGATGTTGTTCAAACAACGATTGTACAAGATTTTGAAACATATGCTGAACTTGCAAAGCGCGTACCCGAGACGGTCGGTGTGATTGAACTCGATTATGGACAGTATGCTGAAGATTTTGCGGCTTGCAATGGATGGCGAGTGGATTTAAGCGGAGAAGAACCCGTGATCCTTTTCAGCTATCCTGATCCAAACGAATCGGACGTCCAGCCTGTTTATCGACCGCCGTTGTCGGTAGCTGTATCCAACCTCGAAGCAGAGAACGCGCTTCTTGCGCTTGGACTTGCACAGACCCAGCACCGACTCGAACAGACTGAAAAGGAGCAGGCAGCGCTGCTGCTGACGCTTGTTGAAAAAGGAGTGATTTGACAATGGACTGGTTTCATATTGTAAAACGGCATTATGACGCCGGCCGCTACAACACTGCAGAAGTTGCTGTATTCGTCGCTTCCGGTAAACTCACACCGGAGCAATATCAAACCATCACGGGATCGGAATATCCGGGCTCTGCCGACTAAGCAGAGCCCGCTTCAGTCAGGAGGCGATCCACATGGACGGACTCACCATCACGGCGGCCATCTCGGCCGCCGCTGCCATTTCCGGGATCGTGCTCGGTTGGCTCGGAAGGTCGCGGTCCGTAAGACAGGATACGGCCACCGAAGCTTCGAAAGACGCCCGCTTGCAGGCCGATATCGAGTTTATCAAACGCGGGGTGGACGACCTGCGGATTGAACAGCGGGCGCAGGGCAAGCGGTTTGACGATCTCACCGAGCGCGTGACAAGGGTCGAAGAGAGCGCGAAGCAGGCGCATAAACGTTTGGATCGATTGGAGGCCGAATAATGAACGATCAACTGTTCACTTGGGAAGCGCTCTCCGCAATGGGGGGCGCTTCACTTTTGACCTTTTTCGTCGTGCAATACACGAAAAGCAGCATCGACCGATTCGCGGCCCGCTGGCTGCCGACGGATCTCTATGCCGTGATCGTGGCCAGCGCGATCCTCATCACCGCGCAGCTCGCGCTCGGCGCCAACCCAGCCGACTGGCGCGTGTACATGCTCGCCATCGCGAACGGCTTCCTTGTCGCGGCAACCGCCGGCCAGATGCAGCGGAAAGCGGTCGAACCGCCTGGTCAACCGGAGCAGCCGGCAGGCAAAGGGTAGTGATGGCGCATGAGCGCGGCCGCATTCATCGCACAGATCGCGCCAATTGCCGTCCAGCTCCGCATCGAAGGCTCGCCGATCTTCCCGTCGGTCCGGATCGCGCAGTCGGGGCTGGAGACCGGCTGGAAGATCCCGCCCTGGAACAACCTCGGCGGCTACAAGGTCGGCAGCGGCAAGCTCACGCCGTACTGGCGCGGCAAGATCGTCACCAAAGGCACATGGGAAGTGTACGACGGCAAGCGCGTGGACGCGACGGCTGCGTTCCGGGCGTATGACAGCGTGGAGGATTTTTTCCGCGATCAAGATCTGCTGTTCGAAAACAAAAGATACACCGGTGTCCGAACGGCACAATCTCCGGAGGAGCAGGCGGACATGCTGCAGGCGTGCGGATATGCAACGGACCCGCAGTACGCGCAGAAACTCAGAAATATCATCGCCGCGCATAATCTGAAGCGCTATGACACCGAAGCGGAGGTGCAGAAGCAAATGATCGGGGAGCTGAAAAAGCAGATCGAGCAACTGACAGCCGAACAGGCGCAACTGCGGCAGCGTCTTGAGACACTCGAAAGCCGGGCGCGCGTGGATGTGCCGGCGTGGGCGAGAGAGGCGGTGGATGCAGCCGTGAAAGCCGGCATTGTCGATACGCCGGAAGGCGGAAGCCTCGACTTTTACCGAATGCTGACGGTTATGCACCGCACAGGACATATCGGAAATAACTGACATTGATAAACGAACGAGTGTTCGTGTATAATAAAACCAAACACCTGTTCGGTTGGTGATCCGCATGCACAAATATGTGGGCCGACGCATCGAGATCATATACATCGCCGCCGACGGCAAGCTGTCGCAGCGCACCATCCATGTGCTCAGCGTACAGAGCGGCATCGTGCGGGCGTTCTGCATGACCACCGGTGCGCCGCGGACATTTCGGATCGACAACATTTTGGCCGTGCAGCCGGCGGCGAGGCCGGCCTGATCTTTCCTGTCACAACCTGCTCATCCCCCTTTCTTCTCTCCCGTTAATCCTGGCTGCCTTCCTGAAATAAACCCGAAAGCCCGAACGCCAGGCGCATAATCGCTCCTCTCCGACACCATCCTATGGAATGCCAACACCATGTCAGGAAGGGGCAGGAAGGCAGATGGCAGGTACCTGGAGAAGAGGGCAAGGAAGAGGCGCGCTGGCGCTGTTGCTTATTCTTTTGCTCATATCGGCCTCAGTGGCCGGATGCGGCGAACGGCAAAACGCGAATCATGACGGGCGCCAGCAAGCGAACACCCCGGGCCAAAAGGGGACAGGCCGTCAATCCGCCCTGGAGGAAAACAACGCCGAACATCTTCTGGAACTCGGCCGGGCGATTGTTCCGTTCGAGAAGTTGGACGGCCAAACCTACGCCGACGCCGAGAAGATGGCCGGCTTGATCGGTTTTCATACGGAGTATTCGGAAGACGGCAAATCGCTGCTCATCGGCGACCACGATGTGGTCATGACGATCACGGATCAATCCCGTGAAGTGGTGAAAGAAGAGCGCACCCTGACGATGAGCAAACCGGCCAGACTCATGGACGGCCGCATGCTGGTGCCTTCGAACGAATTGAAGAAGCTGTTCGGGGATGAAGCGGTTTTCACGGTGGACGCGGTGCAGGCGGCGATTTTCCCGAAGCCGCAGCGGGAAGACACGGCTGCATCGCAAGATTTCGCCGACGACCCGGCTGTCCGCGCGGAGGGCCGAAAGGCGCATGCCCCCTGGACAGCGCATGGCGATGGCGACGCCTCCTCGCCAGCCGGTGCCGAGCTGATCAAGGAAGCGAAACGTTATTTTGGCGTGAAGTACCAGTTCGGCGCGGCGCATTATGCCACGTCGAAGCGTTTCGACTGCTCGTCGTTCGTCCAGTACCTTTTCGCGAAACAGGGGGTCGACATGCCCCGGACGGCCCGGGCGCAGGCACGCTTGGGGAAAGAGGTGGCCCGGGACAAGCTGCGCCAGGGGGATCTGCTCTACTTCTATGTCCCCGGACGGTTCAAGAACGACACGACGGTCGGCCACGTCGGCATCTACATCGGCAACCAGCAAATGATCCACTCCAGCCCGCTGCCGCAGGACGGCGTACAGATTACGAACATCAACAAGGAGTACTGGAAAGAAACGTTCCTGTTTGCGAAACGCATCTCATAACACGAAACCAGAAGCAAGAAGCCCTGCGCATCAGACGCAGGGCTTGCTTTCGCAGGCTTACATGGCGATGTCGACGACTTCGACGCCCTGCTGGCGGGACACGTCGATGAACGTCTCGCCGCACCGGATGAGCGGGCGGAAGAAATCGGTCGGATTCGTCAGGACGATGATGCCGGACTCGCCGTTGGACAGGACGGCCGTCTTGCCGACGAAGAACGGCAGCAGCCGGCGGATGAACGTATGGACGACCGTCGGGTCGAGCTCATTGAAGCTGAGCCGGTGCAATTCCCGCAGCACGCGCAGAAGGTCGCGGCGTTCCCGGTACGTCCGCGTCGAGATCATTGCGCTGCAGACGTCGGCGACGGCAAGGACGCGCGCCGCTTCATGAATGTCCTCGCCCTTGATGCCGTAAGGATGACCGGAACCGTCCATCCGCTCCAGATGCTGAAGCACCGCCTTGGCCATCAGTTCATTTTTGAACGAACGTTTGACGATTTCGTATCCGAAGATCGGATATTTCCGGATCATGCGGTATTCTTCTTCCGTCAGCGGATCGGTCTTGTTGAGCAGCGCCGGGTCAATCCGGCATTTGCCGATGTCGCACAGAAATCCCGCCTTGCTGACTGTAAGCGCTTCCTCTTCGCTCCAGCCAAGCCATTTGGCGATATAGTAGGCCAGCATGCCGACCTGGACCGAGTGATTGAAGGTATATTCCGCTTCCGAGTTGAGCAGCAGCAGCATCGAGACGACGTCCCGTTCTTCCGGAAGCCGGTCGGTGAGCGGCCGGAACACCTCATCCATTTGTTCCTCACGGACGACGCCCGAATCCAATGCTTCCCGGTACAGCAATTCGCTGCCCGCTACCGCCGACTCGAACATCGGTTTCAGACGCATGGCCGTCGGCGCGTTCCCGGTGCCGCTGTTTCGGGGTTCAATATCGACATAGTCGATCTGGTGTTGGAACAGTTTCGCGATCTCCGATTCTGTCAATTGCGTGCCGGCAGGCAGTACGAACAGACCGTATGCGTTGAAAATATCCCGGCTGACGACATCACCGCTTCTCAGATCAGCAACGTGGACCTGCATATCATCACCTTTCGTGCATCCCTGGAAGTTGAAAAAATCCGATATTTTCATCGTATCAGCTAATCCACCAATTGACAATAACCGGGTCAGGGAGCCAGGATGCGGTCGTAAATGCGCCTTGCAAGATCCGGATCACCGGTGCCTTGCACCAGAACGCGCCCGTCCGGGAACAGGACGAGCGTGATGCCATCTTCCAGCGTCAGCCGCAGCAGCCAGGGGTTCCGCTCGACGCGGCCCGCGGACTTGAGCCGTTCCGCCATTTCGTCCAGATGAAGCTGCAGCGGCTCGGCCGGCGCAATCTGCACCGTTTCGCGTCCGCACAGGACAGCTTCCGATTTTCCGCGAACGACCGCTTCCAGATAGTCGAACCGGCGAATTCCGCAGCAGGGACAATCGGCTCGCCGCGCGCCCGCCGTCTTCATTTTCGAGAAGTCCGTTTTCCACAGATCCGCGTGAAGCAATGCGCCATGGAGCTGTTCCTTGTACCCGCCGAGCAGCTTGATCGCTTCCATCGCCTGCAGCGAACCGATCAGATCGACGATCGGCGGCAGGACGCCGGCCGTTTCGCACGTATCCGTCGAGCCGGGCGGCGGCGGCGACGGGAACAGGCAGCGGTAGCACGGCGTTTCGCCCGGCACGATCGTCATCGTCATGCCGGAAGCGCCCACCGCGCCGCCGTAGATCCACGGAATGCCGAATTTGACCGCGACATCATTAATCAGGTACCGGACGCCGAAATGATCCGTCCCGTCCACGATCAGATCGGCATCGGCCAGCAGCGATTCCGCATTTCCGGAATTCAGATCGACCGCCGCCGCTTCAATGGCGACCTGACGGTTGAACGTGCGCAATTTCGCGGCCGCGGCTTCGGCCTTCGGCACGCCGCTTTCCGCGTCCGCTTCCGTATAGAGCAGCTGCCGATGCAGGTTGCTCCAGCTCACGATGTCGCGGTCGATCAGGCGGATGCGGCCGATTCCGGCGCGGACCAGGTGATTGGCGATGACGCAGCCGAGCGCGCCCATTCCGACCACAACCGCAAACCCTTGAGCGAGCCGCTTTTGACCTTCCATGCCAAAAGGGGAAAAGCGAACCTGGCGGGCATATCGTTCTGACGAGGGGGACATGCGCATTCTCCTACTCGGCGGCGGGAGCCGTCGGATTCCAGGACTCCTGCTGCTCTCCGATCCATTCCGACCCGTCTTCCCGGATCTCCTTCTTCCAGATCGGCACGATCTGTTTCAACCGTTCGATCGCATACCGGCTCGCCTCGTAGCAGCCGGCGCGATGCGGCGCCGACACGGCGATGACGACGCTCGCTTCGCCGATCGGAACCGTTCCGAGGCGATGGGCGATCGCGCACCGCGTGCCCGGCCATTTCGCGGCAATCTCATCATCAATTTGCCGCATCGTCTTCAGCGCCATCGGCGCATAGGCTTCGTACTCGAGATGGACCGTGCGCCGCCCGTTCGTCCATTCGCGCGTCGTGCCGACGAAGACAAGCGAGGCGCCGTGTTCCGGCACGATCACCTGCGACAGCATGCGGTCCGCGTCAAGCGGCTTGTACGTCAGGATGAAACGTCCGTCCTCCGACGCCAGGTCGTCCTCGCCGGCGTTCTCCGGCGCGCCGCCGGAAACGGGCGGCAGCAGCGCCAGCTCATCGCCGGATTCGAGCGGCTCATCGTCAGCCGCGTACACTTCGTTGCGCGCCACGAACGACGCATGGATCAGCCCGGCATGCGAAGGGAACCGCTCGGCGAGCAGCGCCTTCAGCTTGCCGGCCGTCATGCCGCCTTCGGCTGACGATACGCGGACCTCGTTTCCTCCCAGCCGTTCCGCCAGCCCCGCGAACAGGCGGACCGTCCATTGCACTTCCATATCGTCAACCCCGTCCAATGGTGTGTGTTGGTTACTGAATAGCATATCATATTTATAGGAGAAGTGATAAACTAGAACTTGTAAAAATTCGCGGCGCACGTGACCGGTCTTGCAGACGGGAACCGGCCTGCGTGAGGACAAGGAGAGTGCGGCGATGACGGGCGTTCTGACGGACCGCTTCGGGCGCGTACACAATTATTTGCGGATATCGGTGACGGATCGCTGCAATTTGCGCTGCCTCTACTGCATGCCGGAGGAAGGCGTGGAATTCGCCGACCCGTCCTCGCTGCTGACGTTCGACGAGATCGAGGATGTCGTGCGGACGGCGGCTTCGCTCGGGATTGCGCGGCTGCGCATCACAGGCGGCGAACCGCTTGTCCGCAAAGGGCTGGACGAGCTGGTCGCCCGGCTTGCCGCAATTCCGGGCATCGAAGAAATCTCGCTGACGACGAACGGCCTGCTGCTGAAAGATCAGGCCGAATCGCTGCGGCGGGCGGGCGTCTCCCGCGTCAACATCAGCCTCGATACGCTGGATCCCGCGCGGTTCCGGATGATCGCGCGGCGCGGCGATTTGCGCCGCGTCTTCGAAGGCATCGAGGCGGCGGCGCGCGCGGGCTTTGATCCGATCAAGCTGAACTGCGTCCTGCTCCGCGGCGTGAACGAGGACGAGATCGTCCCGTTCCTGAGACTTGCGCGCGATGAACCGCTGCATGTCCGGTTCATCGAGTACATGCCGATCGGGCATGCCGATGAACAATGGAAGAACTATTATTTGCCGCTTACGCGGGTACTCGAGCTGGCGCGCGAAGCCGGATTCGAACTCGAGCCCGGCGGCCGCACGGCAGGCAATGGCCCGTCGGACAACTATCGCATCAAGGGCGGCAAAGGCTCGATCGGCCTGATCCATCCGGTCAGCGACCATTTCTGCAAGAACTGCAACCGGCTGCGGCTGACGGCCGACGGCCATTTGAAACCGTGCCTGTATTGGGTGGATGAACTGTACGTCAGGCCCGCGATCGGCGACCCCGAAGCGATGCGCCGCCTGTTCCTGCGCGCCATGGCGATCAAGCCGGAAAACCACGAAATGGCGGCGAAACTGGCGGACGAAGCGCAGAGCCATGTGCCGACCGAGCGGCGGATGTCCCAGATCGGGGGATGATCCCGGTAACACGTTGACCATGAGAGGAAGGATTCATGATCCATGCGTGCTGACGGCCCACAACAACCCGGCACGGTGCTCTTGCTGCACAGCAACGATTTGCACAGCCGGCTGGAACAAGCTGCGAAATTTTCGGCGTATATTGCGGAGGCCCGGAACCGGTACGGCGCGGACCGGCTGCTCGTGCTCGATGCGGGCGACCATATGGACCGGATGCGGAAGGAGACGGAAGGCACCGGCGGCCGGGTCAACATCGAGCTGCTGAACGAGGCGGCGTTCGATGCGGTGACGCTGGGGAACAACGAAGGCCTCTCATGGACGATGGACGCGCTGGACGAACTGTACGGCGGGCATGCGCATTTTCCGGTCGTATGCGCGAACATGATCCGGGAATCGGACGGCGGCCGGCCTTCGTGGATGAAGCCGGCCGTCTTCGTGGAGAAAGGCGGCATCACCTTCGGCATTACGGGCGTGACGGCCGCGTTCCGCGATTTCTACATCGAGCTCGGCTGGCGGATGCTCGATCCGGTCGAAGCGGCGGCCGAACAGGTCAGACGGCTCCGGCCGCAAGCGGACATCGTCATCGTCCTGTCCCATCTCGGCCTGCCGATGGACCGCCGGCTGGCGGAGGAGATCGAGGGCATCGATCTCATACTCGGCGGCCACACGCATCATCTGCTGGAGGAACCGCTCGTCATCGGGGAGACGGTCATTCTTGCGACCGGGAAGTTCGGAGATTATCTGGGGCGGGTCGAGATCGACCGCCGGGCGGACGGCCGCGGTTTCGCCTTCCGCGCGTCGGTCGTGCCCATGGCCGAGGCGGCTGAACGGCCGGAAGCGGCCGGCGTGATCGCCCGCGGGCTCGCCGAAGCCGAGGCCGCGCTGAGCCGCGTTGAAGCGGTGCTGGCCGCGCCGCTCGAGGCGTTCGACGATCGGGAATCGCCGCTTCCGAACCTGCTGGCCGCGGCCATTCGCCGCCATACCGGCGCGGAGATCGGCCTCGTGAACGCGGGGCAGATTCTCGGGGGACTTCCCGCCGGCGGCGTGACGACCGGCCGGCTGCACGCGATCTGCCCTTCGCCGATCAACCCGTGCCGGATGACGCTCACCGGCCGGCACATCCGGCAGGCGCTGGAAGAGGCGCTGCTGGCCGAATGGATCGAGCGCCCGATCCGCGGCTTCGGCTTCCGCGGTGAGCGGCTCGGCACGCTTGCCGTGGACGGCCTCCGGATCGTGTACGATCCGGACGGTCCGCCGTTCGGCAAGCTGCGCGAAGTGACGGCGGGAACCGAGCCGCTCCGGGATGACCGCCTCTACACGGTCGGCACAATCGACATGTTCACGTTCGGCATCGGGTACGAATCGTTGAAACTCGGCACGGACATCCGGCTCTATCTTCCCGAATTCATCCGCGACGTGCTCGCGGCCGAGCTTGCGGATGCCGCATCCGTAGAGGAAGCGCATCGCATCCGATGGTTTGCACGGTCCGGCGGGGCCCATTTGCATGGGATGCCTCCCGGGCAGTACAATGAAAATAGATTCAAGCAGAACATTCAATAGGGGCTAACCATGAACATCAATGCAGACCGATTGGCGGCACCATCCGCCGGACTGCCGGAGCTGTCGCCGGAATACGATCCGTGGGATCCGATCCGGTCGCTCCGCCGTTACGGACGGCATGTGCTGACCAGCGTGGAATTTACCGTATCCAACCTGTGCAACATGCGCTGCGAGCATTGCGCCGTCGGATACACGCTTGCGATGAGCGAACCGGAGAAGCTGCCGATCGATCTCATCCTGAAACGACTGGATGAAGTCGAACATCTCGAGACGATCAGCATCACGGGCGGGGAACCGTCCTTCTCGGAGAAGACGGTGCGCGAATATATCGTGCCGCTGCTCAAGTACGCGCGCAGCCGCAATCTCCGCTCGCAGCTCAACTCCAACCTGACGCTCGACTACGGCCGATACGAGATGATCGCGCCCTGGCTCGACGTCATGCACATTTCCTACAACTACACGTCGGTGGAAGAGTTTCACCGCATCACCTTCGGCGCTTCGCCCCATCCGCCGTCGCGGGAGACGGCCGCCCGTCTGTACGAGCGGATGGTGGACAACGCGCAGAGGCTGGCGAAGGGCGGCCTGTTCGTGTCCGCCGAGTCGATGATCAACTATCGGACGCACCGGGACATCGTGCGCATTCACCGCGATATCGTCGAGATGGGCTGCCGCCGGCATGAAGTCCATCCGATGTATCCGAGCGCCTTCGCCGCTTCGCTGCCGATGCTGTCGCGCGCCGAGATGGCGGCCGCCATCGAGCAGTTGATCGAACATCGCGATCCGAACGTCTGGATGCTGTTCGGCACGCTGCCGTTCTATGCGTGCAGCCCGGATCCGGAGGAGCGCCGGCTTGCGCGCCGGCTTGCCGAGACTGAAGGCGTCACGGTGCGCAACGATCCGGACGGCCGCAACCGGCTCAATGTGAATGTATTTACGGGCGATGTCTTCGTGACGGACTTCGCGGATGTTCCGGCATTCGGCAATATCCGCGAGGAACGGCTGGACGACATTTTCGCGAAATGGCTGAACGGACCGCTCGCCCGCAGCGTGAACTGCCACTGCCCGGAAGCGGGCTGCTGCGGACCGAATCTGCTCGTCAAATCGATGTATTATGCCGATGTCGATTTCACCACCCGCCGGGCGCTGGCGGATGCTTGACCAGGTGCGTATCCGACAGACGGCAACGGAAACAACCTGTGGAAAGCGAGGTCGATGAACGGACATGCCGGTACGCACCTTGATCATGATCGCGGTGGGACTCGGACTGCTGTATCTGCTCTTCACGGTCGGCGCGCCGTTTCTGCTTGCCCTGGTCGTGGCGATTTTCATTGAACCGCTCACCGCGCTGCTCATTCGGGTGTCACGCGGCAAGCTCAACCGGGTGGCGGCGGGGACGATATCAAGCACGGTGTTCACCATCGTACTGCTCGGCCTGATCGCGCTGCTCGGCGCGCGCATCGTGAGCGAACTTGTCGCGTTCTGGAACCGGGTGCCCGGCTACGTCAGCAACCTGAACGTGTACTTCCAGGACGCATTGAACGATGCAAGATCGCTATACGAGCATTTGCCGCCGGATACGGCAGCCCAGATCGAGAATTGGCTGGCGGGTCTGACCGGCACCCTGACGCAGGCGGCGACCAGTCTGTCCCGCCTCTTCCTCAGCCTGGCCGGCGAGATTCCGAACCTGTTCATTTTCTTCATCGTCTTCCTGGTGGCCGTGTACATGTTCAGCTACAGCCTGCCGACGATGAAAGCGTCGTTCCTCTCGATCTTCGCCGAGGAATCGCGCAAGCAAGTGGAAGAAGTGCTGGACAATCTGCGCAGGTCGATCTTCGGTTTTCTGCGCTCGCAGCTGATCCTGAGCGCGCTGACGTACATCATTACGCTGAGCGGGTTTCTTCTGCTCGGGGTCAAATATCCGATGGCGATCGCCCTGCTCGTCGTCATCGTTGATATCATGCCGATTCTCGGCACCGGCTCGGTGCTCGTTCCGTGGGGGTCGTACCTGATCCTGACCGGCGATTACTACACGGGTATCGGCCTGATCGTGCTGTTCCTTTTCATCACGGTCTTCCGCCGCATCATCGAACCGAAGGTGCTGGGCGATTCCATCGGCATCTGCGCCTTGGCCGCGCTGATCAGCCTGTATGTCGGGCTGAAGCTCGTCGGCGTCATCGGCGTGTTTCTCGGTCCGCTCGTCGTCATCATTTTCATGGCGGCTCGCAAGGCGGGACTGTTCCAATTGAAAATCCGGCTCTGATCGTTGCCATTGCACAGGCCCTTGTCCGATTCGGGACGATTCCCGCGGACAAGGGCCTTGTTTTTTTGCGTCTGCCGCTGCTTCGTGCTGCATACCTATTAATTGGAGCAGTCTTGTGATGTGAGGAGGGAACCGTCCTGGACCAGCTGAATCAGGTTCGGAAATGGCATCCGTTTGTCGGCCCGTTCGACCCTTGTCCGCCGATCACCGTCAAGGCGTATCTTGTGCCGCCGAACTTGTTCATCCCGTACCAGCCGCCGAACTGGCCGCAGTTCTCGCCCGCGGAAGCGCTGAAACGGGGCACGCTGTGGCCGGCGCTTTACAGTCCTTATGAATCCCGCATGCTGGAAGGGAGGGCGGAAGCGCAATGAGCGCCGGGAATAAGCCGGACGAAGCGTACTATCAGCTCCTGACAGAGCTGCAGCAGCTCGATTTCGTGCTCGTGGAGCTGGCGCTTTATCTGGACACGCATCCTTACGACATGCAGGCGGTGCAGCAGTTCAACCAGTTCGCGCAGCGACGGCAGCAAGTCGCGCAGGTTTACGAGAGCCGGTACGGGCCGCTCCTGCAGTTCGGCCACAGCTTTTCCCGCTATCCGTGGGACTGGGCGAACACGCCGTGGCCGTGGCAAGTGTAACGCCAGCCGGCGAGCCGACAACCGGTCAAGGAGGGACTTCAGGCGATGTGGATTTATGAGAAAAAATTGCAATACCCGGTCCGCGTCAGCAAATGCGACCCGCGGATGGCCAAATATCTGATCGAGCAGTACGGCGGCGCGGACGGCGAATTGTCGGCGGCGCTCCGCTACCTGAATCAGCGGTACACGATCCCGGACAAGGTAATCGGATTACTTACGGACATCGGCACGGAAGAATTTGCCCATCTCGAGATGATCGCGACGATGGTCTATAAACTGACAAAAGACGCGACCGTCGAGCAACTGGAAGCGGCGGGACTCGGTCCCCACTACTCGAACCACGACCGGGCGCTGTTCTACAACAATGCGGCCGGCGTGCCGTGGACGGCGACGTACATTCAGGCGAAGGGCGATCCGATCGCGGATCTCTATGAGGACATTGCGGCGGAGGAAAAAGCGCGGGCGACCTACCAGTGGCTCATCGACCAGACGGACGACGTCGACCTCCAGGACAGCCTGAAGTTTCTGCGCGAGCGCGAGATCGTCCACTCGCTGCGGTTCCGCGAGGCGGTCGAGCTGCTGAAGGCGGAGCAGGAGACGAAGAAGGTGTTTTGACGGATGTGTGATGCCGAACGTTCGCTTGCGGGATGTCATCAGCCTGCCGTGGCTGGGACATCCCGTTTTTGGTAAAATCGGATTGAGATCACAGCAGGAGGAACCTGGCCTGGCTTTATCGGTGATCTCATCCTCTGCCTTATCGTTTGTTGGGGGATTTATCGCGGTTATCCCAAATCCATTAGCAACAAGTTTCTGCTTTTGGGCATTCAACTCACCCTGCCCGGCATTTTTCTGCTCATGCTGTCGCATTTTCAAGGCGAAATTTTCTTTATGTATCTGGCTGCTGCAGCAACGGTTTTCGGAACGGTATTGTCCATCCTGTTTGCTTTCAAGGAAAAATGAAAGCCCTGCATTTGTACTGCCATCAAAGGAGAGAGCAACCCGTGCGACGCGAAACCTGTGTACCGACGGGCGTAGACCTGAAAAATACCGGCTTTGGCTACACGTTATCGTTAATCGGCGGCAAATACAAAATGATCATCTTGTACAAGCTGGCCGAACAGGGGGTCATGCGGCACAACGAGCTGAAACGAAGCATCGGCACGATTTCCTTCAAAACGCTGAGCGTCATGCTGAAGGAACTGGAGGCCGACGGCCTGATCATCCGAAAGGAATTCCCCCAGGTCCCGCCAAAAGTCGAATACTCGTTATCGGAGCGCGGACGCTCCCTCGTTCCTTTGTTGAACATGATGTGCGAGTGGGGAGAAAACAACCGTTTGCCCGAACGGGGGAGCGTACGGTAAAGCCGCCGGTTACATCTTGTCGATAAATCTCAAATAATCCTTCGCGCTTTGGTCCAATGCGCTTACGGACGATTCGTTCTCGGCGCCGGGCACATTGCCGCCGGGCTCCTTTTCTGTGCCGTAATGCGCAAAGATCGAGCGATAATTTGCGCTGCAATACCGGAACGTTGTTTCGAACGGAACGAGAATTTGTTCCAGCGTGTACCGGTATCTGCCTGTTTCGCTGTAATCCTCTCTCCGGATACCCGCAGATACCGCCAAAGCTACTTTGCGATTTTTCATTTTATCCCCTTTTGAGCCGTAAGCCCATCCGTATTCGAGCACGTCGTCCAGCCATTTTTTGAGGAGCGGCGGGCAGTTGAACCAATAAACGGGGAACTGGAGCACCAGATTGCCATGCGCTTCCACCCGTGCTTGTTCTTGTCCGACGTCAATCTTTTCGTCGGGATAAGCCTTGTACAATTCGTGAACCGTATATTTCTCCGGGTATTTTCGGAGTTCTTCCACCCATCGCTTGTTGATGACGGATGCTTCGATGTTCGGGTGCGCAACGATGACAAGAGTTTTCAAAGTGAAGGCCTCCTTCAAGAACTGGATGTGTCCCCGAGTATAAAGGGTCTGCTGCCATGAAGGAAGTACGCACTTTTGGGCCAGGTACTTACGTAAAGGTGAGTGTCAAACGAACAAGAAACCGCAATGGAGGGTGCCGTGATGACCTATCTGATCCTGATCCTGCTCATTCTCAACCTGATTCTGCTCATCCGCATCAACAGCAAACTGCCCGGCAAAGATCCCGTCCGGGAAGCGGTCGAACGGTACTACAAAGAAAAGGCACAAAAATAACCCCTCGCCGCCGTTCAGGGGCGGGGGGGTCTGCGCGTTCGGTTCAATACCAGCCGTCGATCGCCGTGCCGTCTTGATAAATCCGCGTCACATCCGGATCATAATGGACGGGTGTGTCGGAGAAGAAATACCAGCGTCGTCACGGACAAGGTGTCTTCTTCAACGAAGAAGATCACGACATATGGAAAACTTCATCGATCTTCACATTTGAAGCTTCAAACAGCAATTGGAAGTTACGCGTCTCAAATCCCTTCCACGATCCGCCGCGCCCGCTTCGACACCTGAGCTAGCAGCTCGTCCTCGTCGATCGTGAGCAGCCGCCGGCCCCGCATCAGCACCCGGCCGTTCACGATCGTCGTGTCCACGTCCGCGCCGACCGCGCAGTACGCGAGCAGGGAAGGGAGATTGTGGACGGGCTGCAGGTGCGGTTTTCGCAGATCGATCAAAATGAGGTCCGCTTTCTTGCCGGCTTCCAGCGTGCCGACCTCATCCGCAATTCCGAGCACCGAAGCGCTCCCTGCCGTCGCCATGCGCAGCGCCTCCATGGCCGGCAGTTTCGCGGGGTCGCCGTAATCCAGCTTCTGCAGCCAGGCGGCGGCCCGGATCTCCTCGAACATGTCGAGCGTAGCCGCGCTGCCCGCGCCGTCCGTGCCGATCCCGACCGCGATGCCTTGTTCCGTCATCTCCGACACCGGTGCAATGCCGCAGCCCAGTTTCAGATTGCTGACCGGATTGTGCGCCGCGCCGCCCCGCATGCCCCTCAAATATCCGATGTCCCGCCGGTTCAGATGGACGCTGTGGGCGAGCAGGACATGCGCCTTCTCGAACAGCCCGAGATGGTACAAATATTCGGTCGGCGTCTGATTGTACCGCTCCCGGATCAACGCAACTTCTTCCACCGTCTCCGCGAGATGGGTATGGATCGGGATGTCCTCCTGCTCCGCCAGCCGGATCACCTCGCGCCAGAGCTCCGGCGGAACGGTGTACGGCGAATGCGGACCCAGCATCGTCGTGATCCGGCCTTCGGCCTTGCCGCTCCACCGCTTGATGAGATCGAGCGCTTCCGCCATGCGCCGCCCGCCGTCATCCTCCGTGAAAACAAGCCCGCGGGTCAGCGAGGCGCGCATCCCGGTTTCCTCCACCGCCGCCGCGATTTCGTTCATGTGGATGTACATGTCGGCGAACGCCGTCGTGCCCGAGCGGATCATTTCGGCCATCGCGAGTTTCGCGCCCCAGTAAATGTCTTCGGGTGTCATCCGGGCTTCGGCGGGAAACATCTTCTTCTCCAGCCAGTCCATCAGCTTCAGATCGTCGGAGAAGCCCCGCAGCAAGCTCATGGGGGTGTGCTGATGGGCGTTGATCAGCCCCGGCATCGCCGCCATTCCTTCGGCATGAATGACCTCATCGGCCCCGGCGTCCCGGATGGCCGGCTGAATGTCCGCGATCCGGCTGCCGTCGATCAGGATGTCCCCGGTGAACGGCGCATCGTGCCGCATCGTCAGAATCGTGGCGCCTTTGACCAGCAATTTCATTGTGACAACCTCCTCCTTCGAGCGCTATACTAAACCTTGACGCAAGTGGAAGGTCAAGCGCGGGAGGCGAGGACGTCTCATGAAAATCAAAGAAGCCGCGGAACGGCTCGGCATTTCGCAGCGGGCGATCCGGTTCTATGAAAAACAGGGCCTCCTCTCGCCGTCCAGACAGCAGCACAACGGGTATCGGGCGTTCGGCGAAGAAGACATCTGGCGGCTGCAGACGATCGTCGCCCTGCGGGAAGCGGGCATGCCGATCGCCGACATCCGGACGGCGCTCGCCGAGATCGATGCGAAAGACGAGGACAGGCTCATGGAGCTGCTAGAGCTGCAGCGGTCCGTCATGTTCGCCAAATGGGTCGAAATGAAGCAGATGATCGAGACGGCCGACCGCATGATCGAGACGCTCCGGCAGAACCGGACGCTGCCGATCGACGACATTTATCAGTTGGCGGAAAGTTCGCGGATACTCCGGGAGCAGCGGGCCTGGGAGGACCGATGGGGGTTCGACGAGCTTGCCGGCGATCACGACCGGCTCGTCCGGGAAGACAAGACGAAGTATCCGGATTACGATGAAGCGCTGCGTCTGATCGTGAAACGCGCGGCCCCGGTCCGTGGCGAGCGGGGACTGGACATCGGGACGGGCACGGGGAACCTGGCCGGCCTGTGCCTTGAAGCGGGAGCGGCGATGGCGGCCGTCGACCAGTCGAAGGAAATGCTGAAGGCGTGCCGTCGCAAGTTTCCCGAGGTGGAGACGAGGCTGGGCAATTTCCTCGCGCTGCCTTACCTGGACGGGAGGTTCGACTTCGTCGTCTCCAGCTTTGCCCTGCGCCATCTGACGGGCAGCCAGATGCTGCTCGCCGTTCAGGAAATGCGGAGAGTGCTGAAACCCCACGGCCGGATCTGCATCGCGGATCTGATGACCATCGGTGAGAGCGGCGCATGCGGCAGCAGCGAGACCGGCCTGCCGCTTCCGGCGCTCCTGGACGCGTTGGAGACGAACGGCTACATCACGAAGCTGGATCAGATGGGCGAGCGGTTGCATGTCGTGCTGGCCGTGCCGGTTAGGCCGCACCGTCCGGGCTGACCGCTGGCGCCGGCAACAGCATCACACCCCGACCCGCCGTCTCGGCAGCGGTGTCGGGGTGATCGTTCATGCCTGCCATGTTTCGGACGCCATCGGCTCGCCGGCCGCATCGACCGAAGATACGGCGGCTTCCGGCTGCTTGCCGGTCCGGCTCGCAGGCCGTCCCCATGTCTGCGCCGCCGCGCCGCCCGCCGTCCGGCCCGTCGTGCGGCCGGTCGTTCTGCCGGCCGTCCCGCCCGCCGTCTTGCCCGTCGTCCGTTGCGACGACCGTCCCGCCGTTTTCCCGGCCGTCCGCCGCCGGCGCAGACGATTCCGGTACAGCCACAGCGCGTATTGCAGCGGTCGCACGAGCGCCAGCCGGTACGCCTCCTTTTCGCCGGCCCGGCGGAACACGTCGCGCGCCGGCTTCGGATTTACTTCCAGCAGCCAGAACCGGCCGTCCTTGTCGATCGCAAGATCCAAGGCCAGCTCGCACAACGGGCCGAAACAGTTTTCCAGATACCGGGCGACGTCGACGCCGAATTGCCCGATCTCTTCCTGCACCTGCTTCGCCTTCGCCTCGCTGCCGAGCCAGCCGGGCAGCACCGAGGACAGCGGCGCCGCCTGGCCGCCGCCGTGCAGGTTGCTCGTCACGCTGCCCGGCGGACCGATCCGCACGGCGCAGCCCGTCACGCTCCATTCGCCGCGGCCGTTCTTCTGCACGAGCAGCCGGTAATCGTGCACCCGGCCGTTCGAAAGCCGGATCTGGATGCCTTGCTGCACCAGATATTTTCGTCCGCGCAGATCCCAGCCGGCGAGCTTCGCCGGAAGCAGGGACGGCCGGATGCGCATCGGGCGGATGATCCGCCGGGAATGGTCGCGTCCCTGGACGAGCAGGCTTGCGCCCGAGCGCTGAATGCGCAGAATGCCCCGTCCGCCCGTGCCGCCCGCCGGCTTCAGATAGAGCAGCGAATGCCGCTTGAGCATTTCGGTCAAATCTCTGCTGCTCTCGTACATCCGCGTTTGCGGCAGATGGTCGCGGAACCGGGTGTCGCGGGCGAGTGTCCGGTAGACCGACCACTTGTTGCCGATCGGTTTGTTCAGAAACAGATGATGCGCATACCTGGAACGAAAATATTTCAGCCGTTCGAAGCGCTTGCTTCGCTGGATCCGGCACCGGTCGAAGATCATGTGCGGGAATCCGGTCCACTCCCGCGTCCATGTGCCGGACTCCGGCAAATACCGCTGGGCGTGGATCCGGTTCGTCTTGTAGTTGACGTCATCCGGCGTGAATACGATCAGATCGAGGCCGAGTTTCCGGGCGGCCAGCGTCATTTTCTTGTATACGGACCGTTCTTCCAGCAGGCCGCGGTCATTCAGGTAGAGCGTCATGATGCCGAGCACCGGTTTTCCCATGTCAGGGTTCACACTCCCGTTCGGCGCAGCGGTCCGGTCCCGCCGTCAGCGCGCCCGCAAACCGCACGAAGCCGCCGTCCGCATCTTCCGGTGCGTCGACCTCCGCCAGTCCGGCGCGCCTGCACATGGCGACGGCCCGGCTGTCGGAGGCCGGCACGCGGCAGTCCAGCGACCCGGTCCGCGCCAGCAGCGCCCGGGTCAGGGTCGTCCCGATGCCGCGGCCGCGCACGGCGGGATGCACGACGACAACAAACGCTTCCCGGCCGCGGCCTATCGCCAGCGCGACGCCGGCCGTCCAGCCGCCCGCTTTCGCGACGACGCAGGCCGTGCCGGTCCTGTCCGGACGGCCGAGCAGCACCGGATCGAGTTCGGCCAGCCGGCGCAGCGCGTCTTCGCCGATCGCGCCGTCGCCGAACGCCGCCGCGAACGCGAGCAGCCTCCGGCGGTGCAGAATCCATTTGACCGGTGTCACGAAGCGGATTTTCGTCTCCATCAGGCTCCGCTCGCTTTCTTCTTTTTCTTCTGTTTGAGCAGGAAGTGGCTGTATTGGAAAATGCGTTCGAGGGACTTCTGCCGGATGTGCGGCTCATCGAACTTCATCGGCTTCGAGTTCGCCTCGAAGAACCAGATGCCGCCCTGCTTGTCGACGCCGAGATCCATCGACATCTCGCCGAGCTCATGGCCGGAAGCCCGCTCGATCTGACGGGCGATGAGCAGGGCGGCGCTCTTCACCTTGGTCAGAATCTTGCGCGCGTGCTCGGGGCCGAACGCGCCGACCAGCAGCTTCTCCGGCTCCTCGATGCTGCCGCCGCGCGGCACGTGGGTCGTAATGCTCGCCGACCCGGCGAGCCGCGCGCCGATGCCGGTAATGTCCCACTGGCCGCGCTGATTTTTCTGGATGAGCACCCGAAGATCGAACTGCCGGTCGCCGTAAGCGGCGAGTTCAATGCCCTGCTGCGCGATGTACCGCTCGCCCTGGCTCTGCTTCTTGATCCGGTTCCACAGCGCGCTGAACGTGCCGCAGCGGAACGTCTTGCTCCGCTTCTTCTGCTGCAGCTTCAGCCGGTAGGGAAGCTGTTTCTCCTTGAACAGCCGCACGGACATGATGCCGACGCCCGCCTTGCCGCTGACCGGCTTGAGGTACAGGAACGGATGCTGCTTGAGCATGTTCCGGAGGCTTTCCCGGCTGATGAGCCGGCGCGTTACCGGAATGTACGGCCGGGTCGTCTTCGACATGCTCAGCCACTCGAACAGGCTCCATTTGTTGAAGAACGCTGGGTTGAACAGCCGGATGTTCGGATGTTTCAGGCAGGCCGCGATTTTGCGCCGCACCGCGGGGAGCATTTCGTCTTCGCGCATCGGCACCCGGTTGTAGACGATGTCCGGAAGAGGGAACCAGCCTTTCTTCCACGTCTGCGTCTCTTCCGAGAACGTGTAGCCGGCCACGCGCGGCTTCGACAGCTTGAGCTGGCTCACCGTCACGACGTAGGTGGTGAAGCCGAGCTCCCGGCCGGTCTTGATCAGGTCGGCGAAGTTGTTCCGGTTGCCCCGGAAAAGCTGCACGTCGTCCTCGATCGTCAGAATCGCGAACGCCGGGCGCTTCGCTTTGGCGTCTACGGCGGGCTGCTGTTCCGCAGCAGGATGCTGCATTATGCCTCCCTCCTCCTGAAGCGGGCCAGATACAGGCAATGTTCCAGAATATATTCCATGGACGCCCGGCCTTGGGATTTGAGCGCCGGATGCTTGAAGATCGAGCGGCCGGGCTTCGCGTTCGCTTCGAACATCCAGATGCCGCCGTTCTTGTCAATGCCGATGTCCAGCCCGAGTTCGCCGAGCGTATGCGGATAGTTCCGCTCAATCGCCTCGGACAGCTTGACGGCGACTTTCTTCGCGTTCTCCAGCACTTCGCCGGCGCGTTCGCCGAACGTCCGGCTGAGCGCCTGCTCGGGCGTCATGAGCGAGCCGCCGTTCTTGATGTGCGTCGTCACGCTGCCGCGCCCGGCTTTCTTGGCGCCGATGCCGACAGGGACCCACTCGTTGTTGCCGTTCTTGTGCATATGGAAGCGGAAGTCGATCGGACATCCGTCGATTTCGACGAGCCGGATCCCCTGCTGGATGACGTAGCGGGACAGCGAGCTTCCGTGCCGCGCCTGCAGCATGCGCATGAGGGAGCGGAATGAAGGGAACCGGAGCAGCACGTTGCGGCCGTTCCGCCGGTACCTGGCGAAGTAACCGCGTTTCGGGTGATACGTCAGCCGATAGATGCCGGCGCCGAGGCTGCCGGCCGTCGGTTTGAAATAGACGAACTGGTGCTTCTCGATCATTTCTTTGATTTTCTCCGGCGTCGGCCCGGACACCGATTCCGGCAAATGTTTCTCGCCGTCCGGATCACCTTGCAGGAGGTCGTAGACATCCGATTTGTTGAAGAAGCTCCAGTTGAAGAAGGGGATGTTTTTGCGGACGAACCTTTCCCGGAGTCCGGTGATCGACGACGTCAGCTCCGCCCGGCGGCTCGGCAGCCGGTTGTAGACGACGTCGGGCAGCGGCACCTTCTTGCGGATCCACCCGCCCTTCGGGTTCAGGAACCAGCCGTTCACCTGCTCGGACTGCCAGTCGATGTCGCGCGGCGTGAACGCGAAGAAGTACGCCTTCTTGCCGCCGATCGCCAGCAGCTGCCGGATGAACGGCGTGCGGGAGCCGAACGGCATCGAGGCGGTCCGGACGGAGGAGTCCGTGAGCACGCCGATGAGCGGGCCGATCTGCACTTCGTTGTTCGCGTTCTGGATATAGACGCTTCCCGCCTTCGGCACGCCCATCAGATTGCGGATGCCGGCCGACAGGTAGATGTACTTCCCGTTCCTGCGCAGCGGGCGCAGGACGGCCGTCGCTTTCTCTCTGCCGAGCTTGAGCTGGATCCGCTTTTTGCCGGTCAGCTTGAGCTGCTTCAGCAGCGCCCCGGTAACGTACACGACCCGGTCGGCCTGTTGCGAGAAGCGGACGTTGCAATTCGTCAGACTCATGATTGAACCTCCTGCATGGTAGCCGTAGAGTGAGCAGTCGTCCCGTTCATGCAGCGCTTCCGGCGCCGGTCCGTAAGAAGCGCGGGGCCCGGGGCCCCCCGGGCCGGCGCGCCCGCCGCCATCAGGCGGAGGCCGTAAGAAATCGTCCGTTCCGCGGCCAGCCGTTCGCCCGCGTCATCGCCGATCTCCGCGAAGATGGCGCGCCCGGGCTTCGCGTTGAGTTCGAGCAGCCACAGCCGGCCATCCGGTTCAATGCCGAAATCGGCGCCGATCTCCGCCAGCCGGCCGAACGCGCGCTCGGCCTCGCGGGCGGCCAGCAGCGCGGCGCGCTTCGCCTCACCCAGCAGCCGGGCGGCCGCTTGATCGCCCAGCATCGCCGCGAGGAAAGGCAATGCGGGGCGCGCCGTGCCGCCGCCGTGCAGATTGCTCGCCGCCGTGCCCCGCCGGCCGATCCGGACGGCGGCGCCGGTCACGCCCCACCGTCCGGAGCCGTCCTTCTGCACGAACAGGCGGAGGTCGAACGGTTCGTCTGCCGCCGTCCGCAAATCGAGCAGCGGCTGCACGAGGTAGGGGCGGCCGCGGGTCAGCGCCTCGGCCGCCTGCGCGAGCCGCTCCTCGGGCACGCGCAGCTCGAACGCCTCGTTCCGCATCGTCCGCCCGGCAATGCGGACGATGCCGCCGCCGGGCTCGGGGCGCAAGGCGGCCGTGCCGCGGCCTTGCATGCCGGCGGCCGGCTTCAGGAACAAGCCGGCCGGATGCGCCTTGAGCAGCCCGGCGAGCCGCCGCGGCCTGAAGGCCGCCGTCGGCGGCAGCAGCGGGGCCAGCGCGCGGCACCGCCTGAGCGCCGCGTACACCTGCGCCTTGCCCGGCAGAGCGCAGCCGAGCGGCGCCGCGCCGTGCCGCCGCAGGATGCGGACGGCGCGCGCGCCTGCCGCCTGCTCTGCCGGAGAGCGCGGGAACCGCCGGTCGAACCAGACCGGCGGCACGGGCGCAAGCAGCGGCATCCAGCCGCCCTCCGCGAGCGTCCAGCCGCGCACCAGTCCGCGGCCGCGCTCCTCCCGGACGCCTTCCGGCGCAAACACGATTACGTCAAGCCCCATGTCGCTTCCGGCCGCCGCCAGCATCCGGCACAGGCGGTCTTCCGGCATCCGGCCGCCGGCTGGCTCCCGGCTGATCAGCACGCCGAACCGTCCCCGCCCGCCGCGGCGGGCGGGCCGCTCACAGTCCGGCCAGATGGCGCGCATAGAGCAGCATGACCCGCACGGACGGCCGGATGCCCGTGGCGGAGAGCGGGGTATTGTCGTTCTTGGACGGCTTGCTGTTCACTTCCAGCAGCCAGACGCGCCCGGACGTGTCGAGCGCGAGGTCGATGCCGAGTTCGCCGAAATGCGCCGGAATTTGCGCATCGACGCCGGCCGCGATCTGCAGGGCGGCCGTCCGGAGCCGTGCGGAGGCATCCTGGCGGCCGGCCGCCAGGTTCGATTTCGCGATCGCTTCCCTCACCGTGCTGAGCGTGCCGCCTCTGGCGATATTCGACACGAAATGCTGGCCGCCCGCGATCCGCGCCACGATCGAAGTCACGATCCACTCGCCGGAACCGTTCTTCTGCACCAGCGCGCGGAAATCGATCGGCCGGCCCCCGGTCTCGATCAGGTTCAGTCCCTGCTGGACCTGGTAGCGGGCCGCGCGCAGCTTGCCCGAGATGGCGGCGTACAGCTTGAGCAGCGTCGGAAACTGTTGGCGGCGCGTGCCGAGCGATGTCGCATGATGCGCGGCGTATCCTCCCGACGGCAGGCGGACAATCTTGATGATCCCCTTGCCGAGGCTGCCGCGGACCGGCTTCAGGAACACCGTACTGTAGCGGGAGCACATCGATTTCAGCATCGGAAAGCCGCTCAGCAGGTGGGATTCGGGCAAATACCGGCCGAGCGACGCCTGTTTGCGGAGCGCGCTGAACACTTCCGACTTGTCGAGAAATTTTTCGTTGAACACCTGCGTGCCGAAGCGCGATTTTACTTCCTTGAAGAAATGTTGTACGCTGGTTTTGTTCTCCAGCTTGCGCGTCGTCAGCCGATTGTTGACGACATCCGGCGCGGGCGCCTTCGCGCGGCGCCATCCGTCGGCATAGACCCAGACGTCCAGCCGGGAGACGCTGCCGCCGAGCATCGCCGGAGTCAGAAAATAGACCGAAGCGCCCTGAATGTGCGCTGCGTCCACCAGTTCCTTGCAGAAACTGGTGATGGAACCGAACGGACGATCGGGCGAATTCGGATAATCCCGGCTGACCAGCACGCCGATGAGCGGGCCGAGCACGAGCTGGCGCGATGCGCGGCGATAGCGCATGCGGAGGGTGCACGGCGCGTGCAGACCGAGCCGGCCGGCCAGGGCCTGGCTGATGCGCATGCCGTCGTAGCGCTGGACGGGAATCACTTTCACGTTGTCGCGGTAAGCGCCGAATTTGAGCTGAACGGACTGACCTTGCGGAATTTGCCACTTTTTGAGGTGCGATTCGCCAAGCATGAGCGTATCTTCGGACAGGATGCCGGGGCTGACGATCTGAACGCTGATCTTCGAACTTTGCATCTCGATCTCCTTTCGTCCCTCACGCAGGCGCCCTGGGCCGCTCGACGGCACAAGCTGGTCAATGATCACGATTACTCCACTATATGAGGACATCTATACACTGGTGATTGGCCCCTCCGGCCGATCGCGCAAAAGGACGGACCAAAGATGCAGCTGTGGCTATTCATCACGGTGAATGTGTGCGTCGCCGCTTTCGTCGGCGCGTTGACCAATCATTTCGCGATCAAAATGCTGTTCCATCCGCGGCGCGCGCTGTACATCCTGGGCAGACGGGTGCCGTTCACGCCGGGCCTCATCCCGAAGCGCAAGGACGAGATCGCCGCGGCGCTGGGCCATGTCGTCGCGGACTATCTGGTGACGGCCGACGGGATTCGGGAATGGCTGCGCGGCGGCGCGATGCAGGAAGCCGCGGCCGCGAAGATCCGCAGCTGGCTGCTGGCCCGTGCCGAAGAAGGCCTCACGGCGGAACGGGTGATCCTGAAGTTCACGGATCGTGAATCATGGGAAGCGATGCGGACGAAATGGGCGGCCCGGGGCGCCGGGCTGGCGGAGCGGTGGGTCGAGCGGTTGTGGGAAGAAGGCGGCTGGAAGGCGAAGACGATCGCGGAGCTGGTGCCCGGCTGGTCCGAAGAGACGGCCGCCGGATGGGCGGAGGATCTGTCGGACTGGCTGACCGCTTCGCTCCGGGAGGAGCTGCTTTCCATTCGCGGCCAGCGGACGCTGCGCAACATGATCGACGGGCTGCTGGACCGGACGGGCGGATGGATCGGCGTGCTCGCGGGCATTTTCGTGGATGAGGACAAGGCGGCGGCGAAATTGACCGAGGTGCTGGTCGAGCAACTTGAAAGCGGCGCGCTGCGCGAGATGATGCGGACGTTCATCGCGAAGAAGCTGGCGGAAGCGGGAGACTGGACGCTCGAGCAGGCGGCGGCGCGCCTGTCGGGCGAAGAAAATCCGCTCCCCTGGCTGAAAGAGCAGGCCTTGCGGCTGCTTCGCCTGGAAGAGCGGATCGGCGAACTCGAGAAGGCGAATGTCGGCGAACTGCTTATCCGCCATGAATCTGTATGGGGAGAGGCGCTGCGGGCGATCATCGGCGCCGCGTTCGACCTGCTGGACCGCCGGCTGGAGACGGTTGTCGCCGCTTTCAAACTGCCGCAGCTTGTGCAGAAGCAGGTCGAGAAATTTCCGGTCGAACAGGTCGAGCGCATCATTCTGAGCCTGTCTGGGCGGGAATTCCGCGCGATCACCTGGCTGGGCGCGCTGCTCGGCGGCATCATCGGACTGGTTCAGTCCGTGTTCCTGCAGCTTGTCCGGTGATCAGGCCGCCCCGGGCCGCTGTGGTTCAGACATGCCGCACTTCCGGATTGATCGGAATGCGGGCGGTGAAGACGATGCCGCGCTCCGGCTGGAAGCTGACCTCGACATCGCCGCCGTAATGTCTGACGCGTTCGACGACGATCGGCAGTCCGAGCCCTTCGTGGCCTTTCTTCTTCGTGCTGTAGCCGGGGGTGAAGATGCGCTTCCGCTCCGCCTCCGTCAGCGGATCGCCGGCGTTGCCGACGCTGATGCGCAGCTCGCCTTCCGCCTGGTCGATGTCCAGCGTCACGATCCGCGAACTCTCCTTCTGCTTCATCACTTCATCGAAGGCGTTGTCGACCAGGTTGCCGACGATCCGCACCAGATCGATGCTGCGCACCGCGGACAGGCCTTCCGGCAGTTCCGTCAGCCGATACTCGAACCGGATCTGCTTGACCTGGGCAATCGCCTGCTTCGCCATCAGCAGCGATTCGAGCGCCGTGGCCGGAATTTTTTCGGCCAGCCGGGTTACCGACCGGATCTCCCCGACCACTTCTTCCATGTATTGTTTCAGCTGTTCGTGCTTCTTCATGGTGAGCATCGCGTACATCGTCTGCACATGATTGACGAAGTCGTGCCGCTGGCCGCGGATCGTCGTCAGCATCTGCATCAGGTCGCCGACGAACGCCTCCTGCGTCACGCGGATCGCTTCGTCGCGCGCTCTCGCGATCAGCCGCACGGTCAGGAAGGATATGACGATGACCGCGAAAATGCCCACATAGAACAGCAGGCGCAAGCCGGACTCGCGCACGTGCACATACCGCGTCATGAACAGCAGAATCAGGAGAAAACACTGGACGAAGGCGAGAACGACATAGTACTGAATGTACCGGTTGCGCTCATTCATGAGAAAATGCAGCACGCGCCGGCCGGGAGAGCGTCCGGTGAGCTCCATCCACAAGGCGGAGGAGCCGAGCAGCGCATGCGCGGGCCAAAACTTCTGGAAGAAGCGATACAGCGGCCAGTCGCCGGGATCCGTCGGCAGGCTGCCGCCGATGGATGCCGGATAGACAACGGATGACAGCTCGACCAGAAAGAAGAGCAGGCCCGTGACGAGCGTGAGAAAACCGCGGACTTTCCACGGCAGTTCGGGAAAGACGAACGACAAGACGGCAAAATACAACACCATGCCGGCGAACGGCTGGATGAACGGATCGACCAGCGACAGGCTGATGACGATGAGCACGGACGACGCTATCGCCAGCAAGAACAGCCTGGGGAAGAATCGGGGCGGGCGCAGCCCGAAGAAACGAAAGCAGAACCAGGACGCGGTCAGCGCCTCGGGAAACGTGACAAGACTTCCTACCTTGAGCAGCAACGGAAACTCCATACACACCTCGCGCTAGGCCCCGGTGTCGAATGTTGGTGAAACGGAGCCGGGGCATATCCTTACTTTAACGGCTTTCTGGTAAAATGAGAATAACATTTCGCATGAGCGGAGGGAAGATGATTATGCCGGAAGTTCCGCGCGACGAGGCGGCGACGAAGCACGAACGCATTTTGGAATATATCAAAGGTCTCAAAGTGGGCGCACGCCTCTCGGTCCGTTCGCTCGCCCGCAAACTGCATGTCAGCGAAGGAACGGCATACCGGGCTTTGAAAGAAGCGGAGAGCGCCGGCTATGTCAGCACGCGGGAGCGCATCGGCACGGTGCGGATCGAGAAGAAGCAGGGACAGCGGGACGGACGGCTGACATTCGGCGACGTGGCGGGCATCGTCGAGGGCCAGGTGCTCGGCGGCGCGGCGGGACTGGACAAGCCGCTGCACAAATTCGTCATCGGCGCGATGGAGCTCGACGCGATGGTCCGCTATATCGACGCCGGCAGCCTGCTGATCGTCGGCAACCGGGAGAACGCGCACCGGCGGGCGCTTGAGCGGCACGCTGGCGTGCTGATCACCGGCGGATTCGGCACCGGTGAAGACGTCATCCGGCTGGCCGACGAGACCGGGCTGCCGGTCATTTCGTCGAAGCACGACACGTTCACGGTCGCCTCGATGATCAACCGGGCGATGTACGACCGGCTCATTACGCGGAAGATCATGCTGCTCGAAGACATCGTCACGACGGACAGCGCGCCGCTTACGCTGCGGATGAGCGAGACGGTCGCCGACTACCTGCGGCTGCGGGAGCGGACGGGATTCGCCCGTTTTCCCGTCGTCGACGACCGGGGCCGGATCGTCGGCATGATGACGGCGCGCGACGCCGACGGCGCGGAACCGGATGAGGCGATAGAGAAGCGGATGACCCGCCCGCCGGTTACGGCGCATCCGTCGATGCCTGTCGCGGCGGCCGCCCACCGGATGACGAGCGAGGGCATCGACCTCCTGCCGATCGTCGACCGGCACCGGCGGCTGCTGGCGGTCGTCAGCCGGTCGGACATTACGCGGGCGATGCAGTTCGCCGGCAAGCAGCAGCCGGGCGAGACGATCGATGATCTGATCTGGAGCGGGTTCACGGAGGAGAAGCGGACGGAAGACGCGCTGCCGGTCTATGTCGGCAAGATGACGCCGCAGATGGCCGGACCGGCCGGCACCGTATCCGAGGGCACGCTGCTCTCGCTTCTGACATTGGCAGCGAAGCAGACGATTCGCGAGGTTTCCCGGCGCGGCCATGTCGTGGAGAGCATCACGACGTATTTCGTCCGCCCGGTGCAGATTGAGGCGGAGGTTCGGCTCATGCCGCGTCTGCTCGAGCTGAGCCGCAAGTCGGCCAAGGTGGAGATGGAGCTGCACGACGAGCACGGCCTGGCCGTCAAGGCGCTCGCCGCGGCGCAGATGATCGATCCGCTGTAAAGGATTACTTCAGCGAACGGTAGACGCTGTGGTTGCGCAGCCCGGCGAACAGATTGAACAGGCCGAGCAGCAGGAAAACGGCGCCGACGATGACGCGGATGGTCGAGCCGGTGAACAGCAGCATCTGGATCAGCGCCAGCAGGATCAGCATGATGCCCATGACGATGTTCATCCGCGCCGACAGCAGGCCGCGCGTCTTAAGATCGGCGCTGCGCCGGTACCGCAGGCTGTAATAGACGGTCGCCGCGAGCGAGGCGATCACGCCTATGGAGAGCACCCATTGCAGAACGACATTTTCGATCGGCATGATGTGATGTCGGCTCCTTTTCATTTCACGGGCCTGTCCGCAAGACGGATTTGAGATGGTGATTGCGGGCGGTCCCATTTTTATGGTGCGGTTGCAACGTGTATAGTGCGTAAATGAGGCGTTCGAAGTCTCGCAAGAGTCTGTAACGCGGATACCACGCTACAGTGCCTCAAGGAGCTAGTTCTGCGAGTCTGTAACGCGGATACCACGCTACGGCGCCCCAAGGCGCCCGTCCTGCGGGTCTGTAACGCGGATACCACGTTACGGCGCCTCAAGGCGCCTGTCCGGCGAGTCTGTAACGCGGATACCACGCTACGGCGCCCCAAGGCGCCCGTCCTGCGGGTCTGTAACGCGGATACCACGCTACGGCGCCCCAAGGCGCCCGTCCTGCGGGTCTGTAACGCGGATACCACGCTACGGCGCCCCAAGGCGCCTACCAGACGAATTTGTAACGCGGATACCACGTTACAGTGCTTCAAGGCGCTCGTCCGGCGAGACTTCAGCACGCACGAAGCTGAAAAAGACGGTTGATCAGCACCCCGATATCGTCCGGGTGATCAAACGTCCCGACAATCTCTTGCCATTGTATCAAATCGGGCCGGGATTTGTCATATTTCATTCAGCCCGGCAGCCTTGGCCGCGCCGTTACCCAGACGGTCATCGTGCCGTCGGCGACGAGCACGGTGCGGATCTCGACCACGTAATCGGTGTTCTTCAATCCCTTGTACACTTTGCCGTCCAGCAGAAGCCGCGCCAGGCGGGCTTCCGAGTCGATGTCGTAGACGCTGCGCCCCAGGAAAGCGGAGAGATCGCGCCGGAGCTGCTGCTTGAGCCTTGTTTCGGTCACCGTGTCAAGCGGCTTCGGACTGCCGTCCGGACCGCGGCCGGTCTCGATGTGGAGCACGACCGATTTGATGATGCCGTGCTGGTTCCGGTAATTCGTCAGCTTCCGGATCTCCAGCTCATATTCCCCGAGCTTCTCTTCCGTCTCGTGCAGCCGCTCGACCAGCGCGTCGAACTTGGCGGCGAACAGCCCGTTGTACACCGCGGCGCCCGCGACCATGCCGAGCACGAAAATGCCGAGCGCGGTGCTCATCCTGCGGAACCGGTCGAACGACGGCACCCGCATCGTCACAGTCCCCCCCGGACGATCCAGCGGATCAGTTCGGTTCCGAGATGCGCCCCGAGGAACGCGCAGGCGATAAGCAGAATCTGTTGAACGGCCGGCGACAGATGGCCTTCGGTGACGTTCGCCTCGATGACGCGCACCGGGTCGATCGTGCCGCCGATCGCGACGACGATCGCCCATATCTTGAGCCGCATGGCCGTGTCGAGCATCGTCGAAGCCGGCGGATACGAGACGAATACCGCGCCGATTGCGGCGAGCAGCGATCCGCCGATGATGACCCCGAAGGCGATGAAGAAATCGATAACAGCCGTCGACAGAAAAACGATCATGCCGGCACCTCCCGCATGTTCCGCATTGGACAGGCCTTTCCCGCTACCAGTCTATGAGATGACCAAACTTTTTTATGATAAAATGATGGCGTAATTACGCGTACGGAAGGGACAAGCGCTTATGACGCGACCGGATTCGTTCGTTCATCTTCATGTGCACAGCGAATACAGTCTGCTCGACGGCGCGGCGCGCATCCGCGGCCTGGCGGACCGGGCGGCCGAGCTCGGCATGAAGGCGCTCGCGCTCACCGACCACGGGGTCATGTACGGCGCGATTCCGTTCTACAACGCCTGCGTCGCCCGCGGAATCAAGCCGATCATCGGCTGCGAGGTTTACCTGACGCCGGGCTCCCGGCTGGAAAAGGGTTCGCGCCGTGACCATCCGATCCACCACCTGACGCTGCTTGCGAAAAATGCCGACGGCTACCGCAATCTGATGCGGCTCACCTCGATCGCCCATCTGGAAGGCTTCCACTACAAGCCGCGCATCGACTACGAAGCGCTCGCCGCCCACGCGGACGGGCTGATCGTGCTGAGCGGCTGCCTGAACGGCGAGATTCCGCAGCATCTGCTGCACGGACGGGACGAGGAAGCGAAGCGGGTTGCGCTGCGCCTCAGGGACATGTTCGGCGGCGATTTCTACCTGGAGATTCAGGATCACGGCATGCCGGAGCAGAAGAAAGTGGCGGCCGGCCTTATCCGCCTGTCGGAGGAGACCGGCATCCCGCTCGCCGCGACGAACGATGTCCATTACCTGCGGCCGGAGGACGCGGCGCTGCAGGAAGTGCTGCTCTGCATCGGGACGGGCAAAACGATCGAGGACGAGGACAGGCTGAAGATCACGACCGACCAGAACTACCTGAAATCGGCGGAGGAGATGGCGGAGCGGTTCCGGCATGTGCCGGAGGCGCTGGCCAATACGGTGCGGATCGCCGAATCCTGCAATCTGGAACTGACGTTCGGCCGGGCGCATCTTCCCGTGTTCCGGCCGGTTCCGGAAGGGATGACCTCCGCGGAATATTTGCGGGCGCTGTGCCGGGACGGGCTGGCCGCGCGCTACGGCGGAACGGCGGCGTGGCGCAGCGATCCCGCCTTCCGCGCGGAAGCGGAGCGCAGGCTGGCGCATGAGCTGGACGTCATCGAGCGGATGGGGTACAGCGACTATTTTCTCATCGTCTGGGATTTCATCCGGTTCGCCCGCGAGCGGGGCATCCGGACGGGACCGGGCCGCGGCTCTTCCGCCGGAAGCCTCACCGCTTACGTGCTGTTCATTACCGACGTCGACCCGCTGAAGTACAAGCTGCTGTTCGAGCGTTTTCTCAATCCGGAGCGGGTGTCGATGCCGGATATCGACATCGACTTCGACGACGAGCGGCGCGACGAAGTGATCGCCTATGTGACCGCGAAATACGGCGAAGAGCACGTGGCGCAGATCATCACGTTCGGGACGCTGGCCGCGCGGGCGGCCGTGCGCGACGTCGGCCGGGCGCTCGCCGTGCCGTACGCGGAAGTCGACCGGGCGGCGAAGCTCATTCCGAACCAGCCCGGCATGACGCTGGAGAAGGCGCTTGAAGCGAGTCCGGAACTGCGCGCCCTGTGCGGGAAGAATCCGCGTGTCGACCATCTGGTCAAGACGGCGGCCAAGGTCGAGGGCATGCCGCGGCACGCGTCGACCCACGCGGCCGGCGTCGTCATCTCGAAGGATCCGCTGACGGACCATGTGCCGCTGCAGTCCGGCGGCGAAGGGACCGCGCTCACGCAATATCCGATGGACGCGCTCGAAGCCGTCGGACTGCTCAAGATGGACTTCCTGGGCCTCCGCACGCTCTCCATCCTCGAGCGGACGCTGGCCTGGATCCGCAAGCTGTACGGGAAGACGGTCGATTTCCGGCGGGTGCCGGACGACGACCCGAAGACGTACGCGATGCTCAGCCGGGGCGAGACGACGGGCATTTTCCAGCTCGAATCGGCCGGCATGCGGCGCGTGCTGCGCGATCTGAAACCGACGGTCTTCGAGGATCTCGTGTCGGTGCTCGCGCTGTACCGTCCGGGGCCGATGGAGTTCATTCCGCAATATATCGCCGGCAAGCACGGACGCGCGAAGGTGACCTATCCGCATCCGTCGCTCGAGCCGATTCTCGCCGACACGTACGGCATCATCGTCTATCAGGAGCAGATCATGCAGATCGCCTCGAAGATGGCCGGCTTCTCCCTCGGCGAAGCGGATCTGCTGCGGCGCGCGGTGTCGAAGAAGAAGCGCGAGACGCTGGACAAGGAGCGGGAGCATTTTGTCGCGGGCAGCGTGAAGCAGGGGTACACCGAAGCGGAGGCGAACGCGGTGTACGACATGATCGTCCGGTTCGCGGACTACGGCTTCCCCCGGGCGCATGCCGCCGCGTACGCGGTGCTCGCGTTCCAGACCGCCTACCTCAAGGCGCACTACCCGATTCCGTTCATGGCGTCGATGCTCGCTTCCGTCACCGGAAACCAGCGGAAAACGGCGGAATACGTCGACGAATGCCGCCGGATGGGCATCCCGGTGCTGCCGCCGGACGTCAGCGAGAGCGAGGAATCGTTCACGCCGACGGAAGGCGCGATCCGTTTCGGGCTGGGCGCCGTCAAGAACGTCGGCACGCAGGCGATCGAGGCGATCAAGGCGGCCCGGGAGGAGCGGCCGTTCGACAGCCTGCTCGACCTGTGCCGGCGCGTCGACCTCCGGGTCGTGAACAAGCGCGTGCTGGAATCGCTCATTCTGTCGGGAGCGTGCGACGGGCTGCCCGGCCACCGCGCCCAGCTGCTCGCGGCGCTCGACGAGACGATCGAATCGGTCTCGAAGTGGCGGAAGGAACGGGAAGAGCTGCAGATCGAACTGTTCGGCATCGAGGAAGTGAACAACTGGGATGTCGAGATGCCGGAGGTCAAGCCCTACACCCGGGGGCAGCAGCTCGAATTCGAACGCGAGCTGCTCGGTCTGTACCTGTCGGGCCATCCGCTGGACGAGCGGGAAGCGGAGCTGGAGCGGCTCGGCGTCGACCGGCTGTACGAGCTGGCCGACGCGCCGGACGGCGCCGCGGTCGTGACGGCCGCGCTGATCGTCTCGGTGAAGCCGTTCACGACCCGCAAGGGGCAGCAGATGGGCTTCCTGGAGCTGGAAGACCGGATCGCGCGCGTGGAAGCGGTCGTCTTCCAGAGCGTATGGAAGCGGAGCAGCTTCTGGCTGGAGAAGGGCAAGCTCGCCCTGGTGCAGGCGGTCGTGCAGCAGCAGGATGAAGATTTCAAGCTGATCGTGGACGACATCGTGCCGCTGGACGGGCCGAATCCGGCTCCCCATGTCCGGCGGATGCGCGGCCGCGCGAACGCGCGCGCCCGGCGCCCGGCGGCCGGCGAGCCCGGCGCGAACGGCGCGAACGGCGTGAGCAGCGTGAGCAGCGTGAGCGGCGCGGGCTTTGGCGCGGACCGGAGCGCATATGGCGGACCCGACGCTTCCGCGGCCGCATCCGCGCATGCGCCGGGCACGGCTGCCGCGCCTATGCCGGCCGGCGGGCCGAACCGGCCCGACGCGGCCGCCCCGCGCGCGGAGGCGCCTCTGCCGGCCGCCGTTATGCCCGCGGCTTCAGCGGCACGGCGGACCGCTTCCCGCGAGCAGCGGGTTTTCGTCCGCATACCGGCGGACCGGGAACAGCCCGGCGTGCTCCGGGAACTCCGCCGCCTGCTGGACGGCCATCCGGGACCGCTGCGCACGGTGCTTTACTACGAGCGGGAACAGCGGACGATCGAACTGGGCGACAGCGTGCGCGTCAAACCTTCCCGCGAGCTGTTCGCCGCGATCGTGCGGCTGCTCGGTGAAGGCACGGCCGTCGTGAAGTAGCGGCTCACGGGATTGCCGCTGTTTTGTCTGCGGCACCAGCTTGCAGCACAGGGCTCTTAACGGCATTCCGTGCCGTTAATGCTGGCCTGCTCGCAGCGGCAAGCCTGAATAACGGCACGCCGTGCCGTTAAAAGGCAGCGTGAGCCCCAGGGAATGAACAAAGGCAGCCATTAACGGCATTCCGTGCCGTTAATGCTGGCCTGCTCGCAGCGGCAAGCCTGAATAACGGCACGCCGTGCCGTTAAAAGGCAGCGTGAGCCCCAGGGAATGAACAAAGGCAGCCATTAACGGCATCCCGTGCCGTTAATGCTTGCCCGCTCGCAGCGGCAAGCCTGAATAACGGCACGTCGTGCCATAACAGGGCCTGCAACAGTCGATCGGAAAATCCCAAGGAACGTTCGCCGTGTCGGATGCATATCGTTAGACAAGGGCCTGCGCTGCCCGGCAGCGCGCAAGGCCCCGATTGGGGGTATGCGGATGACCGCGGCGATTGAACGATGGCTCGAACGCAGAGGCGTTTCGGTCAGGGATGTGGCGGACATCGTCCTGTCCCTGCAGCGTCCTTACAACGATCGGTTGACGATTGCCGATTGCGAGGAAAGCGTGCGCGCGGTGCTCGCGAAGCGGGAAGTGCAATATACGCTGCTGACCGGCATCGCGCTGGATGAACTGGCCGACCGGGGCCTCCTGCCGGAACCGCTGCAGCAGATCATGGAGGCAGACGAATCGCTGTACGGGGTTGACGAGACACTGGCGCTCGGCATCGTCTCCGTTTACGGCATGATCGGCCTGACGAGCTTCGGGTATCTCGACAAAATGAAGCCGGGCGTGATCGGAAGGCTGAACGGCGCAGCCAACGGCGGAAGCGGTGGCGGGAATATCGGCGATCGTCACGGACGCGGCGTCCACGTCTTTCTGGACGATCTCGTGTCGGCGCTTGCGGCCGCGGCATCGGCGCGGATTGCGCACCAGAACCCGGACGCGCGCAAATACGGGCTGCCGGGGGAGGGCTGAACGGACGGCCTCCCGGACCGGACCGGCTGCCGCTGGCTCGTCCGCAAACCACGCAAGCGGCGCGGAGCGGACAAGCCCGCCGCGGCTCTGTTTGTTGCGGCATATCGGGCGGATATGCTATCATTATGGCAACATGCGGCCTTATTTCTTGCGAATGGTTCGGGAGGTACCTTTCGATGTGGACGGTAATCTATATCGCGCCGACTGCGAAAATCTCCGAGACAATCCGCCAGCGTCTGACCGAAGAAGGTTTCCTCGTGCAAGTCAGGCCGGTCAATCTCTCAAGACAGCAGTACGAGATATTGGTTCCATCCGCAGAATTGGACGAAGTGCAGGAAGTATTGAACGAAATACTGAATGCTTGATCAGCACCCTCCGGTTGTGACGGGTACGGCCATCCTTTGACGGAGCAGATGACGCCACACGCGGGCGCCGGCCGGCCACGTCACAATAATTTTGTGCCCTGAGAGGTGGCTTCATGTTCAAGGATCTCTTTCATAAAAAACGATACGCGACCATTCCTGCCGAACGGCCCGTAAAGCGGGACATTCCCGAAGGCTTGATGAATAAATGTCCGAAGTGCGGCAACATCCAATACAGCAAGGAACTGGAGAAGAATCTGAAAGTTTGCCCGTCCTGCGGATACCATTTCAGGCTGACCGCCCGGGAACGGATCGCGATGACGATGGACGACGGCATCCTGCATGAATTTGACGCGGACATGCAGTCCGGCGATCCGCTCGGCTTTCCCGGTTACGCCGCCAAGCTCGAGCAGCAGAAAGCGAAGACGGGCATGAACGAGGCGGTCATCACCGGCACCGGTTCGATCGACGGGCATCCGGTCGTCGTCGGGGTGATGGACTTTCATTTTTTTACGGGCAGCATGGGATCGGTCGTGGGGGAGAAGATCACGCGCGCGATCGAGTATGCCCGTGACAAGCGGCTGCCGCTCATTCTCTTCTCGACATCCGGCGGCGCCCGGATGCAGGAGAGCATCTTCAGCCTGATGCAGATGGCGAAGACGAGCGCGGCGCTCGCGCGGTTCTCGGATGAAGGCGGGCTCTACATCTCCGTCATGACGGACCCGACGACCGGCGGCGTGACGGCCAGCTTCGCGAGCCTCGGCGACTACAATCTGGCCGAGCCCGGAGCGCTCATCGGATTCGCCGGACGGATCGTCATTGAGCAGACGATCCGCCAGAAATTGCCGGACAACTTCCAGACCGCGGAATTCAATCTGCAGCACGGCCAGCTTGACAAAGTGGTGCACCGCAAGGATATGCGGACGGTGCTCGCGAAACTGCTGGACATGCACAGCATGAGGAGGGCGGAATGATGGCCGGAGGACTGGAATTCGAGAAACCGCTGTTCGAGCTCAGGAACAAGATCGACGAACTGCGCAAATTCGCGGAGGAGCGCGGGTTCGACTTCTCCGACGAGATCGCAAGGCTCGAAGCGCAGTACCGGCAGCTGGAAAACGAAGTGTACAGCGCCCTCACCGCCGCGCAGAAAATGCACATTGCGCGCCACCATCAGCGGCCGACGACGCTCGATTTCATCCAGGCGATTTTCACCGATTTCATCGAGCTGCACGGCGACCGGCTGTTCGCGGACGATCTGGCGATCGTCGGCGGGCTGGCCAAGCTGAACGGCGTTCCGGTGACGGTCATCGGCCACCAGCGCGGCAAAGATACGAAGGACAACATTGCCCGGTTCTTCGGCAGCCCGCATCCGGAAGGGTTCCGCAAGGCGCTGCGCCTGATGCGGCAGGCGGACAAGTTCGGGCGGCCGATCATCACGTTCATCGACACGAAGGGCGCCTACCCCGGCGACACCGCCGAGGAGCGGGGCCAGTCGGAGGCGATCGCGCGCAACCTGCTCGTCATGTCGACGCTGCGCGTGCCGATCGTCTGCGTCGTCATCGGCGAGGGCGGCAGCGGCGGCGCGCTGGCGCTCGGTGTCGGCAACCGCGTGCTCATGCTCGAGAACGCGATCTATTCCGTCATTTCGCCGAACGGGGCCGCGTCGATCCTGTGGAAGGACGCATCCCGGGCGGATGAAGCGGCGGAGGCCATGAAGATTACGGCGCAGGATCTGCATGCGTTCGGCATCGTCGAGGAAGTGATCCCCGAGCCGAAGGGCGGCGCGCACCGCGATCCGGAAGGGCAGGCCGAGCTGGTGAGAGAGGCCGTCTGGCGCCACTTGCAGGAACTGATGGCGATGTCGCCGGAGGAGCTGGTCGAGGACCGGTACCGGAAGTTCCGGAGCATCGGCGTGATCGGATCGGGAGGTTCGGATGCGCCGCCGGATCCGCCGCGGAAATCCGGGGAGCCGGAAGCGGAGGAAGACCGGAAGGAGCCGGAGCCCCCTGCCGGGAATGCGGCGGATGAGAGTGCGGACGCAAGCGCGGCGATCGAGTCGAACGCCCGCTGAATCCGGACAGGCCCATGTACAGTTGAGCAAGTATCGTGTATTTTTATATAAGGATGCGACTTTGCAAGTTTTTCCGCTTGCAAGGAGACTGTCCTTCACTGCAAGACGGATTCGCCCGCACCGAAGGTCGGAGCGAACCGTTTTGCTTGCGTGAACATTCCAAGGTTTGACCTGAATTAACGGAGGAAACCGCACATGCGCAAAACGAAGATCGTATGCACCATCGGTCCCGCAAGCGAATCGCTCGAGAACACGAAGAAACTGATCCAGGCGGGCATGAACGTCGCGAGGCTGAACTTCTCCCACGGCGATTTCGAGGAACACGGCAACCGGATCAAGAACATCCGCCAGGCTTGCCGTGAACTGGGCAAGACCGTCGCCATCCTGCTCGACACCAAGGGTCCGGAGATCCGCCTCGGCAATCTGGCCGAAGAGCCGATCGAGCTCGTGGCGGGCGAATTCGTGACGCTGACGACGGAGAATATCCTCGGCGACCGGCACCGCATCCCGGTGACGTACAGCGACCTTCCCCGGGACGTGAAGGCCGGGGATACCATTCTGCTCGATGACGGCCTGATCGGCCTCAAGGTCGTTGAGATCCAGGGCACCGAGATCAAGTGCGAGATTCAGAACAGCGGCCCGATCAAGAGCAAGAAGGGCGTCAACGTTCCGGGCGTTGCCATTTCGCTGCCTGGCATCACGGAGAAAGACGCCAACGACATTCTTTTCGGGATCGAGCAGGGCATTGACTTCATTGCGGCATCGTTCGTGCGGAGAGCAAGCGACGTGCTGGAAATCCGTGAACTGCTGGAACGGCACAATGCGTCGCATATTCAGATCATTGCCAAGATTGAAAACCGCCAGGGCGTCGACAATCTGGACGAAATCCTGGAAGTGGCGGACGGCCTGATGGTGGCGCGCGGCGACCTCGGCGTCGAAATTCCGGTCGAAGAAGTGCCGCTCGTGCAGAAAATGATGATCGAGAAATGCAACCGCGCCGGCAAACCGGTCATCACGGCGACGCAGATGCTCGATTCGATGCAGCGCAACCCGCGGCCGACCCGCGCGGAAGCGAGCGACGTCGCGAACGCCATCTTCGACGGCACCGACGCGATCATGCTGTCGGGCGAGACGGCGGCCGGCAAATATCCGGTTGAATCGGTCATGACGATGGCGCGCATCGCGGAACGGGCGGAAGCTGCGCTTGAATATCGGGAGATTTTCCTCCGCCAGGCGAGCGCCCAGCAGACGACCGTGACGGAAGCGATCAGCCAGGCGGTCGCGAACTCCGCGCTCGATCTGGAGGCGGATGCGATCATCACTTCGACGGAGAGCGGCTATACGGCGCGGATGGTGTCGAAATATCGTCCGAAGGCGCCGATTATCGCCGTCACGCCGGTCGAGCACGTCATGCGCAGCCTGCAGCTTGTCTGGGGCGTCATTCCGGTGCTCGGCAAGCCGGCGAAGACGACGGACGAAATGTTCGACATCGCCGTGAACGGCGCCGTCGAATCCGGTCTCGTCAAGCTCGGCGACACGGTCGTCATCACGGCCGGCGTACCGGTCGGACGTTCCGGATCGACGAACCTCATCAAGATTCATACGGTCGGCGATCTCGTCGCCAAGGGCCAGGGGATCGGCAGCCAGTCCGCGACCGGCAAGGTCGTCGTCGCGAACACGCCGGAAGAAGCGATCGCCAAGGCGAAGGAAGGCATGATTCTCGTTACGCCTTCGACGAACCGCGAATACATGCCGGCCATCGAGAAAGCGGCGGCGCTGATCACGGAGCAGGGCGGCATTACGAGCCACGCGGCCGTCGTCGGCCTGAACCTCGGCATCCCGGTCGTGCTCGGCGTGTCCGATGCGACGAAACGGATGTCGGACGGGATGGAAGTGACGGTCTACGCCGAGATCGGCGTCATCTATACGGGACAGGCGCGCGTGCTGTAAGCGCGCCGTCCGCCGGAAGCTCACCGAGTCGGGAGCGGCGGACCGCCGAGCGGTCCGGCCGCTCCCGTGTCTGCGTGCGCCGGCGATTCGGTTCGCAGGCGAGTTTCAACGGGGGAGGCGTGACATGGCTTCGCACTGGCACCTGTTCCCGCTGCGTGTCCGCTATCAGGAGACGGACCGGATGGACGTCGTGTTCTACGCGAATTACGTGACCTGGTTCGAGATCGGGCGGACCGAATTCATCCGGCACGCGGGATGGCCGTATCGAAAGGTGGAAGACGCGGGACTGCTGCTGCCGGTCGTCGATCTGAACGTCCGGTACGAGCAGCCGGCCCGGTATGACGACCGCATCGTCATCTGCACCCGGCTGCGGGAAGTGTCGCCGCTCAGGCTGAACTTCGACTCGCAGGTCCGGCTGATCGGGGAGGATGAACAGCCGCCGGCGACGGCGGATGCGGACGGGCAGCTGCCCGGCAGGCTGCTCGCGGCAGGCGGAACCGGCCACGTCTGGCTGAATCGGGACTGGAAGCCGACGCGGCTCGACAGGGCCGCCCCGGAACTGTACGCGCTGCTCAGGCGGCTGGCCGGCGGCGGATGAAAAGCGGGAAGAAGTCGCACAATATACCGGCATATGCCGATGGTTGGTCCGAGGGCAAAAACTTCTTTTATGACGGCGATAAAGCATTTTTATTTCCAACAAACATTACATGAATGTTCACATGCCCGGCAAAAAAAGTTATGATATTCTGGTACGTTACTCGGCTGAAGTGCTTCCGTATGCCCGCAGGCGGCAATATGGGGCAAAATATTTCCCCGGAAATTGCGGAAAAGGAGAGAGAGACATGACAGCAACGAAAGGTCTTGAAGGCATCGTCGCGACGACTTCGGCGATCAGTTCGATCATCGACGGCGCATTGACCTACCGCGGGATCAACATCGACGAGCTGGCGGAACATGCCACCTTCGAAGAGACCATCTATCTGCTCTGGCACGGCAAACTTCCGAACAGGGCCGAGCTGAAGAGTCTGATGGATGAGCTCGCCGCCAACGCGGCGCTGCCCGATGAACTGCTCACGCAGCTGAGGACTTACCCGCCCGGAGCGAACTCGATGGCTGCGCTTCGTTCGGCTGTCTCCGCATTGGCCTTGTACGATGAAGAGGCGAACGATATGTCGCCGGAAGCCAACCTGCGCAAGGCGGTGAAGCTGCAGGCGAAGCTGCCGACGATTGTGGCCGCATTCGCGCGGATCCGCGAAGGCAAGGAACCGATCCAGCCGAAATCCGGTGTTTCCATCGCGCACAACTTCCTGTACATGCTGACGGGCAAGGATCCGGATGAAGTCGCCGTCAAGGCGTTGGACAAAGCGCTCGTGCTGCATGCGGATCACGAACTGAACGCTTCGACGTTTGCGGCGCGTGTCACGGTGGCGACGCTTTCGGACATCTATTCGGGTGTCACGAGCGCGATCGGCGCGCTCAAGGGGCCGCTGCACGGCGGAGCCAACGAAGCGGTCATGATCATGCTCGACGAGATCGGTTCGATCGAGAATGTCGAGTCCTACATCATGAACAAGCTGGCCAACAAGGAGAAAATCATGGGCTTCGGCCACCGCGTCTACAAGAACGGCGACCCCCGCGCGAAGCATCTGCAGAAGATGTCCCGCGAGCTGGGCGAACGTTCGGGCAACCTGAAGCTGTACGAAATGTCCGTCAAGATCGAAGAACTCGTGACCGGACAGAAAGGGCTGAAGCCGAACGTCGACTTCTATTCGGCATCGGTCTATACGACGCTGGGCATTCCGCGAGATCTGTTCACGCCGCTCTTCGCCATCAGCCGCGTGTCGGGCTGGACGGCGCACATCCTCGAACAGTACAGCGACAACCGGCTGATCCGTCCGCGGGCGGAATATACCGGCCCGGCGAATGTCCGCTACGTGCCGATCGAACAGCGCTGAGGCGATCGTCCGGACGGGACGAGCCAGGTCCGTTCGGGAAATGATGTTGTCATGCAGGAAACTTGACTGTTTGATTCAGGTAAAGGAGGAACCATCATCATGCTGCAACTTGAGAAATTTGCACCGCCGACGGAAGGCGAGAAAATCACGATTAAAGACGGCAAGCTGCAAGTGCCGAACAACCCGATCGTGCCGTTCATCGAAGGCGACGGCACGGGCCGCGACATCTGGCGCGCATCGAAGCGCGTGCTGGACGCGGCAGTAGAGAAAGCCTACAATGGCGAGAAGAAAATTGCGTGGTACGAAGTATTTGCCGGCGAGAAAGCGTATAATACATACGGCGAATGGCTGCCGAACGATACGCTGACCGCAATCCGCGAATATATCGTGGCCATCAAGGGTCCGCTGACGACACCGGTAGGCGGCGGCATCCGCTCCCTGAACGTCGCGCTGCGGCAGGAGCTGGACCTGTACGTCTGCCTCCGTCCGGTCCGCTATTTCCAAGGCGTTCCGTCGCCGGTGAAGCGTCCGGATCTCGTCAACATGGTCATTTTCCGCGAGAACACGGAAGACATCTACGCCGGCATCGAATATCAGGAAGGCACGCCCGAAGTGAAGAAAGTGATCGAGTTCCTGCAGAAGGAAATGGGCGTGAAAAAGATCCGCTTCCCCGAGACGAGCGGCATCGGCATCAAGCCGGTATCGTCCGAAGGTTCGAAGCGGCTCGTGCGCGCGGCCATCGAATATGCGATCCGGCATAACCGCAAATCGGTGACCCTCGTGCACAAGGGCAACATCATGAAGTTCACGGAAGGCGCGTTCAAGAACTGGGGCTACGAAGTCGCGGAGCAGGAGTTCCCGGACAAGACGTTCACCTGGGGCCAATACGACCGGATCAAGGAAGCCGAAGGCGTCGAAGCGGCGAACAAAGCGCAGGCCGAGGCGGAAGCCGCCGGCAAGATCATCATCAAGGACGCCATCGCCGACATCGCGCTGCAGCAAGTGCTGACGCGTCCGGCGGAGTTCGACGTCATCGCGACGCTGAACCTGAACGGCGACTACCTGTCCGACGCGCTGGCTGCCCAGGTCGGCGGCATCGGCATCGCGCCGGGCGCGAACATCAACTACGTTACGGGTCACGCGATCTTCGAAGCGACCCACGGCACGGCGCCGAAATACGCCGACAAGGACGTCGTCAACCCGGGTTCCGTCATCCTGTCCGGCGTCATGATGCTCGAGCATCTCGGCTGGCAGGAAGCGGCTGACCTGATCTACAAAGGGATGGAGACGGCCATCAACAACAAGACGGTCACGTACGACTTCGCCCGCCTCATGGAAGGCGCGAAGGAAGTCAAATGTTCGGAGTTCGCCGACGAGGTTATCAAACATATGGCTTGATGCCGTTTGAAACGGAGGTTGGCGTGGGAACGTGTCCATCAAGAGGAAGAAGATTACGGTAATCGGCGCAGGTTTCACAGGCTCGACGACGGCGCTCATGCTCGCGCAGAAGGAGCTGGGCGACGTCGTGCTGCTCGACATTCCGCAACTGGAGAATCCGACGAAGGGCAAGGCATTGGACATGCTCGAGGCGACGCCGGTGCTGGGCGTCGACAGCCGAATCACGGGCACTTCCGATTACAAGGACGCGTCAGACTCCGATATTGTCATCATTACGGCCGGCGTGGCGCGCAAGCCGGGCATGAGCCGCGACGATCTCGTCACGACCAACGCGGGCATCGTCCGCTCGGTGTGCGAGCAGGTGCGGCAGACTTGCCCGGATGCGTACGTCATCGTCCTCAGCAATCCGGTCGACGCGATGACCTGGGTCGCCTGGCGGACGCTCGGATTTCCGAAGAACCGCGTCATCGGCCAATCCGGCGTGCTTGACACGGCGCGCTTCTGCACGTTCATCGCCCGGGAGCTGAACGTCTCGGTCGAGGACGTGCGCGGATTCGTGCTCGGCGGCCACGGCGACGACATGGTGCCGCTCGTCCGGTACTCGAACGTCGGCGGCATTCCGATCGAGAAGCTGCTGCCGAAGGAACGGATCGAGGCGATCGTGCAGCGCACCCGCGTCGGCGGCGGAGAGATCGTGGGTCTGCTCGGCAGCGGCAGCGCCTACTATGCGCCGGCCGCGTCGCTCGTGCAGATGGCGGAAGCGATTCTGAAAGACAAGAAGCGCATTTTGCCGGTCATCGCGCTGCTTGAAGGCGAGTACGGCTATGACAATCTGTTCATGGGAGTTCCGGTCATTCTGGGCGGCGGCGGCATCGAGCGGGTGCTCGAGCTGGAACTGACGCCGGAGGAGAAGGCGGCGCTCGACAAATCCGCCGAATCCGTCCGCAGCGTCATCCGCATCGCAGCCGGCTGAATGGCCATTTCCGGAGCCCGCTGCAAGACCCTGACAGGCGTTCAGGGTCTTGCGCGTTTCAGCGGGCTGCGGCTTTGTGTCGGCGGACAAGTTCGGCTATACTGGGAGTAGTTCAGATAGGAGGTGCCGAATGGGTCAGTTTTTCTATTTCCTGCATGCGATCGGGGCTGTCGGGATGGGCATCTATCTGGTGCTTCCGTTCCTGGTCGGCCGCATTACGCAGCTCAGCAGCGAAGGGCAGGCCGGTTTTGCCGACGGGGTGCTGATCGCAAACCGGGTGGCGCAATTCTGTCTCGTTCTGCAGTTGCTGACCGGCGGATACATGATGACGCTGGCCGATTACTCCGTGCTTTGGTCCACGCTGACGCTGGTGCTGTTCCTGGGCATCGGGGCGCTCGGCGGCATCATGACGAAGCCTTTGAAAGCGATTGTAGCTGCCGCGAAGTCCGGCGAGAGCGCGGCAGGCGCCATTTCGCGCGTCCGCTTGTTCAGCATCTTGCTGCTCGTGCTGTATGTGGCCATCATCTTCGTCATGCAGTATTCGAATATTTGATTGCGGTTCATTCTACGACTTCATGGAGAAGGGATTGTTTGCGTTATGGCGGCACAATCACCGGACCTGATCACGCTCGGGGAATCGATGGCGCTGTGCATGGCGCCGGATTACAAAGGGCTTGACCAGGCCGCTTCGCTGGAGCTGACGTTCGGCGGCGCGGAGAGCAATCTGGCCATCGGAGCCGCGCGGCTCGGCGTTTCCAGCGGCTGGTTCGGCGCGCTCGGCGACGATCCGTTCGGACTCAAGATTCTGAAGGCGATCCGCGGCGAAGGCGTTGACGTCTCCCGCGCGCGGCTCGTGCCGGGCGAACAGACCGGCGTCATGTTTCGGGACAATCCCGGCGGCAAATTGTCGGTTTACTACTACCGGAAACTTTCCGCGGCCAGCCGGATGAAGCCGTCCGACCTGGATGCGGATTATATCCGCGGCAGCAAAATCCTGCATGTGACCGGCATTACGTGCGCGATCAGTGAAAGCGCTCGCGACACGGTACGGGAAGCTGTCCGGATCGCGAAGGAAGCCGGAGTCAAAGTATCCTTCGACCCGAATCTCAGACTCAAGCTGTGGACGATTGAAGAAGCGAGGGAAGTGCTGCTTCCGATCGCGGAACAGGCGGACTATTTCCTTCCCGGCTACGACGAGCTGCAGCTGCTCTATGATACGACGGACGAGGAAGCGATCTTCGCCCGGCTTTCGGAACTGTCCGCCGTCTCGGTCGTGAAAGGTGTCGGAGAGACGACGGTCATCGTCGAAGGCGGGAAACGCACCGCCGTGCCGTTCTACAAGGCGGAGAAAGTCGTCGATACCGTCGGGGCCGGCGACGGATTCTGCGCGGGGCTGCTCGCAGGGCTGCTGAAAGGCCGCCCGATCGTCGAGGCGGTCCGGATCGCCAGCATCTGCGGCTCCCTCGTCGTGCAGGGACGCGGCGACTGGGAAGCCACGCCGGACTGGAACACGGTGGAACGGCTCATGGAAGATCGGAAGCGGATCGAACGATAAAGGACGGCAACACACGTCCCGCGGCGCTTGATGCGGCCGCGGGACATTTTTGCGCCGCGAAGGAGATGGGCAGGATGACGCGTGAGGGAGAAGAACGGCTGGACGGCGGCTGGCTCCGGGTCAAGGTGCCGCTGCCGTTTGCGCTTCGATATGTTAACAGCTATCTGATTCCGGACGATGACGGCTGGACGCTGGTCGATCCGGGGCTGCGGACGCCGGATGCCGAACGGCTGTGGCTGGATGTGTTGAGGCGATGCGGGATTCATGCGGCCGATATCCGGGCGATCGTGCTGACGCACCAACATCCCGACCATATCGGGCTGGCCGGCTGGTTTCAGGAGCGGTCGGGAGCGCCGGTGTACATGTCCGAACGGGCCTATGCGTACGCGATGCGGCTGTGGGGACCCGGCAGGACATTCACGGCAGAGCTTCAGGCGCTGTACAGGGAGAACGGATTGCCGCGCGGGATGGAAGAAGCCCTCGCGGAGCATCTGGAAAGCTTCGTCGCCATGGTGTCTCCTTTGCCGGAGCCGGTGTTTATCCAGGGAGGCGGGACCATCGGGATCGGCGGACAGGTATGGGAAATTCTCGACACGCCCGGCCATGCGGACGGCCATCTCTGCTTCTGGCAGCGCGAGAGCCGGATCATGCTGTGCGGCGACCAGGTGCTGCCCGGCATTACGCCGAACATCAGTCTTGTGCCGGGCGCGGAGCCCGGCGTGCTGGCGAGGTACCTGCACAGTCTCGCGGAGCTGGAGACGTTCGAGACCATTCTCGCGTACCCCGGTCACCGCGATCCGTTCCGCTGCATGCGAGATCGGATCGGCGAGATACGGGCGCACCACGTCCGCCGGCTTGCGGCCATGGAGGAGATGCTGGCCGAGCCGCTCACCGGCTATGAAGTCTGCATGCGCCTGTTCGGCGAGCGGGTGCAGGGCAGCCTGCACAATCTGCGCTTTGCCATGTCCGAGACGCTGGCGCATCTCGAACATCTCGCCGGGGAAGGGCGTGCGGCCTCCGCGCGGGGCGGGGACGGCATCCTCCGCTGGCGTCGCGGCTGAGCGGCCGCCAACGGATCGATGGCATCTGCGTGCCGGTCCGGCCTGCCGGCATCAGTCAGACGGCAGGCCGTTTTCTTTCTCTTCCTGCTTGCGGTGCGCCATCCGGCTCGCCGCGGACGAGGCGATCGCGCCGACGATGTCATCGAGGAATGTATGGATTTCTCCGTCGGTTTTGTCGTTCAGTTTATTAAGGATGCCCGGTTTCTGCTTGTCGATGTAGCCGAAGTTCGTAAATCCGATGCTTCCATAGACATTCACGATGGACAAGGCCAAAACCTCGTCGATGCCGTACAGCGCTTCGTCGTGTCTCACCATATCCTGAAGCGGCGGCAGCAGCTTGCCTTCCTCCGCCAGCATGTCCAGCTGGATGCCGGTCAGCACGGCGTTCTGCACCTCGCGCTTGGACAGCACCGCAACAACGTGATGTTCGCATTCTTCCAGCGTCAGATCGGGATAATAGGGCGATTGCAGGTAGTGGACGAGTTCCGCGATGGCTTTCGTCGTCACGCCGCGTTTCTCCAGCCACTCCAATGTCGCGCGCTGAACTTCTTTGCTGTTCAGCACGTAGGGTTTCGGTTCCGGCATATGTCTGCACTCCCATTCGATGGATTCAGTTCTATTGCTGGACAAGACTCGTATACATACTACTACAAAAATTCTGAATCCCACAAATTATTGAATGGTGCACGGGAGGCGCGAGAGCAGATGAATCGGTTCCATTCCTTGCGCAGGAGCGCAGCCGCCGGCTTGCTGGCCTTACCGCTCATCTTGTCCGGCTGCAGCCTGTTCGGCGAGCCGGCAAGCCGGCAGATTGACCCGCCGCAGAACGTCGAACCGGAGGACCTTGACGCGGTTCAGCCGCAGAACGGACAACCGTCCCCGGATTCGGCGTCCGCGGACGAAACGGCGGAAACGGTGACGCCGCTGACCGTCTATGTGAAGGACAGGAGCGGGTATCTGGCGCCGGTGACGGTGAACGCGGCGGCAAGCAATGCCGAAGAAGCCGGCATCCGGGCGCTGGAGCGGATGATCGAGGGCAGCGAGGCCGGGGCGTTGCCGGAAGGATTCCGTGGGGTGCTTCCGGCCGGCACGCGGATCGAGAAGCTGACGATCGATCGGGAGCAGCGGGTGGCGATCGTCGACTTCGCCGGTTCGTTCACCGATTACAATCCGCAGGATGAGCGGCGCATCCTGGAAGCGGTGACGTGGACGCTGACCGGACTTGAGGACGTTGAAGGCGTCCTGCTGCGCCACGATGGGGAGGAACTCGGCGAAATGCCGGTCGACGGCTACCCGCTGGACGGACCGCTCACGCGGGCAATGGGCATCAATCTCGAAGTGGCACCGGGAGCCTCCTACGGCAATTCGATGCCGGTGACCGTCTTTTTCTCGTCGATCTCCGATGTAGGCGATCCGTACTTCGTTCCGGTCACCCGGCTGGTGGAACGCGAAGAAGACCAGGCTGTCGCCGCGCTTCGCGAATTGATCGCGGGCCCGGCGCGGGGCACGGAGCTGAGCGGCGTCATGACGGAAGATGTCGAGCCTGCGTCGGTCACGGTGGACGGCGATACGGCGGTGGTGGATCTGAAGGATGACACCTACGAAGAGGGCCAGCCGCTTCCGTCCGAAATGTTGGAGGCGGTCGTATTGTCCGTCAGTGAAAATACGGGTGCCGAGAAGGTGCAGATCCGGGTGAACGGTTCGTCGAACGTCGTCGATACGGACAATCGTTCTTACGCCGAGCCGGTCAGTCGTCCCGAGCACGTCAACGCGCTGAAAACATGAACGGCCATCGGGCCGGCTGCCCGCAAGATGCATCCCGCTTGCCTGATCTTCACAGGCCGGGAGCGTCGCCGGGGAAGCCGGCATTTTTTTTTGCATTGCTTGCCGGCAATTGACTAACAATGTTCCATCGATCTTAAGATCTTCTTCTGTGAATGCGTTTACACGAACGGTATAGTGGACTTTGAAGACGAAACAACCTGATCAGGGGTGATGAACATTGCGGATATCGAAGAAAAGGATGGGTCTTGGTCTGACGGTTCTGCTCATCGCCATGCTGGCGGCGGCATGCGGAGGCGGCGGTTCCGACTCTGGCGGAGTCTCCGGCGGCGGTTCGAACGGTTCGGGAAGCGGCGCAGACGCCAAGCCGTTTGCGGGCAAGAAGATCACGTTCTACACGGCCAACCATCCATGGGCGGAGACGATCAAGACGTTGCTGCCGGAGTTCGAGGACAGCACGGGCATGAAAGTCGAAATTCAAGGTTTCGCGGAAGACCAGCTGTCGCAGAAATTGTCCGTTCAGCTGACCAGCCAGTCTTCCGACCCGGACGTGTTCATGACGCGGCCGCTGCAGGAAGCCCGCATGTATTTTCGCAACGGATGGTACGAGATGTTGAATGATTATGTGGAGCGGGACAAATCGGAAATCGATTTCGACGATTTCTCGAGCTCGGCCGTCGATTCGACCACGGTGGACGGCCAGATCGTTGCCATCCCGATCATCTCCGAACAGGAAGTGCTGTATTATCGCAAGGATCTGCTCGAGAAAGCGGGCCTGGAGGTGCCGAAGACGCTGGACGAACTGGAGGAAGCGATCAAGGCGCTTCATGACCCGGACAACGGCGTGTACGGATTCGTGGCCCGCGGTCAGGCGCAGGTGCTGGTTACGCAAGTGTCTTCCTTCGTGTTCTCCGAAGGCGGAGACTTCATGGACGGCGACAAGGCCGCGGTCAATACGCCCGGAGCGATCCGGGGCTTCAGCCGTTACGGAAGTTGGCTCAGGGAATACGGGCCGCCGGGGGTTCTGAACTTCTCGTGGCCGCAAGCGATGGGGGTTTTCGCCCAGGGCAAGGCTGCGTTTTATACCGACGCAAGCGCGATTTACAAGAATGCGATTGATCCCGACAAATCCACCATCGGCGAACACGTCGGCTACGCCATGTTCCCGGCCGGCAGCGCCGGCGCGAAGCCTTACAGCATCACTTCATGGGCGCTCGGCATGAACGCGAAATCGGCGAACAAGGATGCAGCATGGGCGTTCATCAAGTGGGCGACCAGCAAAGAAGTGATGCTGAAGACGCAGCAAGGAGGCAATCCCGGCGTCCGCCAATCGGTTTGGAACGATCCGGAAGGTGTAGCCGGATTCCCCGAGCAGCTCGTCGAGGTCATCCGGGAATCGAGCAAGATCGGCATTGGCCATGACCGGCCGCTCGTCATCAATGTCGGTCAGGCTCGCGACATCATCGGAAGCATCGTTGTCCAGGCCATTCTCGGCGAGGACGTGCAGGCCGCGGCGGATCGCGCCAACGCAGAGTTCCAGGAACTGATCGACATGGAGAAATGAAAAGAAGGAACAGGAAACGAGGGGGCGGTCCGGCCCCCTTCTTACTGAAAGCGAGAGTGGGTGAACACGATGACTGCATGGCTCGATAAGCGGTTCAAATGGGTCGTGACGATGCCTGCCGTTCTGTTCGTGCTGGTCATGATGGCATTTCCGATCCTTTATACCGTCCGGCTCAGTTTCTTTGAATGGAGCATGTCGGCCGCCGCCCCGCCCAAGTGGACAGGATTGGATAACTATGCGAAGCTGCTGTCGGACACACGGTTCTGGCATGCGGTGAAAGCGACCGTCTGGTTCTCGTTCGGTGCGCTGATTCTTGAAACCGTGCTGGGCGTTGCAATCGCGTTGCTCCTGCACCGGAATTTCAAAGGGAAGGAGTCCGCCAAGACGATCTTTCTGCTGCCGATGGTGGCGACGCCCGTCGCGATGGGGCTCGTGTGGGTGCTGATTTATGAACCGACCAACGGCATTCTGAATGTCATGCTCCAGTCCATCGGCCTCAAGCCGCTGAATTGGCTCGGCAGCGTGAACCAGGTCATTCCTTCCCTGATCGTCATCGATGTCTGGCAGTGGACGCCGATGATCTCGCTTATCGTCATGGCCGGCCTGACGACTTTGCCGCAGGAACCCTACGAATCCGCGGATGTAGACGGCGCGGCCGGGTGGCAGAAACTGTTCTACATTACGCTGCCGCTTCTGCGCCCGACCATTCTGACGGCGGTCATGCTGCGGCTGATCGACGTCATCAAGACGTTCGACATCATTTACGCGACGACGCAGGGAGGACCGGGCACGGCTTCCGAGACGCTGAACATTTACGGCTATGTGCTCGCTTTCCACTACTTCCAGCTCGGCAAGGCCTCGGCGCTGCTCGTGCTCTTCTTCCTGCTGGTGCTTGGCCTGACGCTCTTGATGATCTGCGCGCGACGCAGCAAGGAGGGAGACCGGTGAAGAGACGAAAACGAATCTCCCGGTTCGTCCAAAACGTGTTGACGTATCTGGTGCTGCTCATATTCTCCTTCCCGCTGATCTGGATGGTGCTGTCGTCGTTCAAGACGCAGGTGCAGATCCAGTCGGCCGAGCAGATGTTCTGGTTCAAGCCGACGGGGCGAAACTATGCGGATGTATTCGGCCAGTACAATTTTTTCAAGTATATGCTCAACAGCCTGATTGTCGCAATCGGTTCGACGCTCGCTTCCTTGCTGCTCGGCTTGCCGGCGGCTTACGGCATCGCGCGCTACCGCCTGAACAGCCTGGGCGTGACGATTCTGATCGCGCGCATCATACCGGGCATTTCGTTCCTCATTCCGTGGTACATCATTTTCAGCATGCTGGGACTCGTGGATACTTACACGGCCCTGATTCTTAGCCACATGCTGGTCGGTCTGCCGTTCGTCATCTGGGTCATGATCGCCTATTTCGAATCGCTGCCGCTGGAGATCGAAGAAGCCGGCGCGATCGACGGATGCAGCAAGCTCGGCGTATTCCTGCGGATCGTGCTCCCCATCTCGGGACCGGGCATCATCACCTCGTCGCTGATGTCGGTGATCTTCTCGTGGAACCATTTCATGTTTTCCGTCATTCTGGCTGCAGAGAAGACGAAAACGCTGCCGATCGCGGTTTTCAATTTCCTGTCCTATTCCGAGGTCAATTGGGGCGGACTGATGGCGGCGGCGACCATTATTACGACGCCGGTGCTGGTCATCGCACTCATCGCGCAAAAGTTCATTATCGACGGCTTGTCGGCCGGAGCGGTGAAAGGCTGAAGAATGCCGGAGTTGCATGTTTCGCCTCATGCATTTATCCGAATGGCAAGTTATAATGTTGTCCAAAAACAAGGGCTGACGAATCCATGCCAATCAAGACAACCATTTTCGGAAAAATTGTTGTCCTGATCGTGTCGCTTCTGATTCCGATTCTGATGCTGTACAGTTATTTCTACAAAGTCAGCGTGGATGTCGTCAAATCGCAGGTCGTTTCGAACAACTGGAACCGGCTGTCGTTCTTCATGAGCCAGATGGAGTCCACCATCGACCAGTTGACCAAGTTTTCCGTTGTCGCAAGCCGGCTGCCGAGCATGCGTGATTTTCTGGAAGGCGGGGAAACAGAGACGGCTTACGAACGGTTCCGGAAGCGGGCACGAATCGAGGAGCAGCTGATCCTGCAAAACGCGACCAGCGTATGGGTCGGTCAGCTGACCGTCTTTATGCCGGATCTGAAGGACATGATCTCGACCGATTACTCCATCGCGTACGACGAAGTCCAAGACCTGCTGCGGCGTGAAAGCCAGAAATGGACGCATATCGAGGCAAAAGGGGTCAATGAAGAATCGGCCTACTTTTCCCGGTACACCCATACCCGCCTGAACGACAAGGAACTGCTCGTCGAAGTCAGGTTTCAGGACGACAACATCCGGAACATGCTGTCGGAGTTCAAGCGAACCGGCGGCACAAGCCCGTTCTTCTACCATCCGGAACTGGGGACGATTCAGAACCGCGACAGCGACGCGGTCGTCATTGAACAGCTGGTGTCCGAGCTGAACCGCATTACGCTGGATTCCGGCGGCAGCAAGACGATCGCGATCGACCGCGGGAGATACTCGGTCAACTATTTGCAGTCGAAGAGCCTGGGATGGTACCTGATCGACTATGAGCCGATCGAGGATATTTTGAGCCCGATTACGAAAAGCCGGAATTTGTTCTATGTCTCCGTCGCTTTGCTGCTCGTCATGAGCATGCTGGCGTCTCTGCTGCTGTATTGGCAAGTGCAGATGCCGATCAAACAGCTGATCCGCGGCGTGCAGGGATTGAAGCACGGCAACTACGCGATCCGGCTGAGCACCAAGGTGCACAACGAGTTCGAATTCCTGTTCCTGCGCTTCAATCAGATGGCGGAACAGATCCAGCAATTGATCGAGACGATCTATGAGGAGAAAATCCGGGTGCGGGAGGCGACGTTGAAGCAGCTTCAATCGCAAATCAATCCGCATTTTCTGTACAATTGCCTGTTCTTCATCAAAAATATGGCCAGCATGGGCAACAAGGACGCCGTGATCGCGATGGCGCTGAACCTCGGCGAATATTACCGCTACAACACCAGGGTTGACAGCGACATCGTCACGGTCGAAGATGAAATGCGGCTTGTCGCCAATTATTTGACGATCCAGAATTTGCGATTGGAACGGTTCCACTTCGAGATCGACATCCCGGATACGATGCGGCGATTGCCGATCCCGCGACTGACCGTTCAACCGTTGGTTGAAAACGCTGTCATTCACGGGGTTGAGAAAACCGATCGTTTCGGCATCATCCGCATCACGGGCCGAAGTGACGGTAGCGTCCACCGGATCGTGGTGGAAGACAACGGGCCGGGCATGTCCGCCGAAGAACTGGACCAATTGCAGTGGAGGCTCTCGCTTCCGATGGACGACGAGATGGGATGCGGGCTGTGGAATGTCCATCAACGGCTGTTGCACCGGTACAGGGGCGGTTCCGGAGTGAAGTTGTCCCTTGGCGGAACCGGCGGGCTGACCGTTGTCATGCAGTGGGAAACCGACGCTCGGGGGTGAACGCGCATGTATCATCTGCTGCTCGTTGACGACGAGGTGAATGTGGCGGACAGTCTGGAATCGCTGATTCCCTGGGAGACGATCGGCTTTGCGAAAGTGTACAAGGCTTACTCCGGCCGGGAGGCGCTGGAATGGTTCGAGACGGTGCCGATCGATGTCGTCATTACCGATATCCGCATGCCGGGCATCGATGGTCTGGAGCTCATCCGTGAAATCCGGGGAAGGCGGAAAAACGTCAAATGCTTGCTGCTCACCGGCTATGCCGATTTCGAATATGCCCGGCAAGCCATCTCGCATCATGTCAGCGACTATCTGCTCAAGCCGGTCAGCGACGAGGAGATTGTGGCGAAAGTCAGCCGGGTCGTGCAGCAGCTGAGAGAGGAAGCCGAGGCGAATAACGCATACCATCGAGCTTTGCATACGATGAGGGAATATCTTCCGAAGCTGAAGGCGGAATTGTTGGGCGATCTCTTGCAGGGCAGGCGCACGTCTTCGGAACAGCTCGCGTCCCGGCTGGATATGCTGCAAATCCCCGTCCGCGAAGGCGATATGGCGGCGCTCATGCTGATTCGCATCGAAGGCGGCCGGGCGAACGATTTCCGCTCCGCCTCGCTCATGCAATTTGCGATCGGGAACATGGCGGAGGAAATTTTCGGCGAGACGCATCATCTGTGGCATTGTCAGGATGCCTACGATTTCATGGTGTTTCTCGCAACCGCCAAAGAGCCTGAACCGGAGGGCAGAGGCTCCGCGTCAGCGGACGGGCGGAAGCGACGGTTCGAACAACTGGCAAACCAGCTGCACCTCAGCGCCCGTCATTATTTGAATGCGGTCATCTCGGTGATCGTCACGGATTGGGGTGTGTTCCCGCATGACTTGCAATCCCTCTATCAGAGCGGGTTGTCCGCCTATCGCAGGCAGATCGGAGATCAAAGCGGAATGTTCGCCTTCGCCTGCGGGGAGGGCGGCTCGGCGGAACAGCATTCCCTGCAGCGGATGTATGAACCGCCCAACCTTTACCAACTGTTCGAGATCGGTGATTGGGACGGGCTGAAAGAAAAATACGACGCCATTTTTGAGGAGTTGATGCGGAAGGCGGAGGTTTCGAAGGATTATCTCGTGGAAACGTATTTCACCATCTATTCGGCTTACTGTTATATCGCGCACAAATACAACAAGGAGCTCTCGGACATCATCGGCCATGAGCTGTCCAACACGCTCGGGCTCGCGCACTGCCGCTCGTACGGCGCACTGAAGGATTGGGCCGGCCGGACGCTGGCGAAGCTGCGGGAATATGCGGAGCAGGAACTGGCGCATACGCGATATTCCGTCGTGGAGAAAATCCAGCATTTCGTGCAAAAGCAGCTCGGGAACCAGATCACGCTGCAAGACATCGCCGGCGAACTGCATATGCATCCCGTCTACATTTCCCAGGTCTACAAGGCGGGAACCGGTGAAAACCTGAGTGATTACATCGTTCGTCTGAAAATGGAAAAGGCCGCGAGCCTGTTGAAAAACACCAGCGACAAAAACTATGAAATTGCGCTCAAACTCGGTTATCAGAATCCGAACTATTTCATCAAGGTGTTCAAAAAATATTACGGCATGACGCCGCAGCAATTCCGGCAAGCCCGATGAGCCGCAAGTGCCGGTGCCGCGCAATCATGGCCGGTCAGGAGGGAATAACGCAATGAAAATTACCCGTTTCGAGACGTTCCTGGTGCCTCCCCGTTGGCTGTTCCTCAAGATCGAAACCGACGAGGGCCTGGTCGGCTGGGGCGAGCCGGTCGTGGAGGGCAAGGCGGAGACGGTGCGGGCCGCGGTGCACGAATTCGAGCCGTATTTGATCGGCCAGGATCCGATGCGCATTGAAGACTTGTGGCAGAAGATGTTCCGCGGCTGCTTCTACCGGGGCGGCGCGGTGCTGATGAGCGCCATCGCCGGCATCGACCAGGCGCTGTGGGACATCAAGGGGAAATATTTCAATGCCCCCGTGCATGAACTGCTCGGCGGGGCATGCCGGGATCGGATGCGGGTTTACACGTGGATCGGCGGCGACCGTCCGGAAGCCGCGGAAGCTGCGGCCCTTGAAGCGAAGAAAAACGGCTTTACCGCGGTCAAGATGAACGCGACCGCCGAAATGCACTGGATCGATTCCTGGGACAAAGTCGAACAGGCTGCGGCTCGGGTGGCGGCCGTTCGACAGGCCGTGGGGAGCGATTTCGGCATCGCTCTGGATTTTCACGGGCGCGTCCACAAAGCGATGGCCAAAACGCTGGTCAAGGAGCTGGAGCCGTACCGGCCGATGTTCATCGAGGAGCCGGTTCTGCCCGAGCACAACGAGAACTTGCGGGAGATTGCGCGCCATTCCGCCATTCCGATCGCCGCGGGCGAGCGCATGTATTCGCGTTGGGAGTTCAAGCGGCTGCTGCAGGACGGATATGTCGACATCATCCAGCCCGACCTGTCGCATGCGGGAGGCATTACGGAGTGCCGGAAAATCGCCGCCATGGCGGAGGCCTACGACGTTGCCGTCGCGCCGCATTGTCCGCTCGGACCGATCGCGCTGGCCGCCTGCCTGCAGGTGGATGCCGTTTCGTACAACGCCTTCATTCAGGAACAAAGCATGGGCATTCATTACAATGTGGAGTACGATTTGCTGAACTACCTGAAAAATCCGGCCGTGTTCGCGTTTCGGGACGGGCATGCGGACATTCCGAAAGGCCCGGGGCTTGGCGTTGAAATCGATGAAGACAAGGTGAGAGAGGCGGCAAAAATCGGCCATCAGTGGCGGAATCCGGTCTGGCGGCATGCGGACGGTTCGATCGCGGAATGGTGAGGCGGATGGCCTGAAGTACGCCGCAATGGCTGCGCGGCGGCCCGTTAGTGTAAAATCTTCGTGGGTGTAGGAATTGGAAAAAGCGGACATAGAAAAAGAGCTTCTCCCTTGGTAAAGTGATGTTTGTCCACAACACACCAAGAAGGAGGAAGCTCCTGTGAGCAACATTACCACAACAATGCCGACAATGAAAGAGATTGAGCAATGGATATTTCGGAAAATGCAGGAGGAATTCGCTCGTGCGATGAAGCAAGTGCTGGAGGTACTGGATCAGCAGATCCTGGAGCAACGGGACCGAGAGCATTATCGAGTAAAGGACGAGCGTGAAACAAGCGTCAACACAGTGTTCGGGAATGTGCGCTTTAAGCGGAGATTGTACTGTGACCGTAGAAGCGGCAAACACGTGTATCTGCTGGATCAGCTGTTGCAATTCGAAGGGCGCGGGAAAGTCAGTCCGCATTTGGAAGAGACAGCCATCGCATTCGCCAGCCAAGGACCGTCGTACCGGGACAGCGCTAAGCGGCTGGAGCAGCTCCTGGGATACAATGTGCTGAGCCACCAAGCGATCAGGGAAAAACTGATTGAGCGTGCGGAACAGCCGATGTCTGAGGTGAAGCGACGCCCAGCGCGAGTATTGTTCGTGGAAGTGGATGGGCTATACACGAAGCTGCAGCGGAGCAAGAAGCGTGGGATGGAGAACGCAATCGCTGTCGTACACGAAGGCTGGGAGAAGAGCGGCAAGCGAGTGCGGCTGAAGAATAAACAGCATTACCTGCATACGAGCGGCGGCGACTTCTGGGAAGGGTTCGGGGACTTTCTGGTGGAGCGTTACGAAATCGACGAGAACACGTGGCTTGTGGTGAACGGAGACGGCGCGGGGTGGATCGGGGAATGTACATCCTACTTTCACCAATGCCTGTACATGCTGGACCGCTTTCATGTGGCGCGTGATTTGAAACGTTTTGTCGGACATTTACCGAAGGTGTGGGAGACCGTGAGACGGTCGCTGGCCAAACAGGACGCAGCCGCGCTTATAGCGGCCTTAGAAAGCGTAGCGGAGCAAGAGATAGCGGAAGAGAACCGGAAGGATTGGAAGCAGTATAAAAGCTATCTGAAGCGGCACGAGAAGCATTTGGACGACTACCGAAAAACACTCCAGGTGAAGGGGATCGACACAAGCGGTATGCGCCCGATGGGAAGCGCGGAATCGCAGATGCGCATATTCGCCAAGCGGACGAAGCGTGGCGGGTACAGTTGGAGTGAGCGAGGCGTCAGGGCGATGCTGTGGACAATGATGAGGATTAAAGAAGCCGGCATGGTTGTAAGAACGGTTGAAGGACATGCGAGTATGCAAGCAACGTCACAACAGCCAATAAACATGCGGCAATTGCTCAAGAACGTGACGCAACCAGTCAAGGGTTGTATCGCTGGAATGATTCGCATGCTGCAAGGACCGAAGCAAAGCAGCACAACGGGTATGGCACTCAAAGCTCTTCGCGGATAATGGCAAAAAATTCTGACAAATCACTTTTATTTGATGAAAGAACGAAGCAAAGCGCTTACAAGGAAGAGGTTTCCTTTGGGGTTCGCGTTCCAAGCATCTTAAATGACTGCCCACGTTAGCTTGACACTGACCGGCGGCCCGTTCCGGATGCTTTTCCCCGTTGACTTTGGTACAATATACCCGTCATGCGGAAGAAAATCATCGGGAGGCAGCCGAATGCGCAACGACAACCGGGCGGATGACCAGCTCCGCCCTCTTGTAATGCAACTCAATCCGAATCCGTACGCCGAAGGATCGGTCTGGATCGAGATGGGAGGCACGAAGGTGATCTGCACCGCCACCGTCGAGGACAAGGTGCCGCCCTTCATGAAAGGGCAGGGGCGCGGCTGGGTGACGGCCGAATATTCCATGCTGCCGAGGGCGACGCAGGTGCGCAACCAGCGCGAGGCGGCGCGGGGCAAGCTGACCGGCCGGACGATGGAAATTCAGCGGCTGATCGGCCGGGCGCTCCGGTCGGTCGTCGATCTGGAAGCGCTCGGCGAGCGGACGATCACGCTTGATTGCGACGTCATCCAGGCGGACGGCGGCACGCGCACGACGTCGATCACCGGCGCGTTCGTCGCGCTGGCGCTCGCCGTCGACAAGCTGGAGGCCCAGCAGCCGTTCGAGCGGTACCCGATCACCGACTATCTTGCTTCGGTCAGCGTCGGCGTCGTGAACGGACAGCCGCTGCTGGATCTGAATTACGAAGAAGATTCGAATGCGAAGGTCGACATGAACGTGGTCATGACCGGCTCCGGCCAGTTCGTCGAGCTGCAGGGGACGGGCGAAGAGCAGCCGTTCAGCCGCGACGAGCTGGACCGGCTGCTGGCGCTGGCCGAGGGCGGCATCCGGCAGCTGATCGAGCGGCAGCGTGAACTGCTCGGCGAGAAGGGCGCACGGATCGGAGCGGGATCGGCATGAGCCGGGACAGGAACGTCATCGTCATCGCGACGAAGAACGAAGGGAAGGCCCGCGAGTTCGCGCACGCCCTCGCGCCGCTGGGACTCGTCGTGCGGACGCTCTCCGGCGACGATCGGGTTCCCGAAATCGTTGAAGACGGCGCGACGTTCGCCGACAATGCGCGCAAGAAGGCGCGCATCGCGGGCGACGCGCTCGGCGTGCCGGTGCTCGCCGACGACTCCGGCCTCGAGACGGAGGCGCTGGGCGGCGCGCCGGGCGTCTTCTCCGCACGCTATGCCGGCGAAGGCGCCGGCGATGCCGCGAACAACGCGAAGCTGCTGCGCGAGCTGGCGGAGCGGGCGGCGGACGTACCGCAGCCGTCCGGCCTGCCCGCTGATGTGCGCGCGCTCAGCCGGGCGCGCTTCGTCTGTGCGCTGGCGCTCTACGATCCGGCGGTCGGCACGTTCGCGGAGGCGGACGGCTCGGTGGACGGCTGGATCATCGACAGACCGCTCGGCAGCGGCGGGTTCGGCTACGACCCGCTGTTCTGGGTGCCGGCGTTCGGCCGGACGATGGCCCAGCTCACGACGGAAGAGAAGCAGTCGATCAGCCATCGCGGACGCGCGCTGGCGAAGCTTACGGATCTGCTGCGGCGGCAAGGGTGAACAACAAAATGGCCGACGGTGCGGACCGTCGGCATTTCTTTTGGACTGTCTGCAGGATTCCGGGGCGCCCTGTCGTGCAGGCTGTAACGAGGATATCTCGTTACGGCGGGGTCAGTTGCTTCGTCGGGTGCTCTGTAGCGAAGATATCTCGTTACGGCGGGGCCATTCGTCTCGTCGGATACGCTGTAACGCGGATACCACGTTACAGCGGGCCCGGGCAGGCGGGCTGGCCTTACCGGATGGCAATCTTGTACCTGCGCAGCCAGGTATCCACTTGCACAAGCCAGGCGAACAGCTGCGGCCCGGACATGAGCTGCCCGAACCACGGGATGTGCGACGACGCCGCGTCCGACTCCGCGATCTCGCGCACTTTCGCCGTGTTGATCAGCTTGAGCAGCGGCGACGACGGATCGTTCAGCACGTCGATCAGCCGCTTGCGCACCGCCTCGAGATAGTTCGGATTGTGCGTCTTCGGGTACGGGCTTTTCTTCCGGT
>Ga0310825_100168_pt1 | contig 106272 bp, 95 predicted proteins | sample WT_ome_9_FD_202243 | JGI IMG/M metagenome (GOLD analysis project Ga0310825, IMG submission 202243) | Sorghum-adapted microbial communities enriched on wild type (WT) sorghum from Joint BioEnergy Institute, Emeryville, California, United... ... | reverse complement strand
GTCGAGGATTTTCTCCACCACAAGTACCTTTTTCCATTCTGCTCTGGTCAATGTCACTCTCTCCTGTCCCATAGTGACATTATCTCAGAACAGTTATACCGTGACATTATCACAGAACAACGACACTCGCGGTCAACAGACTCTGGCAACGACGGGCCAAAACGTGTACAATGGTAAGGTGAGACAAGCATGCGTTATGGAGGGGACGTCATGAGCACCGTCTTCGAACCGCAAAGCATCGGCATTGATCCGCGCACGTTCAGCGCGCTGCTGCGGCTGCAGCTGGCATCCTATGCCGATTCATCGGGCAGAACGGATTCCGGATACGGATCGCTGTTCGAGACGCTGCTCGGCGGGCTGCTGACCGGCGGCAGCGCGATGACGTCCGCCATTGGTTACGGCTCAGGCCTGATCAATTACCCGGCATCGCTCTACTCCGGCACACTCTATTCCGAAAATCTGATGCCGATGCTCATCCGGCTGCAGAACGCGTCCTCCGGCGGCTCCGCCGGCGGAGCCGAGAGCCTGTACGACCCGCTGATCCGGCAGTCCGCCGAACGGTACGGCATTGATCCCGCTCTCGTGAAAGCGGTCGTCCGGACGGAATCTTCGTTCAATCCACGCGCCGTGTCGCGCGCGGGAGCGAAGGGGCTCATGCAGCTCATGGACGCGACGGCGCGGTCGCTCGGCGTTGCCGATCCGTTCGATCCCGCGCAGAATGTGGCGGGCGGCGCGCGCTATCTTGCCTGGCTGCTCGGAAAATACGACGGCAATGTGAAAGCCGCGCTCGCCGCGTACAATGCCGGCCCCGGCCGCGTCGACCGGCTCGGCATCCTGACGGACGAGGCGTTCGACGAGAAGCGGTCGCTCCTGCCCGAAGAGACGCAGCATTACGTGGCCAAGGTGCTCGATGCGTTCGAGCGCTACCGTGCGTCTCACGGTTGACATCCGCGGCGCCGCCATTGAAGCTGCCGCCGCCAAAAGGCCGCAAGCACCGACTCCGAGAGGGGTCTTTCCTTTTTTACGGCTGATCTATCACCGCAAAACGGACGCGCCTTCCGGAGAGAACGGCGTCGGCCGTTTTCGGCACGTGACAAGGGAGCAAGACTTCCGCATTTGATCAAGGAAGGGAACACAAGCATGCTCTATTTCGACCACAGCGCCTCTTCGCCGCCGCGCGAGGAAGTGATCCGCACGGTATCCGAAGTGATGGCGCAAATCTACGCCAATCCCTCATCGCTTCATCAGGGCGGCGCGGAGGCGCGCAGGCTGCTGGAACGCGCGCGCGAGCAGGCCGGGAGGCTGTTCGGCACGAGCGCGTCGGAATGGCGTTTCACTTCCGGCGGCACGGAAAGCAACAATCTGGCCGTCTTCGGCGCCGCGCGGCGTTACCGGAATCGCGGCCGGCATCTGATCGTCTCAAGCGTCGAGCATCCGTCCGTCGCCGAACCGTTCCGCGCCCTGGAGCGCGAGGGTTTCCGGGTGACGGTGCTGCCGGTGAACGCGACGGGCCACGTCGACCCCGCGGACGTCGAGGCGGCGCTGACCGACGAGACGATCCTCGTCAGTGTCATGCACGTGAACAACGAGGTCGGCGCGGTGCAGCCGATTGAAGCGATCGGGCGGCTGCTCAAAAACCGGCCGCGCACGCTGCTGCATGTCGACGGCGTGCAGAGCGTCGGCAAGCTGCCCGTCTTGTTGCGCGAATGGGGCGTCGATCTGTTCGCGGTCTCGGCGCACAAGTTCGGCGGGCCGCGCGGAGCCGGGTGGCTGTATGTTCGGGAAGGCGTCGAGCTCGAGCCGCTCATCTTCGGCGGCGGCCAGGAAGACGGCCTCCGGTCCGGAACCGAGAATGTGCCGGCCATCGTCGGCGCCGCCAAGGCGCTGCGCATGGCGATCGAATCGCAGCCGGAGCGGGCGGAGCGGCTGAGCCGGCTGCGCCGGCGGCTCGTCCGGGGCGTCGTCTCCATGCCCGGCGTCGTGCTCAGCGGACCGGAGGAGGACGATCCGCTCCGGCCGATGGCGCCGCATATCGTTCACTTCTGCTGCCCCGGACTCAAGCCGGAAGTGATCGTCCATTCGCTTGAAGAGCTGGGCGTTCTCGTCTCGACGAAGTCGGCCTGCTCATCGAAAGACGACAAACCGAGCGCCGTGCTCACGGCCATGGGACGCGACGCCGCCTGCGCGGCAAGCGGCATCCGCATCAGCATGGGAGATGAGCACGACGAGGCGAGCATCGACGCGCTGCTCGAGCGGCTGGAGACCGTGCTGCGCAAGTTGATGCCGCTGCGAAGAAAGGAAGACCTTCATTGACATTCGACCATATTTTGATTCGGCTCGGGGAAATTACGGTAAAAGGACGCAACCGCAACCGCTTCGAGACGGAGATGCTCAAGCAGGTGCAGCATGCGCTTCGCGGATTCCCCGGGCTGACGTTCATCCGGACATACGGCCGGCTGTACATCGCCCTCGGGAACGAGCCGTACGAACCGGTGGCCGACCGGCTGAAAGACGTTTTCGGCATCTCGTCGTTCAGCCCGGTGAAGCGGGTGGAGCCCGAATTGCAGGCGATCCGGGAAGGCGCGCTCGCCGTCATGCGGTCGTTTCCGCAGCGCAAGGCGACGTTCAAAGTCAAGGTGAGCCGCCGCTGGAAGGGGTTCCCGCACGACACGATGGCCATGAACCATCTTGTCGGCGCGCATATCCTCCGCAACATGCCGAACATTACGGTGGACGTCCGGCAGCCGGACATCGAGCTGCACGTCGAGATTCAGGAACAGCACGCCTATATCTACTGCGAAGTGGTGCCGGGGGCCGGCGGATTTCCCTACGGGTCGAACGGCAAGGCGGTCGCGCTGCTGTCCGGCGGCATCGACAGCCCGGTCGCCATCTGGATGGCGATGCGCAAAGGGCTGGAGGTCGAAGCGATCCATTTCCACAGCTATCCGTTCACGAGCAAGGAAGCGCAGGACAAAGTCGTCACCCTCGCGAAAAGGCTGTCCTATTACGCCGGCAAACCGTTCAAGCTGCATCTCGTGCCGTTCACGGACATCCAGACCAGCCTGGCGCAGTCGAAGCAGGATCATCTCATCATTACGCTGATGCGCCGGTCGATGCTCCGCATCGCGCAGCGGATTGCCGAGAAGAGCGGCGCGCTCGCGATCGTCACCGGCGACAGCCTTGGCCAGGTCGCCAGCCAGACGCTCGGCAGCATGAACGTCATCGGTCGAACGACGGATTTGCCGCTGCTTCGTCCGCTTGTCGCGATGGACAAGCTTGAAATCATCGCGATGGCGAAGCGGATCGGCACGTACGAGACATCGATCCTGCCGTACGAAGACTGCTGCACGCTGTTCGTGCCGAAATCGCCGAGCACGAATCCGAATCTGCGCGTCGTCGAGCGCATCGAAAACGGCGTGCCGAACCTGGTCGGGATGATCGCGCAGGCGGTGGAAGGTACGGAGACGATCGAGCTTCGCCCCGACGACCCGGCGCCTGCCGACCGGGCGGGCGAGGACGATTGGTTTTGATCCGCGTCAGAGAACAAGAAAAAGCAGGGACCGCTTAATGCGGCTCCCTGCTTTTCTCTTGCCATGCGGTCCTTCTGGCTCTGGCGGCGTTCACGGCGTAGCCGGCGAGCAGAACGCCGACGATGACGACCGCGTAGAAAATCCAGGCGACCCAGGCGCGGTCCCCGATCAGTTCCTCGATGTGCCTCTCGTGCGTGATCATCTTCGCGGCCGTGTAGGCGAGCACGCCTCCGCCGAGATAGATGATCCAGGGAAAACGGCCCAACAGGCGGATGAACAAGGTGCTTCCCCATATGATGATCGGGATGCTGATCAGCAGCCCGAGCACGACGAGCAGCAGATGGCCATGCGACGCCCCGGCGATGGCGATCACATTGTCGAGCCCCATCGCGGCGTCGGCGGCGATAATCGTCCAGACCGACTGCCACAGCGTATTGCCGGCCTTGACGTCATGACCGCCTTCTTCCTGCACGAGCAGCTTGTAGGCGATCCAGACGAGCAGCAGTCCGCCGGCGAGCTGCAGCCACGGCACTTTGAGCAAATAAACGACCAGTGCGGTGGCGGCGATCCGGATGGCGACCGCGCCCGCCATGCCCCACAGGATGGCCGCTTTCTGCTGATGTTTGGGCAGATTGCGCGCCGCCATGCCGATGACGATCGCGTTGTCTCCGGCAAGCACCAGATCGATGAAGACGATGGTGATAAGAGCGGACCAGAATTCCAGCGTCAAAGGATTCATAAGTTGGCTGTCCCCTCCTTTCCCGTCAGTAGCACCGCACACAGGCAAAAATGCCCGCAACAGATTTATATACGTTGTCCATGGACATGCGGATTCAAATTTTTTTCGGGCATAACCTGTCCCAACCGCACATACAGTGGTTGGCAAGGGGGCGGAGGCCGTTGGATAGTCTGCTGATTTTCGCACAAATTATGCTGGTCAATCTGCTGCTCAGCGGCGACAATGCCGTTGTCATCGCGATGGCCTGCCGACACCTGCCGCCCGGAATCCGGGAGCGCGCGATGGTCTGGGGCACCGCCGCCGCGGTCGCCCTGCGCTGCGCACTGACACTGTCGGCTGCCGCACTGCTTCAGATCCCGTATCTGCGGGCGGCCGGCGCGCTTATGCTGTATGGCATCGCGGTCAAACTGCTGCTCGATGGCGGCGGAGACGGCACGCCGCACAACGTGCGGAACAGCGCCACGATCGCGGGCGCGGTCCGCACGATCCTCGCCGCCGATTTCATCATGAGCCTCGACAACGTGCTTGCGATCGCCGCGATCGCCGACGGGGAAATCGTGCTCATGCTGATCGGCATCGCGCTCAGCATCCCGATCGTCATATGGGGAAGCCGGTTCGTCGGCGCGCTGCTTGCCCGCATCCCCCAGCTCGTCTACATCGGCGCCGCGCTGCTCGGCTATGAGGCCGGCCGGATGCTCGTGCACGATCCCGGCCTGGACGAACTGCTGTTCCACGGCAGCCGGACGGCCGCCGAAGCGCTGCCCGTATTGTCCGTCCCGCTGGTGATCGTGCTGTATCTTCTGATGCGCCGGGCGTCATGACCCGGACTTTTTTTTTGCCTTCAGTTCCATTACACTAGAGAGGATGACCAGGGTTGCTCCGGGGGGTGGGTCGTATGTCCAACAAACAATATACCATCGGTCTTGCCATTGTGGCTGTCGGCGTCGTGATTTTATTGGGAAAGTTCGGCGTATTCGCATTCATCGGAAACATTTTCTGGCCGCTTCTCGTCCTCGTGCCGGGCGTGCTGCTCCACATGCTCTATTTCGGGCGCATGCTGGGAAATGCCGCAGTGCTCATACCGGCCGGAGTGCTCACCGTGTACGGCTTGCTGTTCTTCGTCTGCAATCTGTTCGGCTGGAAACTGCTTGCGGGGCTGTGGCCGTTCTTCCTGGCCGGGCCGGCGGTCGGACTGTACGAATACAGCATGTTCGGACCGAACCGGGACCGGACGATCCGGCTGATCGCGATCGGGCTGCTCGCCCTGTCCGCGCTTCTGCTGCTGATCGGTCTGTTCCGTTCGGCATTCATCTACCTGCTGGCCGCCGCGCTCATTCTGGGCGGCGCCTGGATCGCATACGGGCGGCGCATCCGCTGGTGACGCGGCAGGCGGGAATCTGACAGACGGAAAGGATTACGATTGTGCATCCGAGAGAACATATCCGCAACATTGCGATCATCGCCCACGTCGACCACGGCAAAACAACGCTCGTGGACCGGCTGCTGCAGCAGTCCGGCTTGTTCCGCGAGGGCGAAACCCTGCAGGAGAGGATGCTCGATTCCAACGATCTCGAGCGGGAGCGGGGCATCACGATTCTGGCGAAAAATACGGCCGTTACATACGGGGATTACCGCATCAACATCGTCGATACGCCGGGGCACGCCGACTTCGGCGGCGAAGTGGAGCGCATTCTCCGCATGGTGGACGGCGCGCTGCTCGTCGTCGATGCGTTCGAAGGCTGCATGCCGCAGACGAAATTCGTCCTTCGCAAGGCGCTCGAGCACCGGTTGGTTCCGATCGTCGTGGTCAACAAGATCGACCGCCCGAACGCGCGGCCGGCGGAGGTGGTCGACGAAGTGCTGGAGCTGTTCATCGAGCTCGGTGCGGATGACAGCCAGCTGGATTTTCCGATTGTCTACGCGTCGGGGCTCGAAGGCTTTGCAAGCCTCGAACCCGATGTGCGCGGCAACGACATGAAGCCGCTGTTCGACGCAATCGTCCGCCATATTCCCGCGCCGCCCGGCGATCCGGAAGAGCCGGCGCAATTGCTCGTCTCGCTGCTTGATTACAACGACTACCTCGGCCGGATCGCGATCGGCCGGATCCACCGCGGCAGTCTGAAGCCCGGACAGGCCGTCACGGTGCTCGCGAGGGACGGCGGCAGCCGGCAGGCGCGAATCGAGAAGCTGTTCGGCTTCAAAGGCCTGAGCCGGATCGAGATCGGCGAAGCGGGCGCCGGGGACATCGTCGCCGTCGCCGGGATCCGCGACATCAACATCGGCGAGACGATTGCGGACCCCGCGCGGCCCGATCCGCTGCCGGCGCCGAAGATCGAGGAGCCGACGCTCAAGATGACGTTCCTCGTGAACAACAGCCCGTTCGCCGGACGGGAAGGCAAATACGTCACGTCGCGGCGTCTGCGTGAACGATTAATGAAAGAGCTGGAGACCGACGTCGCGCTGCGCGTGGAAGAGACGGACAGCCTCGACGCGTTCATCGTGTCCGGGCGCGGCGAGCTGCATCTCGGCATTCTCATCGAGCACATGCGCCGGGAAGGCTACGAGCTGCAGGTGTCGAAGCCGGAAGTGATCGTGCGGGAAGAGAACGGCGTCCGTCTCGAGCCGTACGAGCGGCTTGTGATCGACGTGCCGGACGAGAGCGTCGGCGCCGTCATGGAAAGCCTGGGGCCGCGCAAAGCCGAGCTCGTCGCCATGACGCAGGGTGAAGGCGGCCACACGCGGCTCGAATATATCGTTCCGTCGCGCGGCCTGATCGGCTGGCGGACGACGTTTCTGACGCTGACGCGCGGATACGGCATCATGAACCACGCTTTCGAACGGTACGGCCCGCTTACCCCGGGCGAAGGATTCGGACGCAGGCAGGGCGTGCTGATCGCGAGCGAATCCGGAACGGCGACATTTTACGGCATGCTGTCGGTCGAAGACCGCGGCGTGCTGTTCATCGAACCCGGAACGGAAGTGTACGAGGGGATGATTGTCGGCGAGCATAACCGCGAGACCGACATCGTCGTCAATGTCTGCAAGACGAAGCAGCTCACGAACATCCGCTCCTCGACGAAGGAAGAGACCGTCAAGCTGAAGACGCCGCGGCTGCTGTCCCTCGAGGCGGCGCTCGAATATTTGAACGACGACGAATATTGCGAAGTGACGCCGAAATCGATCCGTCTGCGGAAAAAAATTTTGAACAAGAGCGAGCGCGAGCGGGCGGAGAAGCATCGCAAATCGGCCCAGGCCGGCGTATGAGCCGGCAGTCGGAGCGAAGGAGGGGAGAACATGCAGGAATGGCTGGCGGAACATATGCTGGTCTCTTACTTGCTCATCGTCGGGTTCACCATTTTTATTTTCAACAATGTATTCCGACCGGTGCGGAGGCTCCCGATTCTGAAGGAGATTCTCGTCTATGTGACGATCGCGATCGGCAGCCTGGTGCTGCTCGTCCTTCAGGTCGACAAGCTGCCGATCATCCAGTGCATGGCCGTGGCGGTCGTGCTGATGCTGATCTTGAGGCTGCGGCAGCTCTATGACCGGTGGCGGAAAGACCGCGGAAATGCGGACCGTAACGACAAGGGGCGGGATGCGGCGGATGAAGTTCGATGATGCGTTGTTCAACTGGCTGCAGATGGAGATTGTGGCTGCCGGCCGGCCGGACGACCGGGCGGCATTGGACACGAGGGATTTTTTCCTGCAGATTCTGACGGAAGATCACGGCGTGACCGAAGTCGGCATCGCGGAGACCGACGATGATTTCGTCACCGTCGCCTACGTCCGCGAAGGCCGTCCCGGCCGATGGCGGGCGCCTCGGCAGGCGGCCGAGCAGCTGCTCATCGACATCAACGCCAATCCCAAATTCAACGAACAATAGGTGAGCGCATGAGCACGCAGAATCCGCTGCCTCCCCGCAGAGAAACCCGCCGGGCGAAGAAGCGGGAAGGCCGCAAATCACGGAAAAGATGGCTGCTCTGGGTGCTGCTTCCGCTGCTCGTGATTGCGGGGGCGGCCGCCTGGTATATCGGGGATCTGCTCGGCACCGCGAAGGAAGCGATCCGGAACATCAGCACGGATGAAGAAGAGAAGGGCGAAACCACGGTCGTGCCGCCGGAACAGTCCGTGCGGGAACAGCCGATCGCGATGCTGGTGATGGGCCTCGACACGCGGGAGAAGATCGGCGGCATGAACACGGACGTTCTGATGGCGGCCGCGTTCGATCCGGAGAAGAAGCGGGCGGTGGTCGTCACGATTCCGCGCGATTCCCGGATTGACGTCGAAGGTTACTCGACCCGGAAGGCGAACGCCTATTACGCCAATTTCTATACGGCCGCCCGCAATAAAGGGCGGGATGCGAAGGAAGCCGATCTGCAAGCCCGCCGCGAAGTGAAGGAGCTGTTCGGCAAATTTTTCGGCATCCCGATCGACTATACGGCGAAGATCAATTTCAAGGGCTTCTCCGACATCGTGGACGCGCTCGGCGGCATCGAAGTGTACGTCGATCAGGACATGCGGTACAAGGATGTGGCCGGCGGCACCGACATCAACCTGAAAAAGGGATTCCAGAAGCTGAACGGCGACCAGGCGCTCGATTTCGTCCGATACCGGCAATCGAACGCCGGCACGCGCCAATCGAGCGATCTGGAGCGCAACAAGCGGCAGAGCGAAGTGGTCGGTGCGCTGGCGGACCGTCTCCTGTCGCTCGGCAGCCTCACGAAGCTGGATGACGTGATCGATGCGGTCGGCAACAATTTGTCGATCGACATGCCGGCGTCGGAGATTGAACGGATGATCGGAGTCTATTACAACATCCGCCGGTCCGACATTACGTTCATCCACCTGGACGGCAAATGGCGCAGCCCTTATGTCCATCTGGATGAGGCGAAGCTGGAGGAAGCGAAGGCCGCGCTGCTCGAAATCATGGCGCCGCGCCTTGCGCATCGGGAGGCGGCCGGCCGGTAGTAGGCCGCCCCCCGCTGTGGTATAATGAAGTCAAGATTGCACGTTTTGTGAATTCCCCATCCACGCAGCCAAGGAGGTCATGCTGGTGGCTGAAACGTTGACAGCGCTGACTGACGCGCAGTTTGCCGCCATGCAGGGCGAAACGTTCGTACTGCTGCATACCATCGACGCGGAGACCGGTTCCCCGACGACGAACGCGATTTCGTGGATTTTCGCGCCGAACCCGTCCGTGCTCCGGTTCGCCGTCGACGGGCGTTCCCGCCTTGTCGCCAATCTGAAGAACAATCCGTCCGTTGCCGTGACGCTGTTTGCCGGCGGGACGGTGCAAGCCGTCTACGGGACGGCATCGGTCGTGACGGACGCGCTGGAAGGCGTGCCGTTCCGGCTCGTCTGTTTCGACATCGCGATTTCCGCGGTGCGCGACGCGATGTTCTACGGCGCGCGGCTCACGGCGCTGCCCGAGTACGAGAAAACGTACGACAAGCGCGCCGCCGACAAACTCGACGGACAAGTATTCGAAGCCATGAAGAAAGCCTAGCGACCCTGGTGGGGCCGTTAGGCTTCCTTGTTTCTTGCGGGCTGTTACAGCCGCCCGTCCGTCTTCGGCGCTTCCGTCTCCGGCGGATCTTTCAGCTCGACATCGCGCGGCAGCTGCGGCATGATCCGGCCGATGATGTCGGTCAGTTCTTCGACAAATCCGGCGACCGGATGGCCGGCCTGGATGTCGGCGCGAATCTCGCGGATCCGTTCATTCAGATCCATGTCGGCCGTGACGAAGGCGTCGATGCCGTACGGATCTTTGCGGAACGCTTCGGCGACGGAATATTTGATCGTCCCGACCCGCGAACGGTCGAGTTTCTCGTCCACATCGATGCCGACGACGGCCGTATTGCCGAATACGACGCATCGCGCGTCTTGTACGCCGGGGATGTTTTTCGCCAGCGTTTCGAGATGGCGCGCGACGGCCGCCGGATCATCGATTTCGAGTTTCTGCATCTCCTGCGCATTCCGCGTTTGCACTCCGTCGGCGCCGGGAGGAGGTGAAGTTTGCTCGTTCCCCGTCTGTCTGCCGCAGCCGGCGGCAGCCATGATGCACAGACTGACGACCAGACACCAGGCGAACCGTTTCGTCATCGCTCCGCATCCTTTCATCGCTTTTCGTTCGATATCTGTCCTTCGCGATCTGTCCTTAGCGTTGCCCCGATGTTCCGCTGATATGTATTTTCACGCTGCCATACCGACGCCGGGAGGTATCCGCGATGAAGAAAATCTACGTGCTCGACACCAATGTGCTACTCCATGATCCGCAGGCACCGCTGAAATTCGAGGACAATGTGGTCGTTATTCCCGCCGTCGTGCTGGAAGAGATCGACGCGAAGAAACGGCTGCAGGACGAAATCGGCCGCAATGCCCGGCAAGTCTCGCGCATGCTCGACGGACTCAGGGAACGGGGACGGCTGCATGAAGGCATTCCGCTCGATCAGGGCGGCGTGCTCAAGGTCGAACTCAATCACCGCAGCTTCATCCGGCTGAAAGCCCGGTTCGGCGAGATGACCAGCGACAACCGGATGCTCGCCGTGGCGCTGAATTATCATCTGGAGGAACAGGAGAGCGATTCTCCCCGTCCGGTCATCGTCGTCAGCAAGGACGTGCTTGTCCGGGTGAAAGCGGATGTGCTCGGCCTGCCGGCGCAGGATTACCTGTCGGACCGGACCGTGTCGCCCGACGCGTTCTATACCGGGTATTCGCAGGTGTATGTCCATCCGGGGGTCATCGACGCGTTCTACACGGACCGCTCGCTTGCCGTATCCGAGCTCGGGAAGACCGTCTATCCGAATGAATTCGTCATTCTGCGAGACGAGACGGGCACGTCGAAATCGGCGCTCGTCAAGGTGTCGACCGACGGGACGCGGCTTGAGCCGCTGCGGCTCGCCGGCGATCCGGTCTGGGGCATCACCGCCCGCAACGCGCAGCAGCGGATGGCGCTGGAACTTCTGCTCAGCGACGACATTCCGCTCGTCACGCTGACCGGCCGGGCCGGCACGGGCAAGACGCTGCTGGCGCTGGCCGCGGCGCTGCACAAGGTCGAGGACGAGCGGCGGTACAAGAAGCTGCTGATCGCACGCCCGATCGTGCCGATGGGGAAGGACATCGGCTATCTGCCGGGAGAGAAGGACGAAAAGCTTCGTCCGTGGATGCAGCCGATCTATGACAATCTCGAGTATCTGTTCGATGCGAAAAAGTCGGGCGATCTTGACAAAATCCTGATGGGGCTGGGGAGCATACAGGTCGAGGCGCTGACCTACATCCGCGGCAGGTCGATTCCGGGGCAGTACATCATCATCGACGAGGCGCAGAACCTGTCCCGGCACGAGGTGAAAACGATCGTCACCCGCGTCGGCGAAGGGAGCAAGATCGTGCTGATCGGCGATCCGGAACAGATCGACCATCCGTACCTCGATTCGGTAAGCAACGGGCTGACGCTGATCGTGGAAAAGTTCAAATCGGAGTCCATCAGCGGCCATGTGACGCTGGAGAAAGGGGAGCGCTCGAAGCTGGCGCAGCTCGCGGCCGAGCGTCTGTGATCCCCGCCGCGGAGAATGACGCGCCCCGCCGCGGGCTGACCGCCCTGCAGCGGGGCACGGATGCGCGGCGGCTGCATGCCGCCCGGCCGGCGGGTTGTCATTCCGCATCGCCGCTCTGCCGGCGGCGGAGCCCGATGCGCAGCTCGACGGTGAGCACGCCGTCGTCGGCGTCGACGGCGGTGGCTCGGACCAGCGGCACGAGCAGCTGCGGATAGAAGCCGAGGTCGAACCGCCGCTCCAGTTCGCGGATCGTCGTGTCGGGCAGGGCGAAGCCGTTGAACACGATCTTCTCGGTATGGAACCGGACGACATGCTCGGGTTCGTCTTCGATGGTGTAGCTGCCGGCGATTTCCACTTCGAGATCTTCGCGCCGGCCGTATGCCGACACAACGCCGTCTTCGAAACGGAAGGCGAAAGATTCAAACAGCGGATTCTGTTCCCGGAGGAACGCGTTCAGGTCGTCTTCCGGCAGACGCACGGTGTAGGTGAAGCCCGACTGTTTCACAAGGTCTTTCCGCTCGGCGAGCCATCCGGGAAGGCTCTCCATCGCGTCCGCCAGCGCCCGGAAATGGCGCTCGACTTCGGGCAGGCCGGTATTCTCCCAGTAGGCGAGCCATTCGGCGATGAGCAGCCGGAGCCGTTCGCTGTCTCCGCTGGAATTGATGATGCCGTCCACTTCGGCACGGAGGCGGATCACCCGTTCGCGCTGCAGGCGAAGATCCCGCTCGATCTCTTCCAGCCGCTTCTCCTCCGCGATCAGCCGCTCGCGCTCATCCAGCCAGTCTTCCCGTTGCTTGCGATAGGTTTCGAGCGTAAACTTGTCATGGGACAACATTTCGTCGAGATAATCGAGCATGGCGAGCAGATCCGACAGGCTGTCGGACGAGAAGATGGCCTGAATCAGCACATCCCGCTCGCCCATGTACCAGGACCTCAGCACGTCGCCGACGCGTTCCCGGCGCAGGTCGAGTTCGGCCTCCAGTCCGGCGATGCTGTCGTTCAGCGCCTGGATCTTCCCGGCCGTCTCCTTGCGCTGGCCGGCGATCCGCTCGATCTCCTTGTCGAGCTCGGCGATGTTCAGGCTTTTCTCGAGCAGCTCGCGGACTTCCTCATCGCTCATGGCACTTTCGTCCTCGGCGAGCGCCGGCCCGGGAGCCGCTGCCCAGATGATCATAACGGCTGCCAGCAAGGCGGCGAGCCGATTTCTGCGCGGACGATGCAAGCGCTGGTCCTCCTCTCGCAGCCGGATAACACCATAGGTATGCCGGACTTGTTCCCATTATAATCGGAAGGTGCGGTTTTGTCCTTCATCCGGTTTTTCCGGGAAGGAGGACGCCGTCCGGGAAAGGATGCGAACCATGACGGAACGGAATGAAACGCAAATGACGGAACTGACCGGACTTCTGATCCGGCGCATCCGGGAAGACGGGCGGACGGGATATGTCACGGATGCGGACGGGAAGCGCCGCAGCCTGCCGGCCATTCCGTTCCGCGACTACATGGCCGTATGCCTGTATGACGAGAAGCACGGCTATTACGCCGCCGGCCCGAACCGGGTCGGCCGTGAGGGCGATTTCTACACGAGCGCCGACATCGGCGGCATTATGTCCGCCGTCCTGGCGCGCTTCGCGAGCGGGACGTTTGCGGGAAGCGGCCGGCCTCCGGTCGTCTTCGAATGGGGAGCCGGAACCGGGCGCCTCGGCATCCGGCTGCTTGAGGAATGGCGGAATATCGAGCCGGACCGGGCGGCTTCCGCCCGGTACGTGATGGCGGACAGCCACGCCGGCCATCGGGAGGCGGCCCGCCGCGGCGCCGCGGAGGCCGGATTCGCCGCATCGGTCGAAGCGCTTGCGCCGGACGAGGCGGAGGCGCGCCTGGCCGAAGCGGAGGGGCCGCTCATCCTCGCGAACGAGCTGCTCGACGCGTTCCCGTTCCGGCGCATCAAGCGGGAAGGCGGTATGCTCTGGGAGATCGGGGCGGCGTACGACGAGCGGGAAGGGCGGCTGCGCGACGCGCTGATGCCGCTGGACCAGGCGTCGCTGAACAGGCTGGAAGCGGAAGGGCTGATGCCGCTCGAAGGGCAGGAGGCCGAGTGGGGGACGGATGCGCTCGCCTGGCTGGAGCGGATGCTCGGCATCGTGCGGGCAGGCCGGATCGTGCTGATCGATTACGGCGACGTGCAGGAAGAGCTGCTCGCTCCGCACCGCATGAAGGGCACGATGCGCTGCTACCGGCGGCATGTCGTGCACGACAACCCCTACCTGTATCCCGGGGACCAGGATATTACCGCGCACGTCAATTTCACCGCGGTGATGCGAACGGCCGAACAATGCGGATGGCGGACCGCCTGGTACGGCACGCAGATGCGGTTTCTGCTCGAGGGCGGCGTGCTGGAGCTGCTCCGGGAGCACGCCGGGACGGATCCGTTCTCCCCGGAAGCGCGCCGCAACCGGGCGGTGCGCCAGCTCTTGCTCAGCGACGGGATGAGCGAATTGTTCAAGGTGGTCGTGCTCGAGCGGCCGTAAGAAACGAAAAACAGCCCCGCACGCATTGCGAGGCTGTTCTTCGTTCGCCGCCGGATCAGTACGGCATTTCCATCACGAAGACGGAATAGTACGTGAATCCGAGGAAGGCGACGATCATATATCCCCAGAACGTCAATATGTAGCTGCGTTCCGACAGATTCAGGTAACCCAGCAGGATGAAGAACGCGGTCTGGAAGAAGAAGAGCAGCGCCATCTCGATCAAGCCGCCCGCGAAAGCCATCAGCCCGATCGCAAGCGTCAACACGCCGAGCACCCGGAACATGCGTGCCATATCAATATCCCCCTCTCGTTGCCACGGATCCCATAACCTATCGTCCATTATAGCGCCGCTTGCCGCCGGAGTAAACCGGGAACCTTGACGATTCGGCGAACTTTTCGTCCGCCACGCGCCGGTCCCCGTTAGCATGCCCTTCGGAACGCGGCTTCATGTATGCGCCCCGGGGATAATGGCAATACATTTGAGTATGCGATAGATTCTATGAACTCTACCAAGGGCATAGAGATAAAACAAGCGACTTATTTTGTTGGGAGGTTGTGGGTTTATGGCGGCAGTCAGACAAGACGCATGGACACCGGAGGACGATCTCATTTTGGCCGAAGTGACGCTTCGCCATATTCGGGAAGGAAGCACGCAGCTTGCGGCATTTGAGGAAGTGGGGGAGCGGATCGGGAGGACGAGCGCGGCTTGCGGGTTCCGCTGGAACAGCTGCGTGCGCAAACGCTATGAGGAAGCGATTCAGCTCGCCAAGCAGCAGCGGCAGAAGCGGAACCAGATGAAGAAGGCCGGCTCCGGGCAGCAGCTGCCGCCTCAGGGCGACCAGAGCGAACAGGCCGGGCGGATCGCGGCGGGCGTCGAGGAACCGCTGTCATTCGATGCGATCATCCGGCATTTGCGGGGCTGGCGCAACGCCTATCAGGACGCGGTGCGCCAGATCAAGTCGTTCGAGAAAGAGTTGAAGGAGCGGGATGAGGAAATCCAGGAACTCCGCGCCAAAAACGAACAGCTGATCCGCGACATCACGAATACCAAGAGCGAATACCGCGCCGTAAACGACGACTACAGGACGCTGATCCAGATCATGGACCGGGCGCGGCGGCTGGCGGTGCTGGAGGAAGGGGAAGAAGGGAAGCCAAGGTTCAAGATGGACGCGAACGGCAATCTCGAGCGCATCGAATAAGCAGGCGCCCGCGGGCGCATCCCGAGGCATGACGGCGACCGGGCCGGGACATGCCTTTTATCGTTTTCGGGAGGATGATACAATGATCCCGAAAACGATGGGAGGGATTGGCATGCTGGTCGAGATCGCGGGCGGCGGCGCCATCGGTCTGGCCTGGGCGGTGCGGCTGGCCGCCGCCGGCGTCGGGACGCGGCTGTGGACGCGGACGCGGGAGCAGGCCGCGCTGATCCGCGAGGGAGGCGCAACGCTGGCCGTTGGCGACGGGATGGTGCGCGCGGCGCCGGATGCGCGTCCGGCCGAACCGGAAGCCGCGGCGGAGGCGGCTGCGGCGGACGCCGGCCGGGAGCGGTGGATCATCGCGGCGATGAAATCGCACCAGCTTACCGGGGAATCCGCCGTCCGCTTCTTGCGGACGCTCGCCGGCGTGGAACGTGCGCCGGTCATCTGCCTGGCCAACGGCATCGGACATATGGAATATCTCGCATCCCGCATGCCGGAGATGCCGCTCCTTCATGCCGTCACGACGGAAGGCGCGCTGCGCGAAGGGCCGGCTGCCGTCCGCCTGACCGGAGAAGGCCGGACCGTGATCGGCATGCATCCCGCGATCGGCAGAAAACGCCAAATTTTGTTGGTTGACACGCTCTCCGCGGCAGGAATTGCGGCGGTCTTGTCGAACAACATCATGGATCATGTGTACGGCAAACTGCTCGTGAATGCGGTCGTCAATCCGCTCACCGCGCTCTTCCGCGTGAAGAACGGAGAGCTGCCCGGGGATCCCGTCCGGCGCAGGCTCATGAGGGCGCTCTTTCACGAGACGCTCGCGGTGCTCAAGGCAGCCGGCATGCGGACGGACGGCGGAGAATGGGACAGGCTGCTCGACGTCATCCGGCGGACGGCGGACAACCGGTCTTCCATGCTTGTGGACGTCGAGGCGGGCAGGCCGACGGAAATTGACGCAATCAACGGCGGGGTCGCCCGGCTGGCCCGAAAAGCCGGCATCGCTGCGCCGCTCAATGAGGCGGTGGCAGCCCTGGTCGGTGCGATCGGTCCGAATGAGCCGGGGGGAGGCTTGGAGCCATGGGAGCATTATGGGAAGTCGTGAAGCAGGCTTACGGCTATTTGTCCGTTCTTCCGTTTATTCCGTTCGCTGCCGTCTATATCGGCACGTACCTTTATTCAAGGGACCGGAAGCAGTCGATTCAGCTTGCCATTGACGTGACGATGGTATTTCTGATCGGCAGCGTCTCCGGGCTGTTCAATCAACTGTTCGGCGGTTCGTTCGGATTTTACGGCATTCTGCTGGTCATGCTGATCGGCGCCGGACTGCTCGGCAACCTGCAGCACCGGACCAAGGGCAGGTTTGATCCTGTCCGCATCGTCCGGGTCGTCTGGCGGGTCGGCTTCTTCGTCCTGGCCGTCCTGTACATCATCTTTCTGATTGTCGGTCTCATTCGATCGATTGTTCAAGTATGAAGCCTCCGGATAAACGGAGGTTTTTTTTGATGCGGTCCCGTCTTCCCGGACAGCCGTTTTCCTGATACAGTGTGGATGGGTTATAATTTTGACGGTTGTTGCGCGCGTTGGTACAATCAGATGTAAACATTCACAAGCGGAGTGAGCGCGAGGAGGAACGGACGCATCCATGCACGTTCACTGTTTGACGAATTCGATCAGTTCGCCCGTCAGCGAAGCCTATGTTCGGGGAACTGATCCGGAGCTCGCCGCCCTGTTCGGCGGTCATGCCGGCGATCCGGAGGCTTGGCGCCGGAGGGCGGAGCGGCTCGAGAGGCATCGTCACGACCGCGCTGACGCGACGCGGGTCGCGGAGGCGCTTGCGGCATACAACAGGCGCATCGGCGCTTCAGGCAGGGCGCTGGCGAACATCGACCGGCTGGCGGCCGGGGCGCTGGCCGTCGTCGGCGGTCAGCAGGCCGGGCTGTTCACGGGGCCTGTCCTGGTCATTTACAAGGCGCTGTCCATCATTCATGCGGCGCGATGGGCGGAAGAGAAGACGGGACGCCCGGTGGTGCCCGTGTTCTGGATTGCCGGCGAAGACCACGACTGGCAGGAGGCGAATCACGCCTACATCGTATCGCGCGAGACGGGACTTGTGCGGATTGCGGTTGAACGGGAAGAACACCCGCGGACTTCGGTCAGCCGGACGAAGCTCGGCCGTGAGCGGATCGAGGGCGCGATCCGGTCGCTGGCCGCGTCGCTTCCCGATTCCGAGTTCAAGCCCGCGCTTCTCGACAGGATCGAAGCGTCGGCCGCGCGAGCGGAGACGCTGTCCGACTGGTTCGGCGCGCTGATGGCGGACCTGTTCGCCGAAGACGGTCTCATTCTGATGGATGCGGACGATCCGGCGATCCGGGCCGTCGAGGCGCCGATGTTCCGGCGGATGGTCGCCGAGAACGACGGGCTCGCATCGGCGTTCGCTTCGGCGGAGGAGAAGCTCAAGCGGCTCGGCTATGCCGTGCAGGCGGAGCTGCAGCCGGGCGGCGCGAACCTGTTCCTGTTCCGCGACGAGCGGTTCGGCGGCATCGGACCGGGCGCCCCGGCGGGCGAGCGGGTCATGCTTTACCGGGACGGCGAGAACTTCATCGACAAGCGGCGCACCTTTGCGCTTGGCCGCGGCGAGCTGGAGAGGCTCGCGCTGGAAGCACCGTATCTGTTCAGCAACAACGTGCTGACGCGGCCGCTGATGCAGGATTACGTGCTGCCGGTGCTGGCGACGGTGCTCGGACAGGGCGAGATCGCGTATTGGGCGCAGGTCGGCGATGCGTTCCGCGCATTCGGGATGGAGATGCCGATTATCGTCCCGCGGATGTCGTTCACGGTGACGGACGGCGCGATCCGCAAGCGGATGGAGATGTTCGGGCTGACGATGGACGATGTAAGCGAGCGGCTGGAGGAACGGAAGCGGGCCTGGCTCGCGGCGCACGACAGCCTGCCGGTGGAGCGGCTGTTCGCGGAGGCGGCGCGGCGGTTTGACGCCCTGTACGACCCGCTGATCGCGGAACTTGCCGCCGCTGACAGCGGCCTCGGTCCGCTCGGGCAGAAGAACAAGGAGAAAATCCGCGAACAGATCCGCTGGCTCGAGCAGAAGGCGCTGGAATCGCGCAACCGGCGGTACGAAGCCGACATCCGGCGGTTCGACCGCATCGGCGATTGGCTGGCGCCGGGCGGCCGGCAGCAGGAGCGGGTGCTCAATATGGCGGCGATGTGGAACGCCTGGGGCGGCGGCTGGCTGGAAGCGCTGCGTGCGGTGCCGTTTCATCCGCTCGGGGGCCATTATCGCATTGATTTGTGAGCCATAACTACAAGGGGCCGGCAGAATCGGCGCCGTGAAGGAGGTTGCCCCGTTGGGCGTTGTGGAGAGAAGCGTCATTACCGACATCCGGCTTGCGCCGGAAGGACATCTGAAGATCGACTGGGCGGCGGCGCATATGCCGGTGTTGAACCGCATCCGGGAGCGATTCGAGCGGGAGAAGCCGTTCGCCGGACTCAAGGTCGCGATCTCGCTCCACCTGGAGGCGAAGACGGCCTATCTCGCGAAAGTGATTGCCGCCGGCGGCGCGGAAGTGGCGATCACGGGCAGCAACCCGCTGTCGACGCAGGATGATGTCTGCGCCGCGCTGGTGGAAGACGGCATTGCGGTTTTTGCGAAATACAACCCGGGGCCGGAAGAGTATAAAGAACTGCTCGTCAAGACGCTTGAGACGAAGCCGGACCTCATCATCGACGACGGCGGCGATCTCGTCGCCATCCTGCACGCCGAGCGGCAAGATTTGCTTGCGAACGTGCGCGGCGGCGCGGAGGAGACGACGACGGGCATCCTGCGCCTGAAGGCGATGGAGCGGGACGGCGCCCTCCGGTTCCCGATGGTGGCCGTCAACGACGCCTATTGCAAATATCTGTTCGACAACCGGTACGGCACGGGTCAGTCCGTGTTCGACGGCATCAACCGGACGACGAACCTCGTCGTTGCGGGCAAGACGGTCGTCGTATCCGGATACGGCTGGTGCGGCAAAGGCGTCGCGATGCGGGCGAAAGGGCTCGGCGCAAATGTCGTCGTCACCGAGGTCGACGCCATTCGCGCGGTCGAAGCCTATATGGACGGTTTCGCCGTGATGCCGATGCTGGAGGCGGCGAAAATCGGCGATATTTTCATTACCGTGACGGGGAACCGCGACGTCATCCGCGGCGAGCACTACGCCGTGATGAAAGACGGCGCTCTGCTTGCGAACGCCGGTCATTTCGATGTCGAAGTGAACAAGCCGGATCTTGAGGCGCTGTCCGTGAGCAAGCGCACGGTGCGCAAGAATATCGAGGAATTCCGGCTCAAGGACGGCCGCCGGCTGTACCTGCTGGCGGAAGGACGGCTCGTCAATCTGGCGGCGGGCGACGGCCATCCGGCCGAGATCATGGACATGACGTTCGCCCTGCAGGCGATGGCGTTGAAGTATGTGAACGAGGCGCACGAGTCAATCGGCCGCCGCGTCGTGAACGTGCCGTACGAAATCGACGAGCAGGTGGCAAGGCTGAAACTCGAATCGCTGGGCGCGGCGATCGACCGGCTCAGCGACGATCAGAAACGGTATCTGGAAAGCTGGCAGGAGCATTGAAAATCCTGCACAGCGCGATCGGTCGGGACATGGTTCCCGGCCGTTTTTTGCTTGGTCGGAACGCGGTCCCGCGGTGTGGAGCAGGACGGCCGGATTTCGGCCGAAATGGACAAAACAGACGAAAACATTTCGCTTATATTTCTGAAATCAGTCAAAATCGCAGAAAATCCGGAGATGATCCGCCGCGTCCCAGCCCGGAGCAACCGCAGTTTCCCTGAAAGACGGCACCGGCCGCCCCGGTTTTCTTAACCTCATAAAATATTAATTTCGAAAATGGCTAACGGCAGCAGGAATCTGCTGTCAGGTGGCGAATAGAACATGCTAAGTGGTGGAAAGTGGGGCATAGTGGGAGACTTGGGGGAAGGAGTGGAGCGGCCGAATGTTCATGGGTGAATACCAACATTCCATAGACGACAAGGGCCGTCTCACGATTCCTTCCAAGTTCCGCGAACATCTCGGCGTGAAATTCATCGTCACCCGCGGCCTCGACAACTGCCTGTTCGTCTATCCGTCCGCCGAGTGGAGCGTGCTCGAGCAGAAGCTCAAGTCGCTGCCGCTCATGAAGTCGGATGCCCGCGCGTTCGCCCGGTTCTTTTTCTCCGGGGCGGTCGAATGCGAGCTGGACAGACAGGGCAGGGTAAATCTGCCGAATCATCTGATCGACTACGCCAAGCTCGAGAAGGAATGCGTCGTGATCGGCGTATCCAACCGCGTGGAAATCTGGAGCAAGGCGGCATGGGAAGGCTACTATCGGCAGTCTGAAGAGGCGTTCAACGAAATCGCCGAGAAACTGGTCGACTTCGACTTCAATCTGTAGCCGGCCGGACTCGGACGAACATGCCCCGGGAGGAAAGACCTTTGTTTCATCATGTGACGGTGCTGCTTGAAGAAGCCGTGAACGGCCTCAAGGTGAAGCCGGACGGCATATACGTCGATTGCACGCTCGGCGGAGCCGGCCACAGCGAGTTGATCGCTTCGCGGCTCGGCGAAGGAGGCCGCCTGATCGCCTTCGACCAGGATGAGTCGGCGATCGAACATGCACGCGGGCGGCTCGCGCCATACATGGACCGTGTCACGCTGATCCGGAGCAATTTCCGCCACCTCGAGGAAAAGCTCCTGGAAACCGGTGTCCCGACACACGAAGGCGTGCCGCAGGTGGACGGCATCCTGTTCGACCTCGGCGTCTCCAGCCCGCAGCTGGATGAAGCCGAGCGGGGGTTCGGCTATCGGCACGACGCGCCGCTCGACATGCGGATGGATCGCGCGTCCGGCCTGACGGCGGCGGACATCGTCAACGGATGGGACGAGCGGGAAATCGCGGACATCCTCGACCGCTACGGCGAGGAGCGGTTCGCCCGGAGAATCGCGAAGGCGATCGTCGAAGCCCGCAAGCGGCGCCCGATCGCCACGACCGGCGAACTGGCCGAGCTTGTGAAGGAGGCGATCCCCGCGGCGGCGCGGCGGACGGGCGGCCATCCGGCGCGGCGTTCATTCCAGGCGCTCCGGATCGCGGTGAACGACGAGCTGGGCGCAGAGGAAGACGCGCTTCATCAGGCGGTCGCCTGCCTGAAACCAGGCGGACGGGTCGCGGTCATCACGTTTCACTCGCTGGAAGACCGAATCTGCAAGCAGATTTTTGCGAAATATGTCCAGTCCTGCACCTGCCCGCCGGATTTTCCGATGTGCGTCTGCGGCGCGAGCAGCACCCTGCGGCTGGTCAACCGGAAACCGATCGAACCCGGAGCGGAAGAAATCGCGGCGAATCCGCGGGCGCGTTCGGCGAAGCTGCGGATCGCGGAGAAGCTGCCGCCCGGACCGTGATATACGTGAATTGCGATCTGAACAAGCAAGGGGGATTGACAATGGCCTACATGCACGGCAACCTGGCCATGAAGCCGAACAAGCGGCCGGAACATAACGCTTCCGCCCAGGAAAGGCGGAAGACGGTCATCCGGCGCAAGCCGCTGCCCGTCCAGGAGAAGCTGCTGTATCTGTTCACCGTTGTCGTCTGCGTCATTACGGCCAGCGTCATCATTTTTCGATATGCGGAAATTTATCGCATGAATCTTGAAATCCGCGAACTGACGCAGCGTTACGAGCAATTGAATGTGCAGATCAAAGAACTGGAGCGGAAAGTGGAGACGCTCAGCGACCCGAACGAGATTACGGAGAAAGCGCTCGAGCTCGGCATGGTCTATCCGGAGTTCGATGACGTCATTTCGTTGCAAGTCAGCGGCGAATCGGCGCGCACGGCGATGAAAGATTAGGGTGATCACGTGATCAGGCGCATCAAGCTGAGATCCCTGGCGATCGGGGGGGTTATGACCCTCCTGTTTGTCGTTCTCGTCATCCGCATCTATGTCGTCCAGGTCGTACATGCCGAGTTCTGGCTTGCAAAAGCGAAGGAGACGTGGTCGGCATCCGAGAAGATCCCGGCGGTGCGCGGCAAGATTACCGACCGGGACGGCAATGTGCTCGCCATGGATGTCGCCGGCTATACCGTGGCGGTCAGCCCGGAGGTGCTGAACAAGCTCGGCATTGTCGACGAAGTCGTGGACAAGCTGCATGAGCTGCTCGGCAAGCCGAGGGACGAACTGTACGAAATTGCGACGAAGCGCAACGCGGAAGGCAAGTTCTACCGCCAGCGCGAAGTGCGCAATGAAGGCTGGAAGATCGACAAGGAACTGGCCGACCAGATCTCGGCTTACCGTGAAGAGCTGAGGAACAGGATCGGGGAGAAAGAAGTCGGCATCTACCTGCTCGAAGAGCAGAAACGCTTCTATCCGAAAAATTCGCTGGCGGCGCATGTGATCGGCTACGTGAACAAGGCCGGCGAAGCGATGAACGGCATCGAGCTGTCGCTGGACGAGCTGCTGCGCGGCAAGGACGGCCGCATCAAGTACGAGCGCGACGGCAACCGCGTGCAGATTCAGAACGGGCATGTTGAAATCGATCCGGTCGTGCACGGCAAGAACGTGCAGTTGACGATTGATGCGGACATCCAGTATTACCTGGAGAAAGCGATCAAGGATACCTACGACAAGTATCAACCGAAGAGCATCACAGCGATCGCGGCGGATCCGAAAACGATGAAAATTCTCGGCATGGCGTCGCTGCCGTCCTACAATCCGAACGAGTATTGGGAGATGAAACCGGGCGCCGATTTCGACTACACGATCAAGGGATTGTACGAACCGGGCTCGACGTTCAAGATCGTGACGCTGGCCGCGGCGGTCGAGGAAGGCGTATTCGATCCGAACGAAACCTACATGTCCGGCAGCATCCGGGTCGCCGACCAGACGATCCGCGACCACAAGCGCGAGGGCTGGGGCGAGATCACGATGCTGGAGGGGCTCAAAAAGTCCAGCAACGTCGCGTTCGTCAAACTCGGCTACGAGAAAATGGAAACCTCCACGCTAAAACGGTACATCGACGCGTTCGGCTTCGGCCAGCCGACGGGCATTCCGCTCAAGGGCGAACTGTCCGGCATGGTTGCGCCGCGCTACGCAACGGAATGGGCGACGCTCACCTTCGGCCAGGGACGGGTGCAGGTGACGCCGATCCAGCAGGTGGCGGCGGTTGCGGCCATCGCGAACGGCGGCGTGCTGATGCAGCCGCAGCTCGTGGAGAAGATCGAGGATCCGTCGGACGGCAAGGTGCAGCGCGTCGAACCGAAGGCGGTGCGCCGGGTCATCTCCGAAGAGACGGCGCGAAAAGTCGGTGAATATCTCGAACAGGTCGTCGCCGACGGAACGGGGCAGAACGCGTTCATCGAAGGCTACCGCGTCGCGGGCAAGACCGGCACGGCGCAGAAAGTCGTGAACGGGCAATACGAAGAAGGCAAGTACATCGTCTCCTTCATCGGGTATGCGCCGGTCGAAGACCCGAAGATCGTCGTCTACGTCGTCGTCGACGAACCGAACGACCCGTATGCGGGCGGCGGTTCGGTGGCGGCCCCGGTGTTCAAGGAAATTACGCTGCAAAGCCTGCGCCATCTGGGCATCGGTCCGTCGAACGCGGTGAAGGCGCTGAACACGGGCACGCGCAATGAGAAGGTGATTGCGGTGCCCGACGTGACAGAGCTCGCCGTATCGCAAGCCCGCGAGGAGCTGCGGGCGCGCTCGCTCAATCTCGAAGTGGTGGGCGAGGGCACGACGGTGCTCCAGCAAATTCCGCAGCCGGGCACGAACATGTCGCTGTCGCAGCGGATCTATCTCATCACGGAGGAGCGGAGCAAGCTGCAGGTGCCCGACCTGACCGGGCTGCCGCTCCGCGACGCGCTCGAGATCTGTTCGCTGCTCGAGCTGAGCTGTCGCATCGAAGGCGAAGGTTTCGTTACCGCGCAGTCGCTGTCGGAAGAAGCCGGCGGACGGGTGCTGAGCCTGAAGCTCGAGCCGCCGGGAACGCCGGCCGTGCTTCCCGACGGCGCCGCCTCGGACGGAGGCGAAGCGGAGGAAGATGGATCGTCCGGAGAGGAAGGCGCATCGTCCGAAGCGGACGGCGAGCGGCAAGGCGAAACGGAGGATTCCGGCGACGGCGGAGGGGGATGAGGCCTGTTCTACTCGCGGACTCGTCCGAATAGGCTGTGAGAGAAGCGGTCCCACGCTTCGAATTCCGCCCGTTCGGAGGAGATCGGCATGCGCAACCGGATATCGGGCCTCACGGTCAGGCGGCGGCTGTTCCAGATTCTGCTCGGCGGAATCGCCCTGTTCCTGGCGCTCATCATCCGGCTCGGATACGTACAGCTTTGGGAAGGCGGGGAACTGGCCGCCCGCGCGGAAGAATCTTGGCGGCGGAACATTCCCGTCACGGCAAAGCGCGGCGAGATATTGGACCGAAACGGCGTCCGGCTCGCCTACAACATCAGTTCGCCGACGGTCATGGCCATTCCGGCGCAGATCGAAAATCCCGGTGAGACGGCCGAACGGCTGGCGCTCGCCCTGGACATGAAGAAGGAAGACGTCTACCGGCTCGTGACGAAGCGCGAGCTGATCGTCCGCATCCAGCCGGGAGGACGGAAAATTTCGGCGGAGAAGGCGGCGGAAATCCGCGACATGAACCTGCCGGGCATCGTTGTCGCCGAGGATAACAAGCGGTATTATCCATACGGCAGTCTTGCGGCGCATGTGCTCGGCTTCACCGGCATCGACAACCAGGGTTTGACCGGCGTCGAACTGTCGTATGACAAAATGCTGAGCGGCATTTCCGGCAGCGTATCCTTCCTGTCGGATGCGGGAGGCCGCCGAATGCCGGGGTCTTCCGATACGTACAGCGAGCCGAAGGACGGACTCCATCTGCAGCTTACCATCGACTACATGATCCAGACGATCATCGAGCGCGAACTGGACGACGCGATGGTCCGGCTCCAGCCGAACGCCGCGCTTGCGATCGCGATGAATCCGAACACGGGCGAAATTCTCGGCATGGCGAGCCGGCCGACGTACGAGCCGGACCGATACCGGGAAGTGCCGTCCGAAGTGTATAACCGGAACCTGCCGATCTGGATGACCTACGAGCCCGGCTCCACGTTCAAGATCATCACGCTGGCCGCGGCGCTCGAGGAAGGGAAGGTCGATCTGCTGGGCGAGCGGTTCCACGACCCGGGCGCGATCGAGGTCGGCGGCGCGCGGCTCCGCTGCTGGAAAAAAGGCGGCCACGGCAGCCAGACGTTCCTCGAAGTGGTGGAAAATTCGTGCAACCCCGGCTTTGTGACGCTCGGACAGCGGCTGGGCAAAGACGTGCTGTTCCAATACATCCGCAACTTCGGCTTCGGCACGAAAACCGGCATCGATCTGAGGGGCGAAGAGAACGGCATCCTGTTCAAGCCGGAACGCGTCGGTCCGGTCGAGCTGGCGACGACGTCGTTCGGACAGGGGGTGTCGGTGACGCCGATCCAGCAGGTCGCGGCGATCTCGGCGGCGATCAACGGCGGCACGCTGTACCGGCCGCATGTCGCGAAGGCGCTCATCCAACCCGATACCGGTGAAATCGTGCAGCAATTCGAGCCGGAGGCGGTGCGGCGGGTCATCTCGCCGGAGACGTCGGACAAAATCCGGGAAGCGCTCGAAAGCGTGGTGGCGCGGGGAACGGGCCGCAACGCCTTCATCGACGGCTACCGGGTCGGCGGCAAGACGGGCACGGCGCAGAAAGTGGTGAACGGCCGGTATTCGCCGACCGAGCATATCGTCTCGTTCATCGGCTTCGCGCCGGCGGACGATCCGCAGATCGTCGTCTATGTCGCCGTCGACAACCCGCGCGGCATCCAGTTCGGCGGCCTCGTCTCCGCGCCGATCGTGCGGAACATTCTCGCCGATGCGCTGCCGGAGCTGGGTGTGAAGCCGCGCAAAGAGCAATTGGAAAAGAAATTGAACTACGGCGACACGCCGATCGTCACCGTACCGAATCTGGTCGGCAAGACGGTGTCCGATCTGTATGAAGATCTGAACATGAACTTCAACCTGGCCGCCTCCGGTTCCGGCTCTGTGGTTATCCGGCAGGCGCCGGCGGCGGGCGAACGGGTGGAGCGGGGATCGACGATCCGCATCTACCTGGGCAAGGACGACGCCTAGATTCGGCCAGGCCCGTCTATAATGGAAAATATCAGGCTGCTTGCAAGGAGGTACGGCGCATGCTGCTCAGCGAACTTACGGGGCTGCTCGTCACGGCAAAACTGGAAGGCGGCGATCTTCGCCCCGGAGGGCTGTGCACCGATTCCCGCAAGGTGAAGCCGGGCGATCTGTTCTTCTGCCTGCCCGGCCATACGGTGGACGGCCACGATTATGCGGCGGCAGCCGTGGAGCGCGGCGCCGCGGCGCTCGTCGTCGAGCGCCGGCTGCCTCTGGACGTGCCGCAGATTGTGGTGAAGGACAGCCGGCTGGCGATGGCGGTCATGTCCGACCGGTTCTACGGTTCCCCGAGCGCGCGGGTGAAGCTGATCGGCGTCACCGGCACGAACGGCAAGACGACGACGACACATCTCATCGAGAGCATTCTGCAGGAAGCAGGAAGAACATGCGGCGTCATCGGCACGATCGAAGCGCGCTTCGGCGGCCGCTCCCTTCCGATGTCCGGCACGACGCCTGACGCACTCGAGCTGCAGCGGCTGCTCGCCGGCATGGCGGCCGAGGGCACGGCCTACTGCGCGATGGAAGTGTCGTCACACGCGCTTGAGCAGGGCCGGGTCAAAGGCGCAAAATTCCGCACGGCGGTTTTCACCAATTTGACCCAGGACCATCTTGATTACCACGGTACGATGGAGCGATACGCCGCGGCGAAGGAGCTGCTGTTCGCCCGGCTCGGCAATGTCTATCCGGCGCAGCCGGACGAGCGTGCGTACGCCGTGCTGAACGCCGACGATCCGGCGTCCGCCGCCTTCGCGCGGGCAACGGCGGCGGAGACGATCACCTACGGCATCGACCGTCCGGCCGACGTCCGCGCGGAAGACATCCGCATCACGGCCAGGGGCACGTCGTTCAAGGCGGTCACGTTCCGCGGCGAGACGAACATCGCGCTGCGTCTGGTCGGCAAGTTCAACGTGTACAACGCGCTGGCGGCGATCGCCGCGGCGCTCGTCGAGGATGTGTCGCTCGCGGACGTGAAAGAAGGGCTGGAGCGGGTGCAGGGCGTGCCGGGCAGGGTCGAGGCGGTCGACGCCGGGCAGCCGTTCGCGGTCATCGTCGATTACGCCCATACGCCGGACGGGCTCGAGAACGTGCTCAAGGCGGTGAAGGAGATCGCGGAGCGCCGCCTCATTCTCGTCTTCGGCTGCGGCGGCGACCGCGACCGCGGCAAGCGCCCGATCATGGGACGCATCGGCGCCCGCTACGCCGACCATGTCATCCTGACGTCCGACAACCCGCGCACCGAGCATCCCGAGGCGATCCTGGACGACATCGAGGCGGGGCTGCGGGAGGACGGCGTGTCCGCGGAGCGCTACGAGCGGATTGCGGACCGGCGCGCGGCGATTGAAAAAGCGGTTGAAATGGCAAGCCCCGGAGATGTAGTATTGATTGCGGGCAAAGGTCATGAGACCTATCAGATTATCGGGGATCGCAAGATCGATTTCGACGACCGGCTCGTCGCCGGCGAAGCGATAAGGAGAAGACGGCCGTGATCAGACGAACGACGGCGCAGCTGGCCGCCATGTGCGGCGCGGAAATGAACGAAGCCGCGGCGCGGCGCGCGGATGACAGGATCTGCGGCGTGGCGACGGATTCCCGGCGCCCCGCGGAGGGACGGCTGTTCGTGCCGCTCAGCGGTGAACGGTTCGACGCGCATGACTATGTGGGGGACGCGTTCGCCGGCGGCGCGGCAGCCTCGCTCTGGCAGGCCGGCCGCCCTGTGCCGGAAGCGCTGGCCGGCCGTCCGCTGCTGCTGGTGGACGACACGCTGGCCGCGCTGCAGCGGCTGGCCGCCGCCTACCGCGGCCAGCTGTCCGCAACGGTCATCGGCATTACCGGCAGCAACGGCAAGACGACGACGAAGGACATGACGGCGTCCGTCCTTGCCCGGCGGCTGCGCGTCCACAAGACGGAAGGCAATCTGAACAATCATATCGGACTGCCGCTTTCGATTCTCGCAATGGACGAGAATACGGAGGCGGCCGTGCTCGAGATGGGGATGAGCGGCTTCGGCGAGATCGAGCGGCTCACCCGCATCGCCCGGCCCGATGTCGCCGTCATTACGAATATCGGCGACGCCCATCTGCTGCAGCTCGGCTCGCGGGAGGGCATCGCGAGGGCGAAGCTCGAAATTGCCGCCGGACTGAAAGAAGGCGGCGTCCTGCTCATTAACGGAGACGAGCCGCTCCTCCGGGAAGGCGCGAAGCGGGCGGAGGGATACGGCAAGTGGCGCCTCGAGACGTTCGCGCTCGGCCGGGAGGACGGCTGGTCGGCGAAGCTGCTCGCCGCCACGGCGAAGGAATCGGCATTCACGATCCGGCCGCCCGAAGGTCCCGAGTGGCCTGGCGAGTTCCGGGTGCCGGTCCCGGGGCGCCACAACGTGGCGAACGCGCTGGCTGCCGCCGCCGTCGGCGCGCTGCTCGGCCTGGATCCGGAAAGCATCCGGCAGGGCCTCGGCGCGGTCAAGCTGTCGGCCATGCGGCTCGAGACGACGCATGCCGCAAACGGCGCGGTCGTGCTGAACGACACCTACAACGCCAGTCCGGCTTCCGTGAAGGCGATGATCGCGTTCGTCGGCGAGCTGACGGGCTACCGGCGCAAATGGCTCGTCCTCGGCGACATGCTGGAACTCGGACCGGACGAGAACCGGCTGCACTATGAGACCGGCGCGGCCGCAAACCCCGATCGGATCCACGCGGTGCTGGCCGTGGGCGAACGGTCGAAGCACACGGTCCGCGGCGCGGCGGAGCGGCTCGGGCCGGAGCGGGCGATCCATTTCGCGGACAAGGACGCCCTCGTCCGCCGGCTGCTCGCCGAACTTGCGCCGGACGATCTCGTTCTGGTCAAGGGATCGCGCGGCATGCGGATGGAAGAAGTCGTGCACGCGCTCGTCCGGGGTTAGGAGGAGACCTTTTTTGGATATACCTGTACTGTTGCTCCCGCTCGGCGTATCCTTCCTGCTCGCCGTGCTCCTGGGGCCGCTGGCTATCCCGCTGCTCAAGCGGCTCAAGTTCGGCCAGCAGGTGCGGTCCGACGGGCCGCAGACCCATCTGAAAAAGTCGGGCACGCCGACGATGGGCGGCATCATCATTTTGTTTGCCGCCGCCGTTTCTTTTCTTCGATACGCCGAATATACGGCGGAATTCTGGGTGCTGCTGATTGCAATGCTCGGGTTCGGCCTTGTCGGTTTTCTGGACGACTATATCAAGATCGCCCTGAAGCGCTCGCTCGGCCTGACCGCGCGGCAGAAGCTGCTGGGCCAGCTGCTGTTCGGGATCATCATCTGCATCATCCTGTACCTCGCCGGGCACGACACGTCGATCGCGCTGCCGGGGACGGATCTGAGCCTGGATCTGCACCTCTTCTATTATCCGTTCATCATTCTGATGTTCATGGCGGTCGGCAACGCCGTCAACTTCACGGACGGCGTCGACGGCCTGTTGTCCGGGACAAGCGCGATCGCGTTCGCCGCGTTCGCGATCGTGGCGCTCCGGGCCGCCGAGCCGGAAGCGGCCGTCTTCTCCGCCGCGATGATCGGCGCGGTGCTCGGGTTTCTCGTCTACAACGCCCATCCCGCGAAAGTGTTCATGGGCGATTCCGGCTCCCTCGGCATCGGCGGAGGACTCGCGGCCGTCGCGATCCTGACGAAAACCGAGCTGCTGTTCATTGTCATCGGCGGCATTTTCGTCATTGAAATGCTGTCCGTCGTGCTGCAGGTGGCTTCGTTCAAACTGCGCGGCAAACGGATTTTCCGCATGAGTCCGATTCATCACCATTTTGAAGTGGGCGGCTGGTCGGAGTGGAAGGTCGTCACCATGTTCTGGGCGGCCGGATTTCTGTTCGCCGCCGCCGGCCTGATGCTGGACGGCGCGGTGTAGCCGTCCGGCGTCACGGTTCGACATCCAAAGGAGTGGCAGCATGCAACATCCCTCGACTTACCGGAACCGCCGGGTCGTCGTGCTCGGTCTGGCGCGGAGCGGCGTCAGCGTCGCCAAAGTGTTCCACGCGCTGGGCGCGGAGACGATCGCGAGCGATGTCAAACCGCCTGAACAGTGTCCCGAAGCGGCCGAACTGACCACTTTGGGCATTTCCGTTCTCTGCGGCGGTCATCCGGAGGGGCTCGTGACGCCGGACACCGCCCTGGTGGTGAAAAATCCGGGCATTCCCTACTCGTCCCCGCCCGTGCGCGAAGCGCTTGAGCTGGGCATTGAAATCGTCACGGAAGTGGAAGTCGCCTGGTGGCTGACCGACGCGCCGATCATCGGCATTACGGGATCGAACGGCAAAACGACGACAACGACGCTGATCGGGAGGCTCCTCGAAGCGGCGGGGCGAAAGGCGATCGTCGCGGGCAACATCGGCCGGCCGCTCACCGACGCGGCGCGGGAAGCGGGGGCCGACAGCTGGCTCGTCGCCGAACTGAGCAGCTTCCAGCTGAAAGGAACGTCCGCCTTCCGGCCGCGCATCAGCGTGCTGACCAACGTGGCGGAGACGCATCTCGACTACCATGGCGGCATGGACGATTATACGGCCTCGAAGGCGAAGCTGTTCGCCAACCAGACGGAGGAGGACATTGCGGTCGTCAATTGGGACGACCCGGAATGCCGGCGTCTGGCCGAAGGCATCCGGGCGCGGATCGTGCCGTTTGCCATCCGGCAGCGGCTCGAGGAAGGCGTCTTCGTCGATCCGCCTTATCCCCCGTCGCCGGAAGACGACGGCGCATCCCGGACGATCGTCCGGCGGACCGGCGGCGTCAGCACCGCCATCATCGCCGTGGACGAGCTGGGCATTCCGGGGCGCCACAACGCCGCCAATGCGGCCGCGGCGGCGGCGGCGGCGCTGGCCGCCGGCGTGCCCGCCGAAGCGCTCGCGGCACCGCTGCGCGCCTTCCGCGGCGTCGAGCACCGGCTCGAATTCGTGCGGGAGAAGGCGGGCATCCGCTTCTACAACAGCTCGAAAGATACGAATCCGACCGCCACGACGATGGCGATCCGCTCGGTGAAGGGGCCGGTCGTGCTGCTGGCCGGCGGACTGGACCGCGGTTCGGACTATGCGGAACTGGTGCCGGTGCTGCGCGAGAGAGTGAAGGCGCTCGTCGCCATCGGGGAGACGCGCCGGAAGCTTGCGGAGGCGGCGGAAGCGGCGGGCATCCGGCATATCCGCGTCGTCGAGCCCGAAGCGAGCCCGGAAGCGACGCTCGAGCGGGCGGTGCGGGAGGCGGACGCGCTGGCCGAACCGGGGGACGCCGTCCTGTTGTCGCCCGCCTGCGCCAGCTGGGACATGTTCAAGTCGTATGAAGAGCGGGGGCGTATTTTTAAGAAAGCGGCGCATATCTTGTAACGAAGGGGGCTGTCCCCCAATTCTCAGTGCAAGAGGTGTCGCAGCATGCCGAAAGCCCGCACCGCCCCGGACATGTGGATGATCGGGGCCGTTCTGCTCATTCTGGCCGCCGGTCTGGTCATGGTGTACAGCTCCAGCGCCGTGCTCGCGCTGCGCGAATACGGCGATGCTTTCTATTATTTGAAGCGGCAGCTGCTGTTCGCCGCGCTCGGAATCGGCATGATGATCGTCATGGCGGGAACCGACTACCGGGTCTTGCGAAAATACGCGCCCGCGGTCCTTATCGCCTGTTTCGCGCTGCTCCTCATCGTGCTCATTCCCGGCGTCGGCGTCGTGCGCGGCGGCGCGCGGAGCTGGCTCGGCATCGGCTCGTTCGGCATTCAGCCGTCCGAATTCATGAAGCTGGCGATGGTCATCTTCATGGCGAAATATCTCTCGGACCGGCAGCAGGAGATCGCCGGCTTCACGCGCGGGCTGCTGCCGCCGCTTGCAATCATGGGCTGCGCGTTCGGCCTGATCATGCTGCAGCCGGACCTCGGCAGCGGCGCGGTCATGGTCGGCGCGACGATGCTGATCATCTATGCGGCAGGCGCCCGGCTGCTCCATCTCGGCGCGCTGGCCGGGATCGGCGCGGCCGGCCTCGTCGGCCTCATCATCGCCGAACCGTACCGGATGAAGCGGATCACCGGTTTTCTCGACCCGTGGCAGGATCCGCTCGGCTCAGGCTATCAGATCATCCAGTCGCTGTACGCGATCGGCCCCGGCGGCCTGATCGGGCTCGGGCTCGGCGAGAGCCGCCAGAAATACAGCTACCTGCCGGAGCCGCAGACCGACTTCATTTTCTCCATCTGGGCGGAAGAACTGGGCTTCATCGGCGGGACGGCCCTCATCCTGCTGTTTCTCGTCCTGATCTGGCGCGGCCTGCGCACCGCGATCACCGCGCCGGATACGTTCGGCAGCCTACTTGCCGTCGGCATCACCGGCATTATCGCCGTGCAGGTGTTCATCAACATCGGCGTCGTCATCGGCCTGCTGCCGGTCACGGGCATCACGCTGCCCCTCGTCAGCTACGGCGGCTCGTCGCTGACGCTGCTGCTGACGGCGCTCGGCATCCTGCTGAACATATCCCGATATTCGAGGTGAACGCTTAAATGCGAGTTGTACTGACCGGCGGCGGCACGGGAGGCCATATTTACCCGGCCGCATCGATCGGCCGCCAGCTGAAGCGGGAAGATCCGGATACGGAACTGCTCTACATCGGTTCTTCCGCCGGGCTGGAAAGCCGGATCGTGCCGAAGCTCGGCATTCCGTTCGAGACGATCGAGATCAGCGGGTTCAAGCGGAAGCTGTCGCTCGACAACGTGCGCACGGTCATCCGCTTTCTGCGCGCTGTCCGCCGATCGAAGGAGATGCTCAAAGGTTTTCGGCCCGATGTCGTCGTCGGCACCGGCGGCTACGTGTGCGGACCGGTCGTCTACGCGGCCGCCCGGCTCGGCATTCCGACGCTCATTCATGAGCAGAACGTCGACCCGGGCATGGCGAACGCATTCCTGAGCCGCTATGCGGATGCGATCGCGGTCAGCTTCCCGGAATCGAAAGCGCGGTTCCGCCGGGGACGTCGGATCGTCCATACGGGCAATCCGTGCGCGACGAACGTGCTCCACGCGGACAAGGCGAAGGGGTACGCCTCGCTCGGCATTCCGGAAGGCAGCCGCATCGTCCTGGTCGTCGGCGGCAGCCGCGGGGCCAGGGCGCTCAATGAAGCCATTCCCGACATCGCCGGCGCCGTCGGCCGGCTGGACGGCGTCTGGCTGGTCGCCGTCACGGGGGACGTCCATTACGAACAGACGAAGGAGCGGCTGAACCGGCTGCCGGCGGAATTGTCCCGCCGGCTCCGCGTCGTGCCGTATCTCGACAATATGCCGGAAGTGCTCGCGGCGTCATCGCTCATCATCAGCCGCGCCGGCGCTTCCATGATCGCCGAAATCACCGCGCTCGGCGTGCCGTCGATTCTGGTGCCGTCGCCCAACGTGACGCACAACCACCAGGAAGCGAACGCGCGGAGCCTGGCGGATGCCGGGGCGGCGGTCATGATTCTCGAACGCGAACTTACCGGTCAGAAACTGGCCGGAACGATCGCCCGCATCATGGGGGACGAGGCGGTCCGGCGCGCGATGTCGGAAGCCGCGAAGTCGCTTGCGATGCCGGATTCCGCGGAGCGGATCACAGCCGAGCTCCGCGCGCTTGCCGCCCCGAAACGCGGCCGTTGACGGCGCGTCTGGGCGATTGTCACACTCGACATGTGCCGGGCATAGACTGTCACATGATCGTGACCGCCGACTCCGCGGCAGCCGCGGCGCAAGGCCGCCGGGCGCCGGCTGCCCCACATGTCCATTCCGGCTGAGAGGAAGGAGGATCGTCCATGCAGCAGTTGATTGACGAATTGAAGCGCTCCGACATCGGCGAACTGCTGCCGAACGAACCGCTGGCCAAGTACACCACCTGGAAAATCGGCGGACCCGCCGATCTGCTGATCATACCGAGAGGCAAGCGGGAGCTGGCTGCCGCCGTCGCGCTGCTTCACCGGCACGGCGTGCCGTGGACGAACCTCGGCCGCGGCTCCAACATGCTGGTTCTGGACAAGGGCATTCGCGGCGTTGTCATCAAGCCCGGACCCGGTCTCGATTACGCGCGGTTCGACGGGCATACGGTCATCGCAGGCGCGGCCTTCTCGTTCATCAAACTGTCCGTGCTCGCCGGCAAGCACGGACTGACCGGCCTGGAATTTGCGGGGGGAATTCCGGGATCGGTCGGCGGCGCCGTCTATATGAACGCCGGCGCCCACGGATCGGACGTGTCACGCATCTTCAAGTCGGCCGAGATTGTCACGGAAAACGGTGAAATTGTGCGTTTCGACCGCGAGGCGATGCAATTCGGCTACCGGCACTCCATTCTGCACGACATGCCGGGCATTGTCGCCGAGGCGACGTTCGAGCTTGCGCCCGGCGACCGGAAGGAAATCGCGGCGGCAATGGCGTCCTACAAGGACCGCAGGCAGCGGACGCAGCCGCTGCAGGCGCCGACCGCCGGTTCGGTCTTCCGCAACCCGCCCGGCGACTACGCGGCCCGGCTGATCGAAGCGGCCGGGCTCAAGGGCTGGCGGTCGGGGGGCGCGGCCATATCGGATGTGCATGCCAATTTCATCGTGAATACGGGGCAGGCGAAGGCCGAAGACGTCCTCACCCTCATGGAGCATATCCAGCGGACCGTCAAGGCGCGTTTCGGCGTCGAGCTGGTCCCCGAGGTATTGGTGGTGGGTGAGCGGTAAATCGGAGGTGTAGCTTTGGACACATTGGTGATTGAAGGCGGCAGGCCGCTCTCCGGTACAATCGCCATCCAGGGCGCGAAGAACGCCGCGCTGCCGATACTGGCGGCCGGCATGCTGGTGGAAGGTACCGTTATCGTCGATCAGGTGCCGAACCTGCTCGACATCGACGTGATGCTGGACATCCTTCGCTCGCTCGGATGCCGCGCGGAGCAGATCGGCCAGTCCGTTGTGCTCGACACGACCTCCGCGAATTCCGCGCACATTCCGGAATCGCTCATGGGACAGATGCGTTCGTCCATCTTTCTGATGGGGCCGCTGCTGGCAAGATTCGGGGAAGTGGAAGTGTACCAGCCCGGCGGCTGCGCGATCGGTGAACGGAAGATCGATCTTCATCTGCTCGGCCTGCGAATGCTCGGCGCCGAGATCCGCGAGGACGGCAACCGGATCGTCTGCCGCGCGAGCAGGCTGACCGGCACCGACATTCATCTCGATTTTCCGAGCGTGGGCGCGACCGAGAACCTGATGATGGCGGCCGTTCTGGCGGACGGCGTGACGACGATCACGAACGCGGCGCGCGAGCCGGAGATCGAGGATCTGCAAAACTTCCTGAACAGCATGGGGGCGCGCGTCACGGGCGCCGGCACGGGCACGATCAGAATAGAGGGCGTGAAGCGGCTTGTGCCTTGCCGCTACCGGATCATCCCGGACCGGATCGTCACCGGGACGCTGATGGTCGCCGCTGCTGCAACGCGCGGACAGGTGACGCTGACGGGTGCGAATCCTTCCCACCTGACTTCGCTCATCCATGTGCTGCGCCGGGCCGGTGTTCAAGTGACCGTGGACGATGATATAATTAAGGTCGGGGGCGTTATCCGCCCGAAGGCGGTGGAACGGATCGTGACGAGTCCGTATCCGGCCTTCCCGACCGATCTGCAGGCGCAGATCATGGTGCTGCTCGCGCTGGCCGACGGCGTCAGCGTCGTGAAAGAGATGATCTTTGAAGGCCGTTTCAAACATGTCGACGAACTGGTGCGCATGGGCGCCGATATCCGCGTCGACCTGAACTCGGCGATCATCCGCGGCGTGCCGCGGCTCTACGGGACAACGGTCGAAGCGACCGACCTGAGGGCCGGCGCGGCGCTCGTCATCGCCGGTCTGGCCGCGCAGGGCAAGACGGTCATCGAACAAGTCTATCATATCGATCGAGGTTACGAGCGGATCGAAGCGATGTTCGCGAGTCTCGGCGCACGGATCATGCGGTACGCCGCGGTGCCGAACAACCGCGTGATTCCCGGCTGAAGGACCGCCGCCCGGCTTTCCCCGCTGGGAATGCCGGGTTTCATTTGTGGCGGCGTCGGACAAGCTTGCGATTCCCTCGTCAGGAGAATGGAAATGACGGAACGCATGCCCGTACTGAAGGAGCCGAGCCCCAAGCGAAGGAGCAACAGGCGGCTGCTCGGCGTAATCTACGCGCTGTTCATCGTGCTGCTCCTTGTCCTGTTCTTCCGCTCCAGTCTCAGCAAAATCTCGGAAGTGACCGTATCGGGCGGCCGGTTCGCCAGTGAAAGCGAGATTCTGGCCGCTTCCGGCGTCGAGCCGGGCGACCCGTTCTTCTGGCCGGCCGCGGACGCGATTGCCGGCCGGGTGGAGAAGCTGGAGCCGGTGGCGTCGGCGGTCGTCCGCAAGACGTTCCCGGGAAAGCTGCACATCGAGGTGACGGAATTTCCGGCCGTCGCCTACGGGCTGACGGCGGACGGCGCGATCACGGCCATCCTGTCGAACGGCAAAGAGCTGCCGATCGGCGCGGACGCCGTTGTGGACCGGCCGGTGCTGCGCGGCTGGAACGGACGGGAGGAGGACAAGCTCAAGCTCGTCGATGCGCTTTCCCTTCTGCCGGACGACCTGCTCGCCGATTTTTCGGAAATTGCGCCGTACCCGTCGGATGCCTATCCCGACCGGATCCGCATCTACACGCGCACCCGGTTCGAGATCATCACCGCCGTTTCCCTGCTCGAAGAGAAAGCGGAGACGATCCGCGCCGTCATCGAGACGCAGGAACCGGGCAGCATGACGCTGCTGCTGGCGGACCGCTACGTGCCTTACACGGAAGAAGGCGGAGACGGCGAAGGGAAAGCGCCGGATGCGGAAAACACCGGTAAACAGGACTAATAGCCACTACTCAAGCCGCGTGAATAATGGTACAATTTCGTTTATGAGTTTATCCTTGGATGGGTCCCTACCCATCAATTGCCAGCGTAAAAACTTTGTAGAAAAAAGAGGGAAAATATAAGGCGCGTTGAATTACTTGGACAAGGATATATGCGTGAATATCGCCCGCTGGTAATCAATATGTTGGAACTTCGCACTTTAGATTTCATTTCTTATCTCTTATCGGAGAAACGGAGGTGCCGGGGGTTGAGCAGCAGCGACTTGATCGTCAGCCTGGACATCGGAACATCCAAAGTCCGCGTCATCATCGGCGAAGTCCAGAACGGCGCGATCAACATCATTGGTGTCGGATCTGCCGACTCGGAAGGCATTCGCAAAGGAGCCATCGTTGATATCGACCAGACCGTGCAGTCGATCCGCAATGCGGTGGATCACGCGGAACGCATGGTCGGGATTGAAATATCCGAAGTGTATGTCGGAATTCAGGGCAACCATATCGCGCTGCAGACGAATCACGGCGTCGTCGCGGTATCGAACGAGGACCGTGAGATCGGAGAAGAAGACATTGAACGGGTGCTGCAGGCGGCGAGGGTCGTGGCGCTGCCGCCCGAGCGCGAGATCATCGGCCTGGTGCCGCGCCAGTTTCTGGTTGACGGATTGGACGGCATTTCCGATCCGCGCGGCATGATCGGCGTGCGGCTGGAAGTCGAAGCGACCGTCATAACCGGAGCGAAGACGGCGATACATAACCTGATGCGCTGCGTCGAGAAGGCGGATCTGCAGATCGCCGGCGTCATCCTCATGTCGCTTGCGTCCGGCCAGATGGCGCTGACCAAGGACGAGAAGAACATGGGAACGGCCCTCGTCGACCTCGGCGCAGGCTCCACGACGATCGCCATTTTCGAGCAGGGCAATCTGGCGGCGACGTCCACGCTGCCCGTGGGCGGCGAATATGTGACGAACGATATCTCTTACGGGCTGAGGACGCAGACCGAACAGGCGGAGAAGATCAAGCTGAAGTTCGGCTGCGCGCTGGTCAGCGACGCGGCGGAAGACCAGAAGTTCAAGGTCGTGCGCATGGGCAGCAACGTCGAGAAGGAATTTTCCCAGGTCGACCTGGCCAACATTATCGAGCCGCGCATGCAGGAGATCTTCCAGCTTGTCCGGCAGGAGATCATCCGGCTTGGATACGAAGGCAAGGTGAACGGCTGCGTGCTCACGGGCGGAACGGCATCGATGCCGGGCGTGCAGGCGCTGGCGCAGCGGGAGCTCGAGACGAGCGTGCGGATCGCGGTTCCGGACTACATCGGTGTCCGGGATCCGGCGTTCACGAGCGGCGTCGGCATGATCCAGTATGTGTCCCGCTACATGCGACCGCGCGCCGCGGGCTCCGCAAGGCGGGCGGCGGTGCGCAAGCCGGCTCCTGCTTCGCCCTCGGCGGCGGCCAAACCGGGAATCTTCGAGCGGCTGAAGCGGATGTTCAGCGAATTCATTTGATCGGAGGAACTTCACTCATGTTGGAATTCGATATGGAAATGGAACCGCTGGCGTCGATCAAGGTGATCGGCGTAGGCGGCGGCGGCAGCAACGCGGTCAACCGGATGATTGAGACCGGCGTGCGCGGCGTCGAGTTCATCACGGTCAATACGGATGCGCAGGCGCTTCAGCACGCGAAGTCCGAGCAGAAGCTGCAGATCGGCGAGAAGCTCACGCGCGGTCTCGGCGCAGGCGCCAATCCGGAGGTCGGCAAGAAGGCGGCCGAAGAATCGCGCGAAATGGTCGCCGAGCGTCTCAAGGGCGCGGACATGGTGTTCGTGACGGCCGGCATGGGCGGCGGCACCGGCACCGGCGCGGCGCCGGTCATCGCGGAAATCGCGAAGGAATGCGGCGCGCTGACGGTCGGCGTCGTCACCCGTCCGTTCACGTTCGAAGGCCGCAAACGGTCGATGCAGGCCGAAATGGGCATCGAGGAACTGAAGCAGAAAGTCGATACGCTGATCGTCATTCCGAACGACCGGCTGCTTGAAATTGTGGACAAGAAGACGCCGATGCTCGAGGCGTTCCGCGAAGCCGACAACGTGCTGCGGCAGGCGGTGCAGGGCATTTCCGACCTGATCGCGGTGCCGGGGCTCATCAACCTTGACTTCGCCGACGTGAAGACGATCATGACCGAGCGCGGTTCCGCGCTCATGGGCATCGGCGTGGCGAGCGGCGAGAACCGGGCGGCCGAAGCGGCCCGCAAGGCGATCATGAGCCCGCTGCTCGAGACGAGCATCGACGGCGCGCGCGGCATCATCATGAACATCACCGGCGGCTCCAACCTGTCGCTCTATGAAGTGAACGAAGCGGCCGAGATCGTCATCGCGGCTTCCGATCCGGAAGTGAACATGATCTTCGGCGCAAGCATTGACGAAGACATGAAGGACGACATCAAGGTCACGGTCATCGCGACCGGCTTCGAGACGACGAAGGGCGGAGCGGGCCGCCGTCCGGCGTCGGCCGGCACCGGCGGATCGGAAACGCAAGAGAGCCGTCCGTCCGGCGGTTCGAACCTGCGTCCGTTCGGCCAGCTCCCGTCCAGCGACCAGCTGGACATTCCGGCCTTCCTGCGCAATCGACCGCGCAGCGAACGCGAATAATCCGGACTGATCATTATCCTTATGCTGCAACACCAAAGCTGTCCCAAGGCGGCGCCGGCCGCCTGATCGGGGCGGCTTTTTTTGTATGATCGGAATGTCTCCATAAGTCCGTGCGGCTGCCCCCTGCATTCCGCCTCTAACGGTACGTTCCGTTAGGACGATACACAGCGGTCATGTTTTCTTGCTTCCTCCGCTTGCGATTTGCGCGCCGGAACATCGACAAAAATAGATTCTCGCTGACGGCGGCTTTAGACAGACTTCCGGCATGGTCCCCGCTATACTTAACCGTAAGACCGCCAAGCGATCGCTGGGCGCGCGAAAACGGAAAGCCGCGGAACGAATAGAGCGGTGGGTGAAGCTGCTGGTCGTATACGTGGATCTTGTTTTTCTCTCAAATCTGATCATCGACGGCGCGGTGCTGTTGACGACGGCCTGGGTAAGGGGACTCAAGCCGAAGTGGTGGCGGATTGCGGCGGCGGCGGCGGTCGGCGCGGCATACACCGCGCTGCTGTTCCTTCCCGGCGCCGGCTGGCTGCTGTCGGTGCTGGTGAAAATCGCGCTGTCGCTGCTCATGCTGCTGATCGCGTTCGGCTTCGGCGGGCTGCAACGGTTCATCCGCATCGCGGTGGCGTTCTACGGCATCAATTTTGCCGCGGCGGGCGGCGTCATCGGGCTCCACTATCTGCTGCAGAGCCGCGGCGGCATGTGGGACAGGTTGTGGTTGACCGATGGGGGCGGCGTCGGCATCGAAGTACAGTATGGACTGGCCTCGGTATTTGCCGCCGCGGGAGCAGCGCTGCTCATCTGGCGGGCCGTCTGGAGCAGCCGGAAGCACACGGAGCGGACGCTGGGCAGCCTCGCGGAGGTGACCGTCGAGATCGGCGGCCGAACCGCACGCTGCACCGGGCTCATCGACACGGGCAACCGGCTGTACGATCCGCTGACCCGGACGCCGGTCATGGTCGCGGAAGCCGCGCTCTGGAGCGGCGAGCTGCCCGAAGCCTGGATCGAAGCGCTGCGCAGCGGCGATGTCGAAGGCTTGCTGGCCAGGCTGGACCTGGGCGGCCATGTCTGGGGCGAACGGCTGAGATTCGTGCCCTACCGGGGCATCGGAGGCAGAACGCAGCTCATGCTGGCCGTAAAACCCGACAGGGTGTGCATCGAGCGGGACGGGCGCCGCAGCGAGACAAGCCGCGTGCTTGTCGGCCTGGAGGGCGGCACGCTGGCGTCCGACGGCGCTTACCGGGCGATCATTCATCCGTCCCTGCTCGAGGGCGACGGCAGCGGATGAATCCATCAACACGCATACGGAGGGGACTTGCGGACATGCCCGTGAAGTGGAAACTGATGCTGCAGTTATTCTATTATCGTGTTTTGTTTTTATTCGGTCTGAAGCGCGAAGAGGTTTACTACATCGGAGGCAGCGAAGCGCTGCCGCCGCCGCTGACGCGCGAGGAAGAGGAGTATCTGCTCAAGCGGCTGCCGTCCGGAGATGCGGCGATCCGCGCCATGCTGATCGAGCGGAATCTCCGGCTCGTCGTCTACATCGCCCGCAAATTCGAGAACACGGGCATCCACATCGAAGACCTGGTCTCCATCGGCGCGATCGGCCTCATCAAGGCGGTCAACACGTTCGATCCGGAGAAGAAAATCAAGCTTGCCACGTATGCTTCCCGCTGCATCGAGAACGAGATTCTCATGTACCTTCGGCGCAACAGCAAGACCCGCACCGAGGTGTCGTTCGACGAGCCGCTCAACATCGACTGGGACGGCAACGAACTTCTGCTTTCCGACGTGCTTGGCACCGAAGGCGACACCATCTACCGGAACATCGAGGAGCAGGTCGACCGGAAGCTGCTCCAGAAGGCGCTGGACAAGTTGACGGAGCGGGAGCGGACGATCATGGAGCTCCGGTTCGGCCTCACGGACGGCGAGGAGAAGACGCAGAAGGATGTCGCCGATATGCTCGGCATTTCGCAGTCGTACATTTCCCGGCTGGAGAAGCGGATCATCAAGCGGCTGCGCAAGGAGTTCAACAAGATGGTGTAATTTCACGGGGCCCCGGACCGCGGGCATAAAGACCGCCTCCGGGGCCGCTTTGCGTCCAGAATAAAAACAAAGCCCAAGGGGATAATGTACAGTAATGTTTCTCCTTGGGAGGTTATCGCGTTGACCCGAAACAAAGTTGAGATCTGCGGAGTGGATACCTCGAAACTTCCGGTGCTGACGAATGCGGAGATGCGCGAGTTGTTCACGGCGCTGCAGACCCGGGGAGAACTGTCGGCCCGGGAGAAGCTGGTGAACGGCAACCTGCGGCTCGTGCTCAGCGTCATCCAGCGGTTCAACAACCGGGGAGAATTCGTCGACGATCTGTTTCAGGTCGGCTGCATCGGTCTGATGAAAGCCATCGACAACTTTGACCTCAGCCAGAACGTGAAGTTCTCCACCTATGCCGTGCCGATGATCATCGGCGAAATCCGGCGGTATCTTCGGGACAACAATCCGATCCGCGTCTCCCGAAGTCTGCGCGACATCGCCTACAAGGCGCTGCAAGTGCGCGACACGCTGACGAACCAGCATTCGCGGGAACCGACCATTTACGAGATTTCGGAAGCGCTGGGCGTGCCCAAGGAAGACGTCGTATTCGCCCTGGACGCCATCCAGGATCCGGTCTCCCTGTTCGAGCCGATCTTCCACGACGGCGGCGATCCGATCTATGTGATGGACCAGATCAGCGACGACCGCAACAAGGATTCGTCCTGGATCGAGGAGATCGCACTGCGGGAGGCGATGACCAAACTCGGTGAAAGGGAGAAAATGATTTTATCCATGCGTTTTTTCGAAGGGAAAACCCAGATGGAGGTGGCGGACGAGATCGGCATCTCGCAGGCGCAGGTGTCGCGTCTCGAGAAGTCGGCCATCCAGCAGATGCAGAAACATGTAAAATCCTGAAGACTTTGAAGCCGGGCGCGGAGGCGTCCGGCTTTGTTGCTGTCTCGGCATGCCATGCGCTGCAATGCGGCCGCCCCCGCCCGGGGAGGACGGCGCGGCCAATTTTCTTGCCCGGCCGGACATTTCGCGCCGTCTTCCGCGATAACATGGTAGAAGGGAAGATTAATCGAAGAGAGCGTGGTGGCGCGGATTGCGGATTTCCGAATTGCAGGAGAAGGATGTCATCAATATCGTGGACGGCCGGAAGCTCGGCCATGTCAGCGATCTGGAACTGGATCTTCGGCACGGCCGGATCGAATCGATCATCGTGCCGGAAAGCGGCCGGTTCTTCGGGCTGTTCGGCGGCGGCGGAGCCGACGTCGTCATTCCGTGGCGCAGTATCGTCAAGGTCGGCGAAGACGTCGTGCTCGTCAGGCTGGACGACACCCGGCTGAGTCGCGTTCAGGAAGTGGAGCTGAGCGAACGGTGACGATTTCTTCGACGCAGCCGCTGTGGTACACTGGTTCTGCGAGGTGAACCCGATGGAACCGTTCGTTCGGATGGAAGGCAACGGTCCGGCGCTGTTTCTGCTGCGCGGATGGATGGAGGAGTCGCCGGGCCTGACGGCCGGCATTACCGGCCGGGAAGGCGGCGTCAGCGGCCCGCCCTGGGCGTCGCTGAACTGCGGCCTGCACGTCGGCGATGCGGCAGACGCCGTCGTCCGCAACCGCGCCCTTGCGGCGGAAGCGGCCGGCTGGGATCCGGCCGCCTGGACGTGCGCGGAGCAGGTGCACGGCTGCCGCGTCCACCGCGTCGTCCGCGCGGACCGGGGCCGGGGCGGCAAGGATCAGGAATCGGCCATTCCCGGGGCGGACGCGATCATGACGGATGAGCCGGGCATCCTGCTCGCATCGTATTACGCGGACTGCGTGCCGCTCCTGTTCCACGATCCGGTGCGGGGCGCGGTGGCGCTCGCCCATGCCGGCTGGCGGGGAACGACGCTTGAAATCGCCGCGCGGACGATCGAGGCGATGGAGCGGGAATTCGGCAGCCGCCCGGCGGATATCCGCGCCGCGGTCGGTCCGGCGATCGGCCCGTGCTGCTACGAAGTGGACGGCCCGGTGATCGAGAGCGCGCTGCCGCTGGCGGAGTCGCTCGCGCCTTCGGGCGGCGCGCCCCTGGACGCCATGATCCGCTTGACGGAAGATGGCAAAGCAAGGCTTAACTTGAAAGAAATGAACCGACAGATTATGATAAGATCAGGAATCATGCCGAGCCGCATCGCATTTTCGTCCTTCTGCACCGGATGCCGGCGCGATCTGTTTTTCTCCCACCGGCGGGAAGGCGGGAGGACGGGGAGGATGGCGAGTTTCATCGGCATGCGTGAGAGGTGAACCGACGTGTCGATCCGGGCGAGACTGGACGACGTCGACCGCCGCATCCGCGAAGCTTGCGCCCGCAGCGGCCGCCGGCGGGAAGAGATCGGCATCGTCGCCGTGACGAAATATGCCGGCGAAGCGGCCGCAAGGGAGGCGCTCCGCGCGGGGCTCGTCCATCTCGGCGAGAACCGGTGGCAGGACGCCGCGCCGAAGTGGCGCGCTTTGCAGGATGAGCAGCCGCAGCCGGTCTGGCATTTCATCGGTTCGCTGCAGACGAACAAGGTCAAGGACGTCGTCGGAAAGTTCGCTTACATCCATTCGCTGGACAGGCTCTCCCTGGCCCAGGCGATCGACAAGCGCGCCGAACAGCTGGGCATCCGCGTTCCCTGTTTCATTCAGGTGAACGTCTCCGGCGAAGCTTCGAAGCACGGCCTTGCGCCGGAAGATTTGATCGGCTTTGCGCGAACCGTCGCGGATATGCGCGGCATCGCCGTGGCGGGCTTGATGACGATGGCGCCGTTTGTCGACGAACCGGAAGAGGCGCGGCCGGTGTTCCGGGCGCTGCGCAACCTCCGGGATGAACTGAACAGTGCCGCCGTCCTGCGGGAGGAAGCAAGCGGGCTTTCCATGGGCATGTCAAACGATTTCGAGGTTGCGGTCGAAGAAGGGGCGACCTGGCTCCGGCTGGGGACGATTCTGGTGGGAAAAGAGGAGGCTGTGCCATGAGCGTCATGAACCGATTCATGAGTTTTCTCGGGCTTCAGGAAGAAGAGGAAATCGTGGAGCGCGGCCGGTCGTCCGCAGAGGCGGAGCAGGAAATTGAAACGCCGGTCTTCGAATCGCGTAAAACTGTGAAGGGCGGCAATGTCGTCAGCATCCATGCGCAGAAGAATGTCCGCGTTGTGCTTAACGAACCGCGTTCCTACGACGAGGCTCAGGAAATCGCCGATCATCTGCGTTCCCGACGTTCGGTCGTCGTCAACCTGCAGCGGATCCGCACCGACCATGCGATCCGGATCGTCGATTTCCTGAGCGGTACGGTCTATGCGCTGAACGGGTCGATCACGAAGATCGGACCGAACATCTTTCTGTGCACGCCGGATACGGTAGAAGTGCAGGGCACGATCACGGACATGCTGACGGATGACAACGAATACAAGACGATGAGGTGACCTCGTGTCTGAAATTGAATCTTTAATTTGGCTTATTCACCGGATATACACGTTCGTCATTATCGCCTATGTGCTGCTGTCCTGGATTCCGAACGCCCGCGACAGCTTCATCGGCGAAATGCTCGGCAAACTGGTCGAACCGTACCTTGCGCCGTTCCGTCGGCTCATCCCGCCGATCGGGGGCATGCTGGACATTTCGCCGATCGTCGCCATCTTCGCACTGCAGTTCATCGCGATGGGGCTCATTGCGGTGATTGATTTCTTCATATGAGTCAGTCGCTCTATGTCCACTTCCATCCGGAAGAGCGTCCGTTCGTCGACCGCGCGCTGGAGTGGGTGGAGCGGGCGGCCGAACGCCATGCGCCGGTCGTGACCGACTTCCTGGACCCGCGGCAGCAGTTCATCCTGCAGTCGATCGCCGGCCGCGAGCCGGATGCGGTCCTGCGGCTGGATGGCGGTTATCCGGAAGCCGAGCGGAAGCGCGCCGTTATCGTCCCGGCGTACCGCGATCCGGAAGACGTGGATTGCGGCATTGTCGTGCTGGCGGTCGAGGCGTCGGGCGGCAAGTTCCTCGAGCTCGACCACGGCGATTATCTCGGCGCCCTGCTCGGGCTCGGCATCAAGCGGGACGTAATCGGCGATCTTCATGTGCGCGATGACGGTTGCCACTGTCTCGTGACGGAAGAGATGGCCGGATTTCTGCATACCCATTTGAACCAAGTGCATCGTGTGCCCGTCCGCACGGACATTCTTCCCCGGGAGAGCCTCCAGGTCGTGCAGCCCGAGATGGACGTGACGGTTATCACGGTGGCTTCTTTGCGTCTGGACGGCGTGGTGAGCGACGTGCTCCGCATCAGCCGGTCGAAGATTCTGGACCCGATCCGGGCGGGCCGGTGCCGGGTCAACTGGAAGACGGAAGAAGATCCTTCCGTCCGGCTCGAGGAAGGCGACATCGTCTCGTTCAAAGGTTTCGGCCGGTTCAAAATTCTCAAGGTCGACGGGCCGACGAAAAGCGGTCGGCTGCGCGTCAGCATAGGCAAATTTATTTGAAGCTTGGCAGGAATTCCATCGGAACCTGTCGAAAGGGTACGGTATCGTTCGGGCAATGTAAGGAGGAGGTGCGTCACCATGCCGTTGACGCCGCTGGATATCCATAACAAAGAGTTCGGCCGCCGCCTGCGCGGCTATGATGAGGACGAGGTCAACGAGTTTCTTGACCAGGTGATCAAGGACTACGAGGCGCTCATCCGCGAGAACAAGGAACTGCAGAACCAGGTGCTGGCGCTGCAGGAGAAGCTGAATCATTTCGCCAATCTCGAGGAGACGCTGAGCAAGACGATCATCATCGCGCAGGAAGCCGCGGACGAAGTGAAGAACAACGCGAAGAAGGAAGCGCAGCTCGTGATCAAGGAAGCGGAGAAGAACGCCGACCGGATCATCAACGAGGCTCTGGCGAAATCGCGCAAGATCGCACTCGAGGTTGAGGAGATGAAGAAACAGGCGGCGATCTACCGGACGCGGTTCCGGACGCTCGTCGAAGCGCAGCTTGAGCTGCTCAGCCAGGACAGCTGGGATGCGCTCGAGGGGGTTGCAGCGACCCGCGAAACGCGCGAAATCGCGGGGCACGAATGAGGGCGCTTTCCGGTTGACAATCGCGGGGCGCAAGCGTATAACTATAGGATAGGTACAAACTGAATGCCGACCTGAAATTCGCTGACGAGAACGAGTAAGCTGCAGCGGTCGTTCCCCAGAGAGCCGGTGTCCACGCTGAAAGCCGGTGTTCGATCCGCAGCCGAAAATCATCTCCGAGAAGCGCGGCCGAACCTTGGAGCCAGGCAGTAAGCCGCGACGGAAATCCGCCGTTATCCGGATGCGCAGACCGCGGTCTGCGGCGAGGTGCCGCCAGGGGCCATGCGCTTGTTGAAGCGTACGGCGCCGGCGGAATGAGGGTGGTAACGCGAGCGAAGCTCGTCCCTTTCGGGACGGGCTTTTTTGCTTTTTGATGACCTGAGTGACGGGAGTGGTTGACCATGCAACGCGTAGACGTGAAAGAGCGGGCCAGGACCCGCGAACAGCGCATTCTCGAAAAGTGGAGGAAGGAAAACACGTTCAAGCGGTCGATCGAAAACCGCGCCGGAAAGCCCAACTACGTGTTCTATGAAGGACCGCCGACGGCGAACGGCATGCCGCACATCGGTCACGTGCTCGGTCGGGTGATCAAAGACTTCATCGGCCGCTACAAGACGATGTCCGGCTACCGCGTCGTGCGCAAGGCGGGCTGGGACACCCACGGCCTGCCGGTCGAGCTCGGCGTCGAGAAGCAGCTCGGCATCTCCGGCAAGCATGAGATCGAGCGCTACGGCGTCGAGGCGTTCGTGAAGAAGTGCAAGGACAGCGTGTTCGAGTACGAGCGGCAATGGCGCGAGATGACCGAGGCGATCGCCTACTGGATCGATCTGGACGATCCGTACATCACGCTCGACAACCGTTACATCGAAAGCGTCTGGCACATCCTGTCGACGATCCACAAGAAAGGGCTGCTCTACCGCGGTCACCGCGTGAGCCCCTATTGCCCGAGCTGCCAGACGACGCTCAGCTCGCACGAAGTGGCGCAAGGCTACGAGGATGTGAAGGACCTGTCCGCGACGGTCAAATTCCGGCTGAAGTCGGAGGACGCGTCGATCCTCGCCTGGACGACGACGCCGTGGACGCTGCCGGCCAACACGGCGCTGGCCGTCAATCCGGAGATGACCTATGTCCGCGTCCGCAAGGACGGCGAGACGTACATCGTCGCCGAGGCGCTCGCCGAGTCGGTCCTGAAGGAAGACTACGAGATCGTCTCGAAGGTGAAAGGCTCGGAGCTGGCCGGCCTCGCGTATGAGCCGCCGTTCCGCTATGTGCCGGTCAAGAACGCGCATGTCGTGATCGCGGCGGATTTCGTCAGCGATACGAGCGGCACGGGCATCGTGCACATTGCGCCGGCGCACGGCGAGGACGACTACAAGGCGGCCCAGGCGAACAACATCGACATGCTCGGCGTCGTCGACCCCGCGGGACGCTACATCGACGCGGTGACCGACTTCGCCGGCCGGTTCGTGAAGGATTGCGACGTCGACATCGTGCGGATGCTCAGCGATCGCGGCCTGCTGTTCGCGAAGGAGCGCTACGAGCACAGCTATCCGTTCTGCTGGCGGTGCAAGACGCCGCTGCTCTACTACGCGACGGAAAGCTGGTTCATCCGGACGACGGCGGTGAAGGACCAGCTGATCGCGAACAATCGCGGGATCGAGTGGTATCCGGGCCATCTGCGCGACGGCCGGTTCGGGAATTTCCTCGAAGACCTTGTCGACTGGAACATCAGCCGGAACCGCTATTGGGGCACGCCGCTCAACGTCTGGGTGTGCGGCAGCTGCCGGGGCGAATACGCGCCGAACAGCATCGCGGATCTGCGCGAGCGGGCCGCCGGACCGGTGCCGGAAGATCTGGAGCTTCACAAACCGTACGTGGATGAAGTAAAACTGCGCTGCCCGCACTGCGAGGGCGGCGTCATGACGCGCACGCCCGAAGTGATCGACGTCTGGTTCGACAGCGGCTCGATGCCGTTCGCCCAGTACCATTATCCGTTCGGCGATCGCGCGAAGTTCGAGGACCAGTATCCGGCCGACATGATCGTCGAAGGGATCGACCAGACGCGCGGATGGTTCTTCAGCCTGCTCGCGGTGTCGACGCTGTATACCGGCAAGGCGCCGTACAAGCGGGTAATTTCGACGGGCCACGTGCTTGACGAGAACGGCCAGAAAATGTCGAAGTCGAAGGGCAACGTCATCGACCCGTGGGAGATTATCGAAGCTTACGGCACGGACGCATTCCGCTGGGCGCTGCTCGCGGACAGCGCGCCGTGGAACAGCAAACGGTTCTCGCGCGGCATCGTCGCCGAGGCGAAGTCGAAGGTGGTCGACACGATCGTCAACGCGCACGCCTTCTACGCCCTGTACGCGTCGATCGACGGGTTCCGTCCGGAAGAGCACCCGTACCGGAAGCCGGCGAGCAAGTTGGACCGCTGGATCATCTCGCGGCTGAACAGCCTGATCCGGGATGTGCGCAAGGGGCTTGAAGCGTACGATTTCCTGAACCCGGCGAAGCGCATCGAGACGTTCGTCGACGAGATGAGCAACTGGTACATCCGCCGCTCGCGCGACCGGTTCTGGGGCAGCGGGCTGACGGACGACAAAATCGAAGCTTATCAGACGCTGCACAAAGTGCTGCTTGATCTTGCGCGGCTCATCGCGCCGTTCACGCCGTTCGTCGCGGAAGACGTGTACGTCAACCTGGGCGGCGGCGAGAGCGTCCATCTGGCGGACTATCCGCAGGCCGACGAGTCGCTGATCGACGAAGCGCTCGAGCGCGATATGGAGACGACGCGCAGGATCGTCGAGCTGGCGCGCAGCGTGCGCAACGAATCGGGCATCAAGACGCGCCAGCCGCTCTCCGAGTTGATCGTGTCGCTCAGCCGGCCGTTCCCGCTGGAAGAATATGAGGCGATCATCAAGGACGAGATCAACGTGAAGCGGATCGTCGTGGAGACGAGCGACAGCGGATTCGTCGAGTTCGACCTGAAGCTGAACCTGAAGGTCGCGGGCAAGAAGTACGGCCGCCATGTCGCGCCGATCCAGGCGCACCTGAAGTCGCTCCCCGCGGAGGACGCGCGGCGCGCGGTGCTGGAGGACGGCGGGCTCGACTGGACGTCTCCGGAAGGCGAGACGCTGCGGATCGCGCTCGACGAGCTGCTCGTCGAGAAGCGTGCCAAGACGGGCTTCAAGGCGGCGTCGGGCGACGGCGTGACGGTCGCGCTCAATACGGACATCACGCCCGAGCTGGAGCAGGAAGGCTGGGTGCGGGAAGTGATCCGCGCCGTGCAGGATACGCGCAAGAAGCTTGATCTGCCGATCGAGGCGCGAGTCCGGCTGCAGCTTGACGTGCCGCAGGAGCTGCAGGCCGCGCTGCAGAAGTTCGATGAGCTGCTCAAGGCGAACGTGCTGCTCCGGGAGGTCGCGTTTGGTCCCGCGGACGGCATGGAGAAGGTGCAGGCGGGCGATTTTGCGATCGGAATCCGGATTGACGTCTGAGGACATACTGGAAAACAGACAAGCGAGGAAAACGGGCCACTGCGGCTCGTCCCCTGCGGGACGGGCCGGGGCTCGTTTTTCGTTTCGCGGGAAGATGCGGCTGCCACGGCTCTGCGGCGGCTCCGGAAAGGGGCGGACGGCATGGACGAACGGACGGAAGATCGGTCCGGGCGGGAGGATGAACGGTCCGGGCAAGCGGCGGATCGGTTGCCGCGGTCGGATAAACGGATCGAACAGGCCGACGGACAGTCCGGGCGGGCGGAACCCGGTGACCGGGAACATCGGATGGAGCTGTTGGCCCGGGAGTTGGACCGGCTGTCGGTCAGGCTGGAGCGGGCGAAGATCTCGGAATACGTCGATTTGCTCAACCGTCCGCTGTCGCTTATCTGGCGCAATCTGGTCGCCGGGACGGCGCGGGGCATCGGCATCGCGATCGGCTTCACGTTCTTCGCCGCAACGATTCTGTATGTGCTGCAAATGCTCGGCAAGCTCAATCTGCCGATCATCGGGGACTACATCGCGGATATCGTGCGCATCGTGCAGCGGCAGCTGGAGGGGAGAACATATTGACAATTGTTGGAAAACACCCTATGATGGTGAAATAGGCCTCAAGTCAGAAAGAGTGGTGGGGAAACATGGTGGGCGGCGGCCGCCGTCCTGTACGGGATCGGGTGCGTCACCGTATTTTCGTTCATTTACGCGGAGTACAGGTTTCTGGCGGAGCCTTGGCAGCTTGCCGGCGCGGCTGTCGTCGCGGGATTGCTGATCGCCGCGGCTTTTGCCGTCGGGCGGGGCGGCGCTACGGAACCGGCCCCGGCTTCGGTCGGAGCCGGGGCCGACGTCCCCGCCGCCGGCAACGGGGTGCGCCCCTGGTTGATCGGACTGGGTGCCTTTCTTGCGTCCGGCGGGTTCGTTGCCCGTCCGGAGAAAAGCTGGACGGGATTGATCGGCGGCGTGTTTCTGCTCGTTGCGGCCTGGTATGTCGTGCGGCGCATGGCGCGTAGCCCCTGGTGGAACGTCCGGCACCGGCAGGCGCTCGTGTCCGGCACGCTGCTCACCTGCGCCTGGCTGGGGTTCTTCGTGACCTGGCTGCTCTGGCCCGAAGACCGGATCGCATGGTTCGGCAACGTGTTGTTCGTGCTGGTTGCGATTGCGCTGGTGCTGGTCATGGCCAGACGGACGCGTGAGGCGGAGAAAGGCGAGAACGGGCGGCCTGCCCCGAGGGAGCCGTTCGGCGAAGGCCAATAACGGCGTTTCGTGCCGTTATTGGCCGCCCGCATGCGGTGCCGGGGCAAATTAACGGCACGACGTGCCGTTAAAGGCGGCAAGAAGCCGCAAGGTCGGCCTGACGGAGGCCAATAACGGCATTTCGTGCCGTTATTGGCCGCCCGCACGCGGTGCCGGGGCCGATTAACGGCACACTGTGCCGTTAATCGCGCGAGAATCCGCCAGGATGGTCCGACGGGGAACGTAACGAGACTGACACACCTTATTTTTCGCAAAGCATGGTGTTCCGGAAATGAAACGAAACCGAGACACGTTATTCGCGCCGGATCGGGCCAAGAATCACTTTGAACAGGCAAATAAGAACGCTCAGTTTCGTTGCCGCTTCAATTTCAATCGAGGCCAATGGCGCCAAATAACGACGCTCAGTTTCGTTAACGAACTCCGGTTGAACGCCCGCCGCAAAACCCCTCTCAGGCATCCCCGTCCACCCGGATATCGATCACCGGTTCCGGTTCCAGCAGCGGCTCGCCTTCGCCCCGCTCCAGATATTCCTCATACGAGCGCCCTCGGACCACCGTGACATGCCGGCCCGTAATGTCGGTGGCCAGAAAACTTTCGATCGGCTCGACGAATCCTTCCCGCTCTTCCGCTTCGATCGTGAACTTCTCGTAATCCGCCTCCGGGTCCTCCGCAAGCGCCGGAGAATCCGACGTGCCGTACGATTCGACGATCTGCCAGGCATCCTCGCCGTCGAAGCCGGTCCACGAGTTTTCTCCGTCAAGGCTGGTCCGCCCGAACGGGCGCTCCATGCGTTCTTCCTCGACCGGGCGTCGTTCCGACTCGATCCGCTGCGGCGTGTGGCGGACGCAATACAGCGTCTCCGGCACGGCTTCGAGGCGTTCCGGCGGAATCGGCTCGCCGCATGTCCGGCAGACGCCGTAGGTGCCGTCGTCCATCGCCCGCAAGGCCGCACGGATCCGCTGCAGTCTCAGCTCGTCGTTCTCGAGCAGCGCGAGATCTTTGCCCCGTTCGAACGTCTCGGATGCGATGTCGGCCGGATGGTTGTCGATCATGGACAATTCGCCGGTATTGCCGCGCGCTTCCTCTTCGAGGCCGCGGCTGCCGCTTTCCCTCAGCCGCTCTTCCAGCTCACCGGCTTCCGCTTCAAGCTTCTGTCTCAGCGCCGTCAAACGGCTGCCGTCCAACGCCTTCATGCGGTCAGCTCCCTTCATCGCGTAGCAGTCGGTCGTAGCTTGTGCGCGGCGGACCGTTTTTACTATGAACGGGGGATTGTAACGCGTAACAGCGCAGGTTTTTTCTTCCTGAACAGGATGTGGAGCTGGCCGGCGCAGTTGTGATACAATGATTGGGACACGCGCATTACGGGGCTTGCCGGGGAAGCATTTTCGATCTTTGGGGCGGAGGGACGCGAAAGTTGAAGCATTTGCGCTATTATGCCGTTGCGGCAGTCGTATTTCTGCTGGATCAACTGACGAAGCAGATGATTGATGCGAATGTGGCCTTGCATGAGCAGATCAGCGTCATCGGGCAATTTTTCCTTATTACGCACGTATTGAACGACGGGGCGGCCTTCAGCATGCTGCCGGGCGCCCAGACGTTGTTCATCGTGATCACGAGCATTGTCGCCATCGGCATCGTCTGGTATATCGAGCGCAACTGGCGAACCGGCAGACCGCTCTTGCTGACGGCGTTCGCAATGGTGCTCGGCGGGGCGCTCGGCAATTTCATCGACCGGGTGCTGTACGGCCATGTGATCGATTTTCTGCAGTTCAATTTCGGCAGCTACACGTTCCCCATCTTCAATGTCGCGGACATGGGCATCGTGATCGGCGTCGGACTCATTCTGCTCGACGCGGTGCTGGATGTCCGCAGGGAGCGGGACAAGGCAACAGGCACCCTGGAAGGAGACGAAAACGGAAAGACCCATGACATCACAAGCGGAACGGAAGCCGACGAACCCGCAAGATGAATGGACCCAGGAATGGGTCGCGACGGAAGCGGAGGCGGGCGAGCGGATTGACAAATTCGTCGCCGAATCCGCGGAGGAAGGCGTGTCGCGCACGCAGGTCCAGGATTGGATCCGCGCGGGCGCCGTCACGGTGAACGGCGCAGCTGTGAAGCCGAATTACCGGCTGGAGCCGGGCGATGTCGTCGCCGTGACGCCGCCGGAGCCCGAGGATGCGGACATCCGGCCGGAGCCGATCCCGCTCCAAGTCGTCTATGAAGACGGCGACGTCATCGTCGTCGACAAGCCGCGCGGCATGGTCGTCCATCCCGCGCACGGCCATACGTCGGGGACGCTGGTCAACGCGCTGCTCCATCATTGCCGGGATCTCTCCGGCATCAACGGAAGGCTGCGGCCCGGCATCGTCCACCGAATTGACAAGGACACATCCGGCCTGCTGATGGCCGCGAAGAACGATCTGGCGCACGTGTCGCTGTCGGAGCAGCTCAAGGCGCACACGGTCGAGCGGGCGTATATCGCGCTCGTGCACGGCAATCTGCCGCACGATCAGGGAACGATCGACGCGCCGATCGGCCGCGACCCGCACGATCGCAAGAAGTTCGCCGTGACGGCCGGCGGCAAGCCGTCCGTGACGCATTTCACGGCGGTCGAGCGGTTCGGCGATTACACGCTGGTCCGGCTGCGGCTCGAGACGGGACGCACGCACCAGATCCGCGTTCACATGAAGTACATCGGCCATCCGCTGGCCGGCGATCCCGTCTACGGCCGGGCGAAAACCGTGCCGCTGGACGGGCAGGCGCTGCACGCCGCCGTGCTCGGTTTCGTCCATCCCCGAACGGGTGAGACGCTGCGCTTCGAATCGCCGATTCCCGATGATTTTCAGCGCATTCTGGATATGCTGAGAAACAGGTAGGCGGTTCGGCGCATTGCCGCATGAGTGCAAATTTTAGAGGGATTATTCCATTACGATCCTCGCCTCTGGGCGTTATGCTGATAGACAGCATAAGTCGGGGCCGCGCGCAGTATGCGCGTTAGGATGCGGCCCGCTTGAAAGGTGATGAGCCCATGGCCAGGATCAACCCCCATTACAAAGATCTGCAAGGCAGCTATCTGTTCTCGGAAATTGCCCGCAGGCGCGCGGCATTCCTGAAGGAGCATCCGAACGCGGACATCATCAGCCTCGGCATCGGCGACGTGACGCGTCCGCTGCCCGAAGCGGCGGCCGCCGCGATGCACGCCGCGGTCGACGATCTTGCGAAGGCGGACACGTTCCGCGGCTACGGTCCCGAGCAGGGCTACGATTTCCTGCGGGAGGCGATCGCCCGCCACGATTATCAGGCGCGCGGCATCGACATCCGCCCGGAAGAAGTGTTCGTCAGCGACGGGTCGAAGTGCGACGTGGGCAACATTCAGGAGATTTTCAGCCAGGACGCCGTCGTCGCGGTGCAGGACCCGGTCTATCCGGTCTACGTGGACACGAACGTCATGGCGGGCCGGGCAGGCGCTTACGACAGGGAGACGAACCGATATCAGGGCATCGTGTACTTGACCTGCGGCCGGGAGAACGGATTCAAACCGGCGCTGCCCGAACGGAAGGTCGACCTGATCTACCTCTGTTATCCGAACAACCCCACCGGCATGACGCTGACGCGGGACGAGCTGAAGCAGTGGGTCGATTACGCGAAGCAAAACGGCAGCGTCATCCTGTACGATTCGGCGTATGAAGCGTACATCCGGGAAGAAGGCGTGCCGCACAGCATTTATGAGATCGAAGGCGCGCGGGAAGTGGCGGTCGAGTTCCGCAGCTTCTCGAAGACGGCCGGGTTCACCGGCGTGCGCTGCGCGTACACGGTGGTGCCGCGTGATCTCAAGGCGAAGGATGCGGACGGGAACGACGTCGCCATCGCCGACCTCTGGAACCGGCGGCATACGACGAAGTTCAACGGTGTCTCCTACGTGACGCAGCGCGGGGCGGCCGCGCTCTATACGCCGGAAGGGAAGGCGCAGATCGCCGCGCTGGTCGACTACTACATGGCGAACGCGAAGTTGATTCTGGAAGGGCTGAAATCGGTCGGCATCGAAGCTTACGGCGGCGTCAACGCGCCGTATATCTGGCTGAAGACGCCGGAAGGCATCGACTCGTGGGCATTCTTCGACAAATTGCTCCGGGAAGCGCACATCGTCGGCACGCCGGGCGTCGGTTTCGGACAGGCCGGACAGGGTTACTTCCGGCTGACGGCCTTCGGCAGCCGGGAAAATACAGAGCGCGCGGTCGAGCGGATCACGAGGCTCGGCTGGTGACGGGCGAGCGGGAAAGCAGCGGTCCACGGGAACACGTGCGGTCATGCCTTCCCGCTTTTTGTCGGATCCGGCTATTGACTTCCGCGGACCAAAGTGTCATAATGCTGCTAATGAATGGTTGAACCTTTAATTCAGTCCCGTGAGGCTGACAAGGTAACGGCATATCGGACAGGCACAGGCCTGACGGCGGCGCTACCCGTGCGCGCGCCGAGGGTCGTGGTGTGGTGCGGCCTGACTCCTTGCGGCTTTTCGCAAGGAGTTTTTTTGTGGGTTCAATCAGGCGGAGGTGACGGCATTGGACGACATTCGACACGTCATCATGGATGAGACCGGCATCCGGCGGGCGCTCACGCGCATCGCGCATGAAATTCTGGAGAAAAACAAAGGCATAGACGGCTGCGTGTTCGCCGGCATTCGCACCCGCGGCGTCTATCTGGCGCGGCGGGTGGCGGAGCGGGTAGCCGAGATCGAAGGCAAGCCGGTGCTCGCGTTCGATCTCGACATCACGTCGTACCGCGACGACCGGGACGGCGCGGGACAGGCCGAAGCGCCGGCCTGCGCCGGCATCGACCCGGCGGAGATCCGGGACAAGCACGTCATCCTGTTCGATGACGTGCTGTTCACGGGCCGGACGATCCGGGCGGCGATGGACGCGATCATGGATGTCGGACGTCCGCGTTCGATCCAGCTTGCGGTGCTGGTCGACCGCGGCCACCGCGAACTGCCGATCCGCCCGGACTATGTCGGCAAGAACGTGCCGACGGCGCGCTCCGAATCGATCGGCGTATCGCTCAAGGAAGTGGACGGCTCGGATATGGTGGCCATTTACGGATCAGGGAGGCGCACGCGATGACGACGGCAGCGAAACTGAGGCAGCGCAGTCTGCTCGGCGTGAAAGATCTGTCCGCGGAGGAGATCGAATCGATTCTCGACCGGGCGCAGCATTGGGAGTCCAGCGGGAAGAAGATCCATAACGCCGTGCCCGACGCGATTGTGGCGAACATGTTTTTCGAGAACAGCACGCGCACGCGGTTTTCGTTCGAAATGGCGGCGAAACGGCTCGGCGCGCAGGTGCTCAACTTCTCGGCCGCCGTCTCGAGCGTGAACAAGGGCGAGTCGATCTACGATACGGTTCGCACGCTTGAGTCGATCGGCATCGACGCCGGAATTATCCGTCTGAAGCCGATCGGCGTGCTGCCGGAGATCGCCTCCCGCGTAAGCGTGCCGCTGATCAACGCCGGCGACGGCAACAACGAGCACCCGACCCAGGCGCTGCTTGATCTGTACACGATGCGGAAACATTTCGGCTCGCTGAGAGGCCTTCGCGTCGCGATCATCGGCGACATTCTGCACAGCCGGGTCGCGCGCTCCAATCTGTGGGCGCTGCGGAAATTCGGCGCGGAAGTATGCTTCTGCGCGCCGCCGAACCTCGAGGCGCCGGAGCTTGACGCGCCGTACGTGACGATGGACGAGGCGCTCGGCGCGGACGTCATCATGATGCTGCGCGTTCAGCTCGAGCGGCACGAGTCCGGCATGATCAAGTCGGCGGAAGATTACCGGGAGCACTACGGCCTTACGGTCGAGCGCGCCGCAAGAATCAAGGGGCACGCGATCATCATGCACCCGGCGCCGGTCAACCGCGGCGTCGAGATCGACGACGAACTGGTCGAGCATCCGCAGTCGCGCATTTTCCAGCAGATGGCGAACGGCGTGCCGATCCGGATGGCCGTCATCGAGCGGGCGCTGCGCGGATAGAACGGAAGTCCAAGAAGCAGGCGGCGCGGAGAATCCGGCCGCGCGTCCGGCGCGAAGGCCGGGCGCACAAGCGAAGGGAGAGCGATCTTGAGCCATGACGTTATGGATTGTGAACGGCAAAATCTGGGACGATGAAGCCGGCGATCTCGTGACGGCCCACCTCCGCGTCGAGGACGGCGCGATCGCCGCGATCGAGCGGGGCGGCAAGCCGGACACGGCCGGCGCCGAGACGATTGACGCTTCCGGCCTGCTTGTGTCGGCCGGCTTTATCGACATGCACGTCCATCTGCGCGACCCGGGCTTCACGCACAAGGAGGATATCGCCAGCGGCACGCGTTCGGCCGCGCGCGGCGGATTCACGACGATCGCCTGCATGCCGAACACCCGGCCCGTCACGGACACGCCGGAGACGGTGCGGTACATCCTGGACAAGGCGGCCCGCGAAGGCGTCGTCAACGTGCTGCCGATTGCCGCGATCACGAAGAATGAGCTCGGCCGCGAGCTGACCGACTTCGCCGCGCTGAAGGAGGCGGGCGCGATCGGGTTCTCGGACGACGGCGTCGGCGTGCAGAACGCGCAGATGATGAAGGAAGCGATGCTGCGCGCCCGCGAGCTGGACCTGCCGATCATCGCGCACTGCGAGGATGACTCGCTCGTGCAGGGCGCCTGGGTGACCGAGGGCGAATTCAGCCGCAGGCACGGCCTGAAAGGCATCCCGAACGAGTCTGAGGCGATTCACGTCGGACGGGACGTGCTGCTGGCGGAAGCGACCGGCGCACACTACCACGTCTGCCACGTCAGCACGGAGCAGTCGGTGCGGCTCATCCGGCTGGCGAAATCGATCGGGGTCCGCGTGACCGCGGAAGTGTGCCCGCACCATCTGGTGCTGTCGGATGAAGACATTCCCGGCATGGATCCGAACTGGAAAATGAACCCGCCGCTTCGGACGCCCCGCGACGTGCAGGCGGTCATCGAGGCGCTGGAGGACGGCACGATCGACATGATCGTCACCGACCACGCGCCGCACGCCGAAGAGGAGAAAGCGAAAGGCGTCGATCTCGCGCCGTTCGGCATCGTCGGATTCGAGACGGCGTTCCCGCTGCTCTACACGAAGTTCGTCAAGACCGGCAGATGGAGCCTCGGCTTCCTGCTGCGCCGGATGACGAGCGATCCGGCCCGGGTATTCGGCCTGAAGGCCGGCCGGCTGGAAGCCGGCGCGCCCGCCGATCTGACGCTGATTGACTTGAGCAGCGAGCAGACGGTTGATCCGGCCAGTTTCAAGTCGAAGAGCCGCAATACGCCGTTTGCCGGCTGGCGCCTTCAGGGCTGGCCGGTCCGCACGATCGTCGCCGGCCGCACGGTCTGGCAGGCGGACTGACGGCTCGGGCGAACTGACGGCTCAGGCGAACGGATTACATATACGTCATTCAGGGAGTGATACGGATGCAGGCAAGATTGTTGTTGGAGGACGGCACGCTGTTCACCGGCCGCTCGTTCGGGGCGGAAGGGGCCGTCATCGGCGAAGTGGTGTTCAATACCGGCATCACCGGTTATCAGGAAGTTTTGTCCGATCCGTCCTATTGCGGGCAGATCGTGACGATGACCTATCCGCTCATCGGCAATTACGGCGTCACGCGCAACGACTTCGAAAGCATCATCCCCTACGTCCACGGCTTCGTCGTGCGCCGGCATGAGCCGGTTCCGAGCAACTGGCGCGCCGAGACTCCGCTCGACGTCTTGCTGAAGGAAGCGGGCATTCCGGGCATCTCCGAAGTCGACACCCGGATGCTGACCCGCATCATCCGTCATCACGGCACGATGAAGGGGATCATTACCACCGGCAGCGAGCCTGTCGAAGAACTGATGGAGCGCCTTCAGGCGACGCCGATCATGCGCGATCAGGTGGCGCGCACGTCGACGAAGAGCTTCATCAATGTGCCGGGCGGCGGAGAACGGATCGTGCTGATGGACTTCGGCGCGAAGAGCGGCATCCTGCGCGAGCTGACCCGGCGCGGCTGCGACGTCATGGTCGTGCCGTACGACACGACGGCCGAACAGATCCGCCGTCTCAATCCGGACGGCATCCAACTCTCGAACGGACCGGGCGACCCGAAGGATGTCGGCGTTGCGGTAAATACGATTCGCGAGCTGCTCGGCGAATATCCGATCTTCGGCATCTGCCTCGGCCATCAGCTGCTGGCGCTCGCCTGCGGCGCCGACACGGAGAAGCTGAAGTTCGGCCACCGCGGCGGCAACCATCCGGTAAAGGATCTCGTAAACGGCCGCTGCTACATCACGTCGCAAAACCACGGCTACACCGTGCGCGAAGACTCCATCGCCGGCACCGGCCTCGAAATTACGCACATCAACAACAATGACAAGACGATTGAAGGCCTCCGCCATACGAAATATCCGGCTTTCTCCGTCCAGTACCATCCGGAGGCGTCGCCGGGACCGTTCGATTCGAGCTATCTGTTCGACGACTTCCTCGCCATGATCCGCGAGCACAAGCGCCTGAACCCGCGCAAGCCGCGTCAGATCCATCTGGCGGAGACGCTGAAAGGAGAACTGCTGCATGCCCAGAAATAACGATCTGAAAAAAATTCTCGTCATCGGCTCCGGTCCGATCGTTATCGGCCAGGCGGCGGAATTCGACTACGCCGGCACGCAGGCTTGCCAGGCGCTCAGGGAAGAGGGCTACGAAGTCGTCCTGATCAACAGCAACCCGGCCACGATCATGACGGACACGAACATGGCCGACAAAGTGTACATCGAACCGATCACGCTCGATTTCGTCACGCAGGTGATCCGCCGGGAACGCCCGGACGGCCTCCTGCCGACGCTCGGCGGGCAGACCGGGCTCAATATGGCGGTCGAGCTGGCGCGCGCGGGCGTGCTGGAGCGCGAAGGCGTGAAGCTCCTCGGCACGCAGCTCGAGTCGATCGAGAAGGCGGAGGACCGCGACCTGTTCCGCGAACTGATGCGCGAATTGAACCAGCCGGTTCCCGAGAGCACGATCGTGACGAGCGTCGAGGAAGCGATCGAATTCGCGAACAGCATCGGCTATCCGATCATCGTCCGGCCGGCCTACACGCTCGGCGGCACCGGCGGCGGCATCTGCGCGAACGAGGAAGAGCTGCGTGAAATTGTCGCGGCGGGCATCCGCTACAGCCCGATCGGCCAGTGCCTCATCGAGAAGAGCATCGCCGGCATGAAAGAGATCGAATACGAGGTCATGCGCGACTCGAACGACAACTGCATCGTCGTCTGCAACATGGAGAACGTCGACCCGGTCGGCGTCCATACCGGCGACAGCATCGTCGTGGCGCCGAGCCAGACGCTGTCCGACCGCGAGTACCAGATGCTGCGTTCGGCGGCGCTCAGCATCATCCGCGCGCTCAAGATCGAAGGCGGCTGCAACGTGCAGTTCGCGCTTGATCCGTACAGCTACCAATATTACGTCATCGAGGTCAACCCGCGGGTCAGCCGCTCGTCGGCGCTCGCGTCGAAGGCGACCGGTTATCCGATCGCCAAGATGGCGGCGAAGATCGCGGTCGGCTACACGCTCGACGAGATCATCAACCCGGTGACGGGCCAGACCTACGCGATGTTCGAGCCGACGATCGACTATATCGTGACGAAGATTCCGCGCTGGCCGTTCGACAAGTTCACCACCGCCAACCGGAAGCTCGGCACGCAGATGAAGGCGACCGGCGAAGTGATGGCGATCGGCCGCACCTTCGAGGAATCGATGCACAAGGCGATCCGCTCGCTCGAGATCGGCGCGCACCGTTTCCATCTGAAAGGCATCGAACAGGTCGATGACGAGACGCTGCGCCAGCGGCTCATCACGCCGGACGACGAGCGCATCTTCCTCGTGGCCGAGGCGTTCCGCCGCGGCTGGAAGCTGCAGGACATCCAGGACCTGACGAAGATCGACTGGTGGTTCCTGGACAAGATCGAAGGCATCGTCGCGTTCGAACAGCGGATCAAGTCCGAACCGGCACTGACGAAGGAGACGCTGTACGAAGCGAAGCGGCTCGGTTTCGCCGACCGGTCGATCGCGGAGCTCCGGCGCGAGGCGAACCCGTCCGACCCGCACGCCGACGAGGCGTCGGTCCGGGCGTTCAGGCTTGAGCTCGGCATCAAGCCGGTGTACAAAATGGTCGACACCTGCGCGGCCGAATTCGAAGCGACGACGCCGTACTACTACTCGACCTACGAGACCGAGAACGAGTCGGTGCAGACGGACAAGCCGAAGGTCGTCGTGCTCGGCTCCGGCCCGATCCGGATCGGACAAGGCATCGAGTTCGACTATTCGACCGTCCACGCAGTCTGGGCGATCCGCAAGGCCGGGTATGAAGCGGTCATCATCAATAACAATCCGGAGACGGTGTCGACGGACTTCTCGACGTCCGACCGGCTGTACTTCGAGCCGCTGTTCTTCGAGGATGTCATGAACGTCATCGAGCAGGAGCAGCCGGTCGGCGTCATCGTCCAGTTCGGCGGACAGACGGCAATCAATCTGGCCGCGCCGCTGGCCAAGGCCGGCGTGCGCATCCTCGGTTCGGATCTCGAGAGCATCGACCAGGCGGAAGACCGAAAGAAATTCGAAGCGCTGCTTCGCAAGCTGGGCATCGCCCAGCCGAAGGGCAGCACGGTCACGTCGGTCGAGGAAGCGGTCGAGACGGCGCGCAGCCTCGGCTATCCGGTGCTCGTCCGTCCGTCCTACGTGCTCGGCGGCCGGGCGATGGAAATCGTCTATTCCGACGAAGAACTGCTCGGCTACATGGAGCAGGCCGTCAAGATCAATCCGGAGCATCCGGTGCTGATCGACCGGTACATGCAGGGCAAGGAAGCGGAAGTCGACGCGATCAGCGACGGCGAGACGGTGCTCATCCCCGGCATCATGGAGCACGTCGAGCGGGCCGGCGTCCACTCGGGCGACTCGATCGCGGTCTACCCGCCCCAGTCGCTGTCGGAAGAGGTCAAGCGCCAGATCGTCGACATCACGATCCGCATCGCGAAGGAACTGCGGGTGGTCGGCACGATCAACATCCAGTTCGTCATTCACCAGGATCAGGTCTACGTCATCGAAGTCAACCCGCGCTCGTCGCGGACGGTGCCTTTCCTCAGCAAGGTGACGAACGTGCCGATGGCGAACCTGGCGACGCAGGCGATCCTCGGCAAGAAGCTCGCCGACCTCGGCTACAAGGAAGGGCTCTGGCCCGAAGACAAGCACGTCTCGGTGAAGGTGCCGGTGTTCTCCTTCGCCAAGCTGCGGCGCGTCGACCCGACGCTCACGCCGGAGATGAAATCGACGGGCGAAGTGATGGGCCGCGACGAGCTGTATGCGAAGGCGCTGTACAAAGGGCTGATCGGCGCGGGCATGCGCATTCCGCCGACCGGTTCGATCATCGCGACGGTCGCCGACAAGGACAAGGAAGAAGCGACGCAAATTCTGCGCGGATTCTACGATCTCGGCTACAGCATCATCGCGACGGGCGGCACCGCCGATGCGCTGGAGCGCGCCGGCCTGTACGTGACGCGGGTGAACAAGCTGAGCGAAGGGTCGCCGAACATCCTTGACCTGATCCGCAGCGGCAAGGCGCAGTTCGTCGTGAACACGCTGACGAAAGGCCGCACGCCCGAACGCGACGGCTTCCGCATCCGGCGTGAAGCGGTCGAGAACGGCGTCGTCTGCTTGACGTCGCTCGACACGGTGCGGGCGCTGCTGGAAATGCTGCAGGCTCTCAGCTTCGCATCCCGGCCGATGCCGGTGCTTCAGCAGCAGTAACACGTCCGAACGGGAGGCGGTACGCTTGACATTGACGCGGGAAGAAGCGGCAGGGCGCATCATGGTGGCGCTGGACCGCCCGGATGAAGCCGCCGCGGAATCGCTGATCCGGGCGCTTGAAGGCATTCCGTGCTGGCTGAAGGTCGGCATGGAGCTGTTCTACGCGGCCGGCCCGGCGTTCGTCGCCGGACTGAAAGACCGGGGGTACCGCGTCTTCCTCGACGTGAAGATGCACGATATCCCGAATACGGTGAAGGGCGGCGCGGCCAGCGTGACGCGGCTCGGCGTCGACCTGTTCAACGTTCACGCGGCGGGCGGCGTCCGGATGATGGAAGCGGCGCTGGAAGGCGCCGAAGCCGCCTCGGGCGGCCGGCCGCGGCCGCGGGTCATCGCGGTGACGCAGCTGACGAGCACGAGCCAGGCGGTGCTGAACGACGAGATCGGCATTCCGGGCACGGCGGAAGAAGCGGTCGTCCGCTACGCGCGGCTGGCGCGGCGGGCCGGGCTGGACGGCGTCGTCGCGTCCGCCCGGGAAGTGCGCGCGGTGAAAGCGGCGTGCGGCGGCGGGTTTCTCGCCGTCACGCCCGGCATCCGGCCGGCATCCGCTTCGGCCGATGACCAGGAGCGGATCATGACGCCGCGGGAAGCGCTGGACGCGGGAGCGGACTTCCTCGTCATCGGCCGACCGATCACGGCGGCGCCCGATCCGCGGGAAGCGTTCGAATCCATTGTGAAGGAGTTGACGCACGGATGACCCGACAAACGGCCAACGGCGCGGAGCTGTCCCGTGAAATCGCCCGCCGGCTGCTGGCGATCCACGCGGTTGAGCTTCGCCCGAACGATCCGTTTACCTGGTCGTCGGGCCTGAAGTCGCCGATCTATTGCGACAACCGGCTGACGATGTCCTATCCCGAGGTGCGCGGCCTGATCGCGGACGGATTCGCCTCGATCATCCGGGAACGGTATCCCGTATGCGAAGCGGTCGCCGGCATCGCGACGGGCGGCATTCCGCACGCCGCATGGACGGCGGAGCGGCTCGGACTGCCGATGCTCTACGTGCGGGACAAGGCCAAAGGCCACGGCAAGACGAATCAGATCGAGGGCGCATTCCGGCCCGGCCAGAAAGTCGTGCTGATCGAAGACCTCGTGTCGACCGGCGGCAGCTCGCTGCGGGCGGCCGTGGCCGTGCGCGACGCCGGTTGCGAGGTGCTCGGCACGATCGCGATATTCACGTACGAGTTCCCGCAGGCGGAAGCCGCGTTCGCCGAACAGGGCATTCCGCTTCAGACGCTGTCGTCCTACAGCGTGCTGCTGGAAGCGGCGCTGGAAGCGGGAAGCATCACGGAGGAAGACGCCGCGCTGCTCCGCGGCTGGAAGAACGATCCGGAAGGCTACAGCAGACGTTTCGCATAACGCATAAAGCGGCATAAACGCAAAAAGCCCGGCGCTTCAGGCGCTGGGTTTTTTTTCGCAATCGGGAGGGCGGCGGCCGTGTCGGGGAGAATCGCTGATAGAAGGCCTTATTTTATGCCCGAGATGGTGTAGTTGTCCATGATGTACCGTTGGAACAGCAGGAAGACGATGATGATCGGCACGACCATGACGGCGGAGCCGGCCATCTGCAAGCCGTAGTTGCTGCTGTACTGCCCTTTCAGCAGCTGCAGGCCGACGGAAAGCGTGTAATATTTCGCGTCGTTGGCGATGATGAGCGGCCAGAGGAAGCTGTTCCATCCGGCAATGAACGTCAGAATGCCCTGTACGGCAAGCACCGAGACGGAGATCGGAAGCACGATCTGCAGGAAGATGCGGAACTCGCCCGCTCCGTCCAGCCGCGTCGCTTCCAGCAATTCGTCGGGAATCGTCGACATGAACTGCCGGAACAGGAAGATCGCGAACGCGCCGACGAGCGACGGGAGCACGATGCCGGTCATCGTATTCGTCAGCCCCATTTTGTTCAGGATGAGGTAGACCGGGATCATCGTCACCTGGCCCGGAATCATCAGCGTGGCGAGCACGAGGTAAAACAGCGGCTCCCTGCCTTTGAATTTGTACTTCGCGAACCCGTACCCGGCCATGGCGTTGAGCAGCATCCCGAGGAAGGAGAAGAACACGATGATGAGCGTGTTCCGCAGATAAACGCCGAAGTTCATCCGCTCGAACAGTTCGAAATAGTGCTCCAGGGTGAACGTCTCCGGCCACAGCGTCGGGGGGAAGCGGGCAAATTCCGGTTCCGGCTTGAAGGCGGAGAGGATCATCCACAGGAACGGCAGCACCATCAGAAACCCTCCGACGGTCAGCAAAATGCCTGCGAGCCATTGCATCGTTTTCTGTTTTATCGTCATGGCACCCATCCCCCCGATTTCAGTCTTCCTTGCGCTGCAGCCTGAACTGCAGCAGCGTCAGCGTGATGATGGCGAAGAACAGGATGAAGGAACCGGCAGCCGCATATCCGAATTCACTGAATTGGAAGCCGTTCTTGTAGACGAACAGCGCGACGGACATCGTGCCTTCCAGCGGGCCGCCGTCGGTCATGACGAACGGTTCCTCGAAGAACTGCAGCCAGCCGATCAGCGTCGTGACCGAGACAAAGAAAATCGCAAACCGGAGCAGCGGCACGGTGATGTGCCGGATTTGCTTCCACGTCCCGGCGCCGTCGAGCTGGGCCGCTTCGTAGTACGATTTCGGAATGCCCTTGATCGCGGCGAGGAAGATCAGCATATTCAGGCCGATGGCCCGCCACAGCGCAAGAATGATCAGCGAGATTTTGGCCGTCACCGGATCTTGCAGCCAGCGGACATCGGGCAGGCCGAAGAAGTTCAACACGGTGTTGAACAAGCCCAGCGACGGGTTGTACAAATAGCTCCACACAACGGCCACCGCCACCACGTTCGTGACAGACGGCATGTAGAACGCGGCGCGGAAAATATCGAACACGCGGGATTTGCCGAAGTTGATGAGCAGCGCGATCGCCAGGGAGAACAGAATGACGAACGGTACGCCGAACACGACGTAAAAGAGCGTGTTGCCGATCGCTTTCAGAAATGAGCCGTCCCGCAGAATTTCCGTGTAGTTGGCCAGTCCGACAAAATGGATATTGGCATAATCCGCGAGTCCCGCCAGATCCATGTCGGTGAAGCTGATGAGCAGCGCGATCAGGATCGGCAGCAGCGAGAACAGAAAGAGCAGAATCAGAGCCGGAGTAATGAAGAAGTAAGGTGCGCTTCTCGGTGTAAAAATTTTCATGCGTGAGCACTTCCTTTGCCGAACGTATAAGAGAAAGCCTGCCGGCTGTATGCGGTTGCCGGCAGGCCGCGGTCCACGCTTATTCGCTCAAGATTTGCTCGGCTTTCGCGTTGAACGCATCCAGCTCCGCCTGGATGTCGGCATTGGCGCGGACGATCCGCTCGAACGAATCCAGGTACGTTTGCGCGATTTTCTCCCATTGGACGATCATCGGCATATGCTCCGAATGACGGAGCTGCTCCTGGATCGCCTGATATTTCGGATCTTCCTTGAGCAGCGGAGCGTCCCATGCCGCAATGTTGGCCGGCAGCGACTTGGTGAGATCGTTCCACTTCATTTGCGTTTCCTTCTTGCTCATGTACTGGATGAACGCCAGCTCTTCTTCCGGATGTTTCGTGTATTCGAAGACCGCCAGGTTCGATCCGCCGAGAACGGACAGGTTGTTCTCCTTCGCCGGAAGCGGGGCGACCGCCCATTTGCCTTCCAGATCCGGCGCCTGCGACTGGATCGCGTTGATCATCCACGGACCGCTGATGAACATCGGCACGATGCCTTCGCCCGCAAACGCCTGAACCGTATCGAGGCCGAGGTCCAGCGGAGCGGAGCCGTCATCGAAGAAGCCTTTCAAATATTCGACGGCTTCCTTGAATTCCGGCTGGTTGAACAGCGGCTTGCAGCGCAGCCTGGAACGGGAGGCGGAGCGGTACCGGGAATTTCTGTCGTCCGTCATGCGCGGATTCCGCCTCGCGGTACGCGGCGAAGAAACGCCGGAGATGCGTGGTGCGGGACATCTTGAAAATCGTCTTCTCCCACCAGTACGAAGACGATGGCGACTGGCCGCAATGGTTCATGTTCGACCGGTATGCGCCGATCCAGCAGGAGGAAAGCCACGGCGACATCATCGTCTGGCCGCTGAAGGTGCTCGGCGACTACCTGCTCGCGACGGGCGATGCCTCGATTCTGGACGATCGGGTTCCGTACACCGTGCGGGGGACGTTCGTGTTCACCGAGGGGAACGTTTCGATCCGGGACCATGTCCGCAAAGCGGTCGGACATCTGCATCGTCATTTCCTGCACGGGACGCGCCTGTCCTCTTACGGCGACGGCGACTGGGACGACACGCTGCAGCCGGCGAACCGGCAGCTCAAAACGGTACATGGTCAGCAGCTGGACGGTGGCGCTCACCTATCAGGCGATCCGTCAACTGTCGGAGGGACTGCCGGCGGACGAGCGGGAATGGGCGGAGGAGCTCGCCGCCCTGGCGGACGGCATCCGCGAAGATTTCCATCGCGTGATCATGCGGACGGACGTCGTGCCCGGCTTCATCTACATGGAGCGGCCGGATGAAGCGGAGCTGATGCTGCATCCGACAGACCGGAAAACCGGCATCCGGTACCGCCTGCTGCCGATGCAGCAAAGCATCATTTCGGAGCTCTTCACCCGCGAGCAGGCGGAGTCCCATTACGGGATCATCAAAGAAAAGCTGTACCACCCGGACGGCGTGCGGCTGATGGACCGCCCGGCGAATTATGACGGCGGCAACAGCAAACATTTCAAAAGAGCCGAGCAGGCGGCGAACTTCGGCCGGGAAATCGGGCTGCAGTATGTGCATGCGCACATCCGGTTCGTCGAGGCCATGGCGAAGCTGGGGTATGCGGAGGAAGCGTGGAGCGGCCTGCTGAAGATCAATCCGGTCGGCCTGCAAAGCGCCGTGCCGAATGCGGAACTTCGGCAAAGCAACGTGTACTTCAGCAGCTCCGACGGAAAGTTCAACACCCGCTACGAAGCCGAGCGGCGGTTCGAGGAGCTGCGCACCGGCCGGGCGGCGGTGAAGGGCGGATGGCGGATCTACTCCAGCGGCCCCGGCATCTATCTCAATCAGCTGATTGCGAACTGTCTCGGCATCCGGCAGGTGATGGGCGATCTGGTAATCGATCCGGTGCTGCCCGGCCATCTGGACGGACTTGAGTTTGATTTCGTCTGGATGGAGACGCCGGTCCGGTTCGTCTACCATCTGAATTCGGGCAGCCGCCGGGTGGTCGTCAACGGCCGCGAAGTGCCCGCGCTGCCGATCGCCGGGATGTACCGTGAAGGCGGCCTTCGCATCGCCAAGGAGGAATTTGCCAAAGCCCGATCGAATGAAAGGAACAGGGTCGAGATTTTCATCTGATTCACGGAGGCGGATGAACAAGGAGTGCAAAAGCCTTGGTGAGCATAAAAGACATAGCCAAAAAAGCGGGGGTCTCCATTTCCACCGTATCCTACGCGCTCAACGGCAGCCCGAAGGTGACGGAGGAGACCCGGCAGAAAATTCTGGCGGTCGCCGAAGAGCTGAAATATGTGCCCAATGCGGCCGCCAGGACGCTCAAAACGCGGGAGACGAAGGTGATCGGGCTCTATCTGACCGATTTCGGCGGCGCCTTCTACGGCGATTTGCTGCAAGGCGTGAAAGAGGTTCTCAACCAGAAGGGGTACGATCTGATCGTCTGCAGCGGCAAGCGGTCCCACCGGTTTCTGCCGGAGCGGACAATCGACGGCGCAATCGTGCTCGACGCGACGTTCTCGGACAAAGAGCTGCTGAAATATGCGGAAATGGGAAAAAAGATCGTCGTACTGGACCGGGAACTCGATCACCCGAACATCAATCACGTCTTTCTGGACAACAAGGCGGGGGCGACGCTGGCGATGGAGTATCTGTGGGAGAACGGCCATCGCCGGATCTATGTCGTCACCGGACCGAAGGCGTCTTACGACTCGAATCAGCGGCTGAAGGCCGTCCGGCAATTCGCCGAGCGGCATGGGCTGGACGTGAAGGAAGTCGAAGGGCGGTTCACGAAGGAGTCCGGCGAGCTGGCGGCGGAACGGATTTTTCAAGAGTATGAGGAACCGACGGCGGTGTTTTGCCTCAATGACGAGATGGCCGTAGGGTTGTATATGTTTTTTCGCAAAACCGATTTGGTGATCGGCCGCCACATCCACATCATCGGATTTGACAACATCGAGCTTGCGGAATACATCAGCCCCCGGCTCGCGACCATCGATTATTCGAAGCGGAAATGGGGTGCCCTGGCATCCGAGCAGCTGCTGAAAATGCTGAGCGGCAAAAGCGTGGAACACGAAAGGATATACGTCAAACTGATCCCGGGCGAATCCGTGGGCAGTCTCTCGAATCGATGAAGATTCGGAGACTGCCATTCTTTTTTTGCTCGAGTAGGGAACCCGCCGATGGCATGACAATAACGCAAACAACATAACGTTATCATAACAAAACTTGAACAAATCTGTTTTTCATTTGCTTATGGCAGGCAATTTGTTATGATAGTTATGTAAGCGCATGCATCACGGGAACCGACTGATGACCGGAGAAGCAGTTTTGATGAAATGGTGACCATGACGAAGGAGTGGATCGGCTTGAACAAAGCGGAACAGGCCCGGGGGCCGCTGCTTGAAGCCCGCGGCGTCACGCGGGTGTTTGGAAAGGGCGGCAACCGGGTGTATGCGCTGCGCGGCGCATCGCTTGCCGTCGGCGAAGGCCGGCTGGTCGCGCTGAAAGGCCGTTCCGGCTCGGGCAAAACGACGCTTCTCAATATCATGGCCGCGCTGGATACGCCGACCGAAGGGACCGTCCTCTACGGCGGCAGGGATGCCGGCCGCATGTCGGAACGGGAGAAGAACGAACTGCGCAAGCGCGAGATCGGCCTCATTTTCCAGTCGTTCGCCCTCGTGCCGTACATGACCGCGTTCGAGAACGTCGAGTTCGGACTGCGCATCGCGGAAGTACCGGCGGCCGAAAGGCGCAAGCGGGCGGAAGAAGCGCTCAAGTTCGTTGGCCTGGCCGGCCGGATGCACCATATGCCGCAGGAACTGTCGGGCGGCGAACAGCAGCGGACGGCAATCGCGCGCGCCATCGCGCACAAGCCGAGACTGATCCTGGCCGACGAACCGACCGCCGAACTGGATTCGCGCATGGGCCGGCAGGTCATCGGCGTATTCCGCGAACTGGTCAGGAACGAAGGCGTGACGATTGTGCTGACGACCCACGACCCGAACATCATGGAAATGGTCGACGACGTTTACGCACTGGAGGATGGTCGAGTTGAACTGGAACGCGTCAACGGGGGCTAAACTTCGTCCGGCGGCGCTCGCGGGCCTGCTGGCGGCCGGCGCGGCGCTCGGCGGATGCAGCCTGCTGCCGAAAGATCCCGAACCGCTCAAGCCTCCGCTTGTCAAGCCGGCGCAGGCCGAGATCCGGACCGTGGAAGCGTCGCTGGGCACCATTGTCCGGCAGGTGACGGGATCCGGAACGTTCGTGCCGACCGAGGTGCAATACTATCAGTTCAAGGAAGGCGGCGTCCTCGAGACCGTCCATGTCCGCGCCGGCCAGGAGGTGAAGCGGGGCGATCTGCTCGTCACCCTGGAGAACAAGGGCATCGACATTGAACTGCTGCAGCGCGAGCTCGAGTACGAGAAGAAGAAGCTTGCCTTCGAAGAGGCGCTCAAGAGCGGCAACGAGCGCGAGGCGAACATCGCCCGGATCGAATTCGAGATCGCGCGGAGGCAGTTCGACCAGACGAAGGAGAAAGCGGAAAACGCGGTGCTCAAGGCCGAGCGGGAAGGCATCGTCTCCTATGCGACGGATCTGCAGCCCGGCGATTATGTTGACGGAGGCCGCGTGCTCGCGGCGGTGGCTTCCCCGGCCGGCATGCGGCTTGCGCTGCAGACCGCGGCCAATCCGGTGATGGCCGATATCCGCATCGGGATGGAAGCGGAGGTGACTTACAAGGGGCGGATCTATACGGGCACCGTGACGCAGACGCCGTCCACGGCGCCGCCGACGGACGACGACCGGCTGCGCGAGGAATATGCGCGCACGCTGTACATCGAGCTCGACGAGCTGCCGGAAGACGCGTCGTTCGGCTCCATTGCCGACGTCAAGATCGTTGCCGCGCGCCGCGACAATGTCGTCGTGGTGCCGAAGGGGGCCGTGCGGACCTACTTCGGCAGAACGTTTGTTCAGGTTCTGGACGGGGAACGGCGCAGGGAAGTCGATGTCGAGACCGGCATCGAGAATGCGACGGAATACGAAATCGTGCAAGGCGTGGAACCGGGCATGCTGCTCATCCTCCAGTAAACGCCGCGGATGAACGATCTGCCAGAAGAAATGAGGGAGTCCCGACATGTCCGTACTCATCATGCTGCTGCGCAAGATGGCGCGCAACCGATGGCTTGTCGGCAGCCTGCTGGCGGGGATGTTGTGCTGCATCGCGCTCACGTCCAGCATGCCGCTGTACAAGAACGCGGTTCTCCGCTACATGCTCGTCCAGGATCTGGACCGCAGCTACGCGCATACCGGCTATCATCCCGGCGTCATCTCGATCGACATCGGCATGCGGACCGACGACCGCAAGGCGCAGAAGACGATCGTCGAGCGGTATGAATCCTATTGGGATGCGGTCATTGTCCGCAATGACAGGCTGAATGTTCAACTTGATCAAAGGGTGATGGAGACCGTCCGGTTCGCGCTGACGCCTGTCGACCCGACGCGCATCGATCCGGATCCGAAACGCTCCGCGAAATTCGCGGCCCGCAGCGGTCTCGAAGACAAGGTGCGCATCGTCGACGGCCGCCTGCCGGAGAAGCGGCAGCCGGTGAACGGCGTCTACGAAGTCATGCTGACCGACGCGGCGCTCTCCGAACTGAACATGCTGCTCGGCCAGGAATTCCGGATCGAGGATCCCCGGGTCAGCCGCGGCGACATCGTGATCAGGCCGGTCGCCGTCATTGCGGAACACGATCTGAACGACCCGTACTGGAGCCGGTCGAATCTGCAGCAGGAGCGCAACACGCTGTTTCTGGCGGAAGAAGTGTTCCGCGGCAGTTTTCCGGCGGACGGGCCGATCGTCTACGGGAAGGTCGGTGCGCTGGCCGTCACGGACTACACCGCGTACGACACCGGAACCGCGGCGTTCGTGCTGAACCTGAAAGGGAAAATGGCGGCCGACATGATGGGGAATTTCAATTATTCCGTCAGCACCTCGGTGTGGATCCCCGGCAGCGACGCCATGACGGCCTATGCCGACCGCGAGATGACGCTGCGGAACCTGCTCTTGTCGCTGAATGTACCGCTGCTCATCCTGATCGGCTTCTACCTCTACATGGTGTCCGGCATGCTCATCGAGCGGCAGCAGGCGGAAATCGCGGTGCTCCGAAGCCGGGGAGCTTCGCGGCTGCATATCATCGCCATCTATGCCATGGAGTTCGGCCTGTTGACCGCCGCCGCCCTGGCCGCCGGGCCCTGGATCGGCGCCGCATTCACGCGGGTGCTCGGGTCGACCGGCACGTTCCTGAACTTCGTCGACCGCGGCGCACTGAGCGTCGAGATGACCGCCGAGAGCTGGCTGTACGCGGGAATGGCCGCCGTCTTCGCATGGGGCGTCAATCTGACGCCGGTCCTGACCGCGACCCGTGTGACGATCGTCGACCAGAAGCGGGCAAGGGCGCGCGAGGGCAAGCGGCCGGCCTGGATGACGTTCGGGCTGGATGTCATCCTGATCGGCCTCGCGTTCTACGGCTACTGGCTGTTCACCGAGCGGATGAAAGATCTTGTGAAACTCGGCCTGGACGGGAAGTCGCTGTCGGCCGATCCGCTGCTGTACACCGTGCCAACCCTGTTCGTGCTCGGCGCCGGGCTGCTGCTGATCCGGATTTATCCGCTGCTCGTCGCGCTCATCTACCGGATCGGGCGCAAAGCCTGGCCGCCGCAGCTCTATTCGACGCTGCTCCTGGTCAGCCGGCGCAACCGCGTCTATCACGGACTGATGCTGTTCCTCGTCCTGACCATCGGCACGGGAGTCTACAACGCCAACGCGGCCCGGACGATCAACGTCAACATGGAGGACCAGGTCTGGTACGCGGGCGGCGCGGACATCGTGCTGCGCCAGCATTGGGTGAACGATGCGCCCGTATCGGCGCCTGGTGCCGGTGGTCCGTCGGGGCCGGCGGTCGTCTCGTCCAGGATCAACTACCTGGAGCCGCCGTTCGAGTTGATCGAGAGCCTGCCCGGTGTCCGGCGGGCGGCGAAGGTGTTCAAGCGGGAAGACGCGGACGCCTGGTTCGGCACGAAGAGCGGCAAAGTGACGCTGATGGGCATCGAGACGGACGCCTTCGGCGAGACGGCCTGGATGAAGGACGGTCTGTTGCCCCATCATTTTTACGAATATTTGAACCTGATCGCGCCGGACCCGCGGGCGGTGCTGGTCTCCCGGACGGCGGCGGAATATTTCGGCCTTGCGTCCGGCGACCCGATCGACATCGGCTGGGAAGGCCGCCGGCCGACGCGGCTGACGGTGTACGGCGTCGTCGATTACTTCCCGTCGTTCAATCCGAATCCGACGGCCGCGCAGGGCAGGCCGTCCGGCCAGGCGCCGATGCTGGTCGTCGCGCATCTCGACACGATCCAGCAATCCATCGGGCTGGAGCCTTACGACGTCTGGGTGAAGCTGGAGGAAGGCGCGGACCGGCAGGCGCTGCTCGATGCGATTACCGAGCGGAACATCCGGCTCGAGAAGTTCGAGGATACGGTCGGCGCGGTCGCACAGAGCCGGCTCGATCCGTTCCGCATGGCGGTCAACGGTGTCATGAGCCTCGGCTTTATCGTATCGCTGATCGTCAGCTTCATCGGCTTCATGCTGTTCTGGCTGCTGTCCCTGCAGGGGCGGATGCTGCAGCTCGGCATCTATCGGGCGATGGGCATTTCGTTCCGCCAGCTGCTCGGTATGCTGGTCGTCGAACAGCTCCTCACGACCGGCGCCGGCTTCCTGATCGGTCTCGGGACGGGACTCGCGGCCGGAAGGATCTTCGTGCCGCTGCTTAAGCTTTCGTTCGATCCGGGCAAAATCGTGCCGCCGTTCGAGGTCGTAGCGGACCATTCCGACATCATCCGGCTGGCGATCGTGACGGCGGTCATGCTTGCCGCGGCGCTTCTGATTCTCGTCTGGCTGCTGAAGCGGATGAACATCCACCAGGCGGTCAAACTCGGGGAGGATTGATCCGATGATCAGTTGCGAGAATCTGGTGAAGATTTACAAGACGGCCGATATTGAAGTCGTGGCGCTCCAGGGGCTCAATCTGCAGGTCGAACAGGGCGAGATGATGGCAATCATCGGCAACTCCGGCAGCGGCAAGTCGACGCTGCTGAACATGCTGGGCGGACTGGATCGCCCGTCTGCGGGAAAGCTGCATGTCGACGGCAAGGACATGCAGAAGCTGACGGACAAGGAGCTGACCCGCTACAAGCGGGAGACGGTCGGTTTCATCTGGCAGAACAAGGCGCGCAACCTGATTCCCTATCTGACGGCGCGGGAAAACGTCGAAATCCCGATGTTGCTGCACGACCGGAAGCAGAAGCGGATGCGCGCGATGGAACTGCTTGATGCGGTGGGACTCGGCCATCGGGCGAACAACCGCCTGGAGCAGCTGTCGGGAGGCGAGCAGCAGCGGGTCGCGATCGCCATCGCCCTGGCCAACCGGCCAAAACTGCTGCTGGCGGACGAACCGACGGGCGCGCTCGATACCCGGACGTCCGCGCAGATCATGGAACTGCTGCGCAAGCTGAACGCCGAGCTCGGGCTGACGATCGTCATCGTTACCCATGACCTCAGCCTGGCGAAGCAGGTGAAACGGGTGGTTGCGATTCGCGACGGGCGGACGTCATCCGAGATGATCCTCCGGCAGAGCGGGGACGCCGGAGCGGGCGTCGGGGCGGACGACGCCTTCGACACCCATATTGAATACGCCGTCATGGACCGTTCGGGCCGCATCCAGGTCCCCGAGCATTACCTGGAAGCGGTCGGCGCAAAGGACGCCGACAAGGTGCTGCTCAGGCTCGAGAACGACCGGATTGTGCTGCTGCCCGCGGATGCGGGAAATAAGGAACAGTGAGACGAAAATTGGTATAATGATAGGAGCAATCCAGATTCGACACGAAATTTCGGGGAATGAATGGGAATGGATGAGGGAAGATGAAACGGAGAGTGACGATCCAGGAGATTGCCGATCTCGCCGGTGTTTCGAAATTTGCGGTATCGCGGGCGCTTACGGGCAAAAGCGGCGTCAGTGCGGCGACCCGGGAGATGATTTTGAAGGCGGCGGGAGAGCTAGGTTACTTCAAGAACAACGAACCGAAGCGGTTCTCCGGGGAATTGCACGATGAAGTCGACCGCAAATGGACGGGGACGATTGTCATTCTGTTTCCGAACATCCGGTACCAGAACAAGGAGTCCGTTTACTGGGGGCCGGTGTTCGAAGGCATTTCGTCCCGGCTCAACCAGAAAGGCATCGACATCCTGACGCTTACCGAACCGTCGCGGGACAATATTTTCTCGCTGGTCAAGCCGGAAGCGATCCAGGGCATCATCACGATCGGCACGATCTCGACGCCGATTCTGCTGGAAATCCGCCGTCTGAACATTCCGGTCGTCATGGTCGACCACGCCGACCCGGCGTTCCACTGCGACACCGTCTTCACGGACAATTACAACTGCATGAAGGATCTGACGACCAAGCTGATCGGCAAAGGATATCGGCGCTTCCAGTTTGTCGGCACGATCAACGATGCGCAGAGCTACTTCGAGCGCTGGCTGGCGTTCCGGGCGACGCTGGAAAGCTACGGCATCGAGCACAAGCAGGATCCCGCACTGATCAGTCCTGATGCGAGCGAGCGGCTGTACAAGCTGATTCCCGAGCTGCCGCTTGACGAATTGCCGGAAGTATTCGTCTGCGTTAACGACACGATCGCCGAGTTCATGATCGATGAACTACGCAAACGCGGCTTCGACGTGCCGCGCGACTGCGCGGTAACGGGATTCGACAACACGAACACGACGCACCCGATCTACGCCACGGTGAATGTCAACAAAGAATTGCTCGGCATGCGCGCCGTCGACCAGATGCTGTGGCGTATTCTGAATCGGGATTCGGCCGTCGAGCGGAAGCTGCTGTACGGCGATGTCATCATCCGCGAATCCCACGCTTATACCGGAAACCATTCGCCGGGTTCCTGACGGGGCGGCGCGCCGTTCCGGCAGCGTGACGGATGCAGTGTGCGCGTAACATTTTCGACGGATGGCCCGGGGCGGGCGATGCAATCAGGCGGTTCTTCCGAAGCGGCATGCGGCAGCGCCGTTTCGGAAGAACCGCCTGATGTTGTTTGACTAACAAACAAGCATGCACAACAAAACAAAACCAAACAAAATTAAAAAATAATTGACGCAACAAACCAAATAAATATTGACTGAATATACTTGCGGTGATATGATTGTTTTGCAATAAATCCGAATATAGGTTGCGGTGGTGATGGGCAGCTGTAGTGTCGGGCGTTTTGTTGTAAACGTTTCCTCGGGGGATTGGCCGATGTCGATCGGCCGCTCAAGTGCCGTCAATCGGCGCTTACAGAGCAACTCGATCTTGAATTGGGAGGTTTGGCGATGAAAAAAATGAAAGTGCTTTCGCTGTTGCTTGTCGCGGTCATGCTGGTTCTGGCAGCGTGCGGCGGCGGGGGCAAAAAAAGCAACAACGAAAGCGGCGGCAGCGCAAACAGCGGTACGCAGACCGAAAACAGCGGCTCCAACAGCGGCGGCAGGGCAAACAATGGCAGCTCGGAGCAGCCCGCGGATGAGCCGGAGCCGGTCGACCTCGGCGGCCGCACGATCCGCGTAGCCGCATGGTGGGACCCGAAACCGGCGGGCAACACGGTCGATGAGCAGGCGCGTCTCGACAAGATTGCCGAACTGGAAGAGAAATACAACTTCACGTTTGAATGGATCAACATTCCGTTTGAAGAATACATGGACAAACTGACGACGTCCACGCTCGCGGGCGAGCCGTTCGCCGACATCGCGATCATGGAAGTCAAGCGGTCCATCCCGGTCGTCAAGCAAGGCCTGGTGCTCCCGCTCAGCGAATTCACCAGCGCAACGGATGACATCAACAACGAACAACGCCTGATGAGGAAGCTGGCGCCGATCGGCGGCGTTGAGTATGCTTTCGGCGAACCGGGCGTTTCGATCGTCGGTATGTACTACAACCGCGACCTCGTGAAGCGGCTCGGCGTGAAAGATCCGCAAGAACTTTACAATGCCGGCCAATGGAACTGGGAAACGTTCCTGCAGCTGGCGAAGGATGCAACGCGCGACACGGACAACGACGGCACGCTCGACACGTTCGGCTACGCCGGCTGGGCGGCTGACGCAGCCCGCCACTTCGGCGCAACGAACGGCGCGCTGTTCGTCAACGAAGACCTGACGCTCGGCATGACGGATCCGAAGATGATCGAAGCACTGGAATTCGTCAATCGCCTGTACAACGTCGAGAATGTTGTCAAGGTCAAGACGGGCAACAAGATGGACTGGAACGAAACGAACACGTTCAAGGACGGCGACGTCCTCATGTCGGTCAACTATGACTGGAACATGGGCGACCTGACCTTCGAAGTTGGCGTCGTGCCGAACCCGGCCGGCCCGCAATCCGACGGCAAGACCACGTATGCGAATACGGGCCAGAACGCCTGGTTCATTCTCAAGGGCGTCAAGGATCCGCAAATCGTCTACTCGATCTTCGAGCAAAGCTTCGACTTCGAGTCGACGGCCGAATATCTCGGTCAAGACTGGCTGGAGTCCCGCTTCAAGACGCAGGAGGATATCGACATGGCGTTGCAGCATATCAACGGCACGGGTCGTCTCTCGCTCGAAGAAGGCATCCCCGACTTCCCGTTCTACGCCATCATGGATGAAATCATCATGCAGAACCAATCGGTATCCGCCACCATCGAGAAGTACAGACAGGACGCGGAAGCTGCGCTTGAGAAGGTAAGATAACAACCGGTATTTGCCGGTAATCGACGGAGGAAGGGGTGTACCGCGCAACATGGTGCACCTCTTCTTGTTATTATTTTTAGGTTCCTTATGCAAAAATTTCGGGCATCCAGACCGCGCGCCAACCGTTGCGCTCCGCTTGAAAAAAACAAGCGTGGTTCAACGCTTAATTCCGCGTCATTCTAAGAATACATCTGCCTTCCCCCAACAGCGGAATACATTCCGAATGAAAAACAACACCAAACAAAACACTAAGAATATATTGAATTATAATTGACTATTGTTTTGTTCGATGATACGATTGTTATGTAATTGAGGCATCGTCTGAAGAGGGGCGTTGCGCTCATGTGCGGCGGACGAGCAAGCCAGCTTGCGGGTTCGCCGTTTGTTTGAAAGATAAGCATGGATCGGCTGGCTTGTCTTTCGACGCAAAACGGATGCGGCCGTCCGCGGGACGGCGAAAGCCGTTTTACTGAATTGGGAGGGCTGACCTTGAAGGGGATACCACGGCTGAGAAACATCGCAATATCCGCTTTATGTGCCGTGACGGCGTTCGGACTGCTGCCGCCCGGTCCGCTTGTCAAGGCCGACACCGCCGCGGATGGCAATCTGTCGAACGTCCTGGCATTCGATGTCAACGATCTGTACGATCTCGTCGACGGTCGAATCGAATACAAAGATTATCTGGTCCAATATGAAAGCGCTGCACTTCCGGACAGGGAGATCGTGATCGACGCCGCCCGGTATCAGGCGGTTCACGGAGAAGGCTTCGAAGTGCTTGACGGATTCGAGGGACAGGAAGGCGCTTCGCTGCTCACCGGCGAACAGGGCCGGGTGGACTGGACCGTCGACATTCCGGAGAGCGGGCTTTACCATGTTTCGATTTTGTACTATCCGATCGAAGGGAAAAGCTCCAGCATCGAACGGATGCTGTTGATCGACGGCGAGGTGCCGTTCCAGGAAGCCGCCTATCTGCAGTTCGACCGGATCTGGGACAATCAGTACGACGAAGTGAAGCGCGACAACCGCGGCAACGACCTTCGTCCGCAGCAGATCGAGAAGCCCGAATGGCGGGAGATGCTGTTCAAGGATTATGAAGGCTACTACGAGCAGCCGTTCCAGTTCTATTTCTCGGCCGGCCGCCATACGATCTCGCTCGTCTCGTCGCGCGAGCCGATGGTCATCCGCCAGCTGAAGCTGTTCCAATACAAGCCGCCGGCCCCCTATGCCGAGGTCATCGAACAATTTCGCGCGGAGGGACTCAAGGAAACATCGGGCTTCCTGCTCACCGTCCAGGGCGAGGATGCGACAGCCAAATCATCGCCGACGCTCTACCCCCAGACCGAGCGTTCGACCTCCGCGGTCACGCCGTACAGCCCGTCGAAAGTGCGCATCAACACGATCGGCGGCTACAACTGGCGCATACCGGGGCAATGGATCGAATGGGAAGTGGAAGTTCCCGAGACCGGCCTGTACAAAATCGCGTTCAAATCGCAGCAAAATTTTGTCCGCGGCATCTATTCGACGCGCCGGCTGTATGTGAACGGCGAAATTCCGTTCCGGGAGGCGGACCGCATCGCGTTCAAATACAAGAGCGGTTATCGGATCGACGTCGTCGGCGAAGGAAAAGAAGCGTACCTCGTCAAGCTGAACAAGGGGAAGAACACGATCCGGCTCGAGAATACGCTTGGCGAATTCGCCACGCTCATCCGTGAAGTCGAGGAGAGTCTGTTCAACCTGAACAGCATGTACCGGAAGATCCTGATGATCACCGGCTCTTCTCCGGACCAGTTCCGCGACTACCGGGTTCACATCCAGATTCCGAACCTGCTCGAGACATTCCAATACGAGCATGACCGGCTGAAGCGGATCAGCGACGAGCTGCGCCGGCTGTCCGGCGGCAGCGGCAACTCCGAGGCGATGCTGAAGACGATGTACCATCAGCTCGAAGAGATGATCGACGACCCGGACACGATTCCGCGGCGGCTGGTCGCTTTCAAGCAGAACACCGGCGGACTCGGCACCTGGCTGCTGACCGCGCGGGAGATGCCGCTCGAGATCGACGAGCTCTACGTCGCTTCGCCCGATGTCAAATTCCCGAAGGCGGGAAGCGGATGGTTCAGCGAGCTCAGGCACCAGGTCTTGACGTTCGCATACTCGTTCATCATCGACTACAACACGATCGGCAACGTCGTCGACGAGAAAGCCCAACGCACGATCACCGTCTGGATCGGCAGCGGCCGCGACCAGGCGAACACGCTGAAGCAGATGATCGACGAAACGTTCACGCCGCAGACGGGCATCAACGTCAACCTGCAGCTCGTGCAGATGCAGAACCTGCTGCCGGCCACACTGGCGGGCCAGGGGCCGGATGTCGCGATGCAGATCGCGAGCGACATCCCGGTCAACTACGCGATGCGCAACGCGACGGTCGATCTGACCCAATTCCCGGACTTCGAGGAAGTGGCGGCCCGCTTCCGGCCAAGCGCGCTCGTGCCGTACACGTATGAAGGCGGCGTGTATGCGCTTCCGGAGACGCAGACCTTCCCGATGCTGTTCTACCGGAAGGACATCCTGAAGGAACTGGGGCTTGAAGTGCCCGAAACCTGGGAAGACGTCGCCGCCTTGCTGGCCGTCCTGAACAAGAACAACATGCAGTTCGGGCTGCCGCTCGTCATCACGCCGTCCTATCCCGGCGAGAACCTGCCGCCGAACCCGCTGTTCGCGGCGCTGCTCATGCAGAACGGCGGAGAATTCTACCGCGACGGAGGCCGGGCGTCGGGGCTCGATTCGCCGGTCGCCATCGAGACGTTCAAGATGTGGACGGAGTTCTATACCGACTACAAGCTGGAGCGCGAGTTCGATTTCGCGAACCGGTTCCGGACCGGCGAGATGCCGATCGGCATCTGGGACTATACGATCTACAACCAGCTCACCGTCTTCGCGCCGGAAATCCGCGGCATGTGGGGATTCGCGCCGGTTCCGGGCACGGTGCAGGTGGACGGCACGGTCCGCCACGACGTGACGAGCACCGGCGTCGGCACGATCATGCTGAAGAACGCGCAGGACAAGGAAGCGGCCTGGGCGTTCATGAAATGGTGGACGTCCGCCGAGACGCAGACGAAATTCGGCCGCGAGATGGAAGCCCTGATGGGCGCCGCGGCGCGGTATCCGACGGCCAACATCGAGGCGCTCGACAGCCTGCCCTGGCCGGTGCAGGATTATACGAACCTGAAGGAGCAATTCCAGTGGGTGCAGGGCATCCCGGAAGTGCCCGGCGGGTATTTCACCGGACGCCATCTGATCAACGCGTTCTACCGGGTCGTCGTCAACGGCAACAACGAGCCGCGGGAGACGATCATCGAATACGTGGAATACATTCACGACGAGATTCGCGCGAAGCGCAAAGAATTCGGCCTGCCGGAGTAAGAGGAGGGACTGAACGTGTCGAATATCGCCATTGAACCACAAGCACCGGCAGGCACCGGCAGGCAGACGCGCCTGCGCACATGGTGGGCGACCCGGAAACGGGAAATGAAGCTGCACAAGCATTCGTACATTCTGATGGCGCCCTACATGCTGCTGTTCTTTTCGTTCACGGTGCTGCCGGTCTTCATGTCGCTGCTGATCAGCTTCACCTATTTCAACATGCTCGAATTTCCGCGGTTCATCGGCTGGCAGAACTATGCGCGGCTGTTCCTTGAGGACGACGTGTTCCTGATCGCCGTCAAGAACACGCTGCTGTTCGCCGCCATCACCGGCCCTGTCAGCTATATGGCCTGCTTCATCTTCGCCTGGATCATCAACGAGCTCGGGCCGAAACTCAGGGCGTTCATGACGCTCGTCTTCTACGCCCCGTCGATTTCCGGGAACGTCTATTTCATCTGGCAGATCATTTTCTCCGGGGACCGGTACGGCATCGCGAACGCCTGGCTGATCAAGCTGGGGATCATTCTTGAACCGATCCTGTGGCTCAAGACGGAAAAGTATATTTTGCCCATCCTCATTCTCGTTCAGCTGTGGCTCAGCCTCGGCACCGGATTCCTGGCGTTCATCGCCGGCCTGCAGACGGTCGACAAGACGCTGTACGAGGCGGGCGCCGTCGACGGCGTCAAGAACCGCTGGCAGGAGCTGTGGTACATCACGCTGCCGTCCATGCGCCCGCAGCTCATGTTCGGCGCCGTCATCCAGCTGACGACGTCGCTGGCCGTCGCCGACGTGTCGATCAACATCGCCGGGTTTCCGAGCGTCAACTACGCGGCCGAGACGATCGTCACGCACCTCATCGACTTCGGCACGATCCGGTTCGAGATGGGCTTCGCTTCCGCGATTGCGACCGTCCTGTTCATCCTGATGGTCGGCACCAACCTGATCGTCCAACGACTTCTCAGGAAGGTGGGGCAATAAACGCATGAACATGATTCTGTCCTTGCGCCGCAGAAAACGCGTCAACCGGTCCTTCCTGGGAAGCTTCATGCTGTTCCTGTTCCTTGCGGTGTTCGGCGCGTTCATGGCGCTGCCGCTGGTCTTTGCGATCAACGCGGCGTTCAAGCCGCTGGACGAAATTTTCCTGTTCCCGCCGCGGCTGTTCGTCCGCAACCCTACGTTCGACAACTTCATCGATCTGGTCGAACTGCTCGGCAACTCGTGGGTGCCGTTCACGCGGTACATTTTCAACACCGTGTTCATCACGGGCATGGGCGTGCTGGGACACGTCATTTTCGCCTCGGCGGCCGCCTATCCGCTGGCCAAGCACAAATTCCCGGGGCGGAACGTGCTGTTCCAGATCGTCGTCCTGTCGCTCATGTTCTCGCCGGCGGTCACATCGATTCCGAACTACATGATCATGTCGTGGCTCGGTTTCGTCGACACGTACTGGGCGGTCATCCTGCCGGCGTTCGCCTACTCGCTCGGGCTCTATCTGATGAAGCAGTTCATGGAGCAGATTCCCGACGCGCTGCTGGAGGCGGCGAAAATTGACGGCGCCAGCGAGTACCGCATCTTCTGGTCAATCGTCATGCCGAACGTGAAGCCGGCTTGGCTGACGCTCATCATCCTCGTCTTCCAGATTCTGTGGGGGACGGACGGCAACGGTTTCATCTACAGCGAGCAGCTCAAGACGCTCCACTTCGCTTCGAACCAGATCATCCAGGGCGGCATCGCGCGCGCGGGTGTGGGGGCCGCGGTCGCGCTCATCCTGATGAGCGTGCCGATCACGATATTCATTTTCTCGCAGAGCCGCATCATCGAGACGATGGCGACGTCCGGCATGAAGGACTAAGGGGGGATCGACGCGTGAGAATGAAGAAAGCGCTTCTGCTAGCGGCGATCATTTCCCTGCTGGCATTGACCGCCGCGCCCGCCGCCCAGGCGGCGGCGCCTTACGAGGCGTACACCTACAACTATTACCGGGATGCCGTGGCGCTGCCCGCGCCGTTCCTGCCGGAGCGGACCGTGGACGGCTTGCGGCTCGGCGTCGGCGATTTCAAGATGCCGAACGACATCTATGTGACGAAGGACGGCATCGTCTACATCCTGGACAGCGGCAACAACCGCATCATCGTGCTGGATGAAAACTGGAACGTTACCCGCATCATCGACGGGTTCGACAACAACGGAACGTCCGACACCTTCGGCAATCCGAACGGCATTTTCGTGGCGGAAGACGGTGAGATCTACATTGCGGACACGGACAAACGGCGCGTCGTCGTGCTGACGGAAGACGGAAAGCTTGTCAAGATCGTCCAGAATCCGCAATCCGAAGTATTGCCCGACAACTTCGAGTTCGCGCCGCTCCGGGTGACGGCGGACCGGGCGGACCGGATTTTCGTCATCGCGCGCGGTGTGTACGAGGGCATCATGCAGTTCGACGAGAAGGGCGAATTCCTCGGGTACGTCGGCACAATCAAGGTTCAGCCCAGCGCGGCCGACCGGCTGTGGCGCTGGCTGGCGACGGACGCCCAGAAGGCGCAGATGGTACTGTTCATTCCGACGGAGTTCTCCAGCCTGGATATCGACCACAAGGGATTCGTGTACGCGACGAACATCGACGTCGGTTCGACAGAAACGATCAAGCGGATCAATCCGCTCGGTCAGGACGTCATCAAACGGTTCGGCCATTATCCGAACGTCGGCGACATTCGCTACCGGATCTATGGCAACAATTCGGGTCCGTCCAAGCTGACCGACATCAAGGTGATCGGCGACGGCATGTATGTCGTGCTGGATTCGAACCGGGCGCGCCTGTTCACCTACAATGACGAGGGCGAACTGCTCTACGCTTTCGGCGGCCGCGGCACCCAGCTCGGCGTCTTCAACACGCCGGTCGCCGTGGAATGGCAGAAGGACAAACTGCTCGTTCTCGACCGCGGCAAGAACAACATTGTCGTCTTCAAGCCGACCAGGTTCGGCCGGCTGGTCCATGAAGCGACCGCGCTCCATTACAACGGCAACACCGAGGCTGCGGTCGAGCTGTGGAAAGAAGTGCTGCGCCTCAATTCGAACTATGACATCGCTTATCTCGGCATCGGCAAATCGCTGCTCATGGCGAAGGAGAACAAGGAAGCGATGGAATATTTCAAGCTGGGCATGTCGCGCAAATATTATTCCATCGCCTTCAAGCGATACCGCAGGGAAGTGATGCAGGAGCATTTCGGCACGTTCATGACGACGGTCATCGTTCTGATCGCCGCGTTCGTCGCCTTCCGCATCGTGAGGAGAGTCCGGCTGGGAAGGAGTGCGGGTCATGAAGCATGACTGGATCAAGTTCCCGTTCCACATCATCTTCCACCCGTATGACGGGTTCTGGGATCTGAAATACGAGAACAAGGGCAGACTGCGCGTCGCGATGACGATCCTGCTGCTGATGGTCGTCGCCACGTCGCTCATGAATCAGTTCGCCGGTTTTCTCGTCAATTTCAACGATCCGCGCTACCTGAACACGCTGTACGATCTGATGTACACGGTGCTGCCGTTCATCCTGTTCTGCGTCGCCAACTGGTCGGTAACGACGCTCATGGAAGGCGAGGGCAAGTTCAGGGAGATCGTCATCGCGACGGCCTACGCGCTGCTGCCGATGATTCTCATCAACCTGCCGCTGACCTTCATCAGCCGGTTCATGACCAATGAGGAGACGGCGTTCTACTGGATGTTGAACACCTTCGGCGCCATCTGGTTCCTCTACCTGCTGTTCGTCGGCAACATGACGATTCACCAGTATACGGCGGCCAAGGCGGTCATCACCCTCATCCTGACCGTCATTGCGATGGGGATCATCGTCTTTCTCGGCGCGCTGGCGCTTACGATCAGCATGGATATATACTGGTTCGTCTACGACATTTATCGTGAACTCATATTCCGCTAGAAGGGGGCCGCACCAGTGAACAGACGCAAGAAGTGGTACGCGGTGCTGGCCTTCGTCCTCGTCGCCGGTATCGCAGCCACGACGTATTACATTGCAACGAAAGGCGCTCCCGCGGTTGACGTCTCCCGCTATGCGACGGATTCCGCGGAGATGCTGCAGGCGTCCGAACTCAAGTTTCTCGCGGACAGCCGGAACGCCGTTCCGGGCATGAAGCCGGTCGCGGAGACGGATGCCCTGGCGCTGTATTACCACGAGGAGACGACCGAGATCGCCGTGTTGGACAAACGGAGCGGCAAAGTGTGGCGGAGCAATCCGGAGGACCTGGACAGCGATCCGATCGCCTCGCCCTATGAGAAAGAAGCGCTCGCCTCGCAGGTGACGGTGAACTACCGGGATGACATCGGAACGCTCGGCACGTTCACCAACTACGCGATGAGCGTCACGAACGGGCAATTCACGACGGAGAGCATCGAGAACGGGCTGAGGATCACCTACGTTCTCGGCGACGCCGAAGCCGGCATCGACGCGCTGCCGAAGCGGATCAGCAAAGCCCGGTTCGAAGAGAAGATCATGAGCAAAGTCGACGAACAGGCGCAGGCGGCGCTCCGCCGGGCCTACGCCGCGACCAAGTCCGATCCCGAAGTGCTGGAGCGGCTCGATTCGTATGTCGAGCGTCCGCTCGTCCTCGCCCGGGTGCTGGCCGCTTTCGAGCAGGCCGGGTATACCGAAGAGGACCTGGCGTACGACAACGAGGAGAACGGCATCGGCGGCGCCCTGACCGAGAAGCCGAGCTTTACGGTCGTCGTCGAATACCGGCTCGAGGGCGACTCGCTGGTCGTGTACGTGCCGGGCAGCAAGATCGAAGAAGCGGAAGGCTTCAAAATCCGGAACATCGAGCTGCTTGAATTTTTCGGCGCGGCCGGTCCGGAGGAACAGGGCTACATGCTCGTACCGGATGGATCGGGCGGCCTGATCTATCTGAACAACGGCAAGAAGAACGCCGAAGTGTACAGCCAGCGCATCTATGGTGACGACATGAACGACAACGCCTGGCGTCGGAAACAGATCGCGGAATCCGCGCGGCTTCCGGTGTTCGGCCTCAAATCCGGGGACCATGCCTGGCTCGCCGAGATCGAGCTCGGCGAAGCGATCGCGAGTATCACGGCGGACATCAGCGGCCGGCAGAACAGCTTCAACAACATCTACGCCAGCTTCATGATCCGCGGTGAAGACTGGCTCGAACTGTACAAAGGTTCTCGGGGCGTCGAGGAGATCCAGCTGCTCACGGAAGACCGCTATACCGGGGATCTGCAGATCCGCTTCAGTTTCCTTTCGGGAACGGATGCCACCTATTCCGGCATGGCGAAGCTGTACCGCGAACGCCTTCGCGCGGCCGGCAAGTTGAAGCCATTGCAGGCGGAAGGCGATCTGCCGTTCTATGTCGACGTGCTCGGCGCCATTGACAAGCGCAAATCGTTCCTCGGCGTGCCGTACAAAGGGATTGTGGCCATGACGACGGTCGAGGAAGCCGGCGAAATCGCGTACGCGCTCGAATCCCGCGGCATCCGCAACGTGCGGATGCGGTATCTCGGCTGGTTCAACGGCGGTCTCAGCCATACGCTTCCGTCCAAGGTGGATATGGTGGGCAAGCTCGGCAGCAGGAAAGACCTGCGGAACCTCGCGGACCGGCTCGAGTCGATGGGCGGCGGGCTCTACCCGGACGTCGCGCTGCAGCATGTGCTGAGGGACAACTTCACGTTCAGACCTGCGGCGGACGCGGCGCGCTTCGTGACGCGGGAGCAGGCGTGGCGTCATCCTTACGACCGCGCCCTGAACCGGATGAACCCTCTCCTCGGCGATTACTGGTTGCTGTCGCCGGCCAAGCTGCCGCACTTCGTCGACAAGTTTATGAAAGGATACGACAAGTACGGCATTGACGCGGTATCGCTGCGGGATCTCGGCGACCTCGTTCACGCGGACTATCGGGTAAGACGCGTTGTCTTCCGCGAGAACGCCAAGAACATCGCCGCCGAGCAGCTCGCGAAGCTGAGCGAGCGCTACGGAGACGTACTGATCACCGGCGGCAACGCGTACGCGCTGCCTTACGCGGACCAGATCGTGAACGTGCCGATGGAAACGAGCAACTTCAACATCGTGGACGAAACGGTGCCGTTCTATCAGATGGTGCTGCACGGGTCCATTGAGTACGGCGGTTCGCCGATCAATCTGCACGACGAGCAGGATACGCGCGAGCATCTGCTCCGTCTGGCCGAATACGGCGCGGCCCCGCATTTCCTGTGGTCGTACGAATCGTCGTCTGAACTGAAATTTACGCGCTACGACTACATGTTCTCGACGCAGTATACCGACTGGATCGACGAGGCAGCCGACTTGTATGCGCGGCTGAACGGCGCACTGGCGGGCCTTCGGACACAGACGATCGAAGAGCATATCCGCCACCGGGACGGCGTCGTCGAAGTCCGCTACTCGGACGGCACGGCGATCTTCGTCAACTACACCGATGAACCGGTGACGGTGGGCGGCGTCAAGATCGAGGCGAAAAACTTCACGGTGGGCGGTGATTCCCGATGATCAAGAAACGATTGACCTTGTCGCAGAAGCGATCGCTTCTCGGGATCTTCTTCATCCTGCCGTGGCTGATCGGCTTTCTCTTCCTGTTCCTGACGCCGCTTCTCGAGTCGATCCGCTTCAGCTTCAGCGAACTGAAAGTGGCGCCGAACGGGTTCACGCTCGAATTCATCGGTATCGAGAACTTCAGGTTCGCGCTCGCGGTCGACCCGGATTTCAACCGGGTGCTGACGCAGTCCATACTGGAAATGGTTTATGACGTGCCGATGATCCTGTTCTTCAGCCTGTTCACGGCAACGCTGCTCAACCAGAAGTTCCGGGGCAGGTCGGTCGCCAGGGCCGTGTTCTTCCTGCCGGTCATCCTGGCGTCCGGCGCCGTCGCCGCGGCGCAGCAATCCGGTCTGATCCAGCTCACCGGCAGCTCCGAGATTGCGCAGGAGCTGGCCCAGCAGCAGTCTGGATTCGACCCGATGATGGTCGTCCGGATGCTGGGCAATGCCGGCATACCGCTCTGGTTCGTCGAGTATATCGCGGAAGCGATCAACCGGATTTACGAGATCATCAGCAGCTCCGGCGTTCAGATTCTGATTTTCCTCGCCGCGCTGCAATCGGTGCCGTCTTCGATGTATGAAGTGGCGAAGATCGACGGCGCGACGGCGTATGAATCGTTCTGGAAGATTACGTTCCCGATGGTCAGCCCGCTCATCCTGACGAACGTCATCTATACGATCATCGACTCGTTCGCCGACAGCCCGGTAACGGAGCGGATCTATCAGACGGCGTTCCAGTCGCAGAATTTCGGCCTCAGCGCGGCCATGGCGTGGCTGTACACGATTGCCGTCAGTCTGCTGCTGGTCATCATCGGCATTCTGATCTCGCGAAGAGTCTTCTACCACAACTGACGGACGAAAGGAGGGAACGGATCATGGACGCGAAACTGCTCAAGAACGAAGCGATCGTGCTGCGGTATCAGCGGGTGAGGAACAAGTCGATGGCGTGGCTGTGGTCGATTTTCCGGCTCGTCCTCATCATCGGCATCGGCTTCATCATCATCCGGCCGATCCTGATGCAGATTTCCGTGGCGTTCAAAAGTCCGGAGGACATTTACAACCCGACGATCTATCTTGTTCCCGTCCATTTCACGATGGAGAACGTGAAGTACGCGATGGACATTCTCAATTATTGGCCGCTGCTGCAAAACACGCTGCTGTTTGTCATCGTGACCACGATCGTGTCGGCGGCATCCTGCGCGTTGGCCGGCTACGGATTCGCACGGTTCAAGTTTCCGGGGAGCAATGTGCTGTTTGCGCTCGTCGTGCTGACGATCCTCATCCCGGCGAGCACGCTCATGGTGCCGATGTATCTGCATTTCCGGAACTTCGACGTGTTGGGGCTCGTCACGCTGTTCACGGGCAAGGAAGGCGTCAACCTGCTGAACACCTACTGGCCTTCCATCATCACATCGGCGCTGGGCGTCGGCCTGAAATCGGGTCTCTACATTTATATATTCCGGCAGTTCTTCCGCGGGCTGCCGAAGGAGATCGAGGAAGCGGCGCTGATCGACGGGGCGGGCGGCATCCGCACGTTCCTGACGATCATGCTGCCGAACGCGATTCCGCCGATCATCACCGTGATGCTGTTCGCTTTCGTCTGGCAGTACAACGATACGTTCTACGCTTCGCTGTTCATGAGCAACAGCGAGCTGATGGCGAACGCAGTCGCGGCCCTGCCGGCGAACGTGAACAAGTTCCTGCCGGAACTGCTTGGCCTGGTCGGAACGGAGGCGAGGGCGGATCCGAACCATGTGGCGATGATCGTCGATACCGGCATTCTGATGGCGATCGCGCCGCTCATCATCATGTATTTGTTCGTGCAGCGCTACTTCGTGGAGAGCGTCGAGCGCACCGGCGTCGTTGGCTGACCGGCCGGAGGATGCCGCTGCGGGACTGTCGGTTCCGGGCGCGGATCAAGCCGCGCCCGGAGCGCTTTTGCTCAAGGAGGCACCGAAGGATGAATGAGCATCTGCAAGGCCGGCTGAACGTCGAACCGACGCTGGTAAGTCCCCGCGCGTCGGAGAATGCCAGGCGCCTGATGGCGTATCTGTGCGATCTGTACGGCCGGCGGATGCTGACGGGGCAGCAATACGGCATTGACGAGACGCCGGAGATGGACGTCATTTTCCGCGCGACGGGCAAATATCCGGCCGTGGGCGGGTTCGATTTCATGAACGACTCGCCGTCACGGATCGAGCGGGGAACGGTCGGAACGGATACCGTACGCGCGATCGACTGGTGGAGGCAGGGCGGCATCGTGACGTTCTGCTGGCATTGGAACGCGCCGGCGGATCTGATCGACGAGCCGCCGGACCGGGGCTGGCACCGCGGGTTCTATACGGAAGCGACGACCTTCGACATCGAGGCGGCGCTGCGCGACGACTCGTCCGAGGCGTTCGGCCTCCTCATGCGCGACATCGATGCGATCGCCGCCCGTCTCAAGCAGCTGCGGGACGAGGGCATCCCCGTCCTCTGGCGGCCGCTCCACGAGGCTTCCGGCGGCTGGTTCTGGTGGGGAGCGAAGGGACCGGAACCGTGCATCAAGCTGTGGCGCATCCTGTTCGATCAGCTGACGCGGAAACATGCGCTTGACAATCTGATCTGGGTATGGAACGGCCAGCACAAGGACTGGTATCCGGGCGACGCCTTCGTGGACATCATCGGCGAAGACATTTACCCGCCGGAACGGACGTATGTCTCGCACATCGACCGCTTCAAGCAGGCGCTGGGATATACGGCGAAAAACAAAATCATCGCGCTGACGGAGAACGGACCGCTGCCCGATCCGGACCGGATGATCGCCGACGGCGCGCCGTGGGCTTGGAACTGCACCTGGTACGGTTCTTTCGTCTGCGAGAAGCGGAAAGACGGAGCGTGGGTTGTCGGTGAACAGTACACCGAACGGTGGATGCTGAAAAAATTTTACGATCACCCGTTCACGGTGACGCGGGACGAACTGCCGGATCTGACGCGCTACCCGCTGCCGGAGGAAAGGGAAAACGGGGAAAAACGATGAAACATGGACGTCGGGAGGATATCGCATGACACTCGAGGTGATCATGCATCGCGCCGGGCTGACGAGGCTGAAAGAGGCGATCCGCGACGGGCGGGCCGTAATCGGGTTCATCGGCGGTTCCATTACCGACGGCCGGCCGCGGCACAACTGGCCCGAACCGGTCATCGCCTGGCTGGTCGACCGCTATCCGGGCACGCGTTTCGTCGTCGAGAATGCCGCGATCGGCGCCACGGGCAGCGATCTCGCGGTGCTCAGGGCGAAGCGCGATCTGATCGACCGCGGCTGCGATATCGTATTCATCGAATTCGCCGTCAACGACAACGACACGCCGACCGACCGGCGGATGCGGACGCGCGAAGGGCTCATCCGCAAGCTCTTGCTGGAAGACGGGGGCAGGGATCTCGTCTTCGTCTACACGTTCTGCCACGACATGTACGAGGCGATGATGGAGGGCAGGATGCCGGCGTCGATCGCGGAGTTCGAGCAGATGGCAGAACATTACGGCGCCGGATCGGTCTGGGTCGGGCTGCACGCGCTGAATCAGGTGCGCCGCGGCTTTATGCGCTGGGAGGAATGGCTGCCGGACGGCCTCCATCCGACAAGCCGCGGCAGCTACGCCTACGCGGAAGCGGTCATCCGCTATCTCGAGGAGGCGCTGGAGCGGCAGCCCGACGCGGCGTGGGATGCGGCGCGGGCGAGGGCGCTGGCGCAGCCGCTGCATCCGGACCACTGGGGAAACAGCGTGCTTCTGCCGCTTGATGCGGTCCGGACCCGCGGGCCGTGGACGCTCCGGCGCTGGCTGTATCACGCATGGATCGACCAGGTGCTGGAGACGGCCGCCGTCGGCGCCGGGTTCGAGCTCGATTTCGAAGGGCGCGGCGTCGCGCTAGCCTTCGATTTCGGCAAGACGTCCGCCGAATTCCGGTGGCGGATCGACGGCGGAGAATGGCGAACGGAAGCGCGCGAACGGCCGGACTGGGTCGGTCCGGACGGCTGGTTCAGGCTCTCCGTGCTGACGGAGTCGCTCCCGCCCGGTCCGCACCGTCTTGAATTGGAAGTGATGCACGGCAGCCGCCCGGATTGCACGGGGACGAATTTCCGGCTGGCGCTCGCCGCCGCGATCCGATAATTGCAGCGGTTCACCGGCTCGGTCTTCAGACCGAGCCGGTTTTCCGTTTCCGGACCGTGGCGGAAGCTGCCGGGGCGGAGGTATAGTGGGGTCGTGCAGCGGCAGACGAACGCGGCTGTGAATTGCGCGTCGGGAGGGGACGCTCTATGCATGTGTTGGAGGTATCGCGGGTGTCGAAGTCTTTCGGCAGCGTGCGAGCGGTTCAGGAAGTCAGTTTCGCCGCGAACAGAGGCGAAGTGTTCACGATCATCGGCCCGAACGGCGCCGGCAAGACGACGACGCTCGAGATGATCGAAGGGCTGCAGCGCCCCGACAGCGGCGCGGTCTCGGTGCTCGGCATGACGTGGGACAAGGATGCAGAGAACATCAAAATGCGGATCGGCGTTCAGCCGCAATCCAGCGCGCTGTTCGATCTGCTGACCGTCGAAGAGAATCTGGCGCTGTTCGCTTCGTTCTACGACCGGCACCGGCCGGTGCCGGAGATCATGGAGCTGATCAATCTGACGGATCATCGGCGGAAACTGGTCAAGACGCTGTCGGGCGGCCAGAAGCAGCGCCTTGCGATCGGACTCGGTCTGATCAACGATCCGGAAATCATTTTTCTCGATGAGCCGACCACGGGCCTTGATCCGCAGGCGCGCCGCAACATCTGGGACATCGTGCTCAAGCTGCGGGCGATCGGCAAGACGACGGTGCTCACGACCCATTATATGGAGGAAGCCGAGCAGCTCAGCGACCGGGTGTGCATCATCGACCAGGGCCGTATCATCGCGATGGATACGCCCAAGGCACTCATCGGCAGGCTGACGCAGGAACGCGAAATCCATTTGAAGCTTGCGGACGAAGCCGCGGCCGCCGCTGCGGAAGGCGCCGCCCGGACGGAGCCGAACGTGACGCGGGTCGAGCGCAAGGGCGCGCAACTCCGGATCCGGTCCGGGAAGCCGGAAGCGACGCTGTACCATCTGCTCGGCTTCGCGTCGGAGAGCGGGCAGACCGTCGAGCAGATTTCGATTCGCGAGATGAGCCTCGAGAACGTATTCATCGCCTTCACCGGCAAGGAGTGGAGAGACTGATGGCGAAGAACATGAAGCAGCTTCGCATGTTGTTCGACGCGCAGATCAAAGAGACGTTTCGTGAGCGGCAAGTCTGGTTCTGGTCGATCATGTTTCCCGTCCTGCTGCTTGTCATCTTCATGATCATATTCGGCGGCAACAGCGACTTCTCTGCCAAAGTTGCAATCGTCGGAGACAAATCCGGCGCGGCGGCGGAAGCGTTCGTTCAATCGGCGGAAGCGACCGGCGTGCTGAAGATCGAGCAGGACCTCGATCTTCAGGAAGCGGAGAAGCGGCTGAAAGACAAGCGCCTCGACGCCGTCTTCGTCCTGCCTGACAGCAGCGAAACCGGTGATTTCGGGCTGCTGCTCAACGCCGAAGGGCAAACCAGCTCGACGTCCCAGGCGCTGGGCAGCATTGCGGGGCAGCTGACGGCAGCAGCCAATCAGGCCGCAACCGGCATTGCTCCCGCGTTCGATCTGAAGACGGAATATGTATCGGCAAGCAACAACCGCCTGAAAGTTTCGGATTTTCTGCTCTCAGGCGTGATCGCGCTGTCCATTGCGCAATCGGGACTGTTCGGCATGGTGGGGCTCGTCGAAATCCGCCGCAAAGGATTGCTGAAACGGCTCAAGATGACGCCCGTGAACATGCGTCTGTTCGGGGTTGCCAATGTGGGCGCCAGATTCGCGCTCAGCATCGTGCAGGTTATCCTGCTGACGCTCATCGGCGTAGTGGCTTTCCGGGCAAACGTTGACTTCTCGCCGCTGACGTTCCTGCTCATTTTCATCGTCGGGACGCTCGCTTTCTCCGGGCTCGGCTACCTGATTTCTGCCGCCAGCAAGACGCTTGAAAGTTACATGGGCATCTCGAATCTCGTCAGCTTCATCATGATGTTCCTGAGCGGCATCTTCATTGATGTCAATGTGCTGCCGGGCTATCTCAAGCCGGTGTCGCATGTGATGCCGCTGACGTACTTCGTGGACGGCATCCGCGGCGGCATGATCTACGGCAGCGGGATGAACGCGGACATGTGGCTGAATCTTGCTGTACTTGCCGCGTGGGGGGTTGTGTCGTTCATCCTGGCCACCCTGCTGTTCCGCCGCCGATCGGCTTCTTTGTAAAAAGAAAGAGATACGCCGACTCGTGTCGTAAAACACAACCAGCCGTCTCCTGGTGCGTATAAACAGGAGACGGTTTTTTTGTCACAAAACGGAAAAGGTGAAACGGAAAATGACGCGAACAATTCTTTTGATTAATTTTTCGTAACTTTTTCCGGGGTTGCGCCGTCTAACTGATAGGTAGTCAAGCAAAAACGGCTGGCGCTGTCTCTCCCGGGCGGGCGCATCCGTTTTGCGGTGTTGGAAGGAGTGGATTGATGACATGCTGCGGCTGAGACGGACCAAAGAGCGGCAGGATGCCGCAGCTGCCGCGGCCGCTGATGCGCGCGGCCGGGAACCGGAGGAAGCGGGACCGCTTCTTGTGACCCGAGGCGTCGAACGATCTTTCGACGTCGGCGGACAGAAGCTGCACGTCCTGAAAGGGATCGACATGGAACTGCACCCGCGGCGGCTTGTCATGCTGCGCGGCCGATCGGGTTCCGGCAAGACGACGCTGCTCAATCTGATCGGCGGTCTGGATACGCCGACCCGCGGCGAGATTCAGTTCGGACCGTACGCATTCCACCGGATGAGCGATGACGAGCGGACGAACGTGAGGCGGAAGGAGATCGGATTTATTTTTCAGGCGTACGCGCTTCTGCCGCTGCTGTCCGCCTACGAGAACGTGGAGCTGTCTATGCGGATGGCGGGCGTGCCCAAGGCGGAATGGAAGGACCGGGTGACCGAATGTCTGGAGCTGGTCGGTCTCGGGAAGCGGATGCACCATCGCCCGTTCGAGCTGTCCGGCGGCGAGCAGCAGCGGGTCGCCATCGCCAAGGCGATTGCCCACCGGCCGAGGCTGATCCTCGCGGATGAGCCGACGGCGGAGCTCGATTCCCAGATGGCCGCCCAGATCATGAAAGTATTCCGGGCGATCATTGAAACGGAGCAAATCACGATCTGTATGACGACGCACGACCCTACGATTCTGGAGGTTGCCGATCATGTCTATGAAATGGTTGACGGAAAATTCATCTGAGCCGCGCGGACTGATGGAGCGGGCTGCCGCCTTCTTCCGGCGCCGGGTGCCGGCTGCCGCCGCCATGCTGCTCGCCGCCTCGATTGCGGTGGGAGGATGCGCGCTGCTGCCGGATGAAGGCGAGGAAGAGCAGCTGCCCGACATCACGCCGCCGCAAATCTCGAAGAAGCCGGAATACGAGGTAACCACCGCAACGCTTGAATCGAAAGTGCAAGCGCTCGGCAAAATCATGAGCCAGCAGGAAGAGACGCTGTTCTTCGAGCTGGACGGGAAGCGGCTCCGGACGCTGAATGTGAAGCCGGGTGACTACGTGGAAGCCGGGCAGGTCATCGCCGTGCTCGACGTGGACGACATGGAGAAAGAGCTGCGCCAGAAGAAGCTGCAGTTCCGGAGTGCGGAGACAAGGATGAAGGATACGATCCGCAAACGCGACGAGATGGACCCGGTCGATTACGAGATGGAAGTCATCAGCTTTGAAGAGCAGCGGCAGGCGATCGTCGATCTGGAGAACGAGATCGCGAAAGCGGTGCTTACGGCGCCGTTCTCGGGCACCGTCGTCCAGGTGAACGTCGAGAAAGGCGCGCTCATCAAGGCGTATGATCCGGTCGTCACCATCGCCGACACCGGCCGGCTGGTGGTGACCGCCGATTTCTCGAAGAGCGATCTGGAGAAGATCGCGGTCGGCATGCCGGCGGTCGTCGACATCAACGGGGCGGGCAAGTTCGAAGGCAAAGTCTCGCTGCTGCCGGTTGCGCAATCGGACGACGAAGGAAACGGGGGCTGGCCTCCCCAGCAGCAGCAGCGCTCCGAGCGGCCGGAAGATTATGTGCAGATCGACATCGGCGGCATTCCGGAAGGCGTGAACCGCGGCACGCCGCTGTCGGCGAACGTCATCATCAACCGGAAGGAGAACGCGATCGTCATCCCGCCATCGGCGCTCCGGACGATCGGTTCCCGGACCTACGTTCAAGTCGTGGAAGAGGACGGCAGCAAGCGCGAAGTCGATGTGGCGGTCGGCCAGCAGACGGCGACGCTGGTTGAAATCCTCGAAGGTCTTACGCCGGGACAGAAAGTCGTGGGTCGATAAGCGATGGGTATGCCGCTTCTACGGTTTCTGTTCCGCAAAATGTGGAATACCCGCTGGCTGACGCTCAGCACGGCGGCGGGGCTGATCGCGGCCGTCGCGTTCACCGTCAGCATACCGATGTATGCGGACGGCGCGCTCAAGCGGGTCGTGGCCGATTCGCTCCGGGAGAAAAGCACCGGCATGCCGGCCGGTTCGCTGCTCATCCGCTATCAGGCGAGCGGCGGTTCCACCGCCGCCGACCAGGCCGGACTTCCCGATGTGGATGCCTTCATCCGTGAGAAAGTGCCGGAGCGGATCGGATTCCCATATGACACGTTCGCTTCCGTCCGGTCGATCCGCGGCACGGAGACGGCGCCGGTCGACCCGACGAAGGTCGATGCGAGCCGCGTCCGGCAGATGACGATCGCGACGATGTCCGGTCTTGAAGAGAAGGTCGAGATGATGCAGGGCCGCATGTATGGCGACGAGGGCGCGGACGACGGCGTCATCGAGGCTGTCATGCTGGAAGAGGCGCTCTACCGCAACGACCTGCACATCGGAGACGAACTGTATTATCCGATCTACGGCGGTCTGAATCTCGTGCTCAAGGTGAAGATCGTCGGCGCGTACATGCCGCTGGACCAGACCGACCCCTACTGGTTTCAGGGGCTTGAGTCGATCATGAATACGCTGCTTGTCAGCGAGGACGCCTTCGCTGACAAGCTGATCGGCGCGGGGGTGCCGGTTCACAACGCCTACTGGTACTATTCCTTCGATCTTCGCGAGATCAAGACGAGCCAGCTCGCGCCGCTCAGAAGGACGCTGGACCGGCTCGATATCGAGCTGTATCAGCTGCTCAAGGACACGCGGGTGGAAATCTCGTTCGCGAATACGCTGACCGAATTTCGCCGGCAAGGCTTGCAGCTGCAGACGCTGCTCTTCACCCTCGCCGCGCCGATGATCGCCATGGTGTTCTACTTCATTGCGATGAACGCGAAGCAATCGCTGGAGAAGCAGCGGAGCGACATCGCCGTCCTGCGCAGCCGCGGCGCCGGCACACGGCAGATCATCTGGATCTACGTCCTGGAAGGGCTGCTGCTCGGCGGAACCGCGCTGGTGCTCGGACCGCTCATCGGCTGGTTCATGGCGAAGAGCATCGGTTCGGCGAACGGCTTCCTGACGTTCGTGGACCGCAAGGCGATCCCCGTCGGCTTCTCGACGGAGGCGGCCATCGCGGGCGTCGCGGCCGTGCTGCTCGCCATTCTGTCGACGGTCATCCCGGCCATCCTGTATGCGCGGTCCTCGATCGTCGATTACAAGCGGCAGCTCGCAAGAAGCGACCGCAGACCGCTCTGGCAGCGCTGGTTCCTCGATGTGGCGCTGATCGGCGTAGCCGGATACGGCTGGTATCTGTTCAACGAGCGGCAGATGCTGACGTTCCGGACCGGCATGACGACGGATCAGTTGAACGTCAATCCGTTCCTGTTCTTCGTCCCGGCCATCGCCATCTTCGCCATCGGCTTGTTCTGCCTGCGGCTGTTCCCGCTGCTGCTCAAGCTGATCGGATGGCTCGGGCGGAAAATGCTGCCGCTGCCGCTGTATTTGACCTTGACGCAATTGTCGCGCTCGTCCGGCGCGTACTATCCGCTCATGATCCTGCTCATCCTGACGCTCGGTCTCGGCGTCTACAACGCAGCGGCGGCGCGCACGATCGATCTGAACTCGACCGAGCGCATCCTGTACCGCTACGGCTCGGACGTCATCATCCAGACCGTGTGGGAAGGACGCGCGGAAGTGCCGCCTCAGAGCGGCAACCCCGGCGGAAACCCCGGCGGGAATCCGGGCGGAAACCCCGGCGAGAATCCCGGCGGCAACCCGGGCGGCAATCCCGGAGGACCCGGCGGCAATCCCGGCGGCGGATCGGGTACGCCGACCCGCATCAACTACATTGAGCCGCCGTTCGAAATCTTCCGCACGCTGGACGGCGTCGAAGCCGCGGCGCGCGTGCTCAAGACGAGGGGCAACATCGTTGTCTCCGGCCGGTCGATCGGTCAGGGGACGCTGATGGGCATCAACAACGACCAATTTGCCGAGGTCGCCTGGTTCCGGGAAGATCTGTTCCCGATCCATCCGTTCTACTATCTGGATTTCCTGGGCCGATACGAACATGCGGCCATCATTCCGTCGAATGTGGCGGAGCGCTATCAGCTCAAGCCGGGCGATCTGATCTCGGTGGGGCTGACGGACGGCATGCTGGAATTTGTCATCGTCGGCATCTTGCCATACTGGCCGTCGCAGTATCCCGATCAATCGCCGTTCGTGATCGCCAATCTGGATTACATCTACGACCAGGTGCCGCTCATTCCGTATGAAGTATGGCTCAAGATGAAGCCGGACGCGAAGGTGGCGCCGATCGTGACAGCCTTGATGGATCAAGGCATCGAGCTGGCGTCTGTCACGGATGTCCGGTCCGAGCTGATCACCCAGTCGAAGCATCCGACGCGCGGCGGCGTCTTCGGCATTCTCAGTCTCGGTTTCCTCGTCTCGGTCATCATCTCGCTGGCAGGCTATCTGCTCTACTGGTTCTTCAATCTGTCCGGGCGGATTGTGCAGTTCGGCGTGCTGCGCGCGATGGGGCTGTCGAGGAAGCAGCTGACCGGCATGCTGCTCCTGGAGCAGATCTTCACGGGCGGCCTGGCGATCGGCCTCGGCTTCATCATCGGCAAGGTGGCCAGCCGGCTGTTCCTGCCGTTCCTGCAGACGGCGGAGAATGTCGCCAATGCCGTGCCGCCGTTCCGGGTCATTTTCGAGCAGCAGGATGCGATTCAGCTGTATATCGTCGTCGGATTCATGTTGCTGACCGGCGCCGCGCTCTTGTTCCTGCATATCCGCAGGCTGCGCGTACATCAGGCCGTGAAGATGGGAGAGGAGCGGTGATCGATGGAGACGTCGGCCGAAACGATGATCGAATGCGAAGGCTTGGTGAAAATCTACAAAACCGACGAGCTGGAAGTCGTCGCGCTGCAAGGTTTGAACCTGACCGTCCGCAAAGGCGAAATGATGGCGATTATCGGCAACAGCGGCAGCGGCAAGTCGACACTGCTCAATATTCTCGGCGGCCTCGACCGGCCGTCGGCCGGACGCGTGCGCGTCGGTCCGTGGGATCTGCTGAAAATTACGGATGAGCAGCTCGTCGAGTACAAGCGGAAGACGGTCGGATTCATCTGGCAGAACAACGCCCGCAACCTGCTGCCCTATCTGTCCGTGCTGGAGAACGTCGAGATGCCGATGATGCTCTCCGGCAAGCTTGACCGCGCCTATGCGAAGCAGCTGCTCGAGATGGTCGGGCTGGGACACCGGATGATGAACAAGCTGCACCAGCTGTCCGGCGGCGAGCAGCAGCGGGTCGCGATCGCGATCTCCCTGGCGAACCGGCCGCAGCTTCTGCTGGCGGACGAACCGACCGGATCGGTCGATACGAAGACGTCCGACATGATCATGGACATCTTCCGCCGGCTCAACCGCGAGCTCGGCGTCACGATCGTCATCGTCACGCACGACCTGTCGCTGGCGGGCAAGGTGGACCGGGTCGTCGCGATCCGCGACGGTCTGACCAGCACCGAATTCGTGAAGCGCAACGAGAATCTCGACAAGCCGGACAGCGAGATCCGCGGGCTGAAGGACGCGCATGAAGAGTATGTCGTGCTCGACCGTGCAGGACGGTTGCAAGTGCCGAAGGATTATTTGACGGCCCTCGGCATTCGCGATAAAGCATCAATGGAATTTGACGGCGAACGGATTATCATCACGGCGCCGAAATCTTTGGGGGGATGAGAACCATGATCACCTATGAGAAAAGGGCCGGCAAAGCCGGCGGATGGAAACGGACTTTCGCGGCTCTGCTGGCGGCGCTGATGATGATGTCGCTGCTTGCGGCGTGCAGCAAGGGAAGCGATCAGGGCGGCGCGGAAACCCGCGTGCTCCGCATCGGCACCCTGTACGGCGGCCCGAGCGATGAAGTCTGGTTCCGGCAGCAGTACACCGATTCGTACGAACTGCTCAATTCGGATATCGAGATCCAGATCGTATCGGCCATCGATTGGAACAAGCAGCGATTCAACACGGGCGAAGAGCAGCAGCAGATCGATCCCTATGAGGAACTGACGAAAATGCTGACCGGCGACAACCCCGTCGATGTGCTGATCGTGGACTACACCTATTTGCGCCGTCTGGTGCAGGACAACTTGCTGCAGCAGCTCGATCCGCTCATTCAGCGGGACAAATTCGATCTGGAGGACTTCGTGCCGACGGTGCTGGAAGGCATCAAGTCGGTCGGCGACAACAATCTCTACGCGCTTGCGCCGACGTTCAGCTCGAACGCGCTCTTTTACAACAAGAAGCTGTTCAATGAAGCGGGCGTGACCCCGCCGACCGACAACATGTTCTGGCCGGAAATCTTCGATCTCGCGAAACGCGTATCGCGCGGCGAAGGGCAGGAACGGATTTTCGGCCTCAGCTTCAACCGGTGGATCGGCGATCCGTACTACGACATGCAGTACACCTATGCCGCGCCGCTGCAATTGAAGGTATTCGACGACAACGGCGAGAAAATGACGGTCAACTCGCCGCTCTGGGAACGCGTATGGACCTCGATGGCGGATCTTCACAAGAACGACATTGTGCCGACTTGGGAAGACTTGGGCAATGCCTGGGAAGTGAAAGAAGGCGAGCAGCCGAACCCGTTCGCCGGCGATCCGTTCATTTCCGGCAAAGTGGCGATGGTCACCGCGGATTACGGCTACATCACCGAACTGCAGGCGGCGGCGGAGTATGCCAGCCAGAACGCCAACTTCCAGGCTCCGGACTGGGATGTCGTCACGCTGCCGCAGCATGAGGAAGCGCCGGGCATCGGCAGCAGCACGTATCTGAACTCGCTCACCGCGATCAATGCCAAGGCGCAAAATCCGGATGACGCCTGGGATTACGTGAAGTTCATCAATGGCAAGGATTGGGCCAAACTGAAATCGCGCTCGATGTATGAACTGTCGGCGCGCAAGGAATTCCTGAAACCGCCGGCCGGTCTCAGCTTCAACCTTGACGCGTTCACGACGCTGAAGCCGGTCCCGCCGTCAACGACCGATACGGACAAAATCTACCGGAACAATCCGAATCTGTGGCAAGTGGAGAGCATCGGGCGGACCAAGTTCCAGGAAGTGATCGATGACAAGAAGTCGGTAAAAGATGCGCTTGCCGAATGGGAAACCGAGGGCAATGCCATCTTGCAGAACAAGGGCAATTCGAATACGGACGTCGAAGCGCCGGTCATCCCGTTTGACGATGCGGTCGTCATCGACTGACGCGGCGATTCCCGCAGCCACGGCCAGTCCTGGCTGCGGGAGGACCTTCGGCATCCGACCATGGCCGTCCGACCATAGGCGGACGCCCGCTTGAATTTCCGCGGATGCGGGCATTCTAACAGCGAATCTTCACAAGCGGGGAGGATGGACATGGGTTGGGTATACTGGGTCCGATTATATGATACGAAATTTCAGGCGGGCTGCCTGGTCAAGCGAATGGAGAACGACTGGTGGATATACGGCTGCGACTGTCCGCGTGAAATTGAAGTGTTCCGTTCGCGCAAAGGCCGCTACGGCGTCCGCTACCTGCCGTAATGATCCCGGATGTCGACCGCCGAACGTCCGGGATCTGCCCGGCTTCATCCCTTCCGGGCAACCCTTGATACTTGACGCGCGGGGAATGGCTATTGTATAGTTAAGTTTGTCGCTGTATTGCAGTGCTGCACTGAATTGACGCGGGGTGGAGCAGTCCGGTAGCTCGTCGGGCTCATAACCCGAAGGCCGCAGGTTCAAATCCTGCCCCCGCAACCATGATCTCCGTACGGAACTTCCGGGGGCCCTTAGCTCAGTTGGTTAGAGCGGTCGGCTCATAACCGATTGGTCGGGGGTTCGAGTCCCTCAGGGCCCACCATCATGGGTTGGAATCGCGCCGGGGTGGCGGAACTGGCAGACGCACAGGACTTAAAATCCTGCGGGTGGTGACACCCGTACGGGTTCGATTCCCGTCCTCGGCACCATTTGAGCTCATTCCTGGCAGATCGGTTTTATATAATAATTTGTCATCGGAAACGTCAAATGATCGAATTCATTTGACGTTTTTTGTTTGGCTGCGGATCCGGCCATGCCGTGAACAATTGATCATTTGGAGATTGATGCCCGGAGGGAAAGGCAATATAATCGAAATATAGCGAATGGACAACCCTGGAAGCCAAAGGAGCACGGTCGGCCGTGGATTATATTCTTTTTTTGATTGGTTCGTCATTTGAATATTTCGCTTATTTCGTTTTCATGTTCACCTTGTTCCGTTTCCGCATCAAGCCCAAAATGATAGCGATCACCCTGTTGATCGCTTTTCTGATGAGCCAAATTTCCTATGTCACCCGGCTCAATGAGAACCTGGCCGAATTCTCATCCTACATCCAGCTCATTCTGCTGGTGATCTGGTTCTGTCTGTTGTTCAGAGTTCCGATGTTCTATTCGATCATTATGAATTTTTCCGGTTTCGTGGCGGGGTTTGTGCTTCAGGGCATCGTCGTTTCCGGATTGATGTTCATGCTCGATCTGACTTTGACCGACATTCAGAACAACCCCTGGATCATGTCCTCCATCCAGGTGCTCACGGCCATTCTTGAACTTGCGCTGTGCCGGCTGCTCTATGTCATGAACTGGAACTTTGATTTTGTTCCGACCTCGCATCGCGCGGATGTGCGGTTCAGCGGCACGAATGCCATCTTGCTCTTCACCATCGTGCTGTGCATTTCCCTTGGCGCGGCTGCGGCATACCTGTTCCGGGACAAATTCGACAATTACTTCTTGTTTACCTATATTGTGTTTTTTGTTACGCTTCCCATATTCCTGTACTATCTCTTGAGGAAGGATTATGAGGATGCTTCGTAGAGCCGCCGAGTCGCTGCATGGGGGCATGGTGCGCAACGGGGTATCGCCGCCTTCCGTGGACGTCATTTATTACGCGCTGAACGTTGCGGGCAACACCTTGTCGATCATTGGCCTCACGCTGCTGATCGGATGGTTCACCGACGCCCTGCCCGATACGGCGCTTGCGCTGGTCTCGTTCGCGCTGATCCGGATGTTCAGCGGCGGGTATCATCTGAAATCCGGATGGTTCTGCATCATCGCCTCCACCGCCGTCATGTCCGTCATACCGCATATTGTTTTGAACGATCTTTGGGTTTGCGTCTTCACGGCGGCAGCGGCGCTGCTCTTCCTTATCTTCGCCCCGTCCAATCTGGACAAGTACGCGAGAATTGCTCCAGTGTACTATCCGTTGCTCAAAGCGCTTACGACCGCCGCGGTCGCAGCCAATTTCTTCATCCGATCGGATGTGCTGGCCTTGGTATGCCTCTTGCAAGCCGTGTCCTTGCTCATCAAGAACACGCCGGAAGGGGGTGAACAAGGATGAAGAGGCGCGTACTCAGGTTGATCGCTGCCGGCATAGCGGGCCTGGCCTCGCTGTTCGTTCTGACCGGTTCGCTGTATTATTTCAACAACCCGAAGATCCCGGCTGAACTCAGAAGGAAGGACGCATAACATGCAAATACCGGTAGTCAGACGCGTAAGCCGACAAGAATTCGAAATCGTCATGCTCGACTTGAACGACGTCCTCTTCACCTTTGTGGAAAGCAACGTCATCAAGTACCAGACCAAGAACGAAGTGTTCAGTCAAATCAGCACGCTCGAGGAGCAGGAGCGATTCCTGTCGACGATGGGTTTCAAAAAACTCGAGCGCGGGTACCTTGTTCAAATGGACAAGGTGAAGTGGTACGATGACGAGACCCATCAGGTGTTCTTCGAGCCGTACCCTTCCAAGAATGCGCCGAGCGCTCCGGTGTCCCGCGTGCATCGCAAGGATGTGCCGGAAGAACTGGTCGTCAAACGGCGCGCGCGCGGTTATGCGCGCGGGTTCTACTCCCCGTTTGAACGATGATGTGTCAGAAGCGGATCAAGTGCAGCAAGGCCGGCCGATGAATTCGGCCGGCCTTCAAAATTCGCACAGTGCGGGAAGCGGTGGTCAAAGATGGACATCCGATTCAGGACTCCGGGCAGGATGCTGAATCCGGCCGGCGGATTTCTGGAAGGGTACACGCATACGCTCAATCCTTACGCCGGTTGCGCATTCGGCTGTTCCTACTGCTATGTCCGCAGAATGCCGGTCGGCATGTTCCGTGCGTCACCCTGGGGCGAATGGGTCGACGTGAAGCGGATGGACCGGGAGGCGTTCCGCAAGGAATGGCAGCGGGCCCGAGGTCGGGGAAGGATGACCGTCTTCGTGGGGTCCGCGACGGACCCGTACCAGCCCGCAGAAGCCCGATTCGGCGTCACGCGCGCCCTTCTGGAGATCATGGCGGAGGCGCCGGCTGACTTCTTGCTGCTGCAGACGCGCAGCCCCCTCGTGGTGCGCGATGCGGATCTGCTTCGCCGCCTCGGACCCCGCGTGCGCGTCAGCATGACAATTGAGACGGACCTGGTGTCAACGCCGGAATTCATTTGACCCACCAGCGCCGGAATAAAATTGACCCACCTGTGTGCCTGGTGTCGAATAGATTCCGGTTTTTACTTTGTCCTTGAGGCGGTAGCTGTTCCCGCGAATGTTGACGACATGGCAGTGATGCAGTAGCCGATCCAGCACCGCTGTCGCCAGAACAGGATCACCCATCAGTTCGCCCCATTCCCCAAAGCTCTTGTTGCTCGTCAGGATCATGCTCCCCTTCTCAT